>Ga0137380_10007117_pt1 | contig 9999 bp, 11 predicted proteins | sample SagtaG_17_FD_104809 | JGI IMG/M metagenome (GOLD analysis project Ga0137380, IMG submission 104809) | Vadose zone soil microbial communities from Sagehorn Ranch, Mendocino, California, USA - Sage2_L_100_16 metaG | ecosystem: Environmental > Terrestrial > Soil > Vadose zone | place: USA... | reverse complement strand
GAATGGTTGCACTTGCAGCGGGCAGCTACACTGTTGGAAAAGACAGCGCTGATCCAGCCGCGCTCGAGCGGCCTCAACACAAAGTCGATTTGACGGCGTTCTTTATTGACCGCACTGAAGTAACCAATGCTGCATACAAGAAGTTCGTGGATGCGGCGGGACACAAGGCTCCGACGAACTGGACCGACGGGAAAGTTCCGGAAGGGCGCGAGAACTATCCTGTAACTGGAGTTACGTGGCAAGACGCGACGGACTATGCAGCGTGGGCCGGCAAGCGTATGCCGACCGAGGCCGAGTGGGAAACCGCGGCGCGAGGCGCTGACGGCCGGGTCTATCCTTGGGGAAATGGTTTTCGCGCCGGCGTCGCTAACATCGGCGTTGCGCCCGACAAGCCGGGGCCAGAACAGTATCCGAAATCCATAAAAGAGGTAGGCAGATACCCTGACGGCGCAAGCCCGGTTGGAGCCGTCGATATGATCGGCAACGTGTGGGAGTGGGTCGCGGATGAGATCAAGCCGTATCCGGGTAATACCGACAGCAAGCTTGATCTCGAATATTCAGTGACGTATCGAGTGATCCGGGGAGGCGCATACGATGGGAATAAGTCTCACGACGCGACCTATCGCGGCTATCTCGATGCGAGCCAGGCGTACCCCAAGGTTGGATTCCGCTGCGCGAAAGACGCGAAATAACCAGAGGTTAGAAGTCAGAAGCCTCCGCCGTCTGACCTCTGACCTCTTACTTCTGGCCTCTGTCTTTATGCGATTAAGCTACAAGCTTGCAGCGCTTTGTGCTGCCGCCGCGTTCGTCTCTGTTCTCATCCTTCTCCTGCTTGTTCTCTATTTGGTTTCGACCGATGCTCGGCGACGCGGGCTTGACGAGGTGCGTGGCGACGCGAGGGTGGCAGTCGCGCTATCCGACAAAAGACTCGCTGAGATGCGCGCCGCTGCCCAAGCGCTCGCAGATGAAATTGCAAACCGCGCGCTGGTCAGCAGCGACAGTCTCGACCGCAACAATCCTGCCGCCTGGGCCCGACTGCAAGACATGCTACCGCGCGCGCAAAACGATGCGGCTCTCGACCTGGTTATCGTAACCGATCCCCTCGGACGCGTGATCGCCCGCCACAACGACAGACCCTCGCCGGGCGAGACCCTGCTCGGAGCAGATAAGAATCCGATCGTCGAACGAGTGATTGCCCGCGGTAATCTGCCGGCGTCGTCGTGTGTGATCGAGCGGGGCGAGCGCTACAATCGTTTCGGGTTGGACCGCATCGCGCCGGTGCGTTCGGAAAAGGGCTCGATGCTTGACGAAGCTCTGATGATTGAGGCTGGCGCTCCGATTTTCAGCGGCGGTCGGTTTGTTGGGGTGGCGTTGATCGGCCAGATGCTCAACACTTATTACAAGCCTCGCCCCGGTTCAACCTCGCTTCAGACGCCACTGGTCTCCGAAGCAAGGTAGGCTCTTTCGCGCGACGGCGAAGAAGACGCAGTCGCGGTCGTCGCACTTGGAGGAGTGATCGTCGCTTCCAGCGTTCCGCCCGACAGTGCACTCAGCCCAAGCGGACCTGCATTGGCGGGAGCGGCGCACGATCCGGCGACAACGGAAGAGGAGTTTACGAACGCTGGGCGCAGTTACAGAGTCGCGTGGCAGCCGTTGAAAACGCTCGACGGCTCTGCGATCGGAGCGATCGGCTATGCGCGCCCGACAAAAGAGCTTGAAGGACCGACCGCTTCCGTCCGCGCTACCATGCTTCTGGCAGGCGCGATTGCGATGCTGGCAGCGGGCGCAGCGGGGTTCATATTCGGTCGGAGTCTGGGAGCCAGGCTTGAGGCGCTAACGCAGGCTGCTGGTCGCTGGAGCATCGGCGAGTTGAGTGCGTCCGCGCCTGAGCGCGACCCACTACTTTCAAGATGGGTCCCACCGGAGCTTCTGCGCGACGAGATCGACGATTTGGGCGAGCAGCTCGACCGAATGCGCGAGAATTTCCGCCAGGCGATCGCGCGAATCCGAAAAAGGTAGCGTCGCTTGCCTTTACAAATCTGACGCACGCTCTGTCAATGTCGTATGTTACTATTCTCGAGTTCTAGTAACGTTAGCGGTCGGAATCAAGGTACAAGGATTAAGGCAATTGTTGAGGAATCTCGAGCTTGGCCCATCAACCGAGGTAATTCTGCCTACAATAAGCTTCATAGGCGCAGGCCATGCAGTCCGCGCCTCAGGCGCAGGGCTGCGCCTGATCGATGTCGATCCATTGACCTTGAATCCTCTTCCTGAGCACGTCGAGAAAGCTCTCAGGTCACAAACCAAAGCGATCCTGTTGCTCCACTTCGGTGGCCGCTTGGACTGGATTCAGGACATCGCTGAACTCGCCAAGGTCCGAAATATTGTTCTGATAGAAGATTCGGCCTGTGCTCTGGGCGGAAGGTGTAACGGTGATTCGTACGGAACGTTTGGCGATATCGGTGTCTGGTCCTTCGACGCGATGAAACTTCTAGTCACAGGCGACGGGGGAATGATTCGCATTCGAGACGACACCCTCAGACAGCGAGTGTTCCATCGTGTAACTCTGAGGAGGCGTGAGACCAGGGTTAGAAGTGGCCGCGAGTAGCCGCGCACGTTGGTGGGAAGTCAATCCCGCCTGCTGGGGGCGCCTGTCGCTTATGAATGACCTTGTAGCCGCCGTCGGACTTGCTCAACTCACGCGGATCAACACCTTCATAAACCGCCGACGGCAAATTGTGCACACGTACGATAGCGCCTTTGCAGGAATACCCTGGCTCCGACTGCCACCGCCGCCGACTGAGGAAAGCGCTCCCTATTTCTACTGGCTTCAAGCCCCGGTCGATATCCGAGACAAGCTTGCATACTATCTGCGCGAGCGAGGTATCTACACAACCTTTCGCTACTGGCCGCTACATCGTACATCGCTCTACGCTGACTCTGGATCATATCCAGGAGCCGACCTCGCAGCAGACACGACGCTGCTGCTCCCGATACACCAAAATCTTTCTGACTCGGATGTCGATCGGATCGTGGAATCTGTCCTTGCATTCAAGATCTAACCAAACATACTCGATGAGTCTTTGGACAAAACGCCAGCGCAAGACTAAGAGGAAAAGAATGAAATTGATCACGAGTGGCCTGATCCTGAGTTTTCTATCTGCTGTCGGTTTTGCAAATCATCCTCCAAGTCAGAGTGGGCGTCCATCCGTTTCTTCAACAGCTACTTCTGTTGCCTCATACAAGGTAGTGAACGTCATGCCTGCCTTTTGGCAATTCTGGGAACAGTCGCAAACATTGGACGAGACGGCAAAGATTCGTCTGTTTCGCGAATTGGTGCTCCAGCCCAATAAGGAAGTCTTTGAAGGGTTCACGGGAACGTCCAGCGATGCCAGATTGGCCCGGTATCTTGTGAACGTTCAACCCTACATCCCGGCCATGCGACGCTTTTCGGAGCGACTTGAGACTGAACTTCCACGCTACGGCCAAGTCTTCAACAAGAAATTTCCGGATGCCCAAGGAGTTGGAGAAATCTACTTCATGCCGAACCTCTTAGGAGGGTGGGATGCGGGAGGCGGCAATCCCGGGGGACATCCGATGTTGGTTTTCGGGGTTGATTCGATCGTGAAACTCAAGAAAGAAGGATTTAACCTGGCCACGCTATTTCACCACGAATTGTTTCATCTCTACCATGACCAATTTCATCCAGAGTGGCGCGATAAGAACCGGGCGAAGGGCGAGATGCCTCTGTACTGGTTGATGTGGATGGAAGGCCTGGCGACACATGTTAGTAAGGTTCTTAATCCTAAGGCCAGCGCGGACGAAATCCTGCTGCCGGACGAGCTTATTCGGGACACTGAACAACAGATGCCCAAACTTGCGAAAGAATTGCGCGAGAATTTGGATTCGACCTCGACCGATGCTTTTATGAATTTCCTTTCAGGTTCACCAAAGCGTAAGGACGTACCAGCACGGTGTGGTTACTACATCGGCATGCTCGTGGCGCGTGAATTGAACCGGAAGCACTCTCTACGAGAACTAGCGCGGCTTCGCGATCCACAGCTACGGAAGGAAATTGAAATCGCTCTAATCAAACTTGAATCTCGGGCGCGCGAAAACGTGAAACATTTCGCAGTGGCAAGTCACTAACTTATCGTGAGTTCTGTCCAGGTAGAGTGCGTGACGACGGATTCGTTTACAGAGTACCAGGGCGTAGCTGTGAATCGAAGATTTTCTCCTCCATGGCCCTTATCGGCAGCAATCCTGCGCTTCTCTACTACCAACGCAATGATGCGAGCAACGCAATGACCGACGTCTATTTGTCGATCCTCACTGAAGGAAGACATTTTGAAACGCTGAAGCTGAACGCTGAGAGTTCTGATTGGGCGGCGACGAAAGGTGATATGAAATACTCGACCATCCAAAGTAGCTTTGGTGATTACATCACGCTGGCTGCTAATGGTAATTCACTAGTGGCAGTACGGACGGACGGACGTCAGGGAGTAGCTCGAATTTACGCAATGGTGATCGGAACTCAATAAGGTAACCGTATGGACGACACAGGATCGCGTACGTCGCGGTTAGAGTGGCTGATTGTTGGAAGCTGCTTGGTGTTTATCTTCATTCTGGCCTTGTCCGCCGCATTCGATCCTTCCATTCGCGTGCTGCACGCGTTCCAGGCGCTCATCTATGTTGCAGTCGTGATCCTGGCCCTAAGGCAAAGTGCCTGGGGTTATGGGGCTGGTTGTATTATCGCCGCGTTTTGGAATTGGACCAACATCGTTCACACAACCTTCATCACCAACGGCCTGCGTGAATTGGCCCACGCGCTTCAAACCGGCCGAGTGAGCAAACCCGATCAACTGATCGCCGTCGTTGCCGCCGCCGCCCACTTCGCCCTGATTGGTTCGTGTCTGATCGGCTATTTTCGGATTAAGCCGAGACGTTCATGGGAACCGGTAAAGTTTTTGGCGGGAGGCCTTATTGCTGTCGGCTATTTCGCGGGGATTATCATCGTGTTCGGCCCACAATACATACCATTATTGAGGCGTGTATTCGGAATCTGACAGTCGGTTGATTGTATGAAAGGTGAACTGCTATGGATAAGATTCAGAAGAGAGTGCGAATCCTCGAGGCATACGCCTTTGTATCGTTGCTGGTCTTCGGCGCGCTGGCCCTTTCCGCCTTTACGCAGGCGAAGCAGAAATTCGAGGAGATAACCGTCGAGCGCCTCAACGTCGTCGAGAAGAACGGTCAACTGGTCGCTGTGATTGCCGATTCTGATCGAATGCCCGATCCAATCGTGGGAGGGAAGACGTTCAAAACTGAGCGCCCTCCGGGAATGATCTTCTACAACGGAATAGGCGATGAGTGTGGCGGTCTGGTCTTTGGCGCTGCCACGGGGGAAAACGCGCGCGCTGGCGACAAGTTCGGTGCCTACGGCGGGTTCACTTTCGATCAATACAAGCAGTCGCAAGCCATCGGTCTTATCTACAACGACCACTCGGGCATACGTGAGGTTGGGCTGAAAGTGTGGGACCGTCCAGAGACCTCTCAGTCTGAGTTTATTGAAAGGGGAGACGCCATCAGGAAAATGCCGGAAGGACCAGAGAAGGAAGCGGCACGGAAGAGTATGCGTGAGTCCGGTTTCTCACCCACGCGCATCTTCGTCGGCAAGAACAAAGAGCGCGAGGCCAAAGTCACGCTCTATGATGCGAAGGGAAATGCGCGCATCAATATGATCGTAGATGCGGCGGGTGTGCCACGTCTCGACTTTTTGGATGAGAACGGCAAGGTCACGTATAGCTTACCTGGCGGCGCCAAAGCGACGAGAGGAATCCGGTAAGCATCCATGTTGCGGCTGATGAGGATCGTTCGGCGCTTGCTAATGAAAGGTGACCTGCTATGGATAAGATTCAGAAGAGAGTGCGAATCCCTGAGGCATACGCCTTTGTATCGTTGCTGGTCTTAGGCGCGCTGGCCCTTTCCGCCTTTACGCAGACGGAGCAGAAATTCGATGAGATAAGCGTCGAGCGGCTGAACTTCCTCGAGACGAGCGTCGGGTCAGAAGAATGGTATTTGCGGACCGAAGATAAAGCGGCGGAGCTGTATGTGCGCGAAGTCGGACAGGGTGAGCCCGTAATAGTGCTACATGGAGGCTGGGGGGCAGAGCATAGTTATCTCTTGAATTCGATTAAAGGGCTTGAGACTCAGTTTCGATTTATTTTTTACGACCAGCGCGGCTCATTGCGTTCACGCTGTAAGCTGGAGTTTATCTCGTTAGAAAAACACGTTCAGGATTTAGAGTCGCTAAGGAAGGAGCTAAAGCTCGAAAAGCTAACTATATTCGCGCATTCGATGGGGACGCGTTTGGCAATGTTCTACCTGCAAAAATATCCTGAGCGAGTAAAGACGTTGGTTCTGGCGGGAGCGTTGCCGGCGCAGTCAGGGAGTGGTCTCCCGGCAAGCTTGCAATCCGCGCAGAAAGAAGCCAACGCTGCTTTTCGTCGTTTTGTCGACCGACCGGAAGTGCGTGCTGCATACAAGCAAGCTGGATATGATGAAGAGAATAAATCAGCAAAGGTGATGATGGAACTTTGGCGAATAAGTTTCTCCGCGGGCAACCTCTATGATCTAAAGCGTTCGAACCAGGTGACTGCGAATCCTCGATTTTGGAACGAAGAAGTGGCAAATGCGACGTCCAAAACCGTCCCCAAAGATAACGACTTCGTGTCCTTACTGGCCCGGCATCCATATCCGGTTACGGTCATCAACGGCGATCACGATTTGGCAGAGTTCGGTAACTGGTATTACAGCAGCAAAGAGTTCCGCGAAGCAGCTCCCAATGTGGAGGTCGTAATCCTAAAAAATGCTGGGCACAGTCTATGGATAGACGACCCCAGTGGGTTTAGGAAAGCCTTGAAGAAAGGACTTAGCAAACAGCGACGGTGAATGTTTGAGAAAGGGGGTAGCTTTAGTGAAGATGCTGGTTCGCCTTCTTGCTGAAAAGACGAAGTCCGGATGAGCATCGCGCGAAAAATCTTCGTTGACTCCGAAAAGGGCCGGACAAACTCCCCCCTTGAGAACTAGTCTTTGAAAGATTTATCACGGGCCAACAGTTCTCGCGGAATTTCATATCAAATGCTAATCCACCCGATAAGCAAGCGACCTGCACAAAAATGACCAAACGACCGGCGACCCACGCCGACGTTTAGTCCATTGGCGTTGGTATTGTGTCCTGCGCGACTCAAGCCTTGGCAGTCACAACCAACCCGAACGGAAGAAGTTTTCAAGGCGCACCGTATGTTTTTCCGAAGTTCTGGTAATAAGAGATGAGGCACAACTGGCGAATGTGAGGTGGACGTGGATGACGCCAAGATCCTGAAGCGCGCGGCGCGGGGCGACGAGACGGCGTTCTTGTTGCTTTACGAGCGTCACTGCGACGCGCTCTTCCGCTTCACGTGTGGACTTGTAGGCCAGGCAGAGTCAGCGGAGGAAATCACTCATGACTGCTTCCTTAGTCTAATTCGTCAGCCGAGGCGTTTTGATTCATCAAAGGCCTCTCTGCGGACATATCTTTTCGCCGCGGCGCGGAACCTTGCCTTTAAGCACTTCCGTCGAACGGCAAGAGAAGTCTTGGTTGGTGAAGTGCCGGACGAGCTTAGTTCATTAGGAGAAGACGAACCGCTGCTTAAGCTTCTGTCTGAGGAAGTCTCAAACAAAGTGCAAGAGGCGATTGCAAAATTACCGCCGCTCCAGCGCGAGGCGCTTCTGCTCTTTGAGTATGAAGGGTTGAGCCTGGCGGAAATCGCGCAGGTTGTCGGCATGGATGTGGGAGCTGTTAACGCCCGTCTGCACCGGGCGCGCGCAGGTTTGCGGAGGCTGCTAGCTCCGTACTTTAAAAGTACCTGCGAAGTAGCAAGTGTCGGGGGTGAACTACTATGAATGATAGGGACTACCAGAATGGACTCGATTTCATTGACACTCAGCCTAAGGCGCTGGGAGATAAAGAAGCGTCTGCGTCTGCGAATGACGAGTTGAAAACCATACTCTCCACATGGACGCTGCACGCACCTGCTTCTCTTCGTCAGCGCGTCCTAAATTCTTATCGTATGGACTTCCGCAACGTTCCCCTCTGGCGGCGGTTACTGACGGCGTCGGTCTCTGTGCCCGCCCCAATCGCCTTCGCAGCGTTGCTGCTATTGGTTCTTGGGGGAGTTGTTTTCGTCCGCAGACCTTCTGTCGTGGTGGAACGGACGCCAGTGGTGGTGGAGCGGATCCAGACTGTTGAAGTACCTGTCACAAAAAGAGAAGTCGAAAGCCACGTTGTTTATCGTGACCGGGGTCGCGCCAGACCTTCACGGCCTAGTGCGAGGTTGAACCCTGCCAAGGAAAAAGACATGACTCTGGCAATGGTAGATCAAGAAAACCGGCAGGGCTTTTTCACCGGCACTGACCTGGCCGGGTTTCATCTGAATGATGCGATGAGTCTGAAAGTCATTAAGAGGGCAGACCGAAATGAAAAATAAAGGCATCCTAGGATCAGCGGCACTATTTTTGATTCTCACCTCTTCTTTCAACCTTCGGGGACAGAATAGAGAGAACCCGAACTTTTCGGCTCGTTTGAGCAACGGCGTCTCGGTGTTGTTCAAAACCACGACGGAGCCGAAAAGTTCGTTCAGATCCATTTCCGGAACCATCAGAGTCAATTCAATGAGCATCAACCGCGTTCTGGTTGATAGAGTCGAGCGCGTTTTCTTCGGCTACGACCTTGAACTGGAACCACTGAATGAGACGAAGCAATACAAGGTTTCCATCAAGCCTCTTGACCGAGGATTCGCTGACGGGGTTGCCCAGTCCGGTACGATGAGGGAAATAACAGGTCAGTCCGGCGCCAGTTCAACCGGTGCGAGTCTACTGCGTTTCCCTCAGCCTCAAGTCGTTGCCGACGGTGACACGCTCGTGCTCGACCTTCTCATAAATCGCAAAACGGGCGTCAAGCTCGTCGACGAGATTACTATCTCGTCCGGAGACGTCCTCGAAAGATCAACGCCAACAGATATACGTCCCGCAAGCGATTTCAGCCTCGAAGACGTGCGCCTGTCCATGAAGAACCAGCAACTGCTTATCAACGGGGAACTGGTGGCGGGAGGACCCGACGCGCCGGGCAGTTGCGAAGGGAAGTTCATCTTCTTTTACCTGCCTGGTCGCGGACGCTTTGTTTTCTCCATCAAACCGCAAGAAGGGTTTGCCTTCCGGAAGATCGGCGTGATTCATCACAACAGGATTTCCTTTTCTGTTGGTGGGGATTCCTACGAGTGGGTCTCAACCGCGCCGATACTTCCGACGGGAGGGAACTGGAACCTCTGGGTACTCCATGAGCCGAACTATCAACCTGAATACGGCTTCAATCCGCAAGATCGATTAATTAAAGGAACGGCAGCGGCTGGCAACGTGAGGCAAAAGAATCAGTTCTTTTTCGGCGCGATGGGTAGCGTCCGCGCGCTCCGCTAGCGGAGATGATTTTTAACCTCGCGGTCCTTCGCCGTTCAGCTCGCCAGGCCGAAGGTTCGGATTCAGCAAAACCTCGAATCGACCTAGAGAGACTTACTGGAAATTCTGTAAGACTATAACGGAGGGATTAATGACCAATGAACGATTCCTGATTTCTCTGGGTCTGATCGTGCTGCTTGGCTCGTTGGCCCAGGCGCAGACAATGCAACCCGTCACACTAAAGGCGGGACTACCCGCGCCCGAACTCGCGCTGAAAAAGATCTTGCAGGCGTCATCCGATGCGAAAGCTGATTGGAAGAGTCTGCGCGGTAAAGTCGTCATCCTCGAATTCTGGGCAACCTGGTGCGCGCCGTGTCTTGCAGTGCAGCCTCACCTCAACGACCTGGTTGAGAAGTTCAAAGGGAAGTCAGTTCAGGTTATCTCAATCACCGACGAGGATGAGAGCAGAGTTGCTTCCTTCCTCAAGCGCCGCACTCTGAAAGGTTG
>Ga0137380_10007113_pt1 | contig 10001 bp, 8 predicted proteins | sample SagtaG_17_FD_104809 | JGI IMG/M metagenome (GOLD analysis project Ga0137380, IMG submission 104809) | Vadose zone soil microbial communities from Sagehorn Ranch, Mendocino, California, USA - Sage2_L_100_16 metaG | ecosystem: Environmental > Terrestrial > Soil > Vadose zone | place: USA... | reverse complement strand
CCTGAACGTCCATGACCACCCGGGTCGGCAGCGTTTCAACGAGTTTGCCGTGGAGAAAGGTGATCATGAAAGTCAGGTGGTGGACCGATGAGGTCGTGGAATGAATGCCCAGCCCTGAGCCTGCCGTTGCGGCGGCGCGACAACCCGGCCGGTGAACGCTGGACTTTGAACCTTGAATCTGCGGCCGCTGGCTCCTGCCCTTCTCATATTCTCTTGGGCGCGCTGAAGTTGTAACGTCCGTTTTCCTGCGCATGGGTGAGGGCCAGCGCCAGCGCATCCGCGGCATCCGGCGCAGGCGGTTCGGGCAGGCGCAAGAGGCGTTGCACCATTTTTGCGACGGCAAACTTTTGCGCGGCGCCATAACCCACGATGGCCTGCTTGACTTTGCGTGGCGCCAATTCATAGATTTCCAAACCAGCCTCCGCGACGGCGGCCAACGCCGCCCCGCGAGCTTCTCCCATAATTAGCGCCGTCTGCAGGTTTTGCGCGTAAAACAGCCCCTCGACCACGCACACGCTGGGTTGGTGGCGTTTGACCACTTCTCGGAGACCTTGGACGATTTTCACCAGGCAACGCGAATGTGCCCAAGTGGCGGAGCAGGAAATGGTGCCGTGGCCCAACGTCTGCGGAAATGGCCTGGCCAATTGAATGACACCGTAACCAGTGCCGCGCAATGAAGGGTCGAGGCCGAGGATCACCAGGTTGGCCCTTGAGTTTAGCGACGCAGGCCGCTCGCAAACCGGCGTGGCCGCGCCCCGCAAACCACTGAGGCGCTCCTGCATTTGTTTGAACTGGTGGGGCGTGATGGCCATCCAACAAATTTTGCCAACAGCGTCTCCAATGCAAAAGGAGAAAAGGTCTCTGCAAATCGGAGTGATAGAGCGCGGGGTGGAGTGGAGAAAAAAGCTGAAAAGCTGAAAAGCTGAAAAGCTTCGCCTTTTTTAGCTTTTCAGCATTTCAGCTTTTTAGCTTTTTGTCCTGGTCACGCCTTCACTAGCGTCTTGACGCAATAGCTGTTAAGGCTTTCACCTGCAGCGAGGGCTTTAGCGGCTAGGCGGCGGTGAATGGCTGGATCGACGCGCAGCACAAACTTGCCGCTGAATGCCTTTTTGCCCAGCGGACGGGGCATTTCATGGCCATCCGCGTGAACCAGTTCAACCATTTCTTCCACTGCCAGGCACAGCTCGGAATAAACCTTTGCTTCGTCGTGCCCGTGAACGCCGCCCAGCATCAGTTCGGGGCAACGGCCAACGAAGCACTTGTCTTCGTCGCTCCACTCGACGAATTTGGCGTATCGTGCGGCCTGTTCTTTGATCTGCTTGCGTGTCATACACTTTTACTCATTCAGCGCGTCCAACGCCCGCCGCACGTCTCGTTCCTGGTATTAAAAGGCATGTAGCGGGCGCTGACGTGACCGGAGTTTGAGGGCTGGAAGCTGTTCGCGTGGAAACGCAATCCGCTATCCCGATTCTCGGCTACCGCGAGTTTCTACCCGACGAGGAATGGGCTTGCGAACTGCTGGGCGCAGCCGCCGGGGGAGCGGCGGGCGCGGCGGGCGCCGGGTGCGATACTATCGCCGGTGCAGAGTGCACGTACGCAGGAGCAGTATAGACAGGCATTACGGGCGCGTAGCGCGGCACCTCAGCGGCAGGCGGCTGATAAACCGGCGCAACGAACTGGCGCGGAGCGGGAGCCTGTTGCGGAGCGGCTGGGGGCGCGCTGAACCGGCCTTCAAATTCGGAGGGGAGCTTCGGGGGTTCCGGGCGGTGCGCCGGTTGTTGGCCCTCGAAACGGGCCGGCGCGCCGCCCTGGCGAGCCGACCAACCCGAAGACGAAGCCGTTTCGTCGCGCGTGGCCGGCGCGGAATATGGATTATTGAGAGGTCGCTGTCGGGTGACATTTTGCTTGCCAATGATAACCAATGAGTTTTGCTGGGCCGTCTCATTGGCGGCAACTGTTGCATTCCGTTCAGGCCCTGGAGCAGAACGGATTCTGCCCTGCACCATGGTTGGCCTGTTGTTACCCGCTGATGGCCCACCGTCCCTCAAATCATCCGCTCGCGTTTCGGTGGTTCGGGCAATGGCTGGTTGTCGATCGGTGGCCACGCGGTTTCGGGCGGCATCGCCTGGGTTCGCTTGTGGTCGCGTTCCCCAGGCCTGGTCAGCCACTCGCAAAGGAGGCGTTGGCCTCTGGCCCAGAACCGTGGGCGAGGCACCCGAAGGGATGGTGATGCGCTCCCCAATCTGTGAGTTGTTATCCGCCGGCCCCTGCAGGTTGCGGGCTGTCGGCGGCGAATGCGGTCGGAAAACGGCCAGCGTTCTGCCATCTGGAGTAAGCCTCTCGGCGCGGATGCCACCCGCAGCGTTGGGGCCGATGTCACGGATTACCACTGGGTGGATTGCAGTGTGGGTCGCTTCCGCGACGCGCTCAGGGGTGATGCCGTGGTTGATGACCCGGTTGTCGCTGCCGATGATTCTGGTGACAGCTACGGTATTGTTGTAGAATTGGGCCACTTGCTGACGCGGCAAGGCGTAGCGCCGCAGGTGGTCATCACGGAAGTGATTCCAGGGGATGAACGGGTAGCAATCCATGCTCAAACCCAAATTAGAGCCGAATCCGACTGGCCGGCCAAAGTAAGTAAGACCCAAACCGCGCGTAAACCAAGCTGTTGGCGGCAACGGCGCCCAACCGCAGTAATCCCCCGAGTATCGCCAAGTCACCCACGAAGGACCCCAAGTGCCCTCCGGCACCCAGCACCAACCCAAACGGCCATGGCGAAACCAACGGCCATAGTGGAACGGCGCCCAACCCCAGGAATAGTCGGACAACCAATACCAACCGCAATCGCTGTAAATCCAGCGGCCATTATCGAAGTAAGGGCGCCAGGAGGGATCGACCACCGCGACAGTAGGCTGCCAGCAACGACCGTAACCCTCGACGTCAGCCCAAGTCCCGTATGACCCCAAGGCGTCGTAGAAGGTCGAATATGAGGCATCGGCCGGTTGCGGTGGCGGATAACTCTCGGTCGCCTCATAAGGTTGCGCTGCCATTTCCGTTGGCGCTGTCACTGTTTCAGGTGGCGCTGGATACGGCGGTGAGCCGTCGGGCCCGGCCACCAGTTCGTTTTGGGTCGGCGCCCCGGCTGGAGGCTGGGCCATTGCTGCAACTACCAGACTTTGCTGCAGCATGTGATCGCGTTGAATCATCGCCGCGATCACAGCCCCAGGGACCCCGATGTCATTGAGGTAGATGATTTCCTGCGAACCCAGGTTAAAAGTGCTGGTAGAGTTGGTGACGAATGCCAGCACCACGCTTTCATCCACACCCGAATCCGCCAGTCTTACCACCTCAGCCAGAGGGCTGCCCGGCCTGATGGTTGGCGGAAGGGCCTGCTCGGTTAGAACAGCTTTGGCAGCGGCATTGGAGAGGTCGGCTTCTGCGACTCGCTCCGCTGGGCTGGCACCGTCATCCTCAGCCCCCGATTGAAGTGTGGCCTCCGGCTGTGTCTCAGCTATTACCGTGGGAGGGCTGATTTCGGGTAAACTGGCCGCCTGTTGCAAGCAGCCTCCGACCAACGGCAGGACGAACAGGGCCAGACCTAAGTTCCATTTCCCAACAACCCGCGTTCTCATATTGCTGGCATGACGCCAAACGCTTCATTGCGTCAGACGCATAACTAATCGACTCGATTAGAGCCCATGCTATTCATGCGAGCGGCCAAGGGCCGTCGGTTTGATGCTAAGTGGTCTGGTGCAAGAGGTTAGGCTTGCAGCGTTGTGCTCCTCCGGCAGGCGCAAAGCAGCACAAGAAGCCGATTGGCTTCGGCTGAAGTCCAGGCCCTGCCATCAGAACCACCGCGCGTCGGCCGCTACAGTTGGAGACAGGTGTCATTTGGGATTGCCAATCGAGCGGCAAGGCGCCAAAGTTAACCAGGCAAGCAGGACTCTTGCGGGGCCCGGCGGACCCAAAATTGATTTTGAATGAGGGGCTGATCGACTTGGAGCGGAAAAGCTGGTGATGTGAAATCCCACTCCTCAAGGCCTGGGGGAGGGCGAGTGTGGTTGTTCTGAGGCGAATTGCTCGCAACTTCAACTAAGAGGGGCCGGAGCCGGGGTCCGCTTGCCAAACCCATGTCAGAGCACAAAGCAATCATAAGCTGGAAAAGCACAGGTCCGGACTTTCTCAAGGGCAAATATTCGCGGGAACACACCTGGACGTTCGACGGCGGGATGACCCTGGCGGCATCGCCGTCCCCGTCAGTTGTGCCGGCGCCATACTCAAATCCGAGCCACGTGGATCCGGAGGAGGCTTTCGTTGCAGCCGCTTCGAGCTGTCACATGTTGACCTATCTCTATTTGGCCTCACGACAGGGCTTCCAAGTGGACAGCTACCACGACGAAGCGGTCGGCGTGACGAGCAAAAATCAGAGCGGCGCGACTTGGGTGAGTGAGATCACTCTTAACCCGAAGATCGCTTATAGCGGCGAGAGGCTGCCCATGCCAGCCGATGAGCAGCGGCTCCACCACCTGGCCCACGAACAGTGCTTCATTGCCAACTCCATCAAATCCCAAGTGACGGTGGGAGCCACGAAGCAAGCCAGTTGAACGAGAGTTACTGAGCGGAAAGGGCAAGATTCCGCTGGCGCAATTCGGCGAGCCCGGCCTCCACTTCGGGGCGCGGAAGATTACCGCCATCTAGACTGGCGTCACTTTGGGTCTGGAGGCGCTCGTAAAAGGCCATCCCGAACTGCACGATGGCCGGATTGACAGGGTCCAGGTCGATCATGGCAAAAAATGCGTCCTCTGCTTTGGCGAATTGCCCAGTCTGTTCATAATGTTGCATCAGCAACGCGTGGGTTTCGAGTGGCAGCGGTGAATCTCCCAAAGCCGCGACGAATACTTCGACTTTCGGGACGAATTCCGGGAATTCAAAAACCTCACCGCGGGCCAGGGTCTGCAACACCAGGTGCAATCCTTTCAAATAGCATAACCTGCTTTCTTCCAGCGTTCCTTTCGTGGCCGCCAGGTCGCCAGCCTCTTTGAGCAGCGCGCTCAACATGAGCGTCTTGTCACGCACGACCAGCGTGGACTCTCCCCTTATCAGCCTGGCCAGCAACTCGGTTTCCGAGAGTTTTGCCACCGCCTCAGCGCCCGCGCCGACGAGCCGGTCGAACTCCGCATCCATCTTCACCGCGGCTTCCTGCCAGTGTTGGCTTTTCTTCAAGGAGTGAATCCTGGCCAGCGCCTGGATGAACTCCTCGATCATCCGCAAAATGTAGTCGCGTCGAATCATTTTTCAGCCGTCCGTTAAAGCCTCGTAACCGGGTCAGTAACGGCGGCGGTAAGGACGCTTTCCACAGCGTCCGTGATCTCTCCCTGTCCCGGTTTCGAAAGTGGGACGCTGTGGAAAGCGTCCTTACCGGCACCCTAGCCGCCGTGGCAGCGCCGGGAAATCTCGGCCTGACTTCTCACACTGTGCCCTCCTCCAGCCGGGCGATCCGTTCCCCGAGGGGCGGGTGGGTCGCGAACAGCGCCATCAGGCCGCCGGGATGGCCGGAGATTTTCAATGACTGGAAGGCCTGGGCACGTTGCGCTTCGACAGCCGCCACTTCGGGATTGTAAAGGCGACCCAAAGCTCGCAATGCATCAATCATGTTTTCGCGGCCTGCCAGGCGCGCCCCGCCTGCATCGGCCCTGAACTCCCGCTGGCGCGAGAACCAGCACACCACCATGAACCCCAGGATCGAGAAAACGACCTGAAATACCTGGATCAGCACGAATTCCAGCCAGCCTCCTCCACTGTCGCGTTCGTCCCGCGAACGCAAAGCCTGGCTGAAGACAAACGCCAGCACCCGCGACAAGAAGAGCACGAAGGCGTTGATGACGCCCTGGATGAGCGTCATTGTCACCATGTCGCCATTGGCGATATGCGTGACCTCATGCCCCAACACGCCGGCGATCTGCCGGGAGGCCATTCTTTGCAGCAGCCCGGTCGAGACTGCCACCAGCGCGCGGGATTTCGTCGGGCCCGTCGCAAAAGCGTTCACTTCATCGGATTCGTAGATGCCGACTTCGGGCAAGCTCGGAAGACCCGCTCCGCGGGCCAGTCCATGCACGGTTTCCACCAGCTCTCTGAGGGCGGGGTCAGAGGTATCTGGCGGAACGACCCGCACACCCATCATCCACTTCGCCATCAGCCGGGAGAGCGCCAGTGAAATGAACGCCCCGACAAAGCCCCAAACCAGGCAAGTGACCGCCAAGCCCGCTAAACCGCCTCTGGGAAAATAATTTCCTACTCGCAGGACGCCGAGGAGCACGGTGATGGTCGCCATCACCAGGATATTCACCAGGGCAAAGAGAAAAATACGTTTGGCCATTTGCGCAAAGTTCATAGATCGTTCTTCCAGAAAATTTGTTGTTCGTTCGACAGCATTACAACATTCCGACGAGTCAGGGTCCAATTTCCGGCAACTGCCCGCACTGCGCTAACATAGCAGTCCCGGACCATATTGCAAAGCCCCGTCGAGGCAAGATGGCGCGCGGACGCCCTCGATCTTTAGTGCGCCATGAGAAGCAACCCTGCCGGCACTGGGCATGACGCTCCGGGCTGGTATTCCCGCCCGGAATTGAACCGGGATAGGCGGTTTAGGAAACTAATGCGGATAATAGCAAAAGCTGGCAAAAACGAGCGAATGTGATACTTCATCTAATACCATTTTTCCCGCATCATAAGCTTGACGGCTCTCGTGCTTCTTTTATCGCGAAAACAAATTCGCCAGTGTGATCGCGGTTATATTATAGTTGCGGTGTGGAAACGATTGACCAAAACAGCGGCATCCAAGCGCGGGCTTTGATGCCGAAAGCGGACTCGTCGGATCCACCGAATCCAACCGTCAAAAACAATTCGCCGCCCGCTGCCAAGATAGAGTTATTTCGATCTCTTTTTCGAGGCCGAGAGGATGTGTATCCCCGTCGTTTTGAGAGCCGGAAGACCGGGAAAGCCGGTTATGCGCCGGCGTGTGCCAATGAATGGATTCGCGGTGTTTGTGAAAAACCGCGAATCAAATGCACAGATTGCCCCAATCGCCGCTTTTTGCAGATCACTGACGAGGTGATCGGCTGGCACCTTTCGGGACGTGACGATCGAGGCTTCGATTTTGTAATGGGCGTTTATGCCATGTTGCACGACGAGACTTGCTTCTTTTTGGCGGTGGATTTCGACGACGAAGAATGGCAGCGGGATGCGACGGCTTTCCTGGAAACCTGCCGACGGCTCGATGTGCCCGCCGTGCTGGAACGCTCGCGGTCTGGCAATGGCGGACATGTCTGGTTCTTTTTTGAAGAAGTCATTCCCGCCAGCCTGGCGCGCAAACTTGGTTCGCATGTCCTCACCGAGACGATGGAACATCGTCCGGAAATTGGTCTCAATTCTTACGACCGACTATTTCCCAACCAAGACACGCTGCCCAGGGGCGGCTTCGGAAACCTGATAGCACTCCCTCTACAAAAGCAAGCGAGACAGCTCGGCAATACTGTATTTCTCGACGAGAAGTTCAATCCTCACGTCGATCAATGGGCCTTCCTGGCTGCGGTGCGGCGAATGAGCCGGGCGCAAGTTGAGGCTCTTGTGCGTGACGCAGAATCCAAAGGCCGAATCGTCGGGGTGCGCATTGCCGCGCCGGATGAGGCCAATGACGATCCTTGGACGGCTCCACCGTCGCGCCGCCGAAGGGAAGCGCCCGTCCCCGGCCCATTGCCGGAAAAACTTGAGTTAGTCTTGGGAGATCAAATCTATATCGCCAAAGAAACTCTTTTGCCCGGGCTACGCAACCGATTGTTACGTTTAGCCGCGTTTCAAAACCCCGAATTCTATCGCGCGCAAGCCATGCGCCTTTCGACCTACGACAAGCCAAGAATCATCGCTTGTGCCGAAGATCATCCAAAGCATGTTGCCCTTCCACGGGGGTGTCTGGACGACGTGCGAAAAACGCTTGAAGCGCTCAAAATAGAGCCGGTCTTCTGCGATGAGCGGTTTGGAGGCGTTCCTTTGAATGTTTCTTTTTGCGGCGTCTTACGACCCGATCAGCAGGCAGCAGCCCAGGCACTGTTGGCGCATGATACGGGTGTCCTGGCCGCGACTACAGCTTTTGGCAAAACCGTGGTCGCGGCCTGGCTCATTGCCCAACGCGGCGTGAACGCGCTGATTTTAGTTCACCGCCGGCAACTGCTCGAACAGTGGATCGAACGCTTGTCCACATTTCTCAGTTTACCCGCCAGGACCATCGGGCGACTCGGAGGTGGACGCAAAAAACTGACCGGCACATTGGACGTTGCACTCATGCAAAGCCTCATTCACAAAGGAGTGGTGGACGATCGCGTGGGAGATTACGGCTATCTGATCGTGGATGAGTGCCACCATCTTTCGGCGCGCAGTTTTGAAATGGTTGCCCGCCGGGCGAAAGCAAAGTTTGTCACTGGTTTGTCAGCGACAGTTGGACGCAAAGACGGCCACCACCCGATCATTTTCATGCAGTGCGGCCCGGTTCGGCATCGGGTGGACGCGAAGACCCAGGCTGCGGCACGGCCTTTTACGCATCATGTCCTGGTGCGTCCGACGGCTTTTCGTGCCACTGCGGCGTCTGACCCCGATCCGCGTGCGGAATTTCACCATTTGTATGAGGCATTGTGGAATGACGAGAAGCGTAACCAAATGATTTGCGGAGACGTCGTGAGCGCTGTCAACGAGGGGCGGTCACCTCTGGTGCTCACCGAACGAATAGAACACCTGCAGCGGTTGGCTCAACTGCTGTCACCGGATATTGCAGACTTGATTCTTTTACAGGGAGGCCAAAGCAGAAAGGAATTGAACGACGCGCGCACGCACCTGGCGAAACTTCCAGCGACTTCGGCGCGCGTGATCCTCGCGACGGGAAAATACATCGGTGAAGGGTTCGATGATTCGCGATTAGACACATTGTTCCTGGCTCTCCCTATTTCGTGGCGTGGAACGATTGCCCAGTATGTGGGGCGACTCCACCGCCTCCACGAGAGTAAGCGCGAAGTGCGCGTCTATGACTATGCCGACTTGAATGTTGCCATGCTTTCCAGAATGTTCGACAAACGGTGCCGCGGATATGAAGCGCTCGGTTACACGATCCTGCTGCCTGGCAGCGCTCTCCCCGGCTGGCCTGCCGAAATTCCACTCCCGGTCGATCCAGAATGGAAAAAGGATTACGCCGCCAGTGTCCGCCGACTCGTCCGCGACGGGGTGGATGTCCCCCTGGCAAATCTGTTCGTGCATGTGGCGCGGTCTCCTGGCATCAACGCGGTGGGAGAAGATCGCGCCCGGAGCGCCAGTGAAGCATTTTTATTTCGCCGGCTGGAGACATTGGCGGAAACGGCTGGCCGTTTTTGCCTGAATGAGAAGTTGCCGATTTCTTTTGACGGCTGTGGGGAGATGGAGGTGGACTTCCTTTGCGGGTCGGTCGGTGTGGTCATCGAGTTGGATGGCGCGCAGCATTTGGCTGATGCCGAGGCTTACCGCCGGGATCGGCGGAAAGATGCCCTGCTGCAACAGAATGGATATTTCGTATTGCGCTTCCTGGCAGAGGATACCGGCAAGAACCTGGACCATATTCTTGACACCATCCGGGCTGCGCTCGTTCATCGTGAGAAGAGCAGGAAATGTTGAGGCTTATGAGCTGATTAGGTAACCAGTTTGATTACGTCTGCCAGGAACACCGGCAGGTATTATTCGCCGAGATATTCTCGATTGTCCGAAAAGTTCTTGTCAAACCTGGCCCGTTCAAGGCCGGGGCGGACTTCCGCCATTAACTGGCGCAACTCAGAGGATTGCATCAAGGGATCAAGTGCCTCCAGGCGGGGATCATTTACTTTCAGCCAAATACCCTCCAGCGCACTGAATAGCGGCGGCCATACGCTTTATCCGGGAAGTGCTGACGAGGATTTCGCCAATGGCGATCTGGACTACAGCGGCCCCGG
>Ga0137380_10007107_pt1 | contig 10003 bp, 7 predicted proteins | sample SagtaG_17_FD_104809 | JGI IMG/M metagenome (GOLD analysis project Ga0137380, IMG submission 104809) | Vadose zone soil microbial communities from Sagehorn Ranch, Mendocino, California, USA - Sage2_L_100_16 metaG | ecosystem: Environmental > Terrestrial > Soil > Vadose zone | place: USA... | reverse complement strand
GTGGCGCGACCGAAGGGCGAGCGCGCCGCCGCGCGCCACACGCACTGGCAGAAGGTCGCGGTCGCCGCCTGCGAGCAGTGCGGGCGCAACCAGATTCCTCAAATCCATCCGTTGACGGCCGCGGCCGATTACCGTGAAGCAAGCGGCAATCTGAAAATCCTGCTCGCGCCGCGCAGCGAGCTTGCCTTTTCCGAGGCCTGCAGGAAGATCGGCACCGCCATCACGCTCGCCGCCGGGCCCGAGGCGGGCTTCAACGCGGCCGAGGAAGCCGCGTTCCTCGATTGCGGCTTCGTTCCGGCGCGTCTCGGGCCGCGCGTGCTGCGCACCGAGACGGCGGCGCTCGCCGCGCTCGCGGCCCTCAACGCATTGCGCGGGGATTTCTAGCAAGCGGGTCAAGACCCCTTAGAATTTCAAAAAAATTAGCTATGGCCGCCCTTCATCCAGAAGCTTTCGTGCGCTGGTTCCGCCAGGTGGCGCCGTACGTGCACGCCTTTCGCGGCCGCACTTTCGTGGTCGGCTTCGGCGGCGAGATGTTCGCCGAGCGCAGCCGCTTCACGAGCTTCGTACACGATGTGAACCTGCTTGCCGCGCTCGGCATCCGGCTGGTGCTGGTGAACGGCGCGCGCCCGCAGATCGAGGCGGAGCTCAAGGCCAAGGGCCTGCGCTCGCGCTACGCGCAGGGTCTGCGCATTACCGATGAGGCCGCGCTCATGGCAGTGAAGCATGCGGCAGGCGTGCTGCGCGTCGAGATGGAAGCGCTGCTCTCGCAGGGGCTGCCGAGCTCGCCGATGGCCGGCGCGCAGATCAGGGCGTCGTCGGGCAACTTCATCACGGCGCGGCCGGTCGGCGTGCGCAAGGGCACCGATTTCCAGTTCACCGGGGCGGTGCGCAAGGTCGATGCGGCGGCGATCGCACGCGCGCTCGACGCGGGCGAGGTGGTGCTGGTGCCGCACCTCGGCTACTCGCCCACCGGTGAGGTGTTCAATCTCGCCTGGGAGGACGTCGCCGAGAGCGTTGCGCTGTCGCTGAGGGCGGACAAGCTGCTGATGTACACCGACCGGCTGCCGCTCGACCGCAAGGGCGAAGTGCTGGGCGAGCTGACCGCGCGCGAGGCCGAGGCGCTGGTGAAGAAAGGCGGCCTCAGCTCGCAGACCGCGCGCGCCATCGAGCACGCCGTGCGGGCAGTCGGCGCCGGAGTCGCGCGCGCCCACCTCGTGACACGGCGCGCCTCCAGCGCGTTGCTGCTCGAGCTTTTCACCCATACCGGGGTCGGCACCATGATCACCGCCGACGCGGTGGAGAAGCTGCGCCCGGCGCGCATCGACGACGTGCGCGGCATCCTCGCGCTGATCGAGCCGCTCGAGGCCGAGGGCACCCTGGTGAAGCGCAGCCGCGAGCTGCTCGAAGCCGAGATCGGCAATTTCCTGGTGGTCGAGCACGACGGCGTGATCGTCGGCTGCGCCGCGCTGTATCCCTTTCCCGGCGACAAGAGCGCGGAATTCGCCTGCCTCGCGGTGGCGCATGACTTCCGCGATGCCGGCTACGGCGAGCGGCTGCTCAAGAGCTGCGAGGAGCGCGCCCGGGGGCTGCGCATCAGGCGCCTGTTCGCGCTGACCACGCACGCGGCGCACTGGTTTCTCGAGCAGGGCTTCCGCGCCGCCGACGTCGATGCGCTGCCCTCGCGCCGCAAGGCGCTCTACAACTGGCGCCGCGGCTCGAAGGTGTTCCTCAAGAGACTATAATTCCCGCCATGGCGCGGATGGTGAAATGCATCAAGCTCGGCCGCGAGGCCGAGGGGCTCGATTTCCCGCCCTATCCGGGCGAGCTCGGCAAGCGCATCTGGGAGAAGGTCTCGAAAGAGGCGTGGCAGCAGTGGCTGAAGCAGCAGACCATGCTGGTCAACGAGAATCGCCTCAACCTCGCCGACCCCAAGGCGCGCAAATATCTCATGGAGCAAACCCAGCGCCATTTCTTCGGCGAAGGCGCGGACGTCGCCTCGGGCTACGTGCCGCCCGAGAAGCAGTAGCTACTCGAGGATTTCCTTCTCGACCTGCTCGATCGCGATGTGCCGCACGTCGCGTCCCTTGACCATGTAGACGACGTACTCGGCCATGTTCTTGGCATGGTCGCCGATGCGCTCGACCGCCTTGGCGATGAACAGGATCTCCAGCGACCGGGTGATGGTGCGCGGATCCTCCATCATGAAGGTAATGAGCTGGCGCATGATGGCGCGGAATTCGTCGTCGACGGCCTGGTCCTGCTTCACCACCTGCATCGCCTCCGCGCAATCCAGCCGCGCGAACGCGTCGAGCGACTGGCGCAGCATGGCGAGCGCGCGGTCGGCGACGCGCGAGAGATCCAGGCGCGGCATGTGGAGCCTTTCGGCGGCATGGATCAGCTTGGCCATGCGCGCGATCTTGGCCGCCTCGTCGCCGATGCGCTCGAGGTCGGTGATGGTCTTGATGACGGCGATCAGCAGCCGCAGGTCCCCGGCCGCGGGCTGGCGGCGGGCGATGATGTGGCTGCAGGCCTCGTCGAGCCCGACTTCGAGGGCGTTGACGCGGTGGTCGTCCGCGATCACGCGGTCGATGAGCTCCATGTCGCCCGCGATCAGGCTTTCCATCGCGCGCGTGATCTGCTCTTCGACCAGGCCGCCCATCTGCAGCACGCGCGAACGCACGCTTTCCAGCTCGGCGTCGAACTGCTTGGAGGTATGTTCCGCCATCGCGGGAACCTAGCAGGTTGAGATGACCGGAATGTTACGCCAGCCGGGCCTTCAGCGTTCGTACGCCAGACGCTTCACCGAGCAACAGCACATCGGCGCCGCGGCGCGCGAAGATGCCGTTGGTCACCACGCCAGCGATGTTGTTGAGCTCGGCCTCCATTTTCGGCGGGTCGAGCAGCGTCAGGCCGTGGCAATCGATGACCAGGTTGCCGTTGTCGGTCCTGAAGTCCTGCCGCAGCTCGGGATGGGCGCCGAGCTTGAGGAGCTGCCGGCCGACGTGGCTGCGCGCCATCGGGATGACTTCCACCGGCAGCGGAAACCTGCCGAGCACCGGCACCAGCTTCGAAGCGTCGCAGATGCAGACGAACCGCTTCGCCACCGCGGCGACGATCTTCTCGCGCGTCAGCGCGCCGCCACCGCCCTTGATCATGTGAAGGTGCTCGGTCACCTCGTCGGCGCCGTCGACGTACACCGGCAGCTCGTCGACACTGTTCAGGTCGAACACGCGGATGCCGTGCTGCTTCAGTCTTGCCGCGCTCGCTTCCGAGGCCGCCACCGCACCCTCGATGCGCCCCTTGAGGGCGGCGAGCGCATCGATGAAGAAGTTGACGGTCGATCCCGAGCCGACGCCTACCACCGCATCTTCGACGACGTGCTTGAGCGCGGCCTCGGCAACGTTCCTTTTTAACTGGTCCTGATTCATTTCTTGCGTTGCGGCGGCAGGTCGGTGCATCCGCCCTCGAAGGCTTCGGCCGCCATGCCGACGGACTCGGAGAGCGTCGGATGCGGGTGGATGGTCTTGCCGACATCGGTCGCGTCCGCGCCCATCTCGACCGCGAGCGCCAGCTCGCTGATGAGGTCGCCCGCCCCGGTGCCGACGATGCCACCTCCCAGTATCCGGTGGGTTTCACTATCAAAAATCAACTTCGTGAAGCCCTCGTCGCGCGCGTTGGCGATGGCGCGCCCCGATGCGCTCCAGGGAAAGCGGGCGATTGCGGTCTTGGCGTCGCGTTTCTTCGCCTCGTCCTCGGTGAGGCCGACCCATGCGATCTCGGGATCGGTATAGGCGACCGAAGGAATGACGCGCGCATCGAAATGCGACTTCATGCCTGCCGCCGCTTCCGCTGCGACATGGCCCTCGTGCACCGCCTTGTGCGCGAGCATCGGATCGCGGGCGATGTCGCCGATCGCGTAGATGTTCGCGACATTGGTGCGCATCTGCGAGTCCGTTTCAATGAAGCCTTTCTCGCTGACGGCAATGCCCGCCTTCTCCGCGCCGATGCGCTTGCCGTTGGGCGTGCGGCCCACCGAGACCAGCACCATGTCGTAGCGCTGCGGCTCGGCGGCGTGGAACCATACCCGGATGCCGTCGTTCGTCGCTTCCGCCTTGGTGGTCCTGGTCTTGAGCATCACGCTGTCGAAGCGCCCGGCGTTCGCCTTCTGCCACACCGCGACCAGATCGCGGTCGGCGCCGAGCATCAGCCCGTCCAGCATCTCGACCACGTCGAGCCGCGTGCCGAGGGTCGAGTAGACCGTGCCCATTTCGAGCCCGATGATGCCGCCGCCGATTACCAGCATTTTCTTCGGCAGGCTCCTCAGCTCGAGCGCGCCGCTCGAGTCGACGATGCGCGGGTCCTCCGGCAGGAACGGCAGTCTGGCCGCCTGCGAGCCGGCGGCGATGATCGCGCTGGCGAAGCGCAGCTTCTTCCTGCCTTCCTTGGTGTCCACGGCGAGCAGGTTTCTGCCTTCGAAGCTTCCTGCTCCCTGCAATACCGTCACCTTGCGCAGCTTCGCCATGGCGGCAAGACCGCCGGTAAGCTTGCCGACTACCTTGTCCTTGAACGAGCGCAGCTTGGCGAGGTCGAGGTTCGGCTCGCCGAAGGCGATGCCGTGCGCCGCGAGGCTGCGCGCGGCGTCCACTATGGCTGCGGTATGCAGCAGCGCTTTGGACGGGATGCAGCCGACGTTGAGGCACACGCCGCCGAGCGTCGGATAGCGCTCGACGAGCACGGCCTTGAGCCCGAGGTCGGCGGCGCGAAAGGCGGCCGAGTAGCCGCCCGGCCCGGCGCCGAGCACGACCACGTCGCAGTCGACCTCCACAGCGGTTTGCGCGGGAGGTGACGAGGGTTTTGCCGCCTCCGCCTTCACCGCCTGCTGCGAATCAAGCATCAGGATCGGCGTTCCCTGCGACACCTTGTCCCCGACCTTGACCTTGAGCTCCCTCACCACGCCCGCATCCGGCGAGGGAATCTCCATCGTCGCCTTGTCCGATTCCAGCGTGATGAGCGACTGCTCGTTCGCGATCGAGTCGCCCGGCTTGACCAGGACCTCGATCACCTCGACCTGCTTGAAATCCCCGATGTCGGGGACTAATACCTCGCGCATCACTTCCTTGCCTTGGCCATCTCAGAGGATCAGCTTGCGGATGTCCGACAGCACCGAGGCGAGGGAGCTCGAAAAGCGCGCCGCCGTGGCGCCGTCGATCACGCGGTGGTCGTAGGACAGGGCGAGCGGCAGCATGAGGCGAGGCGTGAACTCCTTGCCATTCCACGACGGACGGATCGCCGAGCGCGCGACGCCGAGAATCGCCACTTCGGGCGCGTTGATGATCGGCGTGAAGGCGTTGCCGCCGATGCCGCCGAGGCTGGAAATCGAGAACGTGCCGCCCTGCATGTCGCCGGGCCTGAGCTTCTTGTCGCGCGCGAGCTTCGAGATATCGGCGAGCTCGTGCGCGAGCTCGAACACGCCCTTGCGGTCGGCATCGCGCACCACCGGCACTACCAGTCCCTCCGGCGTGTCGACGGCGACCCCGATGTGGTAGTACTTCTTCACGATCAGGCTCTCGCCCGACTTGTCGAGCGAGGCATTCAACTGCGGGAATTGCTTGAGCGCAGTGACGCAGGCCTTGATCAGGAAGGCGAGCATGGTCAGCTTGAAGCCCTTCTTCTCGGTCTCGACGGTCTGCGCCTTGCGGAACGCCTCGAGCTCGGTGATGTCCGCCTCGTCGAAGTGCGTGACGTGCGGAATCGAGATCCAGTTGCGGTGCAGGTACGGCCCCGAGAGCTTCTGGATGCGCGACAGGGGCTGCGACTCGACCGGGCCGAACTTGGCGAAGTCGACCTCGGGCCAGGCCGGCAGATTGAAGGGCAACCCCCCCTGCCCCCCCTTGTCAGGGGGGCGAGCCCCTTTCGCAAGCGCGCCCTTGACGAAGCCTTGCACGTCGGCATGCAGGATGCGCCCCTTCGGGCCGCTGCCCTGCACCCGCGCGAGATCGACGCCGAGCTCGCGCGCGAACTTGCGCACCGAGGGACTGGCATGCGGCTTGGGCGCGAGCTCGTCGTGCGGCTCGCGCGGCACCGGCCGCGGAGCGGTATCCGGGGCCGGCGCCGGGGACACGGCTTTGGCAGCCGGCCTCGGCGCCCCGGTCTGCTTCGGTGCTTCTGCCTTGATCTCGCCTTTCGCCTCTCTGGGCTCGAGCAGCAGGATCGGCGAATCCTTCGCCACCTTGTCGCCGACTTTCACCTTCAGCGATTTGATTACGCCCGCCGCCGGCGACGGAATCTCCATCGTCGCCTTGTCCGACTCGAGCGTGATGAGCGACTGCTCCTTGGCGACTGCGTCGCCCGGTTTCACCAGCACCTCGATGACTTCGACTTCCTTGAAGTCGCCGATGTCGGGGACGGGGACGGTGATTACGGAGGAAGAAGCTTTTTCCGTCTTTTCGGTTTTTTCGGGCCTGTCTTCCCTCTTCGGCTTTTCGGGCGCCTTGGCAACTTTCTCCTCGGAGTCGAGCAGCAGGATCGGCGTGCCCTGGGACACCTTGTCGCCCATCTTTACCTTCAGCTCCTTCACCACGCCCGCCGCGGGCGACGGGATCTCCATGGTCGCCTTGTCCGATTCCAGCGTGATGAGCGACTGCTCCTTGGCGACGGCGTCGCCCGGCTTCACCAGGACCTCGATGACTTCGACTTCCTTGAAGTCGCCGATGTCCGGAACGACAACCTGATTCATACCGTGGTCGGGTCGGGCTTCTCGGGATTGATGCCGTATTTCTTGATGGCGTCGGCGACGCTCTTCGGCTTGGCTTCGCCCTGATCGGCGAGCGCCTTGAGTGCGGCGATGGTGACGAAGGCGCGGTTCACCTCGAAGAAGTGGCGCAACTTGGCGCGGGAATCGGAACGGCCGAAGCCGTCGGTGCCGAGCACGCGGTACATGCGATCCGGCGGGATGAACAGCCGGATCTGCTCGGCGAAGGTCTTGATGTAATCGCTTGCGGCGACCACTGGACCTGAAGGGCGTTTCTGTAAAACCTCAGTGACATACGGCGTGCGCGGCCTCGCTTCCGGGTGCAACATGTTCCAGCGGTCGGCGGCCAGGCCGTCGCGGCGCAACTCGGTGAAGCTGGTCGCGCTCCAGACATCGGCGCCGACGCCCCAGTCGGCTTCCAGCAGCTCGGCGGCCGCCAGCACCTCGCGCAGGATCGTTCCCGAGCCCAGCAGCTGCACCCGGGTCTTGTGCTTTGCTTTCGATTCCCGCAGCAGGTACATGCCCTTGAGGATGCCCTGCTCGCTTCCCTGGGGAAGGGGAGGATGCTCGTAGTTCTCGTTCATCAGGGTGATGTAGTAGTAGACGTCCTCCTGGTTCGTCACCATGCGGCGCAGGCCGTCATGAATGATCACCGCCACCTCGTAGCCATAGGTCGGGTCGTACGACACGCAGTTGGGGATCACCGACGACAGGACATGCGAATGCCCGTCCTCGTGCTGCAGGCCTTCGCCGTTGAGCGTGGTGCGCCCGGCGGTCGCGCCAAGCAGAAAGCCCCGCGCGCGCTGGTCCGCAGCCGCCCAGGCGAGGTCGCCGACGCGCTGCATGCCGAACATCGAGTAGAAGATGTAGAAAGGCACCGTCACTTCGTTCGAATGGCTGTACGAGGTCGCCGCAGCGATCCACGAGGAGAACGCGCCCGCCTCGTTGATGCCTTCCTCGAGGATCTGCCCCTGCTTGTCCTCGCGGTAGAACATCACCTGGTCCTTGTCGACCGGCTCGTACTTCTGGCCCTCGGCAGCGAAGATGCCGAGCTGCCGGAACATGCCTTCCATGCCGAAGGTGCGCGCCTCGTCGGGAACGATCGGCACGATGCGCTTGCCGATCTCCTTGTCGCGCACCAGCGCGGTGAGCGTGCGCACGAAGGCCATCGTGGTCGAGATCTCGCGGCCTTCGCCCGAGCCCTTGAGCACCGCCTCGAAAGCCGAAAGTGGCGGCACCGCCGGCACGGCTTCCGCCTTGCGCCGCCGCTGCGGCAGGTAACCCCCGAGCACCTTCCTGCGCTCGTGCAGGTACTTCATCTCCGGCGAGTCCGCCGGCGGGAAATAGAACGGCAGCTCCTCGAGCTTGTCGTCGGGAATCGGGATGCGCAACTGGTCGCGGACTTCCTTGAGCGTCTCCGTGTCGACCTTCTTCAACTGGTGGGTGGGGTTCTTCGCTTGCCCCGCCTTACCCAAGCCGAAGCCCTTGATGGTCTTGGCGAGGATCACGGTCGGCTGCCCCTTGTGCTTCACCGCCGCAGCGTAGGCGGCATAGACCTTGTGCGGATCGTGGCCGCCGCGATTCAGGCGCCAGATGTCCTCGTCGCTCATGCGCGCGACCATCTCGAGCAGCTTCGGATGCTTGCCGAAGAAGTGCTTGCGCACGAACGCGCCGTCGTTCGCCTTGTAGTTCTGGTATTCGCCGTCGACGGTCTCCTCCATCACGCGCAGCAGGATGCCGTCCTTGTCGCGCGCGAGCAGCGGGTCCCAGTACGAGCCCCAGATCACCTTGATCACGTTCCAGCCCGCGCCTCTGAAGTCGCCTTCCAGCTCCTGGATGATCTTGCCGTTGCCCCGCACCGGGCCGTCGAGCCGCTGCAGGTTGCAGTTGACGACGAAAACCAGGTTGTCGAGCTTCTCGCGGGCGGCGAGCCCGATCGCGCCGAGCGATTCCGGCTCGTCCATCTCGCCGTCGCCGCAGAACGCCCACACCTTGCGGTTCGCGGTCTGTGCGAGGCCGCGCGCCTCCAGGTACTTGAGGTAGCGCGCCATGTAGATGGCCTGGATCGGCCCCAAGCCCATCGACACGGTCGGGAACTGCCAGTAGTCCGGCATCAGCCAGGGATGCGGATACGACGACACGCCCTTGCGGTCCACTTCACGCCGGAAATTGAGCAACTGGTCCTCGGTCATGCGGCCTTCGAGCAGCGAGCGCGCGTACACCCCCGGCGAGGAATGTCCCTGGAAATAGATCAGGTCACCGCCGTGGCCTTCATGCGGCGCCTGCCAGAAGTGCTGCTGGCCGGTGCCAAACAGCGTGCCGACCGAGGCGAAGCTCGCGATGTGACCGCCGAGCTCGTCGTCGCTCTTGTTGGCGCGCACCACCATCACGATCGCGTTCCAGCGGCAAATCGAACGAATGCGCTCCTCGAGCGGCACATTGCCCGGCGTACGCTCCTCCATGTGCGGCGGGATGGTGTTGATGTACGCCGTGTTGGGGGAAAACGGGATGTAGGCGCCCGAGCGGCGCGCCTGGTCGATCAGGCGCTCGAGCAGGAAATGCGCGCGCTCGGGGCCTTCGCGCTCGAGCACGGCATCGAGCGCATCGAGCCATTCCTGCGTCTCGAGCGCGTCGGGATCGTTTGCGGCGGGAAACTGGGGAACGGCTGACATGAGGCGCTCAGCTCCTGAATTGGGCTGCGGGGGGGCGCGCCAAGCTTAATACGAGGAACGCAGGGGCTCAAGGGGCGGGGCCTGGCAACACGCCCTGACCTGAGTGCTAGACTGCGGCCCCCCATGGTTGCACGCATCCTCGACGGCAAGGCCCTTGCGGCCTCGATTCGAGCGGATCTCAAGCAAAAAGTTGCTGCGCTGGAGCAGCGCGGAGTCAGGCCCGGACTCGCCGTCATCCTGGCGGGCGAGGACGCGGCATCGCGCGTCTACGTGCGCAACAAAGTGCTCGCCAGCGAGCAGACCGGCGTGCGCTCCGAGCTTTGCGAATTTCCTTCCTCGGTGAGCGAAAGCGAGCTGCTCGATAGAGTCGCGGCGCTGAATGCGGATGCCGCCGTGCACGGCATCCTGGTGCAGCTGCCCTTGCCGAAGCAGGTGAACGCGGTGCGCCTTCTCCAGGCGGTAGCGCCGGCGAAGGATGTCGACGGCTTTCACGCCGCCAATCTCGGCGCGCTGCTTGCAGGAAACCCGACCGTCGTGCCGTGCACGCCCGCAGGGGTGATGCGGCTCCTCGAGCACGCCG
>Ga0137380_10007105_pt1 | contig 10004 bp, 9 predicted proteins | sample SagtaG_17_FD_104809 | JGI IMG/M metagenome (GOLD analysis project Ga0137380, IMG submission 104809) | Vadose zone soil microbial communities from Sagehorn Ranch, Mendocino, California, USA - Sage2_L_100_16 metaG | ecosystem: Environmental > Terrestrial > Soil > Vadose zone | place: USA... | reverse complement strand
GCTGGGCCTCGCCGACTTCGGCCGGCCGGGGAACTATTACGCGCGCCAGATCCACCGCTGGAGCCAGCAGTACAAGATCTCGGAGACGGAGAAGATCGAGGCGATGGAGCGGCTGATGCAGTGGCTGCCCGCGAACATCCCGCCCGGCGACGAGACGACGCTCGTCCACGGCGACTATCGCGCGGGCAACATGCTCATGCACGAGACGGAGCCGCGCGTCATCGCCGTGCTGGACTGGGAGCTCTCGACGCTCGGCCATCCGCTCGCCGACCTCGCCTACAACTGCATGCCCTGGCGGCTCAGCAACGAATGGGAGGGGCTCGCGGGGCGCGACCTGGCCGCGCTCGGCATCCCGTCGGAGGAGGCGTACGTCGCGGATTACTGCCGGCGCACGGGCCGGCCCGGCATCCCCGACTGGGACTGGTACATCGCCTTCGCGATGTTTCGCCTGGCCGCCATCGCCCAGGGAATCATGGGACGCGTGCGCGACGGCACGGCCAACGATCCCGAGGCCGCCGAGCGTGGACGCCGTGCCCGCCCGTTGGCCGAGAGTGGCTGGGCGATGATCGAGCGGCGCGCGCGCTGACCGGCGGCGCGCCCCGGGGGGCGTCTCAGGCCGGTGGATTCTCGCGCTCGACGATCACCGTGCGCCGCGTGGCCGTTTTCGCGACGAGCCCGCGCAAGGTCTCGTAGACGGCGCGCGGATCGTTCGTCCCGCGCAGCACGACCAGCGGGCTCGAATGATCGGTCGAGCTCACGATGACGTCGCCCACGCCGAGAATGCGCCCGAGCACCGACTGCGACAGACCGATGTCCCGCACCCGGAACATCTGGATGTTGTCGATGCGGCGCGCGACGATCCCGGTGTCGACCTCCAGGCTATCCTGGAAGACCCGGTACTCGCGGCTCAGGCGGACGAGCCAGGAGCCCACGACGACGACTACGGGCGGTGCCAGGCCAACCAGGATAACGATCCACGCCGCCACGCCCAGGTCGTAGCGGAGCCCCACGTACCAGATCGCCACTGCCAGCGATGCTCCGAGCAGGTAGACGCCGGCGAAGGCCTTCCACGAGGTCCGCGCGCGTAGCACGAGGTCGCCCGCCATCGTCTCCAGCATGGCCGGTGCGCGGCGGCGTGTCAAAGGGGCGTGGTGCAGGGGCGTGATAAAGTGAACGCGTGACGCCGAACGACCTTGCGCCCTTCGTGGACCGGCGGCAGCGCTTCGCCGCCGCGCTCGGCGACGGCATCGCCCTCGTGCCGGCCGCGCGCGAGGTCGCGCGCAACAGCGACGTCAGCTACGAGTTCCGCCAGGACTCCGACTTCTTCTTCCTCACGGGTTTCGACGAGCCCGACGCCGTCGCCGTCTACAACCCGGCGCACGCGAAAGAGCGCTACGTGCTGTTCGTGCGGCCGCGCGACCGCGAGCAGGAGGTCTGGACGGGTCGGCGCGCGGGCGTCGAGGGCGCGATCGCGACGTACGGCGCCGACGCCGCGTACACGATCGACCGGCTCGACGAGAAGCTCCGCGAGTGGCTGCTGGAGCGGCCGGTGCTCTACTACCGTCTCGGCAACGCGGCGTACGACGGCCGGGTCACGCGGCTCGTCACCGAGCTACGCGGCGCGCGCGTCCGTGGCTTCACGCCACCGACGCGTATCGAGGACCCGAGTCCGCTTGTCCACGAGATGCGGCTGCGGCGGTCGCCGGTGGAGCTGGAACTCCAGCGGCGCGCGTGCGCTATCAGCCGGGATGCACATATCGCCGCGATGAGCGTCGCCAAGCCCGGCCTACACGAGTACGAGGTGCAGGCGGTCATCGAGTACGTGTTCCGCGCCGCCGGCTCGCCGCGCAATGGCTATCCGTCGATCGTGGCCTCCGGCCCCAACGCGTGCGTGCTCCACTACGTCGAGAACCGGCGGCGGATGGAGGATGGCGAGCTCCTCTTGATCGACGCCGGCTGCGAGTACGGCTACCACTCGGCCGACATCACGCGGACCTTCCCCGTGAACGGCCGCTTCACGGCGCCACAGCGCGAGATCTACGAGCTCGTGCTGAAGGCGCAGCTCGCCGCCGTCGCCGCCGCGCGCCCCGGTAACCGCTACGAGGCTATCCACGACGCGGCCCGGCGTGTGCTGGCCGAAAGGCTCGTGGCGCTCGGCCTCCTGCCGAGGTCCGTGGAGGAGTCGCTCGCGATGCACCACTATCGCGAGTTCTACATGCACGGCACCGGCCACTGGCTCGGCATGGACGTCCACGACGTCGGCGACTACAAGATTCGCCGCGAGTCACGCGTGCTCGAGCCCGGCATGGTGCTGACGGTCGAGCCCGGCCTCTACTTCGACCCCGCGCGCGAGGCGGTGACGTTCCACCTGCGCGAGTACAGCGAAGAGGAGCAGTGGGAGCGCCGCTACCGCCTCGGCGTCGCCGCCGCGAAGAAGGTCGAGGAAGAAGAGAAGGCGAAGGCCGCGAAGGTCCTCCACCCGGTGCCCGAGCGCTACCGCGGCATCGGCGTGCGCATCGAAGACGACGTGCTCATCACCGCCGACGGCTGCGAGGTGCTGACGGCGGGCACGCCGAAGACCGTCGCGGAAGTCGAGCGCGCGTGCGCCGAGACATCGCGCTTCGGGCGCTAGCGGCTTTGAGGGGAACGGGATGACAGCCATCCCGGAAACGAAGTACGCCCGATCCGGCGGTTATCACATCGCTTACCAGGTCGTCGGCGAGGGCCCCCTCGACCTGCTCTTCCTCCACGGCTGGATTTCTCACATCGAGCACCTGTGGGAAGAGCCGAGCGTCGCCCGCTTCTTCCGTCGACTCGCCTCGTTCAGCCGTCTGATCATCCTCGACAAGCGCGGAACGGGTCTTTCGGATCCCGTGCCGATCGACCGGCTGCCCAGCCTCGAGGAGCGAATGGACGATCTTCGGGCGGTGATGGATGCGGTCGGCAGTCGGCGCGCCGTGCTCGTCGGCACGTCGGAAGCGGGCGCGCTACACTTGCTCTTCGCGGCGACGCATCCGGACCGCACCGCCGCCGTCATCCTCATCAACTCCTACGCCCGCCTCGCGTGGGCGCCGGACTACACGTTCGGCCTGCGCGCCGAAGACGCCGGGCCGCTGCTCGAGGCGATCGAGGCAGGGTGGGGCAAGGGCGTGGCCTTCGAGGCGCTGGTGGCGAGCCAGGCCGACAATACGGCGATGCGCAACTGGTGGGCGCGTTACCAGCGGCTCGCGGCGAGCCCAGGGGCCGCGGTGACCCTGCTTCGCAGCGCCTTCGAGACGGACGCGCGTGCGGTTCTCCCCGTGATCAAGGTGCCGGTCCTGATCCTGCACCGGGAAGGTGACGCGTTCACGACGACCGATCACGGTCGCTATCTCGCGGCCGCCATCCCGAGTGCCAGGTATGTCGAGGTCTCGGGTCAGGACCACCTGTTCTTCGCCGAGGGCGCGGATCGCTTCGTCGACGAGATCCAGGAATTTCTCACCGGCGTCCGCGAGTCGGTCGAGCCCGAGCGGGTCCTCGCCACCGTGCTGTTCACCGACGTCGTGTGCTCGACCGAGGAGGCCGCGCGGCTGGGTGACAGTCGCTGGCGCGATCTCCTCGATCGCTACTACGCCGTCGTGCGCAGCCAGCTCGACAGATTCCGTGGCCGCGAGATCGACACCGCCGGCGACGGAGTCTTCGCTTCATTCGACGGCCCGGCACGTGCGATTCGCTGCGCGCGCGCCGTCGTGGAAGGCACGAAGCCGCTCGGTATCGCCGTGCGTGCCGGGCTGCACACGGGCGAGTGCGAAACCCTCGGAGCGAAGATCGGCGGCATCGCCGTCCACATCGGCGCCCGAGTCGCGGCGCTCGCGGCCGGCGAGGAGATCCTGGTCTCGAGCACGGTGAGAGATCTCGTGGCGGGATCGGGGATTCGCTTCGAGGACCGGGGCACCCACGCGCTCAAGGGCGTGCCCGGCGAGTGGCGCCTCTTCGCCGTGGCGGCAGATCTGAGGACCTAGCCTCCACTATCCACTCGCGCGGCAGCTCCTCGCGCAGCACGCGCCGAAATGTGTCTTCGAGGGCCTGCTCAGCCGATTCCGCATATCTACGAAGGGCATTGTTGATGAGCGTCTGATAGCTGCCGCCTCCGGCCTTGTGAACCTGTTCCCTGAACCAGTCAAGGATGTCGGCATCGAGCCGAATCGTGATTCGCCTCTTGGCGGTTGGCACGCGAACGACAGCGCCACGCCGAGCCGCCAGCTTACCCTCGCCGCGCGAAGCGGCTGAGCCCGAGGTCGGTGATGTCGATGAACGGGCGCGCGTCCGTGAGCAGCTCCGCCACGCACTGGCCTGCCGCGGGCGAGTGCTGGAAGCCGTGGCCGCAGAAGCCGATGGCGAGGTAGAGGCCGTCGATGCCCGGCGCCCAATCGAGAATGCCGTGCTCGTCGGGGGTCAGAGGCCGGAGGCCCGCCCAGGCGTGGTGGATCTCGGCGCGCTCGAGGGCGGGGATGCGCTTCACGGCCTTGGTCACGGTCTGCTCGAGCATCCCCCAGTCGACGCTCGCCTCGTACTCGGTCTTGACTCCGATGTCGCCCGCGGACATGAGGAGCGCGCCCTGCTCGCTCCGGCAGTAGAAGCCGCTGCCGCGGTCGATGACGAGCGGCATGGGATGGCGCACCTCCGCAAACTGACCGGTCACAAAGATATGGCGGCGGCGCGGGTCCACGGGCAGCTCGAGCCCGACCATGCGCCCGACGAGCGGCGCCTGGGGGCCGGCGGCGTTGACGACGAGGCGCGTGCTGATCCGCCCAGCATGCGTGACGACGCCGCTCACGCGGCCGCCGTCCACCTCGATGCCCGTCACCGGCGTACCCTCGACGATCTTCACGCCACGCGCGCGCGCCTGGTGCGCGTACGCCTGCACGACGTCGTTCGGTGAGGCGTGGCCGTCGGTCGGCCCCCACGCGGCGGCGAGCAGATCGTCCGTGACCAACTCAGGGACGATGTCGCGCGCGGCGTCCGGTGTGATCAGCTCCACCTTCGCCCCGAGGCTTCGCTGGAGCGCGATGTTCTTCCTGAACCGCTCGACGTCCTGCGCGTCGGAGAGGAGCATCAGGTAGCCCTCCTGGTGATAGTCGCAGGGGACGCCCATCTCCTCCTCGAAGCGCGTGAAGAACTCGATCGAGCGGAGCGAGAACTCGATCTCGACCTTCGTCGCGAACTGGACGCGGATGCCGCCGGCGGCCTTACTGGTCGATCCCGAGCCGATCGTCTCGCGCTCCAGCACGACGACGTCGCGCCGTCCGCGGAGCGCCAGGTGATAGGCGATCGAGCAGCCGATGGCGCCGGCGCCGATGACGACGACGTCCGCGGTGCGCGGCAGCGCCGTCTCAGAACTCACCGGGCTCCCACCAGGGATAGAAGGGAGGCATGTCCGACGACGGCCGGCCGGTGAAGCGCGCGGCCCGCTTCTCGAGGAACGCGCCGACGCCCTCGCGCGCGTCGGCCGAGGCGCCGGTGAATGCCATCCCGCGCGAGTCGAGGCGGTGCGCTTCCATCGGATGATCGGCGCCGAGGAGCTTCCACATCATCTGGCGCGACAGCGCGACGGAGACTGGCGCCGCATTGTCGGCGATCTCGCGCGCCAGCGCCCGGGCCGTCGGCAGCAGCTCCGCCGGCGGGAGCACGCGGCTCACGAGGCCGCCGGCCAGGGCCTCGCGCGCGTCGAAAACGCGGCCCGTGTAGACCCACTCGGCGGCCTGCTGGATGCCGACGAGGCGCGGCAGGAACCACGTGCTGCACGCTTCGGGCACGACGCCGCGCCGGGCGAAGACGAAGCCGATGCGCGCATCCGCGGAGGCGAGACGCACGTCCATCGGAAGCGTCATCGTGATGCCGAAGCCGACGGCCGGGCCGTTGATCGCCGCGATCACCGGCTTCTTCATGTCGAAGATGCGCAGCGTGACGAGGCCGCCGCCGTCCCGATGGGTCGCGATGTCCCATCCGCGGAGTGCCGGATCGCCTACCCGCGAAGCGGGGTCAAATGTCCGGCCCCCGGCTTCCAGATCGGCGCCGGCGCAGAACGCGCGGCCCGCGCCCGTGACGATGACGGCGCGAACCGCGTCGTCTCCGTCGGCCTGGTCGAGTGCGGCGATCAGCTCCTCGAGCAGCTGTTTGGTGACGGCGTTCAGCCGCTCGGGGCGGTTCAGCGTCAGCGTGCAGACCGGGCCGTCGACGTCGTAGCGGATTTGCTCGAAAGTCATGCGTTCTCCTAGGCCTTCCACTTCTCGAGCGTCTTCGGATTCAGCGCGACGCCGAGGCCGGGCTTCTCCGGCACGGTCACCTGGCCGTCGGCCAGCGCCAGCGGCGCGTCGAAGAGCTCCTGGAACCAGTCCATGTGCTCCATGATCAGCGCGTGCGGCGCGGCGGCCAGCACGTGGACGGAGGCTTCCATGAAAAGGTGGGACGAGAGCGGCGTGTGCGCCGCCTCGCAGAGCGCCGCGGCCTTGAGATACCCGGTGATACCGCCCATACGCTGAAGATCGGGCATCAGGACGTCGGCCGCCCGCGCGTCGAGATAGCGCTGCATGCCGCCGGGGCCGTATTCCGTCTCGCCGCTGGCGATCGGCGTGTCGAGGGCCGCGGCGACGCGCGCCGAGCCCGCGAGATCGTCGTAGGCCACCGGCTCCTCGAGCCAGAAGAGTCCGATCTCCTCCAGCGCTCGCCCCGTGCGGATCGCCGTCGCCTCGTCCCAGCCCTGGTTCACGTCGGCGAGCAGCTTGATCTCGGGGGCGAGCACGTGGCGGAGCGACCGCGCGCGCTCGAGGTCTTCCTTCGCCGACCGCCCGAGTCGCATCTTCATGGCGCGGTGACCCTGCGTCACGAAGGTCTCGGCTTCGCGCACGAGCTCGTCGAGCGACCGGTCGAGCCAGAGCCCTGACGAGGCGTAGACCGGCATGCGCGTGCGCGTGCCGCCGAGCAGGCGATAGAGCGGCACGCCCGCGGCCTGGGCCGCCAGATCCCAGCACGCGGTGTCGAGCGGCGCGAGCGCGATGACGCCGATGCCCGCGTGACCCACGAAGTTCAGCGAGCGCCAGGCGGCGTCGTATCGGCTCCGGGCCGCGAGCGGATCCTGGCCCTCGTAGAGCGGCGCCAGATCTTCCACCATCGCCGCCATGGCGCGGGCCCGGTGGGGCCCAAAGGCGAAGCAGAAGCCCGAGCCGACGGCGCCCGCGTCCGTCCGCATCTCGACGACGACCGCGTCCAGCGCGCGGATGTCGTGGATGGAGGTCTTGAGCGGGCGGGCCAGCGGAACCGACAGCCGGTGCGTCACCATGCGCGTGATCTTCATGGGGGTGGATAATAGCGCGACAGAGGAGGCGCCGATGAGTCTAGACGCCAAGGAGCGAGAGAGCCTGATCCGCCGCTACGCCGACGGCCCTGCCTTGCTGCGCCGGGCGTTCGCCAAGGTCCCCGCCGCCGCGCTCAAATGGCGCCCGGCGCCGGGCGAGTGGTCGGCCCACGAGGTCGTCTGCCACTGCGCCGATTCGGAGAGCAACGCCTACGCGCGCATCCGCTTCGTCGTCGCCGAGCCCTCGCCCGTCATCCAGGGCTACGACCAGGAGCGGTGGGCGCGGACCCTCGACTATCACAGTCACCCGGTCGCCCCGGCGATGGCCACCGTGGTTGCCGTGCGCGCGAACACCGCAGCGTTGATCCGCCGCCTCCCCGATGACGCGTGGGCCCGAACGGCGACGCACACGGAGTCGGGCGCCTACGGCGCCGAGGCGTGGCTCCAGATCTACGCCGAGCACCTCGAGATCCACGCGCGGCAGATCGACGCCAACGTCGCCGCGTGGCGCGCGGCGCACCCGAAGAAGACGAGCCGGAAGACGCGCGGGAAGGCGAGCCGCGCTAGCCGCGGACGAGCATCACGGCGCCCGAGAGCCCGATCACCCAGAAGACGATCCGCCTGAAGCGGGCGGCGTCCACGCGGTTGAAGAGGCTCATGCCGGCGGCGGCGCCGATCACCGCCGGCACGGCGAAGGCGAGCGTGTAGCGCCAGACCTCCGCCGTCAGGAGCCCCGCCCACCAGTAGCCCGCCAGGATCACGGCCTGGTTGACGACGAAGAACGCCTGGACGTTCGCCCTGAACGTGCGCGGGCTCCACCCCTGCGTCGTCGCGTAGAGGACCACGGGCGGCCCCGGCGTGCCGACGGCGCCGCCGATCAGACCGGCGAGGGCGCCCGCGCCGAGTCCCCAGCGGCGCCCCGCCAGCCGCGTGGGCAGGCGCCCGGCGAGCTCCAGCGCGACGGCGAGGAGCAGCGCCAGCCCGATCAGCCGCGTAGCCGTGGCCACGGGTAGCGCCGCGAGAGCCCAGACGCCCAGCGGTGTCCCCACGATCGTTCCTGCGGTCAGATCGACGACGGCGCGCGGCGTGAAGTCCGCGCGAACCGGCACGAACAGGACGGCGGCGAAGACGAGCGCGTAGATCGTCAGCAGCACCACCGCGTCCGCCGGCGCCATGACGTAGGGCAGAAGAGCCATCGCGACGAGTGCGATGCCGAAGCCCGCGAGCCCCATGACGAAGGTCGCGAGCGCGACCGCGAGGGCGCCGACAGCCCAGACGGCGGTCACGCGAGCGAGCGTAGGGCGTGCGCGAGGGCGTCCGGGAGCGTCGGGTAGCGGAACACGTAGCCGGTGGCGAGCAGCCGCTCCGGCTCGCCGCGCGCGCTCGCGAGCAGCAGCGCGTCGGCCATCTCGCCGAAGAGGAGTCGCACGGCGAAGGCGGGCAGCGGCAGGAGCGCCGGGCGGCGGACGGCCCTGGCCAGCGCGTGCGTGAATTCGCGGTTCGTCACCGGCGCCGGCGCGACGGCGTTGACGGGTCCGCGCAGCGCCTCGGTCGCGAGCGCGTGACGGATCACGCCGACGAGGTCGTCGAGCGAGATCCACGACATCCACTGGTTGCCGGAGCCGATGACGCCGCCGGCGCCGAGGCGGAACGGCGTGAGCATCTTCGCGAGCGCGCCGCCGCGCGCGCTCACGACCATGCCGATGCGCAGGTGGACGACGCGCACGCCGCGCGCTTCCGCGGGCGCCGTCGCGCCTTCCCAGTCGCGGCAGAGGTCGGCGAGGAAGTCGTGCCCCCGCGCGCTCGCCTCGGTGAGCCGCTCGTCGCCGCGGTCGCCGTAGCAGTTGATCCCCGAGGCGGAGACGAGGACGCGCGGCGGGCGCTGCAGCGCCGCCAGCGCTTCCGCGAGTGCCTGCGTCGGCAGGACACGGCTGTCGTGGATCCGACGCTTCTGCTCGTGGGTCCACCGGCCGGCGGCGATGTTCTCGCCTGCCAGGTGAACGACCGCGTCGACGCCGCTGACGGCCCGGAGATCGAGCGCGCCGGTCGCCGGATCGCGCGCCACCCGGCGAACCTCCTGGCCGGCGGCGCCGAGATCGCGAACCAGGGCCGAGCCGACGAGGCCGTGGCTGCCCGTGACCGCGACGAGTGAGGGCGAACCGGGAAGCCGCATGGTCGTATCTTAAGGCTCATGGCCGCCCGTCTCCGCCTCTGGAATCGCCTGAGCGTCCGCCTGGCGGCGGCCTTCGTCGTCCTGACGCTCTTCGCGGTCGGCCTGGTCGGGGCCGTCGTCTACGAGCGCCAGAAGAAGGACGTCGAGGAGACGATCGGCGTTCTCCTGCTCAACGTCTCCCGCACCGGCGCGCTCCTGATCGACCCGGTGGCGCACGCCGAGGTCCAGCGGACCCGGCGGCAGGACTCGGCCGCCTATCGGCGCCTCCGCGAGGCGCTGGCCGCCATCGATCGGGAGCTGCTGCTCTCGTCTCCCGCGTACACGCTGGTCGGCTACGACGGAGCCAGGCGCCAGGCCACGCTGGTCGTCACGAGCCGGGGCGAGGAGGCGCCGGGCGCCGCGTATCCACTGGCGCCCGAGGTCGTCGAGCCTCTCGGCTGGACATTCGAGGACGGCGTCGCGCGGTTCACGGGGATCTACCGCAACTCGCGCGGCACG
>Ga0137380_10007098_pt1 | contig 10007 bp, 9 predicted proteins | sample SagtaG_17_FD_104809 | JGI IMG/M metagenome (GOLD analysis project Ga0137380, IMG submission 104809) | Vadose zone soil microbial communities from Sagehorn Ranch, Mendocino, California, USA - Sage2_L_100_16 metaG | ecosystem: Environmental > Terrestrial > Soil > Vadose zone | place: USA... | reverse complement strand
CTCGCGCTCTCGGGCGGCAGCGCGCTCGTGTCGTACTTCGCCGGGGACAAGCTCATCCTCGCGCAGAGCCAGGCGCGCGAGCTCGGGCCGGACGAGGAGCTGAAGCTGCGCGACATCGTCGAATCGCTCGCGCTCGGCCTTGGGATCCCAACGCCGAAGATCTACGTGATCGAGGATTCGGCACCGAACGCGTTCGCGACGGGCCGCGATCCACAGCACGCGTCGATCGCGGTGACTCGCGGGCTCCTCGACAAGCTCGATCGCACGGAGCTCGAGGGTGTGATCGCGCATGAGCTTTCGCACGTCGGTAACCGCGATATCCGCGTGATGGTCCTGGTCGTCGTTCTCGTCGGCACGGTGGCCCTCCTCGCCGACTGGATGTGGCGATCGATGTTCTGGGGCCGCGGACGCGATCGCGACCGTGGTGGCGGTAGCGCGATCATCGCCGTCATCGCGATAGCGCTCGCGGTGCTGACGCCGATCATCGCGACGCTCATCCAGCTCGCGGTGTCGCGGCAGCGCGAGTACCTCGCCGACGCGTCCGGCGCGCTTCTCACCCGTTACCCGCCGGGGCTCGCCTCGGCGCTGCGCAAGATCGCGGCAGACAAGGAGCCGCTCGAGGTGGCGAACAAGGCGACCGCGGCCTTGTATATCGCCAATCCGCTGAAGGACGCGCCCGCGTTCTTTGACCACCTCTTCGACACACATCCGCCCATCGAGGAGCGCATAAAGAGACTCGAGGCCATGAACTGATCCCAACCGGAGCGCTTCGCCCGAGCACGGCCCTCGCTGTGGCCGCCGTCTTGGTCGTCATCGCGATCGGTGCCGGCGCGGCTGTCGGCGTGGTGACGCGCCCTGCGCCCTCGGTCGAACCCTCGGCCACTCCAATGCCGACCGCGACGTTGGCGCCCGACACCGGCCCGCTCGTCTTCAAGCAACCGCTCACGGCGGGATGTGCGACCGACGACGCGGTGTGGGTCGTGTCGGACGGCGGCGGCATCGGACGTTTCGATCGCCTGCTGCAGCGTTGGGAGCTCATCGATTCGACCCTGCGCTCGCTCGTCGCCGTGGCGTGCGGTTCGGACACGGTGTTCGCGGTCGGCGCCTTCGGCCGCGTGGTCGTCATCGACGACCTCGCGAAGACTATCCACGCCGACGACATCGGCATCTTCAACGCGTACGCGGTCTCGCTCGTGCCGGACGGCGCGCTTGTCGTCGGTTCCGATGGCAGCGTGCAGCGGCAGAGCTCCACGGGCTGGGACAAGTACGCCCAAGGAATCGATGAGGATCTCTACGGAGTGGTCGGCTTCGCGGGAGGTTCCGCCTGGATGGTCGGCGCCGGGGGTGTCACCTACCGACTCGAAAAAGTCGGCGGAGCCTTCGGGTGGAGACCGTACGAGACCGGGACGACGGTGGCGCTGCGGACCATCGCGGCAACGTCGCCGACCGAAGCGATCGCGGCCGGCGACGACGGCGTCGTCCTCCGCTTCGACGGTAGCTGGCGTCCCCTCGAGAGTGGCGTGAAGAATGAGCTGCGCGCGTCGGCGCGCGTGGGCCCGATCACATACGTCGTCGGCGATGGCGGCACCGCGCTCGCCGTCGAGGGAGACACCGTTCGCCCCATCGCGAACATCACAACGACGTGCGCCCTCCGCAGCGTGTTCGCACACGGCAACGAGGTGTGGTTCGTCGGCTCCGAGGGAACCCTTGCGGGCGTGTGGCGCCAGAGCGGAGACCGCATCGACCGCTGGGGCACGTGCTAGGCGCCCCGCCCCTTGCGGGCATCCGCGTCGTCGAGATCGGTAACTACATGGCGGGGCCGTACTGCGGTATGCAGCTCGCCGACCTCGGCGCGGACGTCGTGAAAGTCGAGCATCCGCGAGCCGGAGACCTCGCGCGCCTCCTCGAGCCGCTCGCCTCGGGAGAGAGCGGCAACTTCGCACGGCTCAACCGCGACAAGCGAAGTCTCGCCATCGACCTGAAGCGCGAAGAGAGCCGCGCCGTGTTCCGGCGGCTCGCCCACGATGCCGACGTGATCGTCGAAAACCTCCGCCCCGGGACGATGGACGACCTCGGCCTGGGGCCGCGCTCGCTTCTCGAGGCGAATCCCCGTCTCATCTATGTCGCGGTCACAGGCTGGGGCCTCGACGGGCCGTACTCCGCAAGGCCGGCGCTCGACATCATCGTCCAGGGGCAGAGCGGGCTCATGAGCATCACGGGCGAAGAAGGCGGCGCGCCGGTGAAGGTGGGCGTGTCGATCGCCGACCTGACCGCCGCGCTCTATGCGACGATCGCGACACTCGCCGCGCTCCGTGCACGTGACCGTGATGGCCAAGGGCAGCTCGTCGATATCTCGATGTTCGAGTCCGCCGTCTCGCTCGCGGTGTGGGAGGCCGGGATGTATTTCGGCAGCGGCGAGGTGGCGCACGCCGCCGGCTCCGCGCACAAGCTCGTCGCGCCGTACCAGGCCGTCGCCGCATCCGATCGCCACTTCATCGTGGGCGCGACCACCCCGCCGAACTGGACGGCGTTCTGTGGCGTGCTCGGGCTTGGCGCCCTCGAGTCGGATCCGCGCTTCGCGGATGCCAACGCGCGCCGCCGTAATCGCCCGGCGCTCATCGTCGAGATCGAGCGCGTCACGCGCACGAAGCCCGCCGCGCATTGGCTCGGACTCCTGCGCGAGGCGGGTGTTCCGTGCGGCGAGATCGCGGATTACGGCGACGTCTTCGACGACCCGCATCTTGTCGCGCGCAAGTTCTTCGTCGATCTCGAGCACCCGGTGCTCGGGACGCTCCGCGGCCTGGGCTCGCCGCTCCGCCTCGAGCGCACGCCGGTGCGGCACCGACGAGCGGGTCCGCGCCTCGGCGAGCACACCGCCGAGGTGCTGCGCGAGATCGGATGCAGCGACGCCGATGTCGAGCGGCTCGCGGGCGAAGGCATCATCGCGCGCGCATGAGCGAAGAGATCCGCACCGAGCGCCGCGGAAACGCGCTCTGGATCCGCGTCGATCGACCGGCCGCCCGCAACGCGATGACCTTCGCGATGTACGACCACATCGCCGCGCTGTGCCGCGACGCCAACGCCGATCCGTCGGTGAAGGCCGTCGTGCTGACCGGCTCGGGCGAGGCCTTCGTCGCGGGCACGGACATCGGGCAGTTCGTCGACTTCAAGAACGCGTCGCAGGCGCTTGAGTACGAGCACCGCATGGACGCGTGGCTGGGTGCGATCGAAGACGTGCGCGTGCCCACCATCGCGGCGCTCCGCGGCCCCGTCGTCGGCGGCGGTCTGGCGATCGCGGCGGCGTGCGACCTTCGCATAGCTGCGCCCTCCGCGCGATTCGGCGTCCCGGTCGCGAGAACGCTCGGGAACTGCTTCTCCGCCGCGAACCTCGTCCGTCTCGCCGCGCTCGTGGGTCTCGGCCGGGTGAAGGAGCTCGTACTGACGGCGCGTCTCATCGACGCGCAGGAGGCGCGCGCGATCGGCCTCGTCTCGGAGGTCGTGGCGGACGAGGGCGCGCTCGATGCGCGGGTGGATGAGCTCGTCGAGCAGCTCGCGTCCTTCGCGCCCCTCACCCTGCACGCGACGAAGGAGATGGTGCGGCGGATCCGCGCGCGGATGATGCCCGACGAGGCGTCCGACCTCGTCGCGCTCTGCTACACGAGCGCAGATTTCCGCGAGGGCGTGACGGCCTTCCTCGAGCGTCGCAAGCCGGTGTGGAGCGGGCGGTGACCCACTTTCACGAGTCGCAGCGCTTCCATGGCGCGATCCTTGGCCTGCTCGTCGCGGCCTTCGTCGTCGTCGCGGTTGTCACGATCGTCGAGGTGGTCGCGGGCCGGCCTGCCGAGATCTGGCTCATCGTCGTCGGGCCGCTCGTCGTCCTCGTCGTGGCGGTGCTCTTGTCGCTCTCGCACCTCGACGTCGACGTCACGGACGAAGGTGTGACGATCGCGTTCCGCTACGTGTGGCCGGCGCGCCGCATCGGGTTCTCCGAGATCGTCGGCCTCGAGGTCCGTCGCTACAACCCGCTACTCGAATACGGCGGTTGGGGCGTGCGCCTGGGCCCGAAGGGCTGGGGCTACATGACGAGCGGCAGCGAGGGCGTGCAGCTCCGACTCCGGAAGGGCCTGCCCGTACTCATCGGATCGGCCCGGCCGCGAGAGCTCGAAGCCGCCATCCGCGCCGGCGTCGAGGGCGCTCCCCGAACCTGATGAGGATCATCCGGATTGGCGCGTTCGCCCTCGCCTTCTGGATGATCGGCGTGGGGATCTTGATAATCGTTGCCTCGTTGGGGCGACCCGATGCGGAGCTCATGCCCCTTGCCGCGCTCATGGGGGTCGTCGTCGGGATCCTCCTGCTCCTTGCACTGTGGGCATTCCGTTTTCCGGCCGCCGCGGCCGCGCCTACGGCGACGATGACGACTAGTGGTACCCCGGCGAGCTAAGCGGTCCGCAGCCGCGGGTCGAGCGCGTCGCGGAGCGAGTCGCCGAAGAGGTTGAAGCCGAACACCGCAAGGCTGATCGCCACGCCGGGCGCGATCGCGAGCCACGGAGCCTGCTCGAGGAACTGCATCCCGGCGCCGCGGAGCATCAGTCCCCACGACGGCGTCGGCTCGAACACGCCGAGGCCAAGGAACGAGAGCGAAGCCTCGAGCAGGATCGCCTGTCCCAGAAACGCGGTGAGCATGATCAGGTATGGCGCGAACACATTCGGTGCGATGTGGCGGAACATGATGCGGACCGCTCCGGAGCCGACCGCACGCGTCGCCTCGATGTAGGGCATGTTCACGATGCTGAGCGCGCTCGAACGGACAACGCGCGCAACGCGGGGGATGATCGGGAACGTGATCGCGGCGATGACGTTGCCGATCTTGCCCTCGCCGGTCCCAAGCGCCGCGACCACGGCGATGGCGATCACGATCAGCGGGAAGCTGAGCAGGACATCCATGAGGCGCTGGATGAGCTGGTCCACGCGGCCGCCCATATACGCGCCGATGACTCCCAGCACGAGGCCGAGCGTGCAACCCACGAACGAGGCGGTGAAGCCGACGAGGAGCGCGGTTCGGGAGCCGTAGACGATCCGCGTGAAGACGTCGCGTCCGAACGGATCGGTCCCGAGCAGGTGCTGGAGCGACGGCCCTTGGAGGAGATCGGCGAAGTTGAACGCCGTCGGGTCATACGGGGCGATCCGGTCCGCCAGCGCCGCCGTAAGGAGCATGACGATGATCAGCGCCGCCCCCGCGGTCCCGAGGGGACGCCGCCGGATGAACTCGCCCCAGAACCGCGCGAACCGGCGCGGTCCGGTCGACTCGAGGTAGCGGCGCCTTGCGACGGCGTCCGAATCGCGCACCGCCACGTTCGCCAGGTCCGTCACGAGTACCGGATCCGCGGGTCGAGGACGACATAGACCATGTCGACGACGAAGTTGATGAGCACGAATACCGCCGCGAGAAGCAGCACGAGCGCTTGGATCAGCGTGTAGTCGCGGTGCGCGACCGCGTCGACGAGCAGCTTGCCGATCCCGTTCAGGTTGAAGACTTGCTCGGTGACGACCAAGCCGCCGATAAGGAACGCGAACTCCAGGCTGATCACGGTAATGACCGGCAGCAGCGCGTTCCGGAGCGCGTGTCGCATCACCACGAGGCTCTCGCTCACGCCCTTCGCGCGGGCGGTGCGCACGTAGTCCTCGCGGAGGACCTCGAGCACCGTCGAGCGCGTCATCCGCATCGATACGGCCGAGTAGCGATAGCCGACCGACAGCGCCGGAAGGATCATCTGCGAGAGATTCGCGATGGGGTCCTCAGTGATCGCCGTGAAGACGAGCGGAGGCGCCCATCCGAAGAACGTGATCGTCGCGAGCACCATGAGCAGGCCGATCCAGAAGCTCGGCATGGCGAGGCCGCCGATCGAGAACAGGCGGATCGCGTAGTCCGCCCAGGTGTCCTGTCGCACCGCGGCGACGACCCCCAGAGGGATCGCGATGACGACGGCGAGAAGCGTGGCGATGATCGCGAGCTCGATCGATAGCGGAAGGCGGATCTGGATTTCCTCGACGACCGAATGCCCCGTCCAGAGCGAGGTGCCGAGGTCGAAGCGCGCGATCTCGCCCATCCAGTCGGTGAACTGCTCCCACATCGGCTTGTCGAGGCCGAGCTGGTGGCGCTCCTCGTCGATGACCGACTGGGGCACCGGAGAGCCCGCGTACTTGAGCGCGACAATGTCGCCGGGGACCGCGCGCATGATCACGAACGTCAGGATCGCGACGCCGATGAGCGTCGGGATCATGAGCAGGAGCCGCCCGGCGACGTACCGGCGCACCCGGTAAGTCTCGGACGGCTCCCGTCAGTCCGCTAGTTCGGCGTTATTTCTGCGCGAGCCAGACGGTCTCGAGATCCTGGTTGGTGTAGTGGTTCGAGCCGATGCGCCAGCCGCGCACGGTGTTGAGGTACGGGATGATCCGATACCACCAGAGCACCGGGTACTGGTAGGCCTTCGTATCCATCGCGTACTTCTCGATGTCGGCGACGAGTGCCTTGCGCTTGGCCGGATCGGTCTCGCGGCTCTGGCCGTCGATCATCTTGTCGAGCGTCGCGTCGTCGTAGTAGGCGAAGTTGAGGCCCTTGCCGAGACCCGAGGCGGACCAGAACTTGGCGAGCTGCAGATCGGGCTCGTCGAGGAAGTCGCAGTTGAAGTCGAGCGCGACCTCGAAGTTCCCCGCGCGGAGGTCGGCCTGATACGCGGAGGTCTCCTTCACGTCATGGGTCGCGTTAATGCCGATCTGCTTCCACTGATCGAGCACGAAGAGCGCGACCGGCTCGTACGGCGTGGTGATGTTCCGATTGAGGAACTTGAACGTCAGGTTCGATTGGCCCGCGTCGGCGAGAAGCTGCTTCGCCTTTGCCTTGTTGGCGGCGCCGTCGGTGCCGAAGCCCGCGATCTTCTGCAGGTCCGCGTCGGCCTGGGCGAACGGACCCTTCGGCCGCATGAGCCCGCCGACGTCCTTCACGATGGTGATCTTCTGCAGAGCGGTGCTGCCGGCATAGCGGTCGATCGCGAGCGTGAGCGCCTGGCGCACGCGGACGTCGTCGAACGGTGGCTTCTTGGTGTTCGGGACGACGTAGTTCACGCAGATCCACGGCGCTTCCTGGATCGCGAGCGAGGTACCGAGCGCGCTCGAGAGAGTGTCACGCTGCTGCGGCGTGAAGCCGCGGAACTCGATCGCGGCCTGCTTGCTGCGGATCGCGTTCACTTCGGCATTCGCGTCGGTGATGATCAGGGCCTTGTATCCGTCGAGGTACGGGAGCTGGACGCCGCTCTTGTCCTTGGCGAAGTAGTCGGGGAACTTCTTGCCGACCCATTCCTGTCCCGCGGTATAGGACACGTAGGTGAACGGTCCCGTGCCCAGGACGTTCTTCTCGTACCAGTGGATGTCCGTCTTGAGCTTCGCCGCGCTGTAGATGAAGTTCCACGGCGAGGCGAGGTTCGTGGCGAACGAAGCCGACGGGTACTTGAGCTTGAAGACGACGCTGTCGGGAGCCGGATTGCTGATGCTCTCGACGGCGGCGTACGCCCCCGCCCGCGGCGACAGCACACCGGTCGGCGGGAAGATGATCTTCTGATAGGTGGCGACGATGTCGTCGCTCGTCATCTTCGTGCCGTCGTGGAACTTCACGTCGGTGCGGAGCTTGATCGTCGCCGACAGCTTGTCGGCTGAGAACTCCGGCATGGCCGCGGCAACGTCAGGGATCACCTTGGTGAGATCGCTCGGGTCGAACTTGTAGAGCGTGCTGTAGAAGGGCGCGACCGGGTGCAGGAGCGCGAAGGTCGTCTCGCGGTGGCCATCGAACGACGGCGGTACGGCGTTCACGATGAAGGTGAGCGTTCCGCCTGGTTGCGGCTGCTCGGCGCCGGAGGCCGACTGCGTGGCTGCGCCGCCCTTCGGTGCGGGCGTGCAAGCCGCGAGCAGGAGAGCGAGCGCGACCGCGAACGCGGCGATCTGGCGGTTGAACATGAGGACCACCCCCTCGAGGCGAGACTCTAGCGCACGCCTCTCTTACGAATGACCTCTTCGTAGAGTTCAACGAGTTGAGCAGCGACGTGGGACCAGTCGTACTCCGGCGCGCGCCGTGCCCCGGCCTGCCCCAGACGGTCGCGCAGGGTAGGTTCGCAGAGCAGGCGTTCGAGCGCGCCGGCGATGGCGTCGGGGTCTTTTGGCTCGACCAGAAGCCCTGTGACATTTCGCTGTACGACACGCTTGTAGCCGTGGATGTCGCTCGCCACGACCGGCAGCCCTGCCGCCATGGCTTCGAGCAGGACGATCCCGAAGGACTCCTGGCCGGTCGAGGGCGCGCAGAAGATGTGCGCGGTCTTGTAGAAGCGGGCCTTGTCGGCGTCCGACACCCGCCCCGCGAAGAGCACGTCCTCGAGGCGGTTTTGCCGGACGAAACGGCGGAGCCGCCCGAGCAGGGGCCCAACGCTGCACAGGATCAGGCGGAGCTCGGGGTGCTTCGGCTTGAGCTTCGCGTAGGCCTCCATCAGGTACATCGCGCCCTTTCGAGGCTCGAGCCTGCCGACGAAGAGGATGTTGATCTTGCCGTCGTTGTATTCGGGAAACGGCTTGGCGCCCGCATAGAACTGGACGTCGACCCCGTTCGGGATGATCCGGTAGTCGCCTGGGAAATACGTCGAGATGAAATGGCGCGCGGCGCTCGAGACCGCGATCCGGGCATCGAGCTTGTTCATGTAGCGATTGCCGATCGGCCGGCCGGCCCAGTACGAGAACGAGAAACCTCCGAAGGCGTGGAATGTCGCCACCTGCGGGCACCGTGCGGAGTCGAGGATCTGCATCGAGAGGAATGGCACGAGCGGCTCGTGGTGGTGAATGATGTCGAACTGCTCGCGCTCGAGCATGCGTGAGACGAGCCACTCGAGACGGAGCGAGAGCGTGATCCGCCCGATCGCTCCGTTGTACGGGACCGCGATCGCCTGCCCGATCTGGATGACGTCCTGCGCCGGCGGGTCGTCACCCCACGGCGCCGTGATGATCCGTACGTCGTGTCCGAGGCGGCGGAGCTCCGAGTAGCTCTCGCGGATGTATGAGTTCGCGCCGCCCGGTCGCGGATACGCGTACGGCGAGACGATCCCGATTTTCATCAAGCAGCTCGGCTTCGCAGCCTGGCTGCGTCGCCTCGCCACAGGCTCAAGGCTGCTGGATTCGCTCGTCGTGAGCAGGGGTAGGGGCCCCTGGGCGCATAGCGACTCGCTCCTCGCTCATTCATGACTTCTTCACTTCTTCTTCTTGCCGCCCCCAGCGCGAGTCATTCTGCGGCGAGCACGCTTTATGGGGTCGCGGACCATGGACCGCCACTGCTGCGTGGCGGCTCCGTCGAGGTGCTCGCGGAGCGTCCAGCCGCGCCCGTCCGCCCTGGTCGCATGGCCTCGGAGCGCGGTTCGGAGGTCGTCGGGCGTGCTTCCGGGAAAGTCCGTCCAACACGTCCCGACGAGCGCCGCGTGATGCGCGTCGCTCGACCCGGTCTCGGCGACCCGCAACACGTGGGTGTTGAGCCACGCGGCGCGCGATGCGCGGACGCGTCCGGCATACGAGGGATTGCGGATCTCGATCGCGTCGACCATCCGCGCGTCGTCGCCGTAGGCCGCGAGCTGGCGCAGCGCACCCTCGCCGATCGAGAAGGTCAGGTACGAAAGGGGGTGGGGCACGATCGCCGTACCCCCGGCCTTGTGGATCCGCGAGAGCGCCTCCGCGAGGGAGCAGAACATGGGGATCTCGTCCTCGATCCAGAGCGCGAGAAGGTGGCCCGATCGCGTCGTCACCTCGATGCCCGGAACGACGGCCACCGGGCTCGACCGCTGCGCCGCGAGCTCGCGCAGGGCGAATGCACCGCGAATGTCGTCGTGATCGGTCAGCGCGATCACGTCGAGCCTGGCCCGCTCCGCAGAGTCGAGGATCTCCTCGATCGAAGAAAGACCGTCACCGAGGTCGCTGTGCAGCTG
>Ga0137380_10007094_pt1 | contig 10010 bp, 10 predicted proteins | sample SagtaG_17_FD_104809 | JGI IMG/M metagenome (GOLD analysis project Ga0137380, IMG submission 104809) | Vadose zone soil microbial communities from Sagehorn Ranch, Mendocino, California, USA - Sage2_L_100_16 metaG | ecosystem: Environmental > Terrestrial > Soil > Vadose zone | place: USA... | reverse complement strand
GCGGCGGGGAGATGATCGTCAGCGTCACCCTGGAAAAAAGCGCGTTCAAGAAAGCGCCCCACCGATTTGAGGCGGGCACACCGAACATCGCCGGCGCGATCGGGCTGGCCAGCGCGATTGATTACATCGAGCGAATTGGGCGCTCGGCAATTTTTGAACATGATGCGCATCTTGCCCGTTATGCGGTGGAACGTCTCACTGAATTGCCTGGAATGCGTATCCTCGGACCATGTGAGGACCGCGGCGCGCTTGTTGGTTTCGTGATGGAGACCGCGCATCCACACGATCTCACGACGTTCGCAGATCAGTACGGGTTGGCCATGCGTGGCGGACACCATTGCAACCAGCCGCTGATGCGGAGGTTCGGCGTGGCTGGGACAACTCGCGCGAGCTTTTATTTTTACAACACGACAACGGAAATCGACCGCATGATTGAAATCCTGCGTGATGCCGTGCGTTTCTTTTCATGAGTCCAGAATTCGAAGAACTTTACCAGGAGGTCATTCTCGACCATTCGCGCCGTCCGCGGAATTTTGGAGATCTCACTGACGCCGCGGTGCTGGTGCATGGCGACAATCCGGCGTGCGGCGACGAGATTCATCTTGGCGTCCGATTTGGCGAAGAGGGAAACTTGCAAGATATCAAGTTCACCGGCCGCGGCTGCGCGATCAGTCAGGCATCCGCCTCATTGATGACAACGAAGTTGAAAGGCAAAAGTTCTGCTGAAGCGATGGAAATGTTTCGCGTATTTCATGATCTGGTCACGGGCGAAACGGACGACGCGCCCAGGGTGTTGGGTGATCTTCGACTGATGCAAGGCGTGCGGAAATTTCCGCAGCGGGTCAAATGCGCGATGCTGGCCTGGCGGGCGATCGAGCAGGCATTGCAGCAGAGCGCCGGTGAATCGACCATTTCGACCGAAACCGATTTTGTCGCGCCGACGAAACGCGATTTTTAATTGAAATAAAGAATCGTTTGCTAACTTCGTCCGATGCCCACAAACGTCCTCGGAACTGAACTCAAATGCTGTTGTCGCGATCCGATGACCGGATTTTATCGCGACGGTTACTGTCGCACCGGGCCGGAAGACATCGGTCAGCACACGGTGTGCGTGCAAGCCACGCGCGAGTTTCTGGATTTTTCCGTGCTCGATGGAAACGACTTGGTCACGCCACATCCGGAATGGGGGTTTCCCGGATTGGAACCTGGCGACAAGTGGTGCGTTTGCGTCACGCGTTGGAAAGACGCACTGGAGCATGGCGTCGCGGCGCCCGTCGATCTTGAGGCGACGCACTCCTCCGCGCTCGAGTTCGTCACATTGGAAGAGCTAAAGGTGCACGCGCTCAAGTAAAGAAGACACAATCTTTATCTTTGTTAATCGACTGCGGGTGTCGCAGCGGCGCGCTGACGCACGCAATACTCAATCATCTCGCGGAAGTAGGGGGTCCGCCTTACTGCTTTCGCCGGAAATCGAAGCGCGTGGTGTCTTCCTTGCCCTTGTCGATGTAGGTCCACTCTTCGATGTGGTGGTTGGCGCCGTCGAAGATGAAGGCCACCTGTTGCATGTGGCCGGCGTCAGGTTGGATATTGGTTCCGTCTTTGAATTTGAAGACAAGCCGATTTGGATCGCCGCCGGTCATTAAAACCATGCGCGGCTGGTTGTGCGCGGCGCAGTAATGCGTGGCCATCAGATTGTTGCCGTCCATGTGAAACATGGTGATCATTTCGTGCGGCGTGTCTTCGTCGAGCTCAACTCGCCAGCGCAGAGCCATCCGAAACCAGTTTGAACCGTGCGTGGGTATCGAGCGGTTTGCCATTTTCGTTTACCGTTCCCTGCCATGAACCGACGAGTGTTATCATTTTGTCGTAAGCTGGGTTTTTCTCGATTTTGGACATTTCTTCGGCCGCGAATAAGGCGGCGGAAGCAAGCACAAGCGCGACAAAAAGAGTGATTCTGATTCGCATAGCGATCTCCTGAAATTTCTTGTCGATCTTGCACTCGCGCACGTCAGTCGTCGAGCGTTTCTGTAGTGGCGCTCTGCGAGCGTCGCATTAACTTCAACCCAGCGCGACAATTTCAATTCTGGCAAATCGGGAGATTCCCATCCACGGTATCCGCGAATTGAAACTGCCGTTTAGTTTTTTTCTGGCACTGCGGTATTTGAAACCGAAGCGGACTTTCCTCTCCATCATCACCTTGATCTCGGTGCTCGGTGTGACACTCGGTGTGACGGTGCTAATTCTCGTCATCTCAGTCATGACCGGGTTCGATCGTGAACTTCGCCAAAAGGTGATCGATTTCGACGCGCACATTCTCGTCACGACCGAGGACATCCTGCACGATTGGCGCGCGCTCAAAACAAAGATCGACAATTTGCCTGGCGTGGTCGCGACCGCGCCCTACGTGCAAGGGCCGGTCATCGTCGAGTTCGAAAAGCGCCGGCTCGCCCCGATGATTCGCGGCGTCGATCCTGCGGAAGAGGAAAAGGTGGTCCCGCTGCGAAAATTCATCAAAGAGGGTAAGCTCGACCTCGACGGCGAATCGACCGTACTCGGCATCGAACTCGCCCGCCAATTGCGCATCCATGTCGGCGACAAACTCACCGTCTATTCACCGGGAAATCTTGGACAGATTCTCGATGGAATTAAGAAGCTCGAAACTGCGAAGGGCACGGATGAAAAGAAAGCGATCGACGAACTGCGCGATGTCATTTTGCCCAAAGACCTCACCGTCACCGGCATTTATGAAACGGGGCATTACCTGCACGATTCCGAGTTTCTCCTCGTGCCGATTTACATTGGCCAGGAGCTTTATGGGCTCGGCGACGCCCTTCACGGCATCACGGTAAAGACCGACAATCCCTACGGCGCCGAGCGGGTGAAGAACGAAATCCAAAATTTTCTGACACCGCCGCAATTCGCCGAGACTTGGATCGACATGAACCGCCAATATTTCGAAGCCGTCCGCCTCGAACGCACGGTGATGTTCTTCCTCCTTTTTTTCATTGTTGTCGTCGCCGCATTTGGAATCATGAGCACACTCATCACCGTGACCGTGCAAAAACGGCGCGAGATCGGGATCGTGAAAGCGCTTGGCGCAAACATCTCGCAAATCATTTGGGTATTTCTCGGTCAGGGCACGGTGGTCGGGTTGTTTGGCACGCTCACCGGCCTCGGGCTTGGTATGACGTTGATTCGCTACCGTAACGAATTCAGTCACTGGCTGGCATCGACGTTGCACATCGAAATTTTCCCGCGCGAAGTCTATCAATTCTCGGAAATTCCCGCACAAGTCATCCCGCAAGACGTCTGGATCATTTGCATCAGCGCGTTTCTCATCTGCTCACTCGCCGCATTGATCCCCGCCTACTTCGCCGCGCGCCTCGATCCAGTCAAAGCGCTCAGATACGAGTGAGTTTTGGAAGCGCAGGCTTCCCGCCTGCTCTTCCCGGCACCCTACCGGAAGCCCACCAATAAAATAAATCGTCGTGAATAATCGGTGCTAACGTGAACCACGTATAGCATCGAAAATGACGTGCTTGATTGTCAGGAGCGTGCCGGCAAATGGCGCTGCAGTCCGCTGAGGAAAATTTCCAGCGCGCGAAAGGCATAAGCGTATCCATCTGCCCACTCGCTTTCACGCGGTCCGGCGACGTTGAGAATGTTTATCTTATGATTGCGGACAAGATCGACCATCAACTTTGCGGCGCTTTCGGAGGAAGTTCTGGCTGCATCAATCAGCACGTGCTGGCGCCGGAGTTTGTTACAGCATTCGACCGTATATTCGGTTCCGCCGCGCAACTTATCGAAGTAAATTATCACCGTGCCATTCGAGTCCTTCACATTTTGCCAGGTGCGCTCGGCGAAACTTCCTTCTTCTAATTCTTTTACGGGATAACGATCCGGGATTCGCCCAAGCTCATCGAGTCGTCCCGCCGGACACCAACCGCCGCATTCGATCCCGTATTTCAATGCAGCATCGAGGGCCGCGCGATCCACCCCCGTTTGTCCGCCGGAAATAATTTTCACGTGAAACCACTGTAGCCGCCGCTCTCGAAGCGGCGCAATACGCGTTCGATCTTAACGCGTAAGCGTCGCGCTTCCCCTGAGCGAGGCGACTACAGATTCCCCAGCACCCGTTGCTCCGACCGATTACGCGCGAACGGATTGAAATTCGTCCCCCGATCATAAACATCGATGCCTTCGGCACGCTTCAGATTATTCACGATCCAATAAGTAATCGGCGTCGCAGCTGCCTCATACAGCACTTTAAACCAGTAGCCCCAGAAAATGAGACTGCCGATGGTTGACCACGATTCGCGACCGCCGAACGCAATCAGTATTACCGTCGTCGTATCGACAAACTGCCCGGTAATTGTCGATCCAACGGTGCGCGTCCAAAGCCATTTGCCGTTCGTCCAAAGTTTCATCTTCGCAAGCGTATAGGAATTGGTGAATTCGCCCGCCCAAAATGCGACCAGACTCGCGACGACGAATCGCGGCACGACGTAAAAGACCGACTCGAATGCCTGTTGATTCGTCCATTCCGGCGCGGCCGGAAACCAAACCACGAACACGCCCATTAACGTCAGCAAAATATTCGCGAAGAATGCGATCCAAATGGCGCGGCGCGACGCGCCGTAGCCGTACACTTCCGTAAAAACATCCCCGAAGATGTACGTAATCGGGAAGAGCAATTGCGCGCCGCTTACTCGCGGAACAAAACCAAAAAAGTGAATGAACGGGATGACGCAGATTTTCTGGCCGACAAGGTTCGAGATCAGCAGGATGACGACGAAGATGTGCACGAGCAGATCGTAAAAACGAAAGTTGCTCAGCCGCGTGTCGCGCGCGGTCAGTCGACGAATCATGAAAACAAGATGTCGATCTTAGCTTATGTCATGTTGAGCGGAGTCGAGACATCTCTTACTATTGTTTCCGTTCCGGTCACCGCCGCTTACTCCTCGCTGTCGTGATAATCGACCTCCGTTCCTTTGACGATTACTTCTTCCAATCCCTCCTTCACCACCGCCCATTTGGCGCTATCGGGATAATAACAGGAATCGCCGGTTGCTCCGCCACTCCTCGGATTATCAGCGATGACGTAATAAACGAAATCGTCGTCACCGGCGTTGGTAAGCTGATGCGCTTCGCCCGGCTGAAAGAGAAACGCGTCGCCCGCGGTTACGATTGTCGATCCATCCTTATCACGAACACTGCCGCGCCCAGAAACCACGAGATAAAGCTCCGATTCGGCTGAGTGCGAGTGATACGGGCAAAACGATTTATCCTTCGGAATCCGAACCAGTGCCAGATCAAACGGATGGCGTTTCCACAAATCGAGTGACTCCGGTTCTCGACCAAGTGCGATCGAAATATTTTTCACGAACTTATGAAACTTGCCCTTCGGCGATTTTCGTTCCTGCTCGGGAATGCCTTTCAGATTCACTTTGCGCATATGAAACAATTCCTAATTCACCGCCGTAGCGACCTAACGAGAAGGAAGTCGCCTTCTGGTTGCAATCGAAAAAACAGCTATTCCTATCCAAATCATGTTTACGAAAGAGGAAGGATAAGCTCCGTAGGAGATCGTGTTTACGGCCAAAAGAAGGCTGCCGACGATATTGAGGAATTGGTAAACAGTTGAGTCTCCTTCAAATTTCTTAGTGGAAACCATTGCATAAGCGACAAGAAGCGCGGCTGCTCCCGCCCATCCCATCGCATCAAACCATAGGTGATTGTTCATGCTCTATAATCTTTGCCTCGCTAAGTACCTCATAGCTTCCACTTCGTCGGCAGCTTTTGCTTGAGTTTTTCAACCGGTTCAAAGAGGTCGCCCATTCTTTCGACGCGAGCGAGAGTTTTATCGGAGCGGAATTTCAGGAGGTCGGCTTTTTTCTTTTTCAGGCAGTTGGCGACTTCGTCCCAAGTCACCGGAGTGGAAACGGTTGGTTCTTCCTTGGCTCGAAGCGAATACACGCAAACAGTAGTTTTGTGTTCGTCGTTCTGACTCCAATCGACGAACACTTTTCCTTTACGCAGCGCTTTGGACATGTTCGATGTGACAAGATCGACATGTTCGCGTTCGAGGTGCTGAGCGAGTGCTCGCGACAAATCTTTCGTTTGATCGAACGTGACCGAAGTATTCAATGGCACGTAGACCTGGAGACCTTTTGAGCCGCTCGTTTTCACAAAGCTCTTCAATTTCATTTTGCCTAGCAAATCGCGCAGCCAGAGTCCGACCTGGCAGCATTGCACGATGTCGGCCGGCGCGCCGGGATCGAGATCGAAAACCATCATGGTCGGACGGGCGACATCTTTCTTTCGCGCAAGCGACGTGTGCAGTTCGAGATCAGCGAGGTTTGCCGCCCAGACGAGCGTCGGCAAATCCTGCGCCAGACAATAATCCATGATGCGGTTGTTGCTTTCGCTCCAGACCTTTGCCGTTTTCACCCATTTCGGCCGATGCGACGGGCAATTTTTTTCGTAGAAAAACTCGGCATCCACACCATTGGGATAGCGTTTCATGGTGAGCGGCCGATCTTTCAGGTGAGGTAAGAGCACCGGCGCAATGCGGATGTAATAATCGATCACCTGTCCCTTGGTGAAACCGACTTTCGGGTAAAGTACCTTGTCCAGGTGCGAGACCTGAATCTTGCGGTCTTCGACAATCAGGTCGGCTTTATCGCTCATTTCTAAAACTTCGCACAAAGAGGAATCCTCACGCAAAGAAGCGCTCGGGCGAGAGCAGCGGCTGCGGTTTGCAGATGCGCGCGACGCAATGTTCCCAGCTTTCGTGACCGCTCATGATTTCGATTTCCACTCGCAAAAAATAAATCGGCACTTTCACTTCCGCTCCCTGGAGACGTGGCATGCGCACCGCGTCTTTCTCGGTGGTGACGATCATTTCCAGATCGCGCCGGAGGCAGCGATTGATGAAGCTGTTCAATTCCGCTTCGGAATAACGATGATGATCGATGTATCTTTTCGCAAGATCGAGATGGGCGCCGAGTTTTTTTAGTCCGCCCTCGAAACTTTCGGGCGCGGCGATACCGCAGATCGAGCCGATGTAAGTATCGCGCAAACGCTCGAGCGGCAATCGTTCGCCCGTCAGAATATTTTGCAGATGGAGCGGCTTATGCGCGCACTCAATGATCTCGGCGGTGCGATTGTAACGGCGGATCCGTTGGACGAGCGCGTCGTTAGGCTCGCCTGTGTTCTTGGTGATGAAGATGTAGCTGGCCCGACGCAAGTTCCGCGGCGGCTCGCGCAATGTGCCGCGCGGCAGCAACAATTCATTGCCGAAAGGCGCTTGTCGATCCACCAGCACCATGTCGAGGCGATGTTTGAGATGCAAATACTGCAAACCATCGTCGAGTAAGAGCGTATCGATCTTCCATTTGTCGATCGCAAAACGCCCGCTTTTTACGCGGTCTTTGTCGACCAGCACGATCACGTCTTTCAAATTGTGCGCGAGCATGTAGGGTTCGTCGCCAGCGGTGACGGAATCGAGAAGCAACGACTTTCCATCCGAGACCACGCGCGGCAGAGCGGCATCTTTCTTTCCAAACCCGTGCAGCCAACTGCGTTTGCTCGGACGCGGAACACTTTTGTAACCGCGACTCAAAATCGCGACTCGGCGACCTCCCGATTGCAACGCCCGCGCAAATTTTTCCACGATGGGCGTTTTGCCGGTGCCGCCGACGGTCAAGTTTCCGATACTGATGACAAGACAACCCAGCGTGCGCTCCCGAAAGATTCTTTTCCGATAAAGGTACAAACGGAGCTGGACCAGCCGCTCATAAATAAAGGAAAGCGCGTAGAGAATTCCGCGCAGAATTCCGGCGCGCGTTCCGTGGCGCCGCTCGAGGATGACGTCGATCGCAAACTGTTCGAGGTTCTCAAGCCAACGGGACATCGGAAGAATTTCGGATTTTCAGAAAACGTGCGCCGCGATTGTCGGCGGAAACAATGATCGTTCCCGCGGAATGATTATCGATCTTGCGGCGCATCGCTTCCGCGATTTTCTGCGGGTTCTTTAACGTGACGGCGGCGATGGTTGAACCACTGCCGCTGAGAAAAGCACCGAGCGCGCCCGCTTCTTCGGCGGCGGCGATGGCGCGCGGCAAAAACGGAATCAATTTTTGGCGAAATGGTTGATGAAACTGATCGGCGAACGTGCCGCGCAAGCCGGAATAATTGCAGGCCGCAAACGCGGCGGTGATTGCGCATGCATTCGCGCAGCTGTCGACCGCATCAGCGCGCGCAATTCGCGAGGGCAAAATATTTCGCGCAGTTGATGTTTTAATTTCCAAATCTGGAATCAAGAGAACAAAATATAGGCGCGGTGAAACTTCGAAGCGCTGAACGTTTTGCGCGCGCACTACGGTGAAACCGCCAAAACTTGCCGGCGCCGCATTATCCGGATGTCCTTCCAGCTGCGCGCACAAATGAAAGATCGACAATCGATCCAACGGATTCCCGGAGAGCAGATTCAGTGCATGCAGAATGCCGAGACGAATGGTCGCGCTGCCGCCCAAACCGCGTGAAGCCGGAACGCTGCCCTTGATCGAAACGGAAAACGAAAACGGCGCACGTCGGGCGTGGGCGAAGAACAACCGCGCCGTCTCACGAGTGATCAACAGACGGCGAAACTTGCCGCCTCGAGTCACGGTTACATCATTATAAATGCGCAGCGCGACACCGAGGCAATCGAAACCTGGGCCTAGATTGGAAGTGCTCGCCGGAACGCGAACGGTCACTTGTTGCATAGATAGGCGATTGAAGATGGCGCGGCGCAAAATAGCGGAACTCAACGACGCGAGAGTGTAACGCCCCTAACGAGTGCGGCAAACGATGGATTCCCTGTTTCCTGTTTTAAAAGAATGCGATTAAATCTTCTCCCAACGATGAAAATGAGATCGGAGTGGATCGAGGTAACCATGCTGCGCGATTTCGAAGCGGAGGGGACCGATGCGCACCGTTTGTGCACGATCGGCGGCGGCTGGGTGGAACGCTTTGGGCGCGATATTCTCATCTCGTTCAAGAATGCGCTGGCGCGGGAACGTTTAATTCAGGGGCTGGATTTCTGGGGCGCAGCGGTGGGGTTCAAGTTCGGCCGGATTTTCACCCGGTTTGTGCCAAAGAAAAATGAAGAACGTGAAACGCCACAACTCTTCCTCGGAAATGAAGAAGAAAATTTACAGACGCTCGTCATGGAGCGGCACCTCAAATTTGGAATCGACTTCGGCGCGGGGTACTCAGTGGGTTTATTTGTCGATCAAAGGGAGAACCGAAGCTACGTGCGCAAGATCGCGCCAAAGCGGCTCCTGAATTGTTTTGCTTATACCTGCTCCTTTTCGGTGGCCGCGGCTTCGGTCGGAGCGAAAACAGTAAATGTCGATCTTTCCAAGAAATCGCTGGCCCGCGGCCGCGAAAATTTTTCGCTGAACAGTCTGTTGACCAGCGACCATCAGTTCATCGCGGACGACGCCATTGCGGTTCTTCCGCGACTTGCCCGCAAGGGAGAAAAATTCGACGCGATCATTCTCGACCCGCCGACTTTTTCGCGCTCGCGGCGCGGCAAGGCATTTCACGTCGAACACGATTTTGAGAAGTTACTCCTCCTCGCGCTCGAACTGGCGGAGCGAGATGCTTGCATCCTGCTTTCGACGAATTGCTCCGCTTTACGCGAACACGCCCTCGAAGTAATGGCGCGCTATTGCCTCAAGGCAACGCGCCGCGCCGGCAAATTTCATCGACCACCTCCCCTGCCCGATTTTCCGCCTAACATGCGCGCCAGTTCGCTCTGGTTATCTTTGCGTTGACCAGATGGGTGCGCGCAGACAACCATTCGCATCCGAACCTTAAATGTTATGGACGAATCATTTGCTGGAAGATCCGAGGATCTCGCCGAGCGCGGGTTTCGCTACACCAAAGAGCAATTCGATGCGGTGCTCAGTCAGACCGAAGATTACGTGCGCGAAAAGCCGGGACAGTCTCTTTTCTAT
>Ga0137380_10007088_pt1 | contig 10014 bp, 10 predicted proteins | sample SagtaG_17_FD_104809 | JGI IMG/M metagenome (GOLD analysis project Ga0137380, IMG submission 104809) | Vadose zone soil microbial communities from Sagehorn Ranch, Mendocino, California, USA - Sage2_L_100_16 metaG | ecosystem: Environmental > Terrestrial > Soil > Vadose zone | place: USA... | reverse complement strand
TCGGGGTCGAGGTCGGGGGCGAGGTCGGGTTCGGGGTCGAGGTCGAGGACGTGGCCGGCGCGAACAGCTCGATCGTGGGACCTCCGGGGTCCTCCTCCACCTCGACGGCCACGCGGCGCCCCAGGGCGGCGGCGAGGGCCGGATGACCGTACACGACCGCGTGCTCTCCCAGGAGCAGCACCTTGCCCGGGGCGGACGCCTTCACGGAGGCGGCTCCAGCTGCGCGATCCAGGAGGGCAGCGGCTCCAGCAGCACCGGGCGGGAGGACCGCAGCGCCTGCACGTCGCGCGCGCCGACCAGGAGGCAGGCGGCCCGGAGCGCGGCGATCGCCCCCCGCAGCTCCGCGCGCGCCGCGTCGATCCCGCCGCGCTGGTGCGCGCGCACCATCGGCAGCGCGAACCCGGCGACGTCCGCGCCCAGCGCGAGCGAGCGCGCGACGTCCACGCCGCTGCGCACTCCGCCGGACGCGATCAGCCGCACCCGCGGACCTTTCTTCGGCGCCAGCACGCGCACCGCCGCTCCGATGCAGGCTGAGGTGGGAATTCCCCAGTCGCTGAGCAGCTCGCCCAGCGCGCCGGCCTCCGGGGTGTTCGCGCGCAGCTGCTCCACCCGCGTCCAGCTGGTGCCGCCGCTGCCGCTCACGTCGATGACCCGCACCTTGCGCGCGATCAGCTCGCGCACCACGTCGGGCCCGATGCCGCAGCCGGTCTCCTTGACGATGAGGCGGTCGCCCAGCTCCTCGGCGAGGCGCGCGATGGCGTCGAGGCAGCCGGTGAAGTCGCGGTCGCCGCCGTCCTGCACCAGCTCCTGGGCGGGGTTCAGGTGGATGGCGATTCCGTCCGCGCCGATCAGCTCGATCAGCCGGTGCGCCGCGTCGCGCCCGCGCTGCACGAGCTGCTGCGCGCCCAGGTTTGCGAAGAGCCGCGACGGACGGGCCGGGCGCACGTCGAAGGTCGGGAGCAGCTCGGGCTGGTCGAGCAGGACGCGCATCGAGCCCACGCCGAAGGCGATGCCCTCTTCCTCGGCGATGCGCGCCAGGTCGCGGTTGATCTGGCCGGCGCGATCGGTCCCGCCGGTCATTCCCACCACCATCAGCGGCGCCCGCAGCCGCCCGCCGGACAGCTCGGCGGCGAGGTCGACGTCGGCGAGGCGCAGCTCGGGCAGCGCGCGGTGCACCAGCCGGACGCAGCGGAAGAGGGGGTCCGTCCCGGCGGGTTCCACCTCGTCGCGCAGCGCCAGGTCGAGGTGCTGCGACTTGCGCCGTCTCACGTCGTCGTGCACTCCCGAGGGTCTAACACACCACCGTCCCGCGCGTGGCACGTACCCTGCACGGAAAGAGGCCGCAAGCCGCAGGCCGGATTCCAAATGAACTGAGATGTCGGTCCGCTCGCTGTGGAACGCGCTGTCGGGGTTCGCCGTCGGCTGGGGCAAGCTGGCGCGCACGGGAAGCGCACAGGTCGCGCTCGCGCGCCGCTGACGGGTTATGCTCCGGGCAAGATGAAGATCGCGCTCGCACAGATCGACACCACGGTCGGCGCGTTCGCGGACAACGCCGCGGCGATCGTGCGGCAGGCGCGCGAGGCGGCCGACGCAGGAGCGCAGCTCGTCCTCTTCCCGGAGCTGACGCTGTGCGGCTACCCGCCGAAGGACCTGCTCGTCCTGCGCGAGTTCGTGCAGCGGCAGCTCGCCACCCTGGACCAGCTCGCGGCCGACCCGGTCTTTGGACGGGTGCCCGCCCTGGTCGGGTTCGCCGAGCCCCACCGGGGCGAGGGCGCCGGGCTGTTCAACGCCTGCGCGCTGCTGCGCGACGGGAGGATCGCCGCCCTGGCGCGCAAGTCGCTCCTCCCCACCTACGACGTGTTCGACGAGGCGCGCTACTTCGATCCGTCGCCGGAGGTGACCGTCGTCGAGGTGGCGGGCGTGCGGGTCGGCCTGTCCATCTGCGAGGACCTCTGGAACGACAAGCTGTTCTGGCAGAAGCCGCGCTACACGCGCGACCCGGTCGAGGAGCTGGCCCGGCAGGGTGCGCAAGTCCTGGTGAACCTCTCCGCCTCGCCGTACGCGCTGGGAAAGACGCAGGTCCGGCGCGACATGCTGGCGGCGGCGGCGCGGCGCCACGGCATTCCGGTCGCGCTGTGCAACCTGGTGGGCGGGAACGACTCGCTCGTGTTCGACGGCCATTCGCTGGCGGTGTCGGCGCGCGGAGAGACCCTGGCCGAGGCGCCCGGGTTCGAGGAGCGGCTGATCTTCGCCGACCTCTCGCCGAAGCCTTCGCCCGCCGCCGCGCTGCGGAGCGCGCCCCCGCTCGGGCGCGAGAAGCCGGACCCCTCGCGCAGGACCGACCACGTGCTGGCGTCCAAGCCGGACCTCGGGGCCCTGGCGGTCGTGTCGGCGTACGAGCTGGATCTCTCCGACGCCGGCTGCGCCGAGCTCGCCGCCGCGCTGACGCTCGGGATCCGCGACTACGCGCGCAAGACCGGCTTCCGCACCGCGGTGCTCGGCCTGTCCGGCGGCGTCGACTCGGCGCTCACGGCAGTGCTGGCGGCGCGCGCGCTGGGCCCGACCAACGTGGCGGCCATGGCCATGCCCTCGCGCTACACGGCGTCGATGAGCAACGAGGACGCCGCGCTGCTGGCCGAGCGGCTCGGCATCCACTTCCACACCATCGCCATCGAGCCGATCTTTCAGTCGTACCTTGCCGCCCTCGAGCCGATCTTCCGCGGCCGCAAGCCCGACGTCACCGAGGAGAACCTGCAGGCCCGCATCCGCGGCACGCTGCTCATGGCCTATTCGAACAAGACCGGCGCGCTGCTGCTCTCCACCGGGAACAAGAGCGAGCTGGGCACCGGGTTCTCCACCCTCTACGGCGACATGGCCGGCGGCCTGGCGCCGATCGGCGACCTGAGCAAGACGGCGGTGTACGCGCTGGCGCGCTGGTTCAACCGCCAGGGACGTGAGGTGATCCCGGATCGCATCCTCACCCGGCCGCCCACGGCGGAGCTGCGGGAGAACCAGACCGACCAGGACACGCTGCCTCCCTACGACCAGCTCGACCGCGTGCTGCGCGGCCACGTCGAGGAGCACCTCGGCGTCGGCGAGCTGACCGAGCGGGGCATCCCGGAAGACCTGGCGCGGCGCGTGCTGAAGCTCGTGGTGCAGAGCGAGTACAAGCGCCGCCAGGCGGCGCCCGTGCTGCGCGTGACCGCGCGGGCTTTCGGCGAGGGTTGGCGCTTTCCCATCGCGCACGCCTACCGACACTGACGCGGCGCGCTATACGGTGGTCGGAGTGGGGCGTGGCGGGTCGCCTGGTCGTGGAGAATGCGGGCGTATGCGGGGCGGTTCTCCCCAGGGCGACCTGACCGGGCGTTCATTTCCGGCGTCTGGCTGGTGTCTTTCCGCCGACCGGCGCATCCTAGCGACGGCGGCTGGCCAGGCAGGTGCCCGGCGCGTGAATTGCTTCAAGGATCCGGGCGTCCAAGCAAGGGAGCGGAGATCGTCGCCATGATGACGCCAGGAAAGCTCCTCTCGATCGGCGCGCTCGCGGCAGTCGCGGGCAGCGGCTGCATCTACCAGCGCGAGGTCGTCCGCGAACCTCCCCCGGTCGCGCAGGCGGCGCCGCCTCCGTACTCGTCCCGACCGCCTCCACCGCCGGACGACGACGGCGGCCCGCCGCCCGCGTCCGCCCAGGCCGACTCCGACATCCCCCCGGCGGGCCAGGACGTCGCCGACGAGCAGGTCTTCTACGAGCGCCTCGCGCCATACGGGCACTGGGAATGGGTCCCTGAGTACGGGCGCGTCTGGGTACCGGCGGTCGCGACGGGCTGGCGGCCGTACGTCTATGGCCGGTGGGTGCTGACCGACTGGGGCTGGACCTGGGTCTCCGACGACCCATGGGCCTGGGCGGCGTATCACTACGGCAGCTGGGGCTTCACGGTCGGAGTCGGCTGGTTCTGGGTGCCCGGACGGATCTGGGCGCCGGCGTGGGTCACCTGGCGCTGGGGCTTCGGGTTCTGCACGTGGGCGCCGATCGGCCCGCGCGGATTCGTCGGCTGGGGCTTCCACCATCCGGCCTGGGTGGCGGTGCGCGCCGAGCACTTCACGCAGCCGATCTCCGTGCACGTCGTCGCGGTCCAGCAGACGAGCGTCATCGTGCAGCGCGCTTCGCCGCTCGCCGGTCCGCGCGCGGCGCCTTCTCGCGGCGGCGCCTTCGGACCGCCCGTCGCGCAGGTCGCCTCGGCCACCGGCCAGACCCTGCGCCCGGTGAGCGCCCGAAGCGTGGTGGGTCCCCGGCCGCAATGGGTCCGGAGCCGCGAGTCCGGCGCGCGCGCCTCAGGCCCAGCGGCGCAGTCGCCTCGCGCCCAGTCGCCGATGCGGTCGCCGCGCGCCCAGCCCTCGCAACCGGCGAGGAGCGGCGGCTCGACGCGGACCTGGTCGCAGTCGCCGGGAACCAGCCGGGCGCGGACCGCGGCGGGCGGCTGGGGCGGAGCGCGAGCCTGGTCGGGCGCCCGCTGGGGCAGCGCTCCTTCCAGCGCCGGCGGGGTGCGAGGAGCGCCATCCGGCGGAGCGATCCGCGCGGCTCCGTCCGCTCCGCGCGCGTCGGCCGCCCCGCAGGGCGGAGGCGGTGCCCGCTCGGGCGGCGGCCAGGGCGGAGGCAGTGCCCGCTCGGGCGGCGGCCAGTCCGGAGGCGCTCGCGCTTCCGGCGGTCACGGCCGCCGGTAGGACGAATGCCATCGTGGCCGCTCCCTGAAAAGCGCAGCGCCGCCGAATACGGCGGCGACTGGTAGGATGCGCGCATGCTCTGGCGGAAGGGCCGCGTGCTGCGCGCCACGTTCGGCTGCAACCCGAACTCCAGCTCGCTCGGCGTGGACGTGACGTTCCTGCTCTTCGGCGCGACGTTCGCCAGCGCGCTGGCGCTGGTCCTCGGCGCGCTCTTGCGCCGGCCGCGCGCCCCATGAAGCTCGAGGTGGTCCGCGCGCGCGCCGAGCGCTTCGGCGGCATCGTCGAGGTCGTCCGCCCGCGCGCGCTGCTGCACGTCGACCGCGAAATGATGCGCGAGCTGGGCCAGCCCGAGTCGCCGCTGTGGGACTCGCCGGCCGGGAGCGATGCGCCGCTGGTCGCCCCCACCGAGGTCCACGTGGTGCTCTCCCGCCGGTGCGCCGCCGGCTGCACCGGCTGCTACGTCGACGCAACGCCGCACGGCCCGGCGCTCTCGCTCGAGGAGGCGCGCACCATCCTCGACGAGCTGGCCGCCATGGGCGTCTTCCACGTCGCGCTCGGCGGCGGCGAAGCGCTGGAGCTCGACTACCTGTTCGAGGTCGCCGCCCACGCCCGCGCGGTCGGCATCACGCCGAACCTGACCACCAGCGGGCTGGGGCTCGCGCCTGGCGACGCGGAGCGGTGCCGCGTGTTCGGCCAGATCAACGTGAGCGTCGACGGCGTCGGCGAAGGTTACCGCCGGGCCCGCGGATTCGACGGCTTCGCCCACGCCGAGCGCGCCCTCCGCCTGTTGCGCGCGGTGAAGGAGGAAGTGGGCGTCAACTGCGTGGTGAGCCGCAGCAGCTTCGACGGCCTGCCGGACGTAGCCCGCCTGGTGCGCAGGCTGCGCCTGAACGAGCTGGAGCTGCTCCGGTTCAAGCCGGTGGGCCGCGGCGCGCGCCTCGACGAGGAGCTCACCCCCGATCAGGCCAGGCGCATCTACCCCCTCGCGCGCCGCCTGATGCTGCGCCACCGCATCCGGGTGAAGCTCGACTGCTCCTTCGCCCCGATGGTCTTCTGGCACCGGCCGTCCGCGCGCGCCGCGGCGTTCTGGGGAGTGCAGGGGTGCGTGGCGGGCGACGTCCTCGCCGCGGTCGCGCCCGAGGGTCACCTCATGGGCTGCTCCTTCGCCGGGCCGGCCGAGGCGGATGCGCGCGTGCCGGGCGCCGTCCGGGCGGCGTGGCCCGAGGGGTTCTCCTCCTTCCGCGGCTTCGTCCGCGCCGCGCCGGAGCCCTGCGCGAGCTGCGAGTACCTCCGCCTGTGCCGCGGCGGCTGCCGCGCCGTTGCGGGCGCGCACGGCGCGTTCTCCGCTCCCGATCCGGGATGCCCGCGCGTGCAGGAATGGAGCGCCCGGAGCGCCTCGGAGCGCCAGGTCCCCCGCGAGGCCGGCTCCTTCGCGCTTCCGGTGGTGCGCGGGTGACCGTCGTGTTCGAGGGCGGCGCGCGGGCGCTGCTGCACGTCCATGCGGTGCTCGGGTTCACCGCGGTGTTCGCGACGACGCACCACGCGGTCTCCGCCTTCCTGGCCGCGCGTGGCCGCTCGGTGCAGCGCCAGCTCCAGCGCTTCGGCTGGATGGCGTCCGCCTCGATCGTCGCGCAGGCGCTCTTCGGCCTGGCGCTGTATCCGGTGTACCGGGTGCGGGTCCGCTTCGCCGATCTCGAGCGCAGCGCGCCGGCCGTGGTGCAGCTCTTCGACCTGAAAGAGCACCTCTCGGCGCTCGCGCTGGCGCTCGTCCTGGGCGCCTCGTTCGCCGGCCGCGCGCTGCAGCCGGATGCTCCGGCCGAGGAATCGCGGGCGGTGGCCGCCCTGTCCGGCTGCGGCGCCGCGCTGGTCTGGGCGGCGGCGCTGATCGGCCTCTACGTGACGGCCCGCCACCCGGTGGGCGCGCCGTGAGGGAGCTGCGGGCGGCGCTGTGGGGAGTGTCGGCCTTCGCCCTGGGCTATCTCCTGCCCGGAACGCTCCGGCTGCCCACCTTGTCGTACGATCCAATCGCGCGCACCATCGGCTTCACCGCCCAGGTGAGCGGCGTCGCGATGCGCTACTACGGCGACCTGCTCTGGGCCTGCGCCGCCGGCCTCTGCGCCGCGGCCGTGGCGTGGACTTCTCGACGCCCGGCGCGTCCGGTGGCGGTGCTCACCGGCGCCGCGCTCTCGCTCGTGGCCCTGGACGTGGCCTTCTACCTTTCCCGGTTGCTCGCTCAGGTGTAGAGGAGCGGCGATGTCCCTCGGCCGCGCCGCCTTCGCCCTTGCGCTCGCCGCGCTGGCCCTGGCGTCGGCGCGCTGCGACAACACCACCTGCATGGACCGGAACTCCGACGTGGGAAGTCTGTGCCTGCCCGCGACCGTGCAGGCGGGCCAGACGTCCGTGATCGAGGTGCGCGAGTCCTGCGGCCTGTGCTCCACGCAGCCGCAGTGCGAAACGACGCTGATCGACGGCGCGGTGCAACTCGACCTGCACGCGCAGCTCTGCAACGACGGCTCCATCTCCTGCGACACCAACCTGTGCCTGCAGCGCATCGTGCGCTGCACCCTCCCCTCGCTCCCGGAGGGCGACTGGCCGCTGGTGCTGCCCGGCAACCAGACGCGCCTGATCCGGGTGCGCGAGGGAGGGCTGAGCAACTGCCGGCTCCCCGCGCAGTGACCACCGGCGCGGCGGCATGGTAGGAGACGGTCGATGTCCGTCTACCTCAGCGTTGCGCCGCCCGACGGGTTCACCCGCTGGGGCGACGCGGACTGGGACCGGTGGCTCCGCGAGCACCCGTGGGAAGCAGCCGAGCGCGTCTGCTCGCGGGGAGACTGGGCCATCTTCCTCTACCAGCTGCGCCAGCACGCCGAGCGGGGGAAGAAGCTGATCGAGCCGCTCCTGGAGCAGCTGGTCAACGAGAGGCCGCTGAGCACGGAGCAGGCCCAGGAGCTCAAAGCGGCGCTTCAGGCCGCGCGCGAAGAGCTGAGGCAGAAGCCCGCCTCGGTGCTCGCGGACGCCGCGAAAACCTCGCCGTTCGCCAGCTCCGACGGCCTCGACTCGATGATCGCGGGCGCGCGTTCCCGGGTCGGCCGCGAGCCGACGGTGGCCGACGTCTGGGCGCAGGTCCTCGACCAGGTGGACAAGGTGCTGGAGAACGCGGCCAAGGAGCGCCGCGGCGTCTACTTCGGGAACGTGTGATGGCGCTGCGCGAGCTGGACGTGCAGCGCGTGGTGGTGGTCGGCGCGGGGACGATGGGCACCGGGATCGCGCAGGTCGCCGCGCGCGCCGGGTACCGGACCGAGCTGTTCGACGTGGCCCCGGGCGCCGCGCAGCGCGCGCTCGAACGGATCGCCGAGTCGCTCGGCCGCGCGGTGGAAAAAGGCCGTTGCGCTGCGCAGGAGCGCAGCGACGCGCTGGGGCGCCTGGCGGTGGCGAGCGATCTGGAGGCGGCGGCGGGCGCCGCCGACCTCGTCATCGAGGCCGCGCCGGAGGACCTGCGGCTCAAGCAGGACCTGTTCGCGCGGCTGTCGCGGGCCGCGCGGCCCGAGGCCATCCTGGCGTCCAACACGTCGTCGCTGCCGGTCACCGCGCTGGCGTCCGCCGCCAAGCACCCGGGGCGCGTCATCGGCCTCCACTTCTTCAATCCGGTGCCGGCGATGAAGCTCTTGGAGATCGTCCAGGGGGAGCGCACCGACCCGATGGTGGTCACCGCCTGCCGCGCCGTCGGAGCGCGGCTGGGCAAGGAAGTGGTGGTGGTCCGGGACGCGCCCGGGTTCGCCACCTCGCGGCTGGGCATCGCGCTGGCGCTCGAGGCGATCCGCATGGTCGAGGAGGGCGTCGCCTCGGCGGAGGAGATCGACCGCGCCATCGAGCTGGGCTACGGGCACCCGATGGGCCCGCTCAAGCTGACCGACCACGTCGGCCTCGACGTGCGCCTCGCAATCGCGGAGCACCTCCACGCCGAGCTGGGCGAACGCTTCCGCCCTCCCCAGCTGCTGCGCCGCATGGTGCGCGCCGGGAAGCTCGGGAAGAAGACGGGCGAGGGGTTCTACAAGTATTAGCCGAGTTCGAGGAGGACGAGGTCGGGTATCCCGCGTCCGAGGACAAATTCGCAGTGGGTCTCCGTTGCTTTTCAGGGTGGGTGCCGGGGGTGCACGCGCGCCCTCAAAGGATCGTGCGCCTGCGCCTCCCACCTCCGAGGAGACCACCCTGATCTCCGTTGCCTTCGGAAGGAGTTTCGAGCGCAGGCGCGGCCACGAACGCCAAGCCTGATACCGGTGCCATCTAACGCGCTGCGCTCCGCCCCGGGGCGGATAGATGATCCGCGGGGCGCGTCGTGCCGCATCGGACAAGTTACGTATGCCGGTCGTTTGCGATTGACAGGTTTGGAGCCTTCACTTCGCAAACGGCTGCGAGCCTTCGCAACAACGGCCGTGTAGCTGCTTTAGATGCGTGGAAAGCGGCCGTCAGGCCCACGTTCTCCTCGCGTGACGGCCCGCCGCCTAGCGCTCGTGTGCGGCCTCCGGAGGACTCCGAAAAACCCCGTGCTACCACCGCACACATGATGAACTCACCAATCGTTGTCGAATCGCTCAGCTCCTCGGACCTCCGTTCGGCTACGCGGGAGTTGGTGCGGACATCACACGGCCTCGACGCGGCGCTTCTCGTCCATCTCGGCGAGATCGACGAGCGGAAGCTCTACCTCGACTGGGCGTTCTCCTCGATGTTCGCCTTCTGCGTCGGCGAGCTCGGTTTCTCCGAGGACGTCGCCTGCAACCGGATCGACCTCGCCCGCGCCGCACGACGCATGCCGGTGATCCTGGAGGCCCTCCGGTCCGGGCAAGTGCACCTGGCCGGACTGCGCTTGCTCGCGCCGCACCTGACCGCCGAGAACCAGGAGAGGGTGTTGGCGGAGGCCGCCGGCAAGTCGAAGCGCCAGATCGAAGAGCTGGTCGCGCGTCTTTCGCCGCAGCCGCCGGTTCTCACTGTGGTGCGCAAGCTTCCCGGCCGCCCCAACCCCCCGCCCGAGGCTTCACCCGCATTCTCGTTCGGCACTGCCGCCCCGGTGGCGCCGCCGGAGTCGCCGCCCGCTCTCGCGTTCGCGCCGCCACCCGCCCCGCCGCCGCGACGCGATGAACGCCGCGCCGTGGTTGCTCCCCTCGCCGAGGACACCTTCAAGTTCCAATTCACCGCGAGTCGCGCGTGCCGTGACAAGTTCCGCCAATTGCAGGACCTGCTCCGGCACCGCATCCCCGACGGAGACCTGGCGACGATCTTCGAAACTGCGCTCGACTT
>Ga0137380_10007073_pt1 | contig 10025 bp, 8 predicted proteins | sample SagtaG_17_FD_104809 | JGI IMG/M metagenome (GOLD analysis project Ga0137380, IMG submission 104809) | Vadose zone soil microbial communities from Sagehorn Ranch, Mendocino, California, USA - Sage2_L_100_16 metaG | ecosystem: Environmental > Terrestrial > Soil > Vadose zone | place: USA... | reverse complement strand
TGATATTGGCAATGCCACGCCTGCGAAAAGCACGACCGCCGCTACAGGCGCCACCACAGCGACTCCTACCGGCATCGTCTTCGATTCTTCTGTTTCGCCGGCGCTTTTCTATTCTGTATCGAGCGGCGGCAATCTGGTTACGGCGTTTAATCCGGATGCCCCTGGAACTCCAACGTCGACAGTTCGCGTGGGCATAAATCCCACTTCGCTGGCCATCAATCCGCAAACCGGCGGCATCATGACCGTGAACTCGACAAGCCAGACGATTTCGATCATCGACACCATTTCGAACCCTTTCAAGACGCGACGAACTTTTGGCATCGGCGGCTCCGCGCAATTTGGTGTGGCCATTGACCAGTTCACAAATCTGGCGGTCATTGCTGACCAGGCCAACAATCGCGTGCTGATCTTCCCTGTACCGAACTGATTTTCCGTGCCACTGCCGGCATTGCAAATCGGTTTGGTACAACGCAAAAGGACGGACGGCGCATCGCATCTGGCAGGGCTTTTCCTGCTTCGCCTGCCGCTTTGAAAACGCGCTTTGCCGTTGCTTGGGAAGGTTAGCCTCGGCTATACTTTTCGGTTTGTACGGGGCCCGCGAATTCGCTCAGGCGCGGGGGACTGGGTTTCAGGGCAGGTACGACAAGCCCTGAGATGAAGAAGAAGTTGTATTTGCCAACCCTGAGGTGAAAAAACTTTTCAGCCAATTCCGATTGGCGTAAAAGGAAGCGCCTAGCGCTTCCTGACAATAAGGAGACTACTGTGAATAAGACGTTTCTTTCGGCCGCCCTCGCAGCGGCGAGCCTGATCGGCGCGGCAACTCTTGGCGCGCAGTCGGCGCCCGCGGCGGGGTCCGCGGCACCCGGTAAAGTCGGCGTACTGAATGTTCGCCAGGCTATCATCGCCACTTCGGAAGGCAAGCAGGCCTCGAGCGAACTGCAAGGTCAATTCACCTCGCGCCAGACCGAGCTCGAAAATCTTAACAAGCAGATCAACGATATCCGCCAGCGTCTTCAAGCCAACGAAGGGAAACTGAGTCCCGAAGAGGCAGGGCGCTTGGAACGCCAGGGTACTGCGCTCCAGAAGCAGCTTCAACGCAAGCAGGAAGATTATCAGGAAGACGTCAACGCCTCGCAACAGGAAGTGATCGATCGTATTGGCCGCAAGATGATGGAAGTGCTCGACCGTTACGCACGCGAAAACGCTTATATCGCCATTTTCGATTCCTCGGCGCAGGGCGCTCCGATCTACGTTTCAAACGGCATTGATGTCACTGCCGATATCGTCAAGCTCTACGACCAGGCCTATCCGGCCAAAGCTTCCGCCACGCCCGCAAAACCGGCTGCCGCGAAGCCTGCCGCCGCTACACCACCCAAACCCTAATCGTTCGGGTCTTTATGGTTCGTGCGCCTTGGCCGCTCGCCTCAGCCAGGGCGCAGTCGCGTTTCAAGTCGAATTTGCGCCTTTCCGGTCAATGCCTTGCTTTTGCCTTGTCCTGGGCATATACTTTTATTTCGCTCTGTAACGGGTCGCAAGACGAGGTGGGCGCAAGCCCACTTTTTTGTTGGGCCGGTTGAAGTGGGCGTTGGACCGGCCTAGGCTGGGGAGTCTCTGCTTGCAGTTGGAAAAGATTCGTGAGGCCGCCGAGAGAGTTGCGCGCTCGGAAGGACTGGAAGTCGTTGACGTCGAGTGGAAGATCGGCAAACAGCGCTTCCTGCGGGTGTACATCGACCGCGTTCCGGTTTCACCAGGGGAAATATCCCCAGCGGAAGCAAGCAGCGGCGAGGCACCCAGCCCGTATCCGATGATTTCTCATGCGGATTGCGAGCGGGTCAGCAAACAGCTGAGCGTTATCCTGGATGTTGAGGAACTTGTGCCGGGACCAGGCTACACGCTGGAAGTAAGTTCACCGGGCATGGATCGCGCGCTCAAGAAGCTGGCCGACTATGTGCGCTTCACTGGGCGCGCAGCGAAAGTTTGGACGGAAGAGCCGGTAGAAGAGATGAAGTTTTTTGAGGGCCGTCTCGCGGGCGTTGTGGATGACCGGGTTCCAGGGGCTGTACTTACAGACCCTGGCACAAAAAAGATTCGGCTGGAGTTGAAAGGCAAAACTCCGCGCACCGTGGAAGTGCCGCTCGCCCTCATACGCAAGGCGCACCTCGTCGTCGAGTTTTAGTCCACACTCTTCGTCCGGGTTTAAGGGTTTGTTTTATAAATCCTTAGATAGGGAAGTTTCAGGGTTTGTCGTTGCAAACTCTGAAACAAGCTGTCGCGGCGGCGCTTGTTTCTCCGGCGCGCTCGCGCCGCAGTTGTGGCAATTTTGCAGTGCCGGTGGTTTCAGTTGCAGTGGCCGGTCTTTCGTGCCTTTTGCGTCCCGATGTTGCATCGGGAAGGCCCAGTGCCTTTTAGAATTTGGCAGTGCCGGGTTTGAGCTCGGCTGCTGTCTAGGAGACTTTTCTCAGTTTGGGAATGCGTTATGGCGAATTTGCTCTATCAACAGATTGAAATGCTCAGCCGCGAGAAGCACATCGAGCCGGAAATCGTGGTGTCTGCGATTGAGGACGCGATGGTCGTCGCGGCGCGGAAGTATTACAAGACCGAAGAGGACCTTCGCGGCAAGTTCAACACGGAAACCGGTCAAGTGGACGTTTTCTCTGTTCTGACCGTGGTCGAAGAAGTTGCGGACCCCACGCGCGAAATCAGCATTGCTGATGCTCGACGCAAGAATCCTGCGGCTGAAGTCGGCACTGAAATCCTCACCAACAAGCCGACAGATGTGCTCGGCCGTATCGCCGCCCAGACTGCCAAGCAGGTCATCCTGCAAAAAGTGCGCGAAGCCGAGCGCGACACCATTTTCAATGAGTATCACAATCGCGTCGGCGAACTGGTCACTGTCATCGTCAAGCGCGCCGAAGGTCCCGACCTCATCGTGGACATGGGCCGCACTGAAGCGCGTTTGCCCAAGCGCGAACAATCGAAGCTCGAGACTTACAACATCGGCGAGCGTCTTCGCGTCGTGATTCGCATGGTGGATCGTGCGGCCAAGGGGCCGCAAGTTATCGTCTCTCGCGCGGATGCCGCGCTGGTGCAACGCCTGTTTGAAATGGAAGTTCCCGAAATTTACGACGGCACTGTGCAAATCCGCGCAGCCGCGCGTGAATCGGGCGAACGCACCAAAGTAGCCGTTTTCAGCCGCGACAAGGACGTCGATCCGGTTGGCGCGTGTGTCGGCATGAAGGGCATGCGCGTGCAGTCCATCATTCGCGAACTACGCGGCGAAAAAATCGACATTATCCCGTACAGCGAAGAAACTGTCGCCTTCGCGCAAAAAGCGCTCAGCCCGGCGAAGGTCACACGTGTTCAGATTACCGATCCCGAAAGCCACAAACTCGAGGTCATCGTTGAGGATTCGCAGCTTTCCCTTGCCATTGGTAAAAAGGGCCAGAACGTTCGCCTCGCCAGCAAGCTGATTGGCTGGGACATCGACATCAAGAGCGAGGAGGAAAAGCGCCGCGAAATCGAAGAGCAGATGACCGCTCTTACTGCGCCGACCACTCCGCTCACTGCTCTTGCCGGAGTCGGCCCTAAGACCATCGAGAAAATCGAAGCCGCGGGCATCACTTCGCTCGAACAGCTTGCCGGCATGACGCCGGAACAGCTGATGGAAATTCCCGGCATCGGCGAAAAAATGGTGGACAAAATCTACCAGGCCGTAAACCAATTTTACGAAGGTGGCGCAGTTGCGCCCGCTGCGGAAGGCGCAACCGAAACCGGCGAAGCTGCGGACGCCGAAGCGGCGACTGACGTTCAGACCGAGACCACCGAAACGACTGAACCGGAAACGCCCGAAGCCGAAACGGCTGAATCTGCGACTGCACAACCGGAAGCTGTCGTCGACGAAGAAGTGCCTACGCAATTGCCGCCAGAAGCGGCCGCTGAGCCAGCCGTGGAATCTGAGCCGGCTACTGAGACTCACACGGATTCCGAAAAAGAAAAACACAACGAGACAAATTCTTAGGTACCAGGTGATCGAAACGGAAAGCATGACCGACGCAAATCAAGTTCGAATTAACGAGCTGGCCCGCGAGCTCGAAGTCAAAGCAAAGGCCATTATCGACCTTCTGCCTGGTTTCGGTGTTGCGGAGAAAAAGACTCACTCCAGTTCAATCCCCGTGGATGTTGCCGAGAAAGTGCGGCGCACCATCCAGGGACAAGCAGAAGCCGAGTCTGCCGCTGAATCCGCCGCTGCCGCTGAAAAGCAGGCGAAGGACGCGGCCGCAAGGGCTGCGCGGCAACGGCCTGCAGCACCGACCGTTGCTGATGCTCCTGTCGCTCCTCCAGTTGCGCCGCCCGCACCTCCGGCTCCAACACCTGCTGCTGCGAAGCCGGCTTCTCCGGCGGCACCTGTTGCGCCTCCACCTCAAGCGCCCCCGGTCTCTGCGGCAACTTCTGTGGCGCCTCCGGCTGCGCCCAAGCCCGCTGCACCGCCCGCCTCGCCTGCAGCTGCAACGCAGGCCCCAGTGGCTCCGCCTGCCGCGAAGCCACCTGCTGTCCCCGCGCAACAAACGCAACCACCTTCAGGACCCAGACCAGTTCCGGCAGCGCCGCACGGCCAGCCATTGCGACCGGCTACTCAAAATGCTCCCAGCGGTTCGCCTGCTCAACGTCCAGCGGTTCCCGGGCAACAACGGGCCGGCCAGCCCGGCGCTCAAAGGCCCGCAGCCGCTGCTCCGGCGCGTCCCGGCACGCAGCCGCAACGTCCTTTGCCTACTGGCAATCGTGGTCCGCTTCCAACAGGGAACCGCGGCCCGATGCCCACTGGCAATCGTGGTCCGCTTCCTTCCGGTGATCGCCCGAGCGGCCCGCGCCCCGGTCAGCCCATGCGTCCGCAGCAAGGCGGACAGGGTGGCCAAGGTCGTCCTTATTCTCCGCGCCCCGGTGGACCAGGTGGTCCCGGCGGCCCGCAAAATCGCCCTTCGTATGGACAGCGTCCAGGCGTAGCTCCTGCTGGCACGCGCCCTGGTCCGCGTCAACCCGGCCGGCCCGGCATGCTCCCTGCGCCGCCTCCGGACAAGATGCCTTCCAAGGCTGAGCCAGGCAAGCCGCTCTACACGCGCCGTCCGACACAGCGCCAGCGCCCAAGTTCCGACAAGCGCGAGATGGAAGGCGAGCGCAAGCTTCATCCGACTCGCCAACGTCCCGGCGCCGGCGACCGCCGCGCTGCTGCCATCATCGCTCCGCCAGAGCCGCGTGCGCCGCGCGACATCAACATCACCGAAGGCATCACCATTCGCGAACTCGCCGAAAAACTCGACGTGCGCGCCAAAGACCTTCTGAAGGTTCTCCTCGACAAGGGAATTTTCGCCAGCATCAACCAAGCGCTCGATTCGCCCACCGCCACGCAACTAGCCGAAAGTTTCAACGGTGTCGTTACCGTCGTCTCCTTCGAAGACGAGATGATGCTCGAAGTCGCCAAGGAAGAAACCAAGGAAAATCTCAAGCCGCGCCCGCCCGTCGTCACCGTCATGGGCCACGTCGATCACGGCAAGACCAGCCTTCTCGACGCCATCCGCGAAGCGGAGGTCGCCGCCGGCGAAGCTGGTGGCATCACGCAACACATCGGCGCGTACAAAGTGCAGGTCAACGACCGCGCCGTCGTTTTCGTCGATACGCCCGGTCACGAAGCCTTCACCCGTATGCGTTCGCGCGGCGCGAAAGTTACGGATATCGTTGTCCTGGTTGTTGCCGCGGACGATGGCGTCATGCCGCAAACAAAAGAAGCCATCGACCACGCTAAAGCCGCCAACGTTCCCATCATTGTTGCCATCAACAAAGTTGACAAGCCCGAAGCGCAGCCGGAACGCGTCAAGCGCCAGCTCAGCGATCTTGGTTTGATGCCCGCTGAATGGGGCGGCGACACCGAATTCGTCGAAGTCTCCGCGAAGCAGAAAAAGGGCCTTGAACGCCTGCTTGAAATTATTTTGCTGGTCGCCGATTTGCGCGAACTCAAGGCTAACCCGGACGCGCCCGGCAGCGGCACCGTTCTCGAATCGCGCGTGGACAAAGGTCGCGGCCCTGTGGCCACGATCCTCATCCAGAATGGCACTCTCCGCGCCGGCGACTTCTTCATCTGCGGCGCAGTATTCGGCAAAGTCCGCGCCCTGTTTGACGATCGCGGCCGTTCCATAAAAGACGCTCCGCCTTCCACTCCCGTCGAAGTGCTCGGCCTTCAAGGTGTCCCCGAGGCTGGCGACCATTTCCAGGTTACCGACGAAGCCAAAGCTCGCCACATCGTGGATTACCGCCAGGGCAAGCAGCGCGATGCAGCTCTCCGAGCCAGCGCTGGTGGCCGCATCACTCTCGACCAGTTGCATGAACAATTGAAGTCCGGTGAGGTCAAGGAACTGGGCGTCGTCATCAAGGCTGACGTGCAAGGCTCCGTCGAGGTGCTCAGCGAGATGCTGCCCAAGCTCTCAACCGATCAGGTCAAGCTCAAGATTATCGGCTCCGGCGTAGGCGCCGTCAGTGAAAACGACGTGCTCCTCGCGTCCGCGTCCGGCGCCATCATCATCGCCTTCGGAGTTCGCCCCGAACGCAAGGCCGCCGACCTCGCTCAGCAAGAAGGCGTGGACATCCGCACGCATAACATCATTTACGAAGTTTCCGACGAAATTAAAAAGGCCATGGAGGGCTTGCTAGAACCAGTCTTCCAGGAGTCATATCTCGGCCGCGCCGAAGTTCGCAATACATTCCGTGTGAAGGGCGCGGGCACCATCGCAGGCTGTTATGTCGTCGATGGTATTCTCAAGCGCGACGCGCAGATCCGGGTGGTCCGCGATGGTGCCGTCATCTACACCTCGAAGCTCAGTTCGCTCAAACGCTTTAAGGATGACGCGAGCGAAGTCCGTACCGGCTTCGAATGCGGCGTGGGCATAGCCAATTTCAATGACGTGAAGGTCGGCGACGTTCTCGAAGCCTTCAGTATTCAGAAGGTTAGCGGCGCGGAAGCCGCCGCGCAAGCCGGCTCCTCCGCCCGCAAATAATTTTTATCGTGATTTTCGCGCGTGCTCGTATGGGCGCGGCGAACATGTTGATTGCGAATGCCTGTTGGCCTGCTGACGCTCGAACTGCACATCGCGGACGCTCGCTCCTTGAAGGACAAGCGCCAGATTCTCCGCAGCCTCAAGGATCGTCTTCGCCGCAAGTTCAACATCGCCATCGCTGAGCTCGATTTTCACGACGTCTGGCAAAGCTCCACAGTCGGGATTGTCACGCTTTCAAATGCCGAACAACACGTCGAAGAATCGCTGCAACACGTGCTCGCCGAAGCGCATCGCATTCTCGGACCGGTCCTGATCGACCATTCCGTCGATTTTTTGTAGTGTCGCGGTTTCTTGTACCTTGGACTTTTGAACTTTTGAACTCTGTCCGCTGCCGCACTCTTGTACTTCGTCTTCCGGTGGGGTAAAAATCAACTGATATTTATTCAATGCTGGCTGCCATGACTACTGCCAATCACCGTCACGAACGCATCGGCGAAGAAATCGCCCACGAAATCAACGCCATGCTCGCCGGCGAACTCAAGGACCCGCGCCTCGAGATTTCTGTCGTCGTCAACGAAGTCCGCATCGCTCCCGACATGCGTCACGCCCGCGTTTTCGTCGGTGCGCGTGGAACAGAAGCCGAGCAACGCGGCGCCATCAAAGCGCTCGAACACGCGTCGAACTACATTCGCCACGAAATCCTGGAGCGTCTCCAGCTTCGCCGCGTTCCCGATCTTCACTTCACACTCGATAATTCGCAGGAATACACCGAACGCATCGACCAGCTCCTCAAAGAAATGAAAAAAGGCAATCCATCCCCCAAATGACTCGTTCGGCCGCCCGCTCTTACAACGCAACCCGTTTTACTCTCTTTAACTTTCCACTTTTGACTTTGAACTCTAAACCTCTCCTCGTGGTCGTTCATTGGCCACGAGTCTCAGTTCACGAGTTACAGATCAGCGGTCACCGGTCACTGGTCGCTGACCGCTGAACCTGGCCTATGCCCCGCAAGCCACAACCCGCTCCCTTCGATGGCGCGCTGGTCATCGATAAGCCGCAAGGAAAAACCTCGCACGACATCGTTGACGCCATTCGCCATCTCGCCGGATTTCGCCAGGTTGGCCATCTCGGTACGCTCGATCCGCTGGCCACCGGTGTCCTCGTACTTCTTCTCGGTCGCGCTACGCGCCTGGTCCAGTTTTATTCCGGCCGCCGCAAACGCTACACCGCTGGTTTCCGTTTTGGTTTTGCCACTGACACTTACGATTCCGAAGGTCAGGCTCAAGGTCCGGACACCTCGCCTGCCCTCGACCGCAGCACCCTCGAAAAATTTGCCAATGAACGCATCGGCCTGTTTGCCCAAATGCCGCCGATATTTTCCGCAAAAAAAATTCACGGTCGCCCGGCATACGAACTCGCGCGCAAAAATCAACCCGTCGAACTGAAACCAGTCGAAGTTGAAGTTTTCGAATACCGGCTCACTGGTATTGAAGATAGCATCGCTCGTTTCGTGATCGAATGTTCCTCGGGCACCTACATCCGTTCGCTCGCCCACGAAATGGGAGAAAAGTTAGGCTACGGCGCGCACCTCACGGAAATCTCCCGCACGGCTGTCGGCGAATTTTCGCTAGAGCAGGCCCTCAAGCTCGAAGAACTTGCCGAAGCCACGCGCAAGGGAAAATTTCAGGATTGCGTCATCAAGCTCGAACACCTGCTGCCGAATTTCCCAAGCACCACTGTTCTTCCGGTCGTCGAAAAGCGCGTGCGCCACGGCTCGAAATTCACCGTCATGCTTTCTCGACTTCAGGCGGGACGCACAGAACCGCCTCCCGGCGCGACCATGCAGCTCGACTCCGGCGAACCTCGCCCGCCGCGTCTCCGTGTTTTCAGTCAGCAACAAAAATTAATCGCCATCGCCGAAGCCGTCGTTCCCCGCACCTACCAGCCCATCGTCGTCTTCGATCCACTGCCCTGAGGCACCAAGGGTTCACTCTGGCCTCGGCTTTTCGCCTTTCTCTTGCAGTTCTAGCGGACGCCTTCCGGGGTGCCGCTGCGCTCTCCAGCACCTGGAGCGTTATCTTTTCTCTTGACCTTCCGTTGCATGATAAATTCGGTGTGACTTCGCAACGTACAAGTCTGAGGCAAAATTATGTTCGCAAACCTCTCGAATCGAATTTCGTTTTCCTTCTTCGCAGCGCTCGTCCTCTCGGCTGTCCTCATCGCCCAATCCACTCCACGCGAATCGCTGCTCATCCTCTCAAAGAGCGATCACACACTCGCGATCGTCGATCCCGGCACGCTGAAGGTCCTCACCCGTATTCCTGTCGGCAACGATCCGCACGAAGTTATCGCCTCCGCAGACGGCAAAATGGCTTACGTTTCGAATTACGGTGGCGGCGCATTCAACACACTCGCTGTTGTCGATCTGATCGCGCAGAAGCCGCTCCCGGCAATCGATCTCGGCCCGTTGCGCGGACCTCACGGCCTCGATTTTGCCGCGGGGAAAGTCTGGTTCACCGCTGAAGCCGCCAAAGCCATCGGCAGCTACGATCCGGCTTCGAACAAACTCGATTGGATCTTCGGAACGGGACAGAATCGCACCCACATGATCTATGTCGCCCCGGACCTGAAACGCATCGTCACCACCAACACCAGCGCAGCCACGGTAAGCATCATTGAAAAATCCGCGGCCCGCACCTCTGCCAGCCCTCCGCCTGGCGCTCCAAATCCTCCGCAGGGAACACCTGCCGGTGGGCCGCCTCCGGGCCCACCAGGCGGAGATTGGAATCAAACCGTCATCAATGTCGGCAATGGCTCTGAAGGTTTTGACGTCTCGCCCGACGGCAAGGAAATCTGGGTCGCTAACGCGCAGGATGGCACCATCTCCATCATCGATTTCGCCGCCAAAAAAGTAACGCAGACGCTCGCCGCAAACGTCCGCGGCGCCAACCGCCTCAAATTTACGCTGGACGGCAAGCTGGC
>Ga0137380_10007064_pt1 | contig 10033 bp, 6 predicted proteins | sample SagtaG_17_FD_104809 | JGI IMG/M metagenome (GOLD analysis project Ga0137380, IMG submission 104809) | Vadose zone soil microbial communities from Sagehorn Ranch, Mendocino, California, USA - Sage2_L_100_16 metaG | ecosystem: Environmental > Terrestrial > Soil > Vadose zone | place: USA... | reverse complement strand
GATGAAGGCTCGAAGAAGTGGCGAGGTTCGCGGTAACCCTTGACTGAGCACCGACCTCACGTGAGGTATGGACGGATAGAGGTTCTTTTCGTAGAGGTCGCGAACGATCTTGAAGATTTCCTTCCGCATAATGACGACGCGATTTTCCCGTGCCGCCCGGGTGCGCTCGACAGTCCGTTGTACGACTTCTCTGTTTTCCGCGGGAAAGCGTAACTGGAAGGAGGACGCACGGATGCCGAAGTGACGGCAGAGCAAAGCCACGGTAGGCGCCGGTTCCGCAGCCAGCCATTCACGTATGGAAAGTCGAAGTTTGTCTCGTTGCTCGTCCACCCATACCCGACGCCATTGCTTGTAAGAGGCGCACGTCTCCGGGCAGGTTCCTGTAAGGATGCTCACGGAGCACAACCCCAGTCGGCGAGCAAGCTGGTTCAGGCTGGGTGGTGGCCTTTCTGTGCGAGCAGCTTCGACAGCGAGTCGCAGAGTTCCTCTTTTCCGGAAGGTCTGCTGGTTGCGTTTTGCGGAAATCACACGGCACAGTTCTGGAAATCGCTCCCTGACGGAACCGGAGCTCTTATATCCCAGCTGGAAAGCGATTTCATTGACCGACGGTGGATTCTGGCGAGTCAGATAACGGCGCAGGATGCTTTCCAACCGCTGTTTTTCTGACTTCTTATAGAGTTGAGTGGCATAACTCCTGATCCCAGAAGCACGCCACCGGGCGGCGATCTGTCGGCAGAGATCGGGCTCCCGGGCCCAGAGCGTCTCGGTGCGCCGGAACTCTAGACGACGGGCAACCTCGGCAACGCTTGGAGGTGGGTTCTCGTTCAGAGCGGCGGCTAGGGACCGGCGAAGCTCCGTGGATGCGATCACGGGCCGCTGGGCATATGACTTATCCTTCCTGAAATCGTTCTGCCGTCGAAGCCGCTCAGGGCCACGCCACTCGGAGGGTACTCCCGTAAATAGCATGGCCAGAGGGATTTCCAATTCATAACTAAGGCGGCACAGGTGATCGAGTGTCGATTTGACTCGGCCCGATAGCCACCCAAGGAAGGCGCAGGGGCCAGCATTGGCAAGAGTCGCCAAAGCCTCCTTGGTGGCGCCTTCCATCTGATTCAAACAGCGTTGCAGGTTCACGCGTAGCGCGACCGATGCTTGAATTCGTTGCAGCTCCGGCATGATCGCGAGGACTTGTCCAACATTCGTGGAAACCCAGAGGTTATATTCCCGCTCGTCCGCGGAGCCCTTCGGCAGCGGCATGCCGAGAGTTCCGAGCCATTGTGAGCAGAGGGAACAATAACCCGGACGTGAGTTTGCCCGGAGTGAAGCGAACTGTAAATGGCAGTGCGGACAGCGATCCGTCAGGAGAGTAGAGTGGGCCGGGCACACGGCGACAGCGCGAATGGCCCAAAGTAACGGGCTGTATACCGGCGCTTCTGCCATTCGCCATTGTTCCAGGCAGCTTGGGCACCACGCTTCGGTAGTGCGAAAGAGATTTGGCTGTGAAACGGCTCCCTGCAGGGCCGATAGCGTAAGCCGGCAGAGGTCGTTGCGGCCGGTTGCTGCTTGCAGTCTCTGCAGCAGAATCTCCGAATCTTTTCCCAGCCCGTTTGCGGAATAAGCATACTGTATGGTGGAGGACGGAATCCGCCCTTGACGAACCGGAAAAAGCATTTCGCGGAGGAGGCGAGACACGGTTACGACATGGGCTTCTGCCAGTCTGCTCATGTAGCTGCTGAGGCTTTCGACATACGGGGTGCCGAGCCCGTAAGGGACGAGCGCGTAGAGCGCACTCGTTTGGGGGAGGAGGGGTTCCGTCATGTCCCACCGTTCGAAGCTATCCTGTTCGGCAAGACGCATAGGATTGCGCAGGGCCGACAGGGTCTCTTTTCGGATAGCGCTGGCCCGGGTGTTGCTGCCGTGGGTGGTCCGCGGCTGGTGTTGAGGTTTCTGGCGAGTGGGCCGGTTTCTGGAATCCCAGACGAAGCCGTAGCCGCTCAAGAGCATCAGAATCCTCGCGGAAGCGGGATTCACCGCTGATGGCTTCCTCCGTCAGCCGGTCGCATTGCGAGACAGACAAGGCATGCTTTTCCAAATGCTTGAGCGTCAGGGTCGGATCGGATTCGCGGATCGCCGTTGAAAGCCCCTTTACCAGCCAGTCTTTCAAAATGCCTACACAACCAATGCTGCGTTCGTAAAGGTATTCCCAGAACTTGACCAGGTCGGGCGGTTCTGGCAGCGACATCTGTTCGCCGAATGTGTGCAGGATTCTGGTGAACGTGCGGCGGTCGGCGGCTTTTGCTACGTCATAGCGCGGAAAATGTATATCGATACTTCTGCGGCTCAGCTGGCCGCTGAGATTGCGGATGCGGAGCAATTCGTAGGTGCCGCACAACACGTGCACGGTGTTGGACCGATTGGCGAGCGACTTCAAGACGTTCAACTGATCTTCCAGTCGGCGTCCTGAAGCCAGAGCGAAAAGGTGTTGAGCTTCGTCAATCAGAACTGCCTGTGGCCGCCGGTAGCGAAGGGCCTGCTCGACAGCGTAATGATAGTCGGCAGTAATTCCGCGATCGTTGGGGAATACCGACATCGTGTTGGCCGTCTGGCCAGCCGATGGCGATCGGCGTTTGCCCTCAACCATGGGATCATTCATCTCCAGTAACAGGCGCTTGAAATGACTCCGCCAGCTAAAGGTCCGAGAGTCCGGCGGGGTAGCTTCTATGCTCACGACCGGCAACCGCGTAGGATCGGGGACATCGTTCAAGGCATTCTGATTGAGCAATTGTCGGACTCGTGTCAGCAGAGTAGTTTTTCCTACGCCGGTGGGGCCCAAAACCATGACGAGGGAGTTGGGGGCAGAGTCCGTAATGGCTTCCATGAGGTGGTCCTTGGCTTCGACCAACAACGTGTGGGCAACCGCAAAGTCCTTAAAATATTGGACTCGCACCGAGGGTGGTTGTCCCAAGAGATCGCGGAACGAGGTCGTTGGTGCACTCATCAGAATCGCTCGAAAGTCTGCCTGTCGGGGTCAATCGGGTCATGCAATTCCGGTGGTTCCATGACCGCAACTGGCTCCAGGGCTGGGCACGCACCAGGAGGTCGCGTTCGCTCTCTCAATGCTTGTCCCTCCCGGGCGCGCAGCCGTGCCAGAAACACTGACTCCTGCGAGTTGATCGACTGAAAAGCCTGCGCCAGGTTGCTGGCGGTAACCTGGAACTGTGGGCTACGATCGCGGTTCCGCGCACGCAGCTCCTGCGAGAGGATTAACAACTCCTTCAGCGATCGTCCCTGAAAAACCCGGTAATACTCCGAATGGCATTGCACCCACTGCCCAGTAAGGTAGACATAGGAGGTCCCAAGGTCAAAGGGATCGAAACGAACCGGAACCTGTTCGCGCTGCAACCTTGGGTCCTCCATGGCGTCGCACCAGTAGTAGATGTAGTTGATCTTGACGCCTCGACCGAGAGACACCATAGCGGTTCCTTTGGGTGTGCTGGGCAAAGTGGCAATCATGAATTCGTGATCGTAGGGAATCAGGCGATGAAGCCGGAAGCCGCTGCTCTCCAAACCACGCTGATAGGCGTCTTTCGGGCTTTCTCCGAGAGCCGGATGGACGTTGGTGTCGTAGATTTCGTACAAGTATTGACGAAGCCGTTCTACAAAGGGCGCCAACGACCATACCGCCAATGCTTTGGGATTGACAGACTTCGTGACTTGGCGCACGTTGCGCGTGATCTGGGTGTTGCCGAGCAGGTTGTGCACGAATTGGGTATTGGTTGTGCCAAAAACACGCTCCACCAACGAGCCGAACCGAGCCTGGGCGGGTGGACGGGCCTTCTTGGTGCATTCGTAGCGCGCCAGCAAGGCCTCGAAATACGTGCTGCGGAACTCGGTTCCCCAATCCACGACCAAGCATTGCGGCAGCCGGTTGTGCCGGCGGACGCACTCCCGCAGGACCATCATGCAGCAGCGATAACTGGGCTCCTCGAAGTCGACGTGGACGGCCAGTACGCGCCGCGAGAACGCATCGATCATCAGCGTCATCCACGGCCGACCAAGCGCATGCCTGCCAGTCGAATCCGTTAGTTCGATGTCCAGCTCTGTGTGGTCAAGGTGGCAGATTTCAAACGGCCGGTCTCCGTGCCGCGGCGTCTTAAGGTCCAATTCGTGGTAGAAGGGCACGTGCTGATAAGCTGCACGAGGCCCCTGTCTCTTTAGGGTACGTTTGAACCTATTCCGGTTGAGTACCGCCAGACAAAAGCTCGTGTAACTGGGCGCCGGAACGCCCTGGTGCTTACAGCTTTCCTTGAGCGTCGCCCAACACGCAATCCTGTTCTTCTGTTTGACGTTCTCGTACTCGCCTTCGATGACTTCATTCATTAGTCGCAGGGATTCATCCGGAAGCCGCCGGGTAGAATTTCCGCGTTGACTGGTTTTGGGTAGGAGCCCGATGTATCCGGTACCCCATTGGAATTCGGCGCTACGATATCGCGAAGTCCAGCGGCGCAATGTCCTTGCTGCTATGCGCTCGTCGCTAGGTGCAGGTTTTCCGGCGAGGTGCCGACGGACGATATCAGCCCGGTAGTTGGCCACTCTCAAGTCCTCTTCACTCGCCCGAAACAGTTCGTCAGAGAGTTTCTGGCACCCGTCGCGCTCCTGGATGGCGGGCAGCTGAGAAATTCGACCTTCTTTGACGAGTGACTCTATGGCCGCCTCCGGCAGTTCAACTACCCTCCCGTCTTCGGCCAGCAGCGAGATCTTGGTGGATCCGAAGTTGGCAACCTGCCAGCTTTGACCGTCCCGGGACAGCGTGGCACCGGCGCGGAAACTTTGCCCTCGCGGGACAAGCGAGTGCGGCGTCGACCGATTGTCCGAAGCCACTCCATAGCAGGCCGCTACCTCCCGGTTTGGAAATACTCGGACGGTAGCGGGTTCGACCAGCACCTCTGCATAGAGATCTATATAGAGCCTGCCTGCAGCGATCAGCAGATAAATGTCGTCCGGCGTGGCAAATTCTGCCGTCTTCTGGATAAGGTCCGCCAACGATAGGGCCGGCACGGCATTTGCATAGGCAAGGATCCGGTCTCTGGTTGTGGCGGGAATAGTGTCCGGATCGGCACGGATGTAGTCCTGGAGAAACAGAATGTTGCGTTGAAAGCGCCACTGGATCTCCTTCGAGGAGCGGACTCGGTAGGTAAGCCCGAACTGGTTGGCGTAATTCTCCCCGGGAGGACAGTGCCAGTGCTCTCCGTCCTGCCGGTAGCGGTTGGGATTGCGCTGGGTGAGCCGATGGAGGTCTTCCTCAGTCTTCCATTCTTCCCAGCCCGCTCCAGCCGTGCGCAGAACGAAAAAGTCGGGCGTGTGGCGTACGGACATACGCCTGCCCTGGGCGCTGTTGTAAGCGAGAATGATGGACGGCGGCTGGTCGAAGTACTCCAACACCGCTGGGTCATACTCCATCTCATGGACTGCCGCCAGTTCGACGCGATGGCTTTCGAACTGGATCGTGACTCCCATCTTTCGGCTTGGATATCGCCCGCTAACGTTCGAGCGCCCGCCGCCTACGCAGCGGGCCGGATCGGACGAGCGGATCTGATCGATCACCGACTGGGCGGGTTCCGCAATCCCCGCCTGTTTGTACCAAGCAACCAGCTCGTCTCGGTTAAGGATGGTCCGTCACCTCCTGGTGGTCTGATCGGCCAAAGGCCAAGTAGGGCCTTCTATCTTCGCGTATCACGAGACCGCCTTTGAATCACCGACGCCTATCCAACTTGGAACTACGCGTTCGTTTTAGGGTCTGGACGTAGCGCACGCCGGCCTCTCTAATCAACTCTTGTAAGCGGCGACCATTGCGAATGGCCTTCCGCACCTCAGGAACGATTCGGTTCGGAACGTGGAGGGAGAAGCGTCGCTTTCCCCGGCGACCGTACAGGGAATAACTGCTGTGAAGTTTTCCGGAGGCGCAAGCCGGGCAGTTTGGACGAATACAGCGTCCCCGCCTTAAGGAGAGAGAACCGATGGCGACGGGCCAAAGTGTGCGGATAGCTTTGGTGAACCAAATCCGAACCCGCACAGGTGTCTCCATTGTTGCCATGAATACATGTTCTATTACATATATACAGCCTCAAAATCAAGAGCTTTCTTTCCGTCCTGCCAGACGGCCGAAGGATGGACGGCAGGATTTCCCTCCCCTTAAAGGTAGGCTTGTGCTGGAAACCACTCAGGGTTACCTGGGCCGGTTCGGCAATGACTCAGGCATGGCAGGGCCCAACACGCTGAAGGCGCAAAAAATCTCCTCGTGTACTGTGATCTCTCACCTCCTGCACTCTCGGCCATCTCATGCCTTAATTCCACACTCTCGGCCAGGTTATGGTTTAACGTGGATCTTGCCTAAGACCAACCCTCATTCAAAGCAATCGACTTCGGCGAACCGTATGGCCATTTTATGGTGTTGGGTGAGGCCAAGATATGCTTAAAGGCACATCCGCCGATCGCCGAAGTGCTCGATTGGCAAAAGCAGAGTCGTGTCTTTGAAGATATCGCGTTAGCGAGCGGCACGGAATCCTCCATTCTTTCGGGTAAGAACGGATCCGAGTCGATTCACATTCAGGACGTCACGCCGAATTTTTTCGGTCTGCTGAGCGTCAAACCCATACTGGGACGAGCCTTTGTTGCCGACGAACAGCAGGAACTCACGCAGGCCGTAGTTATTAGTGATTCGTTTTGGAAGGGGCATTTCGATGGCGACCCGGGGGTGCTTGGGAAAAGCTTCACGAATCACAACACCGGTATTGCCTCTACGGTAGTCGGAGTCATGGCTCCAGGCTTCGCTCCGTTTTACGGCGACCGCATTGACCTGTGGCAGCCGATCAATCCAGCGAGCTCGAGGTATGCGGCGCGGCAGGATCATTGGCTCATGCCGGTGGCGCGGCTCAAGCCGGGCGTGAGTATTGCGCAGGCGCAGGCGGAAATGGACGTGATTGCTCGCCAGCTCGAGCAGGCTTACCCCGCGACGAACAAAGGTATCGGCAAAAAAGTGCAACCTCTGCACGAGGCGCTTTTCGGCTGGGCCCGGCAGCCGTTGTATCCGTTGCTCGGCGCTGTGTCTTTTGTTTTGTTAATTGCTTGTGCGAATGTGGCGAACCTTTTGCAGTCCCGGACGGAAACGCGGCGAAGCGAATATGCGGTGCGAGCTTCCCTGGGAGCCGACCGGCAGCGGCTGATGCAGCAACTCTTCGCGGAGAGTGGCCTGCTAGCATTGCTCGGGGGAGTCCTTGGTGTGGCACTGGCCCACTGGGGCATTCAGATTTTCCGCGCGCTAGTGGGCGACTTCCCGAGCGCCGAGAGCATTGCGATTGATGCGCGGGTGCTGCTTTTCACGCTGGGGATTTCTCTCTTAACGGCATTCATTTTTGGACTTATACCCGCCCTGCAAGCGTCGCATCCCGATCTCAACAATGCCCTGCGGGAAGGGGGGCGGCGAACCGTTGCTGGATCGCGCAGCCTCACGCGGCACGCTCTCGCGGTCAGCGAGGTGGCGCTAGCCATGGTGCTGCTCATCGGCGCGGGCCTGTTGATCAACTCCATCCTGCGCATGCAGCGCGTGAATCCCGGATTCGACTCGAGCAACCTCCTGACCATGAGCATTCAATTGCCGGAAGGCGGCCAGTACATGCATCGTGTGCCCGGCGGGGATATGGAACAGGCCACGCCGGCGGTGAATGCATTTTACAAACAACTGCTGGAAAGGGTTGCTGCGCTGCCTGGCGTCGAATCCGTTGGTTCCATCACCGGTCTTCCTACACGGTTCTCCGAGGGGTACACCTTCTCGATCCTGGGACACCCTGAAACGCCGCCGGACCAGCGGCCGCGTGCCGGCTACAACGAAGTCATTCCGGGCTTTTTCCGCACCTTCAAGATTCCGCTGAAAAAGGGGCGCTATCTTGATGATCACGATACAGAGGCCGCGCCTTGGGCGATTGTCGTGAACGAAACGTTTGCGCATCGCTTCTTTCCGAACGAAGACCCGATCGGGCAGCAGATTCTGTTGCGTTACGACCCATACCCGGTAAACGAGCGCCGCCCGCGGCAAATTGTCGGGGTCGTCGGCGACGTCAAGCATTGGGGCCTGGGCCAACCAGCGCCGCCGTTCATGTATGCCTCGCTTTGGCAGCAGCCCGCGGTGTATCCGGGAGGGGCGATTGTCGCGCACTTATGGCAAACGCTAGCGATACGAACGGCTCCAGGCGCGCGCCGCGTGGGAGACTTAGCAGCGTCGGTGAAGAAGATTGTGTCGGAACTCGATCCCGACCAGCCCGTTGGCGAAGCGATGATGATGGATCAGGTCCTCGCGCGGTCCATGGGCGAGTATCACTCGTACACGGAACTGTTGGGAATCTTCGCGGGCATCGCTGTGCTGCTTGCGGTGACGGGCATCTACGGTGTGATGTCTTATTTTGTCAACGAACGCAGGCGGGAATTTGGGATCCGCGTTGCCCTGGGCGCGCAATCCGCTGACGTTTTAGGCATGGTTGCGAAGACCGGATTGCGGCTGGCGCTGATCGGAGTCGGCGTAGGCGCTCTCTTGGCGCTCGGGGTCACGCGCGTAATCTCGGCAGTACTGTACGACGTCAAGCCTTGGGATCCGGTGACGTATGCCGCTGTTGGGGTCGTGCTAACCGCCGTAGCTCTGTTGGCTTGCTTTGTACCGGCTTGGCGCGCGAGCAAAGTCGATCCGATCACCGCACTACGCTACGAATAACTTCTCGCCACAACCTCCGTGGCAACAGCGTCCTGGCAGGCACGAGCCGTGCAACAGACGGCACGAGATCTTGGAGCTGATGTTCGGATCATGGCTCACGATCCCGACCCGGAGGCCGGTGGCCAGCCAACGGCCTCGATGAGCATTACGTATGGTGACCCTGACCGATCCGTTTTTGCACCGCCTGCTGGATATACTGTTCAGGCAGGGCATCGGTAAGAGCCGATTACCGGAAGCGCGGCTCATAGGCTCATAGACTGCGGGCTGTCAGGAAGGGTCCGCTGCCCTCTTGAACCGCACTCGAAGCGACGAGCTACCTCGTAATCCTTGCCTCTGTGCGAGCCAAAAACTCCAGTCCCAGACCAAATGTCTTGCGTTGAAGAGCTTTGCAGTAAACAACTCTTGCGCGTGCCCGAAGTTCGTCCCGGAAAGATTTGATAAGCACAATGGTACCGCGCTCCCAAGGCCGCTCTGTCTGGACTCGCATTCCGTATGAAGTGATGTTTTCCGTAGAAACCTGCTCAGTTAGCCACGGCTGCGCCAGATTCGAAACCAGCACCTGAAGCCTTGCGGAATTGCGCTTTTCTCTCCGGCCCTCCATTCAGTCCACCTTTAGCTGGCCAGACTAGACACCCAGCTGCGTAGGGCAGGCCTGACGCCTAATTCCCAAGCGCTTTATTAAGGCCGCGAGGTGTTGGCAGTCCTGGCGATTAATAGCGATGAATTTCAGCCCCACGCCCTTCCCGGGTTTTGCGTGGCGAACCTCGGCACTGGCGCGAATCTGTCCCTCACCGGCAAGGAAGTGGAGCGTCACAAGAGCTCCTAGGTGCTCCTCAACGGGGCTTTCCATGAACAAGCCACTTGGGCTGAGATCGCGAACGCGTGAGAGGCCTTCTCGACCGTCGCAACTCCAGAAAGCGTAGACGCTTTCCTCCGCCTCAACCCGCGAGGTATGCCTGCGGAAACAGGACATCGTTTGCGGCATGCTTTCCGCTGGTCGATTTAGCACCAGACACCTACCATAATGAACATTTAGCTGACTACTGGATTAAGCCCGGAGAACCACACAAACAACCAGACAAAAGCTGCAAAAGCCTATCGGGTAAAGACCTGCTACGCAAAGCGATCTTTGCGTACGGAGCTTACGAAAGATGGCTACGACAGAAAAATGGCGCCCGAGCTGCTCGACCTGGCGAAAGGGAGTAAGGGGAACAAGGATGCAGTCGCGAACGATATGTCGGTTCGCGAGAACCTTATCGAGACTCTGGAAGT
>Ga0137380_10007060_pt1 | contig 10035 bp, 9 predicted proteins | sample SagtaG_17_FD_104809 | JGI IMG/M metagenome (GOLD analysis project Ga0137380, IMG submission 104809) | Vadose zone soil microbial communities from Sagehorn Ranch, Mendocino, California, USA - Sage2_L_100_16 metaG | ecosystem: Environmental > Terrestrial > Soil > Vadose zone | place: USA... | reverse complement strand
GCCCGACGATGAACACGATCGACAGGTCCTGGACCTCGTTGCCCTGGTTGCCTGACGCCTTCTGCTGGTCGACCTGGATCGCCACATCGCCGGCCAGGTGCACCTGCAGGCCGGCCGGCAGCCCGGCCTGCGCGATCTTCGCGCGCAGCGCGTTCACCAGGTCGGTCTGCTGGTTCTGGTTGCCGCCGCCCTGCTCTGCGAGCACCACGAGCTGCACGGCCTGCCCGTCCGCCGACCGGCCGGCGTCAAGGACCCGGCTGATGGTCGGTACCGTCCGCAGCTTTTGCTGCAGCGAGGTCATCGCCGTCACGTCGGCGGGGGTCAGCGGCGACCCGGACCTGGCCGCCACGACGGGAATCGGGATCAGGTTGGCGGTGCCGAAGGGAGCGGCCAGCTCGGCGGCGTGCTCGCTCGGCGCGCTGGCCGGCAGGAACTTGGAGTTGTTGTTCTGCGTGACGCTGGACAGCGCTGGCAGCTGCGTCACCGCCGCTATCGCGCCGGCGATCCACACCAGCAGCACGAGCCACCGGAACCGGACAGCGAAGCGCCCCACGGCGCCGAAGACCGCGTCGATATGCATAGCCAGAAAGCCTACGTGAGCCTGGCTCACGGCGGGCCGGCCAGGTGGCCGCCCCGGTCCCGCGGCGCAGTCCGCCGGCCGATAAGCCTGGCTGGACGGCTGCGTATCCGCCCGGATTTATCTGCGTTCCCGCATCCCGGCGGGCTGACGTGAATACCCTGCGGACGAGTGCGGGCGCGGCGGAGCCAGGTGGCCGCGCCGGGAGATTGTCATCAGTTGCGTGCGGACATGCCGGGCGCGGTGCTGGCCAGGGCGGCCCCCACCGGTCAGACTCGACCCGGGGGGAAGCCCGAGCTATACCCCTGCGCCGCCGGGGCAGCGCGGAAGGGACGCCGATGCAGGAACTGCGCCTCGTCGCGGTCAGCGAGGACGGCAGCTACGCCGTGCTCGCGGTGCCGGGACGAGGCGGGCGGTTTTCGCTGCCCATTGACGACCGTCTGAGGACGGTGGCACGGGGCCAGTTCTCGCGGCTCGCCCAGTACGAGATCGAAGTGGAGAATCCGTTGCGACCCAAGGAGATCCAGGACCGGATCCGTGCCGGAGAGACCGCGGACGAGATCGCCGATGCGGCCGGTATCCCGATCGAGCGCATCCGTCGCTTCGAGGGGCCGGTGCTTGCCGAGCGTGCGTATCGCGCCCAAGAGGCACAGCGCGCGACCATCCGCAGCCCGGGGGATTCTGGGCCGGGCCCGCCGCTCGGCGACATCGTCGCCGAGCGGCTGGCCGAGTGCGGTGCGAGCCCCGACGATGCGCAGTGGGATTCAAGGAAACGGGCCGACGGAAGCTGGCAGGTCCAGCTCATGTTCATCGCGGGTAACCGCCCGCAGATGGCCGAGTGGGTATTCGACCCGCGGCGCCGTCATGCGGTGCCGGCCAATGACGACGCCGCCAGGCTCAGCCTCTCCGGTCCAGACCGGCCGCCGGGCCGGCTCGCCCCGGAGGAGCCGGCCACCGCAACGGTCACCCCGATAGCCAGCAGGCTCGGCGCGCTGGGTGCGCATCCGGCCGAGCCGCGCGCGGAGGCGACGCGGCCACCCGCGCGTGCGGGGACCGGGGCATCCTCCCGGGCGGTCGCGCCCAAGGTGCAGGCCGCCTCGGCCAGCAGGTCAGACGATCCGGCTGGCGGCGAGGAGCGGCCAGAACCTGCGCCGGGCCCGGCGCGGGAGCGCCCGGTGCGCAAGGCTGCCAGCGGCCGGTCCAGGCGCGCATCGGTCCCGTCCTGGGATGAGATAATGCTCGGCAATTCCCGGCAGCCGGACTGACCCGGGCTGACCCGGATTGGCCCGGCTGGCGGAGTGCACTGGCGGAAGGTACTGCAGAAAAGGCGGGAGCAACGCCGATGACCTGCGCAGGCTCCGCCTGCACCCGATCATGCGCCAGTTGTTATTCGGCGCATTCTCGGCAGCCATCGCGGGCCTTCGGCACCGGGCTGATGCCGAGCCATGAGATCTGCGTCGGCCTATTCGATTGCTGCCGTCGCCGGGCGGTCGCGCGATTGCCCGCGGCTCGCCGCAATCCCGGGTAGCCGGCGCCGGGCTTCAGCTCCGCCATGGTGGCTATCCGATTTCACCTAGGTGCCGGTTTCGGCGCCGGCCTGAATTCACTCACCGCCGCTCGCCGCTGTGCTCCCGTCAGGTTTCGGTCCCTGTCAGGTACAGGGTGCCGGCCGGTCCGCCCGCATCCAGCAGGACCGGGCACGGGAGCGTAGGATCACCCGTCGAGGCTGACCGGAAGAACAGGCAAGGGAGCGCGCTTGGGCCGGTGTAGGCGGGTCGTCGGCTGGCGCCTGCGTTGTGCCGCCGTACTTGCTGGCGTGCCGCTGCTCGCCGGCTGCGGGCTCTTCGGCGGTCCGAAGGCGCTCCGGCAGGACGCACCGCAGGACATGACGGTCACCAGCCCGGTATTCGGCCAGGGCGTCATCCCCCGCCAGTACACCTGCCACGGCCGCGGCGACAGCCCGCCGATCTACTGGTCCGGCGCGCCGCAGGGAACGAAGGCGCTGGCGCTCGTCGTGGATGACTCGGACGCTCCGATCACGCCGTACATTTACTGGATCGTGCTAGATATAAGCCCGGCGACAACGGATATCCAGTCCGCCCAGCTGCCGCCTGGCGCCCGTCAGGCGGACAATAGCCGGGGCTTCGCCGGCTACGATGCGCCCTGCCCGATTCATGGCAGTCATCAGTACCGCTTCACCGTTTACGCATTGAACTCGCGGCTGCTGCTCCGCGACGGCGCCAGCGCAAAAGCCGCGTGGACTGCGATCGCCCGGAGTGCGATCGCAAGAGGCAGGCTTACGGCTAAGGCGAACCAGTTATCAGGCCTTAATAAAACCGAAGAGTAATCATCAGGTAACAGAGAGTAGACACCTCGTCCTAAACTTCTCGAATCGCATGACAGGGGCCATAGCGGTCCGACAGAATCGCTGTTCAAGTGACCAGCCCCGGATTCGTTCAGGGCGCAAGCACTACTGGGGAAGGCCCGCGTCGATGGCCGCGCGTGCCTAGCTTGCGCCGCTCTTGAGGTCATGGCTTGTTGGATGGTGCGATGACTCCGCTCGTGCTCGGACTGGCAACCGTTGTCGTGGTCATTCTCATCGCTGTCGCGGTAGGCATGCGACATGTGCGTAATGAGGAGCGCGCTGACCTCACTGACCAGCCAGCAGACCGCGGCACCGGAAGGAGCGGCCGGGACCAGGACTGGGCCCGCAACGGCCAGCGGTCGCGGCGCGAACGCCTGCCAGCCCGGACGGCGGCCGCTGCGCGGTCGCGCGGCCCGGCGGACCGGGCTGGCCAGCGCGGCGATCGCGGCCTCAGCGACGCGGCGCGCGGCCAGGCTGGCCGGCGATATGACGGAAGCGCCGAGCCGGCCGGCGGCTATGACGACCGCGATGACGAGCCGGACTTTCGCACGGCGCAGCGCCAGGAAGCCCGGTCGCAGGCGCGCGGCCGCCAGCCGCGCGGCAGGCGGGATGACGATGGCGACTGGCCGAGCACCGAATGGGACAAGCTTTCCGACGCCGATTACTGGAAAGAAGTGGCCTCAGACAGGCCGCTGGTCACCACCGCCCGTGCCGCACAGCCGGTGCATGACTCCCATCCGGTGCTGCCGGGACAGCATATTGACGCTGCCGGACCGGGGGCGGGACGCGCGGCGCGGCTGCCCCGCCGGGCCGCGGAGCCGCTGCACGGCCCGGACAGGCAGCGAGATGCTGCCCCGCTGCCCGCCCGCGGTGCGCCGCAGCCGGCCGTAGCCGGGCGTGCCCACGATTTCCTTTCGGCGCCTGCCGCTGGCCGTGCCCAGGATCCGATCCGGCCGGAACTGGCCCGCCCGCCGCTGGGCGGCCCAGCGGCACCCAGGCCGGAAGCAGGCAGGCCCGGACCGGCTCGCGCGATGCCTGCCGCCCAGGGACCAGCGCCGCGCGTACAGCGGCCCGCGGCCCCGATGCCGGCCGATGATGATCCGCTGACCAGTCCGTCCTTTCCCAAGATCGTTACCTCGGATAGCAGGTCGTACCACAGCGGCAGGCCGCCCGTCCCGGCTGAGCCGGCCGGCTATGGCGCGCCGACGGCGCAGTTCGCCAGCTATGACGCCCGCGGGCCGCGGCCAGCCGACGGTCGCGGCGTGAACGGATACGACAGAGCGCTCGCCGACAGCAGCTCGGCTACCACTGCGCCGCGTTCCTACCGGCCGGACGCCCAGCCGGTGACCGGCAATTACGGGATGCGGAGCCTTCCCCCGGCCGTCCGCCCGGCTGGCCAGGGAGCTGGCACTCCCGCTGGCCCGCCCGAGCCGGCCCGGCCGCCAGCGCCAAGCTCGCGGCCGGCCACAGCATCGCCGGCCGGGAATCCGTATGGCAGCTATGTCAGCTCCGACCTGCCCGGTTACCCGGACGGTCCAACATCCGGCTACCTGCTGGGCCACTCGGGTGCTGCTTACCCGGGCTATTCGGCTGGCCAGGAAAATGGCCTTGGCGGTTCGCACTACCGGCACAACGCGCCCGCGGGTGAGTCCGCGCCGCCGCTGGGCAGCCGGGCGGGCAACTGGTACCCCGCGCCGTCGTCGGCAATGCCGCCCGCCCCGGTGCCGGGCGGCTCCGCCCCGCCGTCACCGGCCGGGCTGCATGACCGCGCCGGGCTGCCCGGGCACGCTAACAACGGGAACGGGCACCCCGGCTCGTCCGGTTACCCGCTGGCCCCGCATACGGCGGGCCGCCGCGAGGTGGCTGGCTACCCGTCGGCCGGCTATGGCGATATCCCCGAGCCGCCGGGATATCCCGCGGCCGGCAGGCATTCAGCCCGCAGGCCGCAGGACGCAGCCCGCTACCTCCCGCCAGAGTTCTATGGCCGGGACGGATACGCTGGTCAGTAGGAAACACAGGACGGGCGCCAGCTTGACAACAGGGCACCGTGACCGCCCACAATGTGCCGACCGAGGCAAGGCAGGGAAGATGCAGGACGGCACCCGCGATCATGCACGTACGTACCATTTACACCGGCTTGCGACGGCGCTGGACACGCAGGGATTCCATGCGACCGTGAAGACGACGTACCCGGCGGCGCTGCACGTCTTCATGCCCGGGGCGACGATGCTCGCCGAGAGCATCCACTGCACCGCGGGTACCGACCATAGCGGTCGTCTCCGCTGGTACTACCGATGGTCCTGGGGAGAGCTGCTGCACGATACCGACGACCCGTCCGGTGCGGCCGCGAAGGTCGCGGAGGTCCTCGCCGCGCGTTAACCCCTGCGGCTGCTAAGTCACCGCCACCCGGTCTGCGCCGCAAGCGCGAATGCGGTCCAAAGGGCCCACGTAATCTGGTCGGCCGCGTGGCGTCACGTTATGTATTAACAGAGTTACTAAGAGTAGTACTCTTGCGTGGCACTGGCACCACGATGAGAGGAAGGCAAATATGTCAGCCTGGACAATGACGACAGGGCGGGCAATTCTCCGGAGGTGGATAGTGCCCGCGGTATTGGTCTCCGTTACCGCGGGGACCGGCCTGCTCGTGGCTGCGCCGCAAGCTGCGCTGGCCACGATCACGCCGGCCACCGGCCCGATCGTCTCCGGCTATCACAAGACCAAGTGCGTCGACGATCTCGGTAACGCCACCAAGAATGACACCCCGGTGGTGATCTCTGACTGCAACGGCAGCGCCGAGCAGAATTGGAATGTCGAGGCTGATGGCACGCTGCAGATCAACGGCAAGTGCATGGACGTCTACCGTGACGAAAAGATCAACAAGGCCCCGGTCGAGCTGTGGACCTGCACGGGCGGTGCCAACCAGCAGTGGCAGGCGGTGGGCGGGACCCTGCTGAACCCGGTGTCCGGCAAGTGCCTGGACGACCCGAGGTTCAATACCACCAACGGCATCCAGCTGGAGATCTACACCTGCAATGGCGGCCTCAACCAGCAGTGGAAACTGCCCTGACGGGCTGAACGCTGCTCATCACAGGCAACGGAGCCAGGCCGGATGACCCTGATCCGGCCTGGCTCCCGCCAGTGGGATGGCCTGATCGTCCTTTGCGCGGTGAATAGCTACGACGGCTTCAAAATGGCCGACTGGCACGTGGCGGAGCACCTGTCCAGGCTGGCTCCGGTGCTGTACGTCGACCCGCCGACGTCCGCGGCCGGATCGGTGCGCCATCCCGGGACCGCACCGCCGAACCCGCGGCTGCGGGTGCTGCGACCAGGCCTGGCCCGGCTCACGCCGGTAGTGCAGCCATTCCCGTCCCGGCGCGGCACGGCCGGGATCACGGCCAGCCTCACCCGAGGCTATGTCCGCCGGGCAGCCGCCCGGTTAAGCGGTCAGATCCGGGCGGTCATCTCTGGCTGGCCGCAATATCCGGTGTTCGGCACCTGCGGGGAAGAGGTCCGGGCGTACTGGGCCCGCGACGACTTCGTCGGCGGGGCAGCCCTGCTCGGCCTGAACAGCAAGCTGCTCGATGCGCGTGAACGGCGCGTTGCCGCCGCCGCCGACCTCGTGGTGGCTGCCAGCCCGGTCGTGGCCGATACCTGGCGCAGCCGCGGCCTGGACCCGATCCTTGTTCCCTATGGCACCGACGTGGACGCCTACCGCGACATCGAGCAGGCGCCGCCGGCCACCGATGTCGGCCTGCCCGGTCCCGTGGCCGGCTTCGTCGGCCGCATCAACGAGCGCACGGACCTGTGCCTGCTCGAAGCCGTCGCCGCCCGGGGTCAGTCGCTGCTGCTGGTCGGGCCGAAGGACCCAGCCTTCGAGCCGCGGCGCTTCGAGGCCCTGCGGCGGCGGCATAACGTGCGGTGGGTCGGCCCGAAGCCGTTCGACGCCCTGCCCGGCTATCTCCGGCTGATCGATGTCGGGCTGGTGCCCTACACCGGCAGCCCCTTCAACCGCGGCAGCTTCCCGCTCAAGACGCTGGAGTACCTGGCCGCCGGGCGTGCCGTGGTGGCAACCGACCTGCCCGCCATCCGCTGGCTGTCAACCGACCTGATCCGCATCGCCGCCGGGCCAGTGCCGTTTGCCGATCAGGTTGGCTGCCTGCTGGCCGAGCCGAGGACGCCGGCCCTGCTGGCAGGCCGCCAGGCGTTCGCGGCGGGGCATGGCTGGGCCTTGCGTGCCGCCGAGATTCATGCGGCCATCGCCGGCCGGCCTGGACCTGCCCTGACGGTCCAGCCTTAGTGCAGGTGAGCTTGCCAGTCCGGCGGAACGCGGCCCGCCGGGCCGGGCACCGGCTGATCGGACGGATGATGCTGCGGTGGCGCTAGCGCCGGGCCAGCCTCGTACATCTCGCTCGTCTGATAGCTCCAGAACCACGCCTCGCCGGGTTCGAAGCTCCGGATCAGCGGGTGCCCGGCAGCCGCAGCGTGCGCGCTGGCATGCTGTGACGGAGAGGTGTCACAGCAGCCGATATGCCCGCATTGGGTGCACCGGCGCAAATGAACCCACCAGCCCTCGCTGGCGTCGCACTCGACGCATCCGGTGCCGCTGGGCGGGACTGCTGGGTCGACCCCCGGAATTTCCGTCATCTGTCCTCCTTGCTTCATTAAATATGCCTCATGTCCGTGTCCGGCCCGACGGTTCCCGGGTGATCATTGAGTGGGCCCGGGCCATGCGGGTGGGCAACGGAATGTCAGCAGCGCGGGGCTGGCTTGCTGTAGGTGGTCTTGCTCGGGGTGGCAACGTAGTAGTCGGAGACCCAGTGGCCGTCGGTGAGCTTGTCCCATACCTTTGTGGTGCCGACCTTGCTGCCCGCCTGCTGGCAGGTCACCCGGGCCAGCGCGCCGTTCGGCAGTCGGCCGACGACCGGATGTGACCTGCCGGGCCCGGACCGCTCGCTGAGCCCCCCGGCTGCCGTCACCTGGTAGGGATAGCTGCACCGCGGCAGTGGCGCGCTGTAGCCGGTGCCGGACGGCGTGCTCACGTAGTAATCGCTAACGTAACTGCCGTCGGGGAGCTTGTCCCACACACTGGTTGTGCCGACCGCGGTACCTCGGGCCTGGCAGGCGACCGCCAGCGCCAACCCGGGAGCGAAGGTCTCGATGACCGACCGGGCAAGTACGCGAGCCTGGCCGAAAGCCTGGCATGACCTGACGTGCCGACCCTAGGCTGCACGGCCGGCCGCATCAACCCGACCGCAAGGGACACCGGGCCCGCCACTGACCGCTGCAGGAGCTGAGATCGTGGACATGAAGCGCAGTTCCTGACAAAGGAGATCCCCATGCAACCCCATCTTGACGGCGCGACTGTGCCCGTGACGGTCGTTAACAGCCGCACTGAGGCGGAACTGATCGTCGGCATGCTGCGCAATAACGGGCTGACGGCAGCCGTGTCGGCAGACGATGCCGGAGGACTGGATCCGGCGCTGCAGACGACAGACGGCGTTCGCGTGCTGGTTGCCCCCGCCGATGTCGCCTCGGCCCGCCGGCTGCTGGCCGCCGCCGATGACACCCCCTAGGAGGTCGGTCAACCCAAGGTCCTTCAAAGGATCTTGACAAAATCCTAACGCCCATCGCGCCATTCCTAACGCTGCCGATACGCCCGAACCAGGCTGGCCTGCCTAGCGTCGGGAGTGACCGAACCGTCCGTTGACGGCAGCGGTGCATGCGCACCCGGGCGAATAGGGAGGCCATGGCCATGGCCTTGGATAGCACGCCGGTGCCGGTAGATGCGGCCGCCGGCCGGCTTGGCGCGGACCGGATAGACGGTCTTCCGGAGACCTTCTGGTACTCGGTGAAGCGCCGTCTGCTCGGCCCGCCGCTGGTGAACGATCAGCTCCGGGAAGAGCGGTTGTCCAAGCCGCTCGGCCTTGGCGTGCTGTCTTGTGACGGGATCTCCTCTGCGAACTACGGCTCCGAACTCATCCTGCATGAGCTGCTGCCGTTCTTCGGCCTGACGGCATTCACGCTGCTGCTGCCGATGACGGGGCTGATACTGCTCGGCATCGCGTTCGTTGTGCTGTCCTACCGCGAGGTGGTATCGGTCTACACCCGGGCGGGCGGGTCATACGTGGTCGCGCGGGAGAACTTCGGTCCGCGCATCGCGCAGGTGGCGGCGGTGGCGCTCATGGTCGACTACGTGGTCACGGTCGCGGTACAGACGGCAGCTGGCAGCCAGGCCGTCCTGTCGACGTTCCCGGCACTGGCCGCACCCCTGGGCGGCACGACGACGCTCCTTCTCATCGCGGTCACCGCGACCCTGATCATGTGCTACGTGAACTTGCTCGGGGTCAGGGAGAACGGCAAGACGTTCGCGGTCCCGACCTATCTGTTCTCGGGATCGGTGGGCCTGATGATCATCATCGGGGTGAGCCGTGAGGTGTTCGGCGGCGGCCTGCCGCACGCTAGCTGGCATCGGGGCACGGTAGCGGTCGGGCATCACCCGAGCGGCCTGCTCACCTTCGGGGCCATCTTTATACTGGGCCGCGGGTTCGCGAACGGCGGTTCTTCGCTGACCGGGATCGAGGCAGTCTCCAACGCGGTGAGTGCGCTCCGCCCGCCGGAGGGCCGCAATGCCCGTCAGCTGCTGGTGACCCAGGGCTGCATCGTCGCATTCCTGATCGCCGGGATCTCGTGGCTGGCATTCATCACCCATGCGGTCCCTTATGGCGATGGCTTCCCGACGGTGCTCTCCCAGGAGGCCAGCCTTATTTTCGGGCATTCAGTACCCGGCAAGGCGTTGTTCTTCGTTGCCCAGGCGGGGGCCATCTCGATCCTGTTCACCGGAGGCAACACCAGCTTCAGCGGCTTCCCGTTCCTGACCAGTTTCGTCGCCGAGGACTCGTTCCTGCCGCGCTGGCTGTCCAAGCGCGGCCACCGGCTGGTCTTCTCGAACGGGATCGTCGTGCTGGCCGTCCTGGCGCTTGCCTTGCTGCTCGTGGTCGGCGCCAACACCAACAACCTGGTCCCGTTCTACGCGATCGGCGTGTTCACCGGCTTTGCCATGGCCGGCTTCGGGATGGCCAGGTATCACATCAGG
>Ga0137380_10007055_pt1 | contig 10039 bp, 4 predicted proteins | sample SagtaG_17_FD_104809 | JGI IMG/M metagenome (GOLD analysis project Ga0137380, IMG submission 104809) | Vadose zone soil microbial communities from Sagehorn Ranch, Mendocino, California, USA - Sage2_L_100_16 metaG | ecosystem: Environmental > Terrestrial > Soil > Vadose zone | place: USA... | reverse complement strand
CAACCCGGAAGCGCTGACGCCGTGGAAAGCGGAAATGCTGTGGCAGCTCTTCGTGGCCACTTCAAATCACTTCAGCCGCACGCTGGATCGGGACCGCTTGCACGCGCCGGATGAAATCCCGGTGGTCGAGCGTGTCAAGGTGCTGGCTGGCGACGCGACTCTCGAAGAGATCGAGCGGTTCCTCGAAGGATTCCCGCGCCGATATCTCGCCGTGCATTCGGCGGCGGAAATTGCGGCGCACTTTGCACTCTACCGGAAGCTGGCCGCCGATCCCGTACAAACGGAGCTGCTCGCCACGCGCCATGGGTTCTCCCTAACGCTGCTCACAGCGGACCGCCCGGCGCTCTTCGCGACAATTTCGGGAGTGCTGGCCGGATGGGGCATGAATATCAACAAAGCGGATGCCTTCGCGAATGCCGCCGGCGTCATTTTGGATACCTTTCACTTCGCGGACCTGCACCACACGCTGGAGTTGAACCCCAGCGAGGCCGAGCGCTTCCGCAAGAGCCTCGCGGATGTCGTGAATGGAAAGGCGCCCCTGGAACCGCTCCTGAAAAGCCGGGAAAGCGCCGTCCGTGGGCGCGCGCCAAAAGTTACCGTGGAAACGCGCATCAACTTCGATGAAGCGTCATCGGCGCACAGCACACTGCTCGAAATCGTCACGCAGGACCATCCAGGATTGCTACACGAGATCGGCTCGGCCATGGCGCGCTTGGGATGCAACATCGAAGTCGCGCTGATCGATACGGAAGGCCACAAGGCCATCGATGCGTTCTACCTGACGGCGCTAGGCGAAAAGCTCACCACGCAAAAGCAGGAGCTCCTCCGCGAAGTGCTGCAAGGAACCCTGGTCTAGCCCCCTTTTTCGGTGAAAAGCAAATGACTGACAGCACCTGCCATTCACTGCGTAATAGACACAGGCTTCTGTCCCGTTAACCAAGACCTCTTGAATGGCAAGACGGTATGGGTCAGCTTGGTACTCCTCCAAGTGCCTTATAGAGGGCAATCACCGCGACATAAACGTCTCGCTCGCTCTCGGCGACCGCGTCTTCTGCCTGAAGTTGCGTGCGCTCGGCATCTAACAGCGACAAGAAATCGATCACGCCCTCGCGATAGCGCAGCCTCGCAATGTCCGCGGCACGTTTGCTCTCTTGAGCCTGAGTATTCAGTGTGACGAGCCGTACCTGCTGCGCGTGGTAATTTGCGAAGGAATTTTCGGTTTCCTCAAGCGCCCGCAACACGGTTTCCTCGTAAGAAGCGAAAGCTTCGCCGGTTACGGCATCGGAAGCGCGTACACGCGACCGTGCCCGGCCGAGATCGAAGGCCGACCACGTCACACCGGGCGATGCTGTTGACGCAAAAGATCGAGTTGTAAAGAAGAGGCTGCCCCGCCCCGCCAGGAATCCAACGAACGCCGAGACGCTTACTTGCGGGAATAGCTGGGCAACCGCAACTCCTTGACGTTCGGTTGCCGCAGCAAGACGCCGTTCCGCCGCTCGTACATCTGGACGACGCCTCAACAAGTCCGCGGCGTCCCCGATTGGCAAGAGCTTATCGATCGGGGCGTAGTTCCGCGGAGAAAGATCCGCGGAGAGTTCACCTGGGCGTGTTCCCGTCAGTACCGCTAGCCGGTATTGGGTGCGCTTCGTTTCGAACTCCAACAGAGGAATGGTCGCATCTGTAGCCGCCACGCGTGCTGCCGCGCTCGCCACATCCTGCTCTTCCCCTACACCGGCATCGCGCCGGAGCTGCGTCAAACGCAAAGTCTCGCGCTGATTCTTCAAGCTGCGTTCGGCAACTGCCAATCTCCATTGCGCGCCCCGCAATTCAAAATAGTTACGGGCCAATTCGGCGACCACGCTAACTTCTACGTCGTACAAGTCCGCTTCGACCGCCTGATTGTCGCTCCGCGCGGCCGCGACTCCGTGACGAACCCGTCCGAATAAATCGATCTCCCAGGAAGCGTCGAAGCCTGAACGGAACGTATTGATGGTGATCGGATCGTTGAAAAATCCAGGAAGCTGCTGTTTTGCATAACTGTAACTCGCTTGGACAGGAACCGTAGGATAGCGGTCCAGTTTTCGCTCATCAAAGATGGCACGCGATTCCGCGAGACGCGCGCTCGCCACGCGGATGCTCGTATTGGCAGCAAGCGACTTTTCCATCAGGGAATCCAGAACAGGATCATCAAATTGTTTCCACCAGCGCGTATCGAAAGATGCTTCCGTGACAAGTTGCGGATCCGCCTCGTGGTAGGTCACCGCCGCGGGCTGCGGCGCTTTGTAATGCGGGCCAACCGCGCAGCCGCTTACGCCGAATGCAGCGGCGAAGAACACCGAGTATTTTAGGAGGCGCGTGGCCATGGGTTATGCCTCCACCGAAGCGCTCGGCGAAAGTCCCGCGCGGACAGTCGAGTTCTTGATTTCCCGCCCTTCCACGATTCGCTGAACCACTACGTAGAAGACCGGAGTCAGCACCAAGCCAAATGCCGTGACGCCCAGCATCCCGAAAAACACGGCAACTCCAATGGCACGGCGCATTTCTGATCCAGCCCCAGTGGACAGCACCAGGGGAATGACGCCCATGGTGAAGGCGAGAGAAGTCATCAAAATCGGCCGCAGACGCAACCGGCAAGCTTCCAGCACGGCGTCAACTCTGTTCATCCCCTCGTGGAGCTGTTTCTCCCTGGCAAACTCCACGATGAGAATGGCGTTCTTGCAGGCCAGCCCGACGAGAACAATCAAACTGATCTGGGTGAAGACGTTATCGTCGCCATTCAACAGCCAGACACCCGCGATGGCGGAAAAGAGGGTCATGGGAACAATCAAAATGATCACGAGGGGTAACGACCAGCTCTCGTACTGCGCAGCCAGGAGGAGGTACACCAGGAAAACGGAAAGCGGGAAAATATAGACCATCGTGTTGCCCGCGAGAATCTTCTGGTACGTAAGCTCCGTCCATTCGTATTTCATTCCGTTTGGTAATTGATCGTCCAGAACCTTGGCCATTGCAGTTTCCGATTGGCCCGTGCTGTATCCTGGCGCAGCCGCGCCATTAATCTCCGCGGCCGGAAACCCGTTGTAGTGCATGACACGATCCGGTCCGTAAATCGGCTTAATGCTGACCACCGATCCCAGCGGAATCATTTCTCCGGCGAGGTTTCTTGTCCTCAGGTGACTGATATCTTCCGGCTGCAGTCGATACGGCGACTCCGCCTGTACGTTAACCTGGTACGTTCTTCCAAACCGGTTGAAGTCGTTCACATAAAGCGAACCCAGGTACACCTGCATGGTGTCAAACACGTCGCCGAGGGGAATCCCGTAGGTCTTCGCTTTTTCGCGGTCGACATGCGAATCGATTTGCGGCACGTTGATGTCGAAGCTGGAAAACACTCCGGCCAGCCCGGGTGTCTGGTTGCCATTCTGCAGCGTGGAAGTCGTCTCCTTGTAGAGTGGTTCCAAGCCCATGCCAGCCCGGTCTTCGATGTAGAGTTTGAAGCCGGCCACCGTACCCAATCCTTGAACGGGGGGCGGGGGGAAGATGGCGATGAATGCTTCCTGGATGGACCCGTATTGTTTGTTTAGATCCGCTGCAACAGCATTCGCGGAAAGTTCGCGAGACTTGCGCTCCTCGGAGGGTTTCAAAGTAGCGAATACGATTCCGGAATTTGGGCTGTTGGTGAAGCCGTTGATCGAGAGCCCAGGAAATGCAACGGCGCTCTGCACTCCCGGATGTTTCAGGGCAATGTCGGACATCCTGCGAATCACATCTTCGGTGCGATCGAGCGTCGCGCCATTGGGCAATTGCGCGAACGACACGAGATATCCCTTATCCTGCGTGGGAACAAATCCTGTGGGCACGCGCGAGAATCCTAGGATGGTGAGCCCGATCAGACCGGCGTAGACCGCCACAGCAATCGCGCTGGAACGCAGGGTATGCGTTACAAGCTTTCCATAACCGCCCGATGCGCGGCCAAAGAACCGGTTAAACAGCTTAAAAAACCAGCCGAGGACGAAATCAATCGCCCGGGTAAAGCGATCCTTCTTCGCCCCGTGAGGCCTCAAAAGCAACGCCGCCAGGGCCGGGCTGAGCGTCAGCGAGTTGAAGGCCGAAATCACCGTGGAAATTGCGATGGTCAGCGCGAACTGCTTATAGAACTGTCCCGACAATCCCACGATGAATGCTGTGGGAACGAAAACTGCGCACAACACCAAAGCGATTGCCACGATTGGTCCGCTGACTTCTTCCATCGCGCGGCGCGTCGCTTCATGAGGTTCGAGGCCCAAGGCGATATTTCGCTCCACGTTTTCGACAACAACGATTGCATCGTCCACCACGATGCCAATCGCCAGCACGAGGCCGAACAACGACAACGTATTGAGCGAAAAGCCCAGCGCCAGCATGATCGAAAACGTTCCGACCAGCGAAACAGGAAGCGCCAAGAGAGGAATGATCGAGGCCCTCCAAGTTTGGAGGAAAACCAACACCACAAGCACGACCAGGATCAACGCCTCGACAAACGTGTGACCCACTGCCTGAATTGATTCGCGCACAAAAACCGTTGGGTCGTAGACGATCTTGTAGTCGACGCCTTCCGGAAATGCTTTCTTGAGACGCTCCATCGTCTCGCGAACCTGTTGCGAAGTTTGGAGCGCATTCGAACCAGGCCGCTGAGAGATTGGAAGGGCCGCAGCCGGCTTGTTGTCCAGCAAACTGCGCAACGCATATGTGCTGGAGCCGAGTTCAACGCGTCCCAGATCGCGGATGCGCGTGATCTGTCCATCCTTTGCAGCGCGTACGATAATGTTGCCGAATTCTTCTTCCGTCGTCAGCCGCCCCTGCGTGTTTACAAGCAATTGAAACGCCGTGCTTCCCGCATTCGTCGGTGGAGCACCAAGCACACCGGCCGCGACCTGCACGTTTTGCTCGCGGATCGCTTGGACTACGTCCGTGGCCGTCAAGTTGTGCGAAGCCAACTTGTTTGGGTTGAGCCATACGCGCATGCTGAAATCGCCAGCTCCGAAGACCTGGACGTTGCCCACGCCGGGGAGGCGGCCCAATTCGTCCTTCACCTGGAGAATCGCGAGATTCGCCAGATACAACATGTCGTAACGGTTGTCCGGAGACTCCAGGTGCACAACCATCAGCAAGTCCGGTGAGGTTTTTTCCGTCGTTACACCCAGGCGCTGGACTTCCGGGGGCAATCGCGGCAGCGCCTGCGATACGCGGTTCTGCACCTGTACTTGCGCTTTGTCGAGATCGGTGCCTATTCCAAACGTGATCGTGAGAGTCATCACGCCGTCGGCTGTGGCTTGCGAAAACATGTAGAGCATGCCTTCGACGCCATTGATCTGTTGTTCGAGGGGCGAGGCCACCGTATCCGCAATGACCGTGGGGTTTGCGCCCGGGTAGCTTGTGCGTACGACGACAGTGGGCGGTACGACTTCTGGATACTCGCTCAGGGGAAGACGGAAATAGGCGAGTGCTCCAATAACAAAGATGATGATGGAGATTACTGCGGCAAAAATGGGACGCTTGATGAAAAAGTTAGAGATATTCATGGCGGTTCTGGATTATTCCCGCGCTTTTGGCTCGCGCGACTTCTCTTCGCGGGGCAGAGAGGCAGATGGCTCACCGGAGGGGTTGACCTGTCCAGACATGGCGACTTTCTTAGGCGTTACGCCATCTCCAGGGCGCACACGCTGGAGACCGCTTACGACGATGACGTCGCCCTCATGCAAGCCAGCGCGCACGACGCGCAATCCCTCCGCCATCGGGCCAAGTTTTACGGGACGATACTCAAGCCTGTTGTCCCTGGCGAGCACAAAAACGTACTTTTGGTTCAAGTCCGTAACGACGGCCTCGTCTTTGGCCAGGCAGCCACTGTACGCGGCGTCTCCTTGCAACCGAATCCGGCCAAAAAGCCCAGGTGTTAGAGCCAAATTCTTGTTCGCGAGAGTGGCGCGCAAGCGAATTGTTCCAGTCGTGGAGCTGACCTGATTGTCCACAAAGCTCACCTGGCCGACGTGGGGGAATCCGTCTTCGTCCGCGAGCCCCAACTGCGCCGCGCTGCGCAGATCGTGGGAACTTGCTCCGTGAATTTGTGTCAGCCGGGCATACTTGAGGTAGGTCTGCTCATCGACATCAAAGTAGACATAGATCGGATCGAGCGATACAAGCGTCGTCAGGGGCCGGACTTGCGCCGCGCCGTTCTCCACCAGGTTACCTTCGGTAATCTCTGCGCGACCCACCCGGCCCGTAATCGGGGCCGTGACGCGCGTGAACTCCAGATTCAGTTCCGCTCCACGAAGCGCCGCCTCCGTGGAGGCGATGCGAGCTTCGGCTTCGTTGCGGACCGCGGCGCGCCGGTCGTACTCTTCGGCTGACATTCCATCGTTGTTGTGTAGGCGCTCGGCGCGCTCAAAATCGCTTTGCGCTCGCGAACGTTGCGCTTTCGCTTGCGAAAGATCGCCTTTTAAACGGTCTACTTCGGCTTGGAAGGGACGTGGGTCGATCTGAAACAAGAGGTCGCCGTGCCGAACAATCGCGCCTTCCTTGAAATTCACGCTCTGCAAATAGCCGGAAACACGTGGGCGAACTTCAACTGCGTTCACTGCTTCAAGTCGGCCGGTGAACTCGTCACTGTCGCCTATTTGCTTGCAGACAACTTCTGCGACACTCACTTCTGCCGGCGTCGGAGCCTTGGGTTGAGCCGAGCTGGAACACCCGGCATTTAAGCTTGCAAGAGTCGCCAAGCCGAGGGCCTGTATCAGCCGCGACGACACGCGGGTCTGGTTCTTACTCTTCCATGGGTTCGTTGTTTCCAGCTGCATCTGTCTCTCCCAGGCTATTTCAGGTGTTTCGCGAATCTCGCCAACCGGTGTGAAGACTTAGGTACCGCTTTCAGTCTCGATAGCACCGTGGTCAAAATAGATGAAGAAGGGGCGACCATGGTTACAACGGGGGAGGCAAGAACAAGAGGAGGGGTTTGGTCGATGTCGCCGTAATCCAAAGCTTGCAGCACAAAGGTTCTGTTCGAGACTAACCGAGTAGGGCCACGTCGTTGTGAGTCCTGATCTCCCTCGACAAATCCAATTTAAGGGTGCATAGGTGTGAGGTAGACTCCCCGTACTGCTAGGGATAGCAATTCGTGGCGATCAAACTGAGGTGATCAAATGAAGCTGCCGTTGGTTCTTAAGTCGTCAGCGGCGTCAATTCTTTTTCTGACACTGCTGATGGGTTCGTTCAACTACGGCTATCTGGCGGCGGAAGAGACGACATCATCCTCGCGGGGTTTGCGCGTCACGGTTAATCCTGCAACGGGTGACTATGCCATCGGACAACCTGGCACGGCTTCCGACGTATTGACCGCAACGGTGGCCGCTAAGGTGGATGGACGGTGGCTTCACGCGCGCGATTATCCCAAACATTCAATCACTGAGTCTGTCGCGAACGATGATTTGGGACCAGCTCATGAATGGACGGTAAGGCACTCAGGATTGGCAGACGCGCCTGAGATGATTTATATCCTGCACTCTTACGGGGACAATCCATGGGGGGACATTCAGGTCCAAGTGTTCAACGGTTCTGGGAAAACCCTCCACATCGAGGCCATTCGTCCGATAGAAGCTACGCACAGCAAGATCCTCGACTTAGGTGGCCCGGTCTCTTCAGACCGGGTTCTCTCGGACAGTTTCAGCGAAGACCGCCCCGCGATGAGAATTCATGACCTGGCAGACACTGAAGGAATGCATCGCGCAGTCGGCAGTCAACTTGTATACAACAGGCAGAGTCAAATTGGTTTCTTCATTGGCGCACTTACTTCCAATCGCTTTCTAACCGTGTCCCGTCTTCATGTCGGCGGATCATTGAACGCTCCGCAAATCCAGGCATTCGAGGTTGATTCCACTGGGACAACGGAACTGACCAAAGAGAACTCCCTGAAGCAGTCACCGCCGGAAGATCAAATTGAGCTGACCCTTCCGCTTGGATCGGGCGCCAGCATAGACTCCGAAAAACTATTTTTCGGCGTGGGCGACGACTATCACGCGCAATTGGAAACGTATGGATCGTTGATTCGAACGCTGCACCATGCGCGGACTTCGTCCCCCGCTCCCATGGGCTGGTGGAGTTGGACCGCCTATTATTTCGGGCTGAACGAAGGAACCGCGTTGACGAACGCGCACTGGCTGGCCCAACATTTGAAGTCGCTGGGATACAAGTTCTTTCACATTGATGAAGGGTATCAGTACGCTCGAGGCGAGTACGCGACGCCAGACTCCACATTGTTCCCGAATGGCATGGCTGCATTGGAACAAAAGGTTCGCGGCGAGGGGCTGATTCCCGGGGTATGGACCGCGCCATTTCAGGTCTCGGACCGTTCCTGGATATACGAGCATCATCGCGACTGGCTGGTGCACAACGCGAAAGGTGAGCCGATTCGCATTGCGCAAGTCGATGGCAAAGATCGGTTGTTTGTGCTAGATACCACGAATCCGAAAGCTCAGGAGTATTTGCGCAACACATATTCGACGTTGGTAAACGAATGGAACGTCGGGTATATCAAGCTGGATTTCATGGAAGACACAGCCGTCGAGGGTTTCTATTACCGGCCCAACACGACGGCGCTCGAAGCGCAAAGAATTGGCCTTCAGATCATCCGGCAAGCCGTCGGAGAGAGAGTGCTTCTCGACAAGGACGGCAGTCCAATGCTGAATCCCGTCGGTATCGTGGATACCGGGCGGATCTCTCAGGACACCGGTCACACCTTCGAGGCAACAAAAGATGCCGGCGCTGGAATTGCCGCGAGATACTACATGAACCGTAATTTCTTTGTCAGTGATCCCGACGCTTTTTGCGTTTCCACACAAACGGTGACGGATGAGCCCTGGCATGGAGGCAGAGTCCCAATCACTATTAACGAGGCGAAGGCTTCCATCGCTCTTTCCGCAATTGCAGGAGGAATGCACGAAATCGGTGACGACTTGCCTACTCTCGGAGCAGAGCCGGAACGCCTGGCGCTGGTTCAGAATCAAGACTTGATCGAGATGATCAAATTGGGCCGCGCCTCGAAGCCCCTCGACCTTATGAATTACTTACCTAAGGATATCCAACCCAGCATTTTTTGGGTTGCGGAAAATGATCGTCAGGGCATGCTGACCATTTTCAATTGGACCGACAAACCGCGTTCTCGTTCCATCGAGTTCTCAATTCTGGGCTTGCCTGCTTTAAATCAGCATAGAATCTCAGATGTGTTCGATGGCAAAGACTTGGCAACTCCGAATCCGGGCTCCTTTGATGTGGAGCTACCTCCGCATTCGGCTCGCGTACTGAAGATCGTAAACATGGGCGTACCCGCGCAGCCACCGCTTATCAAAGTTGAGCATATGCCGAGCGCCAAGACAGGGGAAGCAGCGACTTTTCGCGCTCTGCCGGCGAGTTCCAACGATGCCGTAGTTTCCTATCGCTGGAGTTTCGGAGACGGTGTCACTTTAGAAGGTCAAGAAGTTTCTCACGCCTATACAAAACTGGGCACGTATACCGTGTTAGTGACGGCCATCGGGCTGGGAGGATTGGCGAAAGAAGACTGTTTCAGGTTTCTGATATCCGGTCCGATCACCACAACGTTTGTTCCCACTGAAAAGCGGCGTTACCTGCCAATGAAATAATCTTGGGCGTGTGTTCGCGGTTTTGGGCACCATTGGCGCCGTTCGGCTAGGCCCCAGGTGCGTGGTCGAGAATTGTTTCCGCCTTTGGATCCCAAAACATTTTCTTTCCGGACCAATAAGCGCGCGCGGCCATCATGCAAGCCACGGAGTGTGCAAATCCGTCGTGGACGGTGGCGCTTGGTTGCGTCCGGCTACGCAGGCAATCCAGCCAGTTGATCATGTGCGAGGGATCCTCGTCCCCTATTCCCATCGGCGGAAGCGCTTTGTCGCCGGGTAGCAGGATGTCTTTGACGGCACGCCGTTTGTCAACATTGGTGTCGTCTTCATGATTTCCCTTCTCTTCCACCATTTGCCAGCGCGGGCTGCCCTCT
>Ga0137380_10007052_pt1 | contig 10041 bp, 8 predicted proteins | sample SagtaG_17_FD_104809 | JGI IMG/M metagenome (GOLD analysis project Ga0137380, IMG submission 104809) | Vadose zone soil microbial communities from Sagehorn Ranch, Mendocino, California, USA - Sage2_L_100_16 metaG | ecosystem: Environmental > Terrestrial > Soil > Vadose zone | place: USA... | reverse complement strand
TCCGTCCAGACAGGCACCGACCGCGATCGACATCTCGACATGACCTCGTTCGCGCAACGCGCGCAGCGCGTCCGACAGAGAAACAGGCAAGGCGCCGCCCGGGAGCTGAACGTACGCGACCCGCGCTGTTTGCCCGATTCCCGCGCAGACCGGCACGACCTGGCTGTGCAGAGAACAGCAGACGACGGGCAACCCGGCCAGGGTGTCCGGCAGCGTCCGCCCCTCCTCCGCATGGCGTCGAGCGCTTTGTGCGGGCGTGTAGGGAAGCTTCATCACGTGAGCGTCACTTTCCGGCGGCAGATCGAGCCCGCGCGTCAGATTCGCGTAGAGAACATCGAAGCCACCGGTTCCGAGCTCCAACTCGCGCGCTTGCGTGTTGACGATCACGTCGTCGCCCAGCGCCACCGGGCCGGTGACGCGCGGATATGCGACACAGGGAACGCCGTCCACCTCGAGTCGGGACAGACCCTCGACCCGCTCGACCACGGCGGTTACCCGGCCGCGTCTAAGCGTCAGCATCTCGAGCGGCAGCCACGAGCGCAAGCGTCACTTCCACCATCCCCTCGAGGTCTGCCACGGTGATGCGCTCGTCCGACGTGTGGATGTCCTGCATGCCGTTGGCGAGGTTGAGGCACGCGAGCCCGTGCTCGTTGAAGACGTTCGCATCAGCTGCGCCGCCGCTGAGCCCATAGGCAGGCTTGTAGCCGCTCTCTTCGAGCGCCGTGTGAGCGATCCGAACGACCGGATCGTCTAGCTTGAAGCGATAGCCCTTGTAGCTCTTCGACACCTTCGTCTCCACCTCGCAGTCTTCGAGCCCCGCCGCAAAGGAGAAGGCGTCGACCATCTCCTGCACCAGCTCATCGAGCTTGCGTTCGTCGTGCGAGCGTGCCTCGGCGTCGAGCGTGCACCACTCGGGAATGATGTTGCCGGCGGTCCCACCCTGGATGAGGCCGACGTTCGCCGTCGTCTCCTCGTCGATACGGCCAAGGCGGAGGTCCGAGATCGCGCGCGCGGCGGCCGCGATTGCCGAGCGTCCCTCCTCGGGATACATGCCGGAGTGCGCGGCGCGCCCGTGGAAGCGAACCTGCATCGCCCGTGAGTACGGCGCGCCGAGGATCACGTCGCCGATCGGCGCCGCCTGGTCATACACGTATCCCAGCCGCGCCTGCAGACGCTCGAGGTCGAAGGCGGCCGCACCGAGCAGGCCCACTTCCTCCTTCGGTGTGAAGAGGAGCTCGATGCCGCCATGAGGACGGTTCTCCGCGAGCACGCGGCGAGTGCCTTCGAGCATGGCGGCGACGGCCGCCTTGTTGTCTGCTCCGAGGATCGTGCCGGCCGCGTTTCGCACGACCCCGTCCTCGATCACCGGCTCGATCGGGCCTTCGGGCGGCACTGTGTCGAGATGCGCGCACAGGAAGATGGGATTGCCGCCGTCCGTCGCTTTCAGCCGGCAGTAGACGTTGCCGATGTTCGAGCCGACCTTCGGGCCCGCGTCGTCTTCGTCCACCGACAAGCCAAGGTCGCGCAAGTAGCGGATCACGACGTCGGCAACGGCGCGCTCCTCGCCCGGCGGGCTCGGGAGCGCCGCCAGCTCGGTGAACAGATCGACGACCTCGGAGGCCATCGCTCGATCTTATTTGGGCCTACTAGGCGGAGGCCGCGCCGACGGCCGACCGCTCACGCGAGCGCGCGAGTGCGGCACCGACGAAGTCGCGGAACAGCGGCGCCGGACGCGTCGGCCGCGACTTGAACTCCGGATGGAACTGGCTCGCCACGAACCACGGGTGATCGGGCAGCTCGACGATCTCGACGAGCCGACCCTCTTGGAACGTGCCCGAGACGACCAACCCGCTCTCCACGAGCGTAGGGCGGTAATGGTTGTTGACCTCGTAACGATGCCGGTGGCGCTCGTGCACGACCGGCTCGCCGTAGGCGTCGTGCGCGCGGGTTCCCTCGACCAGCTCCACGGCCTGCGCGCCGAGCCTCATCGTGCCGCCGAGATCCTCGATCTCTTTCTGCTCGGGCAGCAGGTCGATTACCGGGTGCGGCGTCTCGGGATCCATCTCGGTCGAGTTCGCGCCGTCGAGGCCGAGCACGTGACGGGAGAACTCGGAGACAGCCACGTGCATTCCGAGGCAGATCCCGAGGTACGGGATCTCGCGCTCGCGCGCAACGCGGCAGGCCAGGATCTTTCCTTCCCAGCCGCGCGAGCCGAAGCCTCCCGGCACGAGCACCCCGTCGACCTGTTCGAGCAGCCCGGTCGCTTCTTCCAGAGACATTCCTTCCGCATCGACCCAGCTCACATGCACCTTGGCGCTGTGGTGCGCACCTGCGTGCTTGAGCGCCTCGTGCACCGAGAGGTAGGCGTCCTGCAGCTTCACGTACTTGCCGACCAGCGCGATCTGGACGATCTCCTCGCTCTGCTGCATTCGCTCGTTGAGGTCGAGCCAGTCGCTCAGGTCGGCTTCAACAGGCGGCAGACCGAGTTTCTCGCCGACCAGGCGGTCGAGCCCTTCGCCCTTCAAGCGCGGCGGAACGACGTAAACGTCGGGAACGTCCGGGCACGCGATCACTGCTTCGGGCTCGACGTCGGCGAAGAGCGCGATCTTCTCGCGAATGTCCGCGGACAGCTCCTCGTGCGAGCGGCAGACGACGATGTCCGGGTGGATACCGATGCGGCGCAGCTCGTTGACGGAATGCTGCGTCGGCTTCGTCTTCAGCTCGCCGGCCGCCTCGAGGAACGGCACCAGTGTCACGTGCAGATAGAGGACGTTCTCCGCGCCCACCTCCCGGCGGAACTGGCGGATCGCCTCGAGGAACGGGAGCGATTCGATGTCGCCGACGGTTCCGCCGATCTCGCTGATGACCACATCCGTCGGAGTCGACACGGCGCTCGCCCGAATCCGGTGCTTGATCTCGTTCGTGATGTGCGGGATCACCTGCACGGTCGCGCCCAGGAACTCTCCCTTGCGCTCCTTGCGCAGCACGGAATCCCAGATCGCACCGGCCGTGTGGCTCGCAGCACGCGTCAGGTTCTCGTCGATGAAGCGCTCGTAATGACCGATGTCGAGGTCGGTCTCCGCGCCGTCCTCGGTGACGAACACCTCCCCGTGCTGAAACGGGCTCATCGTGCCGGGATCGACGTTGAGATAGGGATCAAACTTCTGCGCCTGCACGCGCAAGCCGCGCGCCTTCAAGAGCCGGCCGAGCGAAGCGGCGACGATCCCCTTGCCGAGAGCCGAGACGACACCGCCCGTGACGAAGACGTACTTCGTTGGGCGAGCCGAGGAGCTCATTGGGCAGCCTTTGCCCAATGAGCGAGGGAAGGGGCATCGGGGGAAACCGTGAGGTTTCCCCTCTTTCTCTCCTCGGCCCACGCGGCGATCTCAGCGGCGCGGGGGCTGAGGCGATACCTAAAGAAGGGAGCTCGTGAGGGAAACATGGTTTCCCTCACGGGAGCGAGCCGAAGGCGAGCGACGCTCACACCCGGCCCAGCCGATCGATCCACGACAGAACTGGAGCCCGCTCGATCCAGGCGCCGATGGACTTTCGCTCTCCGAGGAGGGTGAGACCTGCTAGGGCGCCGATCGCCACCCACTGGCCTCTTCCCGTGAATCGCTTCACGGAATTCAAGCCTAGCAGGGCGCCCAGCGCATTCGACCCCGCGTCCCCGAGCATCGCCATCTCCCGAAGATCGTAGGGAAGGAGCAGGACGGCGATCCCGACCGGAGCGTCCAGAGGTACGGCCGCAGCCAGATACGCCTTGAGCGCACGGCCCGGTCGCGTGTCGAGTTGGTTGAGCGCGTTGGCGGCGAGACCGACGAGCAGCGCTCCGGAGACCCGCCGCGTCGCCAGCAGCCCGACCGCGGGGATGCCGACGAGCTTGAGGACACCGGTTGTCCGGCCGCTGCGCAGGTGGGCGCGAAAACCGCGCTCCGGGCCGCTCCACAGATCGTCGATCAAGCCGAGCGCCGCAACGGCGGCGACGGCTGGGCCGTTCGTGACGCCCACCTTCCAGCCGACGAGCGGCAGGCGCAGGCCGTGGTAGTTGAGCCCGAGAGGCCCGCAGGCATAGACGGTGTCGCGCAGCTGCCGCGCGCGGTGGACGAACCCGCCGAGGTCGCGACCCGTCGCACGGTGACCCAGCGGAAGCTCCACCTCGCGGACGTGCAAACCCGAACGCGCCGCATCGATCGTCATCCGCACTTCGCAGCCGAATCCGGCCGCAACAGGGAAACACGCGGCTCGCGCTGCGGCGGAAAGCGCACGCTGACCCGAAAGCGGCTCGCGTACCTCGATGCCCCCGAGCGCTTCGATCAGTCCCCGGGCGACGCGCTTCGCCAGGCCGAAGCCTCCCCCCACCCGTTCCGCGAACGCGGCGACGGTCAGATCGCTGCTCGAGTTCAACAGCGCGTCGAGCTCGCCGGAGAGATCGGCGTCGGAGAGCAGCAGCGCTCCCGGCGGTGCGGCGCGCTCGGCAGCCGACAAGGCCTGGCCCTTGCCGCGACGTGGCAGGCGCAGGACGACGGCGCCCGCTTCTTCCGCCACTTCGGCAGTGCGGTCGCGCGAGCCATCGTCCGCGACGATGACCTCCGCGTCCGGGAAGGCCCTGCGCAGGCGCGCTACGGTCGTCCCGATCACCGCCTCCTCGTCTCGAGCGGGGACGAGGATGGTCAGCGGTTCATCCACCCGCCGTCGCAGGCAGCGGAGCGATGGGCGGCAGCAAAGCCTGCGCAGTCCTTTTCGTTCCGTAGCTGCCGGTCAAACTCGGATCGGCGAGCAAGGCAACGAGCGCGAGCTTCCCGACCGGTGTCTCGATGTCGTCGACGGTCGAGAAACCTGCCCGCTGGAACGCCTTGATGGCGCTGGCCGCATCACTCGTAGTCTCCACGCCGATTGCAGGAACGCCAACGTCGGCGAGACCCGCGTAAAGACCTTTGAGAAAGAGGGCTGTCGGCCCGGTCTGTGGCGTCACCGAGCGAACGATCACGACGCCGTCCGCCGGCGGTTTCGCCGGGCCGATCTTCTCCTCGACGAGCGCGTTCTGCAATGCACTCCACAACGGCGTGTCCGTCCCCGCCACGAACTCCAGCCCCAAGTCGTGGCCAAGGTTCTTGAGCTGATCGAGTCCGGCGTAATTTGCGAGCAACGGCTTCTTCGCCAGCTTCTGCGCCAGAACGTCCGGGTCGACCGGAACCTTGACGAACCTGATTCGCAGCGGCGGCCCGGCATTTGCGTCAGCCAGAGCCGTCACAATCGCAGTACGGCGAACCTTCTCCGACGAACCGATGAAGAGCACGGCGATCTTCTTCCCCTTCAGCCTGTTCGCCAGCACGCTCTTGTACGTGCCCTCCACGAAGGCACGATCGGCAGCTGCGCCGCTCACGACCGTTTCGACCTGGGTTCTGAGCACGTCGGCCTGGTTCTCGGCGCGCCGGAGGTCCTCCTCGAGCCGCTTTCGCTCTGTATTGCCGAGCCCGTGTGATGCGAGCGCAACGCCGACGAGGATGCCGATGACGAGCGCGAAGAAAACCGCGGCAAGCGACGCGACGTGGTAGCGGAAATCGAACATCAGGGGGCGAGGAGCTCGTTAGAGCTCAGCAGCAGTCTGGCACACGGCGTGTAGACGAGTCAGCGCTCTCCGGGGCAGGCCGCGGCTGAAGCCGTAGAGCCAGGGCGCCTCGACGTCGAGCGTTGCAAGCGTCCGGTCCGGCCCACACTCCTCGAGGTGAAGCTCGGCGTCGATGTGGTCGCCGGTCAACGTCCAAGCAAAGCGCTCGGGGATCTGGACGCCTGTGACCAGCAGCATCCCACTCGACGTCGAACGCCGGAACAGGGTCGGCCGCTCGGTGCCGCGGACAACCCAGCGTGCACCTTCGGCGAGCCCACGCCGGTCCGGCTGCACGCCGCCGATGCCGGGCCACCAGTCCGGGAAATGGTGCGGCTCCGCGATGAACAACCAGACGTCCTCGCGTGCTGCCAGCAGCTCACGCGCCGCCGAGGCTCGAGGCATGCCGTGGAGCCTAGTCTCAGCCGATCCCGAGCAGGTCGCGCAACCGCAGGGCGAGGTACTCGATCAGATGGCGCAACGCCGGAGACACCACGACTGCGACGGCAATCGCCCCCAGCCCCGCGAGGGTGAAAAGCACAAGCGGCCAGATGCCCACCTGCCTGCTTGCCAGGCGCGAGACGCCCTTCGCATCGATGAGGATCTCGCCGACCTTCAAACGCGTGACGAACGTCGACGACATGCCGGCGCGGTTTCGTTCCAGGAACTCGATCAGGTTGAAGTGGGTGCCGACGGCAACGATCAGCTCCGAGCCCTTCTCGTGCGCAAGCAGCAGCGCCACGTCCTCGCTGATCCCCGTCGCCCGCACGACCTCGTACGGCACGCCGAGCTGCTCTGCACGCTCTTCTCCGGGAGCCACGCCGTCGAGATATCCGTGGACGAGAACCTCCGCGCCGCTGCGCAGAGCCTCGTCGGACACGGAGTCCATGTCACCGACGATCACGTCGGGCTTGTAGCCGGCTTCCAACAGGGCATCGGAGCCGCCGTCCACGCCGATGAGCACCGGCTTGAAGGCGCGGATGTAGGGCTTCACCATGCGCAGGTCGCGTTTGTAGCCGGGACCACGTGCCACGACCAGCGCATGGCGGTCACGAAAGCCCGTCTTCAGCGGCGGGAACTCGATCCCCTCGGCAAGGAGCTTTCCTTCTTCACGTAGGTAGCGCATCGTGTTCTCGGCGAATTCCTCGAGCGCTTCGGTTACCCGACCGCGTTGCTCGGCGAGCTTCCGTTCGAGTTCCGGCTCCTCGAGCACGCGTCCCGTCGCGAGGCACGTCCCGTTGCGGTAGAGACCGGCGCCGCGAACGGTCAGAAGCTCCCCCTCGTGCACGTGGTCAAAGAGACCGTCTGCGGTGACGTCGATCAGGCGGATGCCTCCTCGCACGAGTGCGAGCGGCCCGGGGTTGGGAAAGCGCCCGGATTGCGACGGGGCGACGTTGACGACGACGCGTACGCCTGACTCGAGGAGTGCCTCTGCCGAGACGCGATCGAGATCGGTGTGGTCGATGATCGCGATGTCGTCGGCAGACAGCCGTTTGACGAGATTCTTCGTGCGGCGGTCCAGCTTCGCGTGGCCGGTGAGCTCGACGAAACTCATCGGCCGACCTTTGGCCGATGAGCGGGGGAAGGGGCGAAGGGGGAAACCGGGAGGTTTCCCCCCTTGTTCTCCTCGGCCCACGCGGCGATCTCAGCGGCGCGGGGGCTGAGGCGATCCCTAAAGAAGGGAGCTCGTGAGGGAAACATGGTTTCCCTCACGGGAGCGAGCCGCAGGCGAGCGAGGAAGATCATTCTGCGACGCTCGAGAGGAACTCCAGGCCGCCGAGCATGCGCTGCAGCTCGTCGCGTCGTTCTGCATCGTCGAGGAGCTTGATGCGCGTGTGAGTCGGGTCGCCCTCGATTTTCTCGACGCGGAAGTGTCGCTCGGCGACGCTCGCGATCTGAGGCAGGTGCGTGATCGTCACGACCTGGGCGCGCTCGGCGAGTCTGCGCAGCGTGTCGGCAATGCGGTGAGCGGTTTCTCCACCGATGCCCGCGTCGATCTCGTCGAAGACCATCGTCTCGCCGCCTGCGACGGCGGCGATGGCGAGCGCGATCCGTGAGAGCTCGCCTCCCGATGCGGTCTCGGCAACCGGAGCGAGTGGCAGACCTGCGTTCGGGCGGACGAGGAACGCAACCTCATCGAACCCGGTCTGACCTGGATCTCGCTCGCGCAGCTCGGTGACGAACTCGCCCTCACCCAGGCCGACTCCGACGAGCTCGCGCGCGACCTCCTCCTCGAAGCGAGGCGACGCCTCACGTCGCCCAGCGCGCAGCTCCTCGGCGAGCCGGCGGACATTCTGCTCCGCGACCGCCAACGTTTCGGCCGCCGCAGCGCCGGGGTCGAAGCCGTCCTCGATCGCCTCCAGCTCGGCCCGCGCCTCGGCAGCTCGGACGAGCAGCTCGTCGTACGACTGCGCCCGGAAGCGACGCTTCGCGTCGGCGATCCGGTCGAGGCCGGCCTCGATCTGTTCGAGCCGTCCCGGCTCGGCCTCGAGCGTCGTCAGGAATCCACGCAGTTCGCTCGCGGTTTCGCGCAGGCGCAGCTCCACGTCGCGCAGCTCGTCACCGGCGCGTGCGAGCTCCGGCGCAAGCTCTTCGAGCGGCGCAAGCGCCCGCTCGGCGCTCCCCACGAGCCCGGCCGCGCCCTCGCCTTCGTCGGGAGCGAGCGCCTCAGCCGCTGCGGCGGCCCCGTCCGCAAGCTCGGTGACATGACGAAGGCGTTCGCGCTCACCGCGGAGGCTTTCCTGCGAGTCCGCCTCGAGCCCGGCAGTGTCTTCGACGAGGGCACGCAGCTCGGCGAGCCGCGCCTCGGCAGCCGCGGCTCCGTGTTGAAGCTCTTCGTGGCGGCGTCGCGCTGCGGTGAGCTCGCGCCACGCGAGTCGCGACTCGGCTCTCCGCGCGAGCTGTTCAGCCCCGACGAACGAGTCGAGGACGTCGAGCTGGTAGGCGGGACGCGCGAGACGCCGTTGTTCGAACTGCCCAGACATCGCGATCAGCCGTTCGCCTGCAGCAGCCAGGTCCTCGCGCGCGGCTGCGCGCCCCCACGCATACGCGCGCGTGCGCCCGTCCGCGAACACGCGTCGTGCAACGATGAGCCCTTCCTCGTCCTCGGGACGGAGCTCGCCGAGTGCAGCAAGCTCGTCCTCTTCGAGCAGCCCTGCGGGCAGATCGAGCTCGGCCTCGACGTACGCCTCGGTCCCAGCGGCCCCGATATAACCGGCGTCACCCTTGGCACCAAGGAGAAGGCCGATCGCCTGCGCGAGAATCGTCTTGCCGGCCCCGGTCTCGCCGGTGATCGCGTTGAGCCCAGGACCGAACGTCAGCTCTGCCTCTTTGATGAGGACGAGGTTCTCGATGCGGAGGCGGCGGAGCATGGTGCCGCCGAGATCGTAGGCGCCCCAGCGGCCCGGCACCATCGTCCGGTAGATCCACGCCCCTTAGAGGTACACGCGTCTAGCGCTGGGACACCCCACCTCCCTCCCCTACGTCGAGCCTAGCCCTGGAATTCGCGCCGCTGTGTGCCGCAACTGCGCCAAAAACTAGGAGCCGAAGGTCTCCCGGTAGCGCCTGAAGAAGGTCGCCTCGGGCAGGGTGGCTAGGAGGCTGCGCTGTTCGCCGAGCTGGATCGTGATCGGCGAACCATGGCCGACGTCCGTGAGCGGGTGCCCGTCCACGAGCACGGTCACGTCCACGTCGAGCGTTTGATTCCGAATCTCGAGATCGACCCCGCGCGGGACGACGATCGGGCGTGCGTGCAGCGAGTGCGGAGCGATGAAGGTAACGACCATCGCGTCCAGCCCGCGCGCGAGCACGGGCCCGCCGTTGGAGAGGTTGTAGGCCGTCGAGCCCGCCGGGCTCGCGCAGATCATCCCGTCGCACGGTTGCACGCCCATGTCCTCGCCCCCGAGCGCCCAGGCGAGCTCCACCATGCGCCCTTTCGTCGAGCTCAACACAACGATGTCGTTGATGGCGGCGCCGCGGAGCCGGTCGACTTCGACCTCCAGCGTCGTGAGATGCACGACGCGGTAGTCGCCGGAGAACACTCGGGCAAGGCCGGACTCGAGCTCGCTCGGCGGGATCGACGCGAGAAACCCGACCCGGCCGAAATTGACGCCGACAACGGGGATCTTGGTGCCGAGAAACCGCTGCAGCGCGCGCAGCATCGTCCCGTCGCCGCCGAGGACGACTGCGATGTCGGCGTCCGAGAGGTCGTCTTCCGGCTCGCCGACGCCGTGTTTCTCCACCTCCTCGTCAGGCAGGAGCAGCTCGACTCCCGCCTCGCTCGCAACCTTCTCCAGGCGTTCGAGTGCGGGGCCGATGGTCTGCGGCTTCCCGTGCGTGATGACGGCAGCGCGTCGCACGGCCTCAGACGACCGCCGCTGCGATCCGGTCGTCGACGTCGTCGGGGAGCTCGGGCTGCTCACGGTGAACGAGGT
>Ga0137380_10007046_pt1 | contig 10048 bp, 8 predicted proteins | sample SagtaG_17_FD_104809 | JGI IMG/M metagenome (GOLD analysis project Ga0137380, IMG submission 104809) | Vadose zone soil microbial communities from Sagehorn Ranch, Mendocino, California, USA - Sage2_L_100_16 metaG | ecosystem: Environmental > Terrestrial > Soil > Vadose zone | place: USA... | reverse complement strand
GCATGCCGCTGGCCACGGATCAAATCGACCGCCAAGAAACGCTGCGCCACAGTACCAGCCTGGCGTATGGCGCTGTGGTTGAAGCGTACGAAGTCGGAGTCCTCGCCGCGAAACGTACAGGTGTAGACTTCGTCGCCCTGGAGCAGCGCGGTGATGGTATCAGCCAGGGTGTAAAAATAGTCCTGCATGGCTCTATTCCCCCCCAAAGACCTCGACGTCAGCAAACAGGCAGGCTGGTGAGGCATGTCCCACACGGATCACCTGGTTGGGCTCGCCCTTGCCGCAGTTCGGGGTCCCCATGATCTCGAAGGTGTCACGATTCCCCACCATCTTGAGGTTGCGCCAGAACGTGGCAGAGATGCCGCGGTAGTTGGGATTTTTGACTACAGTGGTGAGCTGGCCATGCTCGATGAGCTGGCCCCACTCACACCCAAACTGGAATTTGTTGCGCGAGTCGTCGATCGACCAGGAGCAGTTTGTCTTCATATAGACGCCGCGCTCCACGGCCGCAAGCATCTCTTCCAGGCTGGCGTTGCCAGGCTCCAGGTTGAGATTGGCCATACGGTCGATGGGGGGTCTATTCCAGCTACAGGCGCGCGAGTTTGCGACTCCTGGGAGGTCGGCCCGGACCTGCGACGTCAGTCCCCCGAGGGCGCGCAACAGGAGGCCGTTGCGGATGAGGTACTCGCGGTGCGCTGGCTGGCCATCGTCGTCGAAGCCGTAGCTCACGTACTGCTCGGGCCGGGTCGGATCGAAGGTGATGTTGAGGAGATCGGAGCCATAGCGGTACGTGCCGAACATGTCGGGCATCACGAAGCTGGTGCCAGCGTAGTTGCGCTCGTCACCCAGGATACGGTCCAGTTCCAGGGGATGTCCAACGGACTCGTGGATCTGCAGGATCATCTGATCTGGTGCCAATAGGACGTCCATGACCTGCGACGGGCAGTTCGGGGCGGTGAGCAATTGTAGCGCTTCCGCTGCCAGCTGTGGGGCTGCAGTATGGAAGCCGACGGCGTCGAGCACTTCCAGGCCCCCCTGGCGGCAGTAGCCGCGGCCGCCAAAGGTACGCGTCTGCGTCTCGGACCCGGCATTGGCCGTGGCGCTGAGCGTCGGCACGAGGTACACAAAGTGCTGGTACACCCGCCCACCATCGGTAGTGAGGTAGAGCGTGTCGGTCTCGGTATACCACAACGAGGCTTCCCAATCGACAATACGGTCATCGGTCTTGAGGCGGGCGCACTCGGCGCGTAAGAGATCGATCTTCTCTGGCAACGGCGTGCTGCGCCACGGCACCAAGGCGTGCGTCGTATACTCCCCGACTGGCGGCACGGTGCGTATTTTAGCGAAATCCACCACGCTTCGCCCGGCGCTCTGTTGTGCCCAGTCGCAGGCTTGCTGTGCGGCCCGGCGTAGGCCAGGCAGCGACAGGTCGCTGGTGGCAGCATACCCCATACCATCGCCAGCGTAGACGGTCAGCATGGCGCCGTTGTCCTCGGACGTCTCCAGGGGCTGCACAATATTCTGGCGTACGGCGAGTACTTCAGAACGCTCGTGCACAAAGCGCAATGCACAAAAATCGCCTTGCGGAGCAAGGTGACGAAACCTCTCCTCGATGCGTTCGAGCATATCACACCTCCGGTATGGCTTATGGTCTCTAGTTTAGAGTAACAAGAGTCATCAGCTCTCCGCCATCTGTTGCGTGGAAGGATGATAGGTAGGGTGGAGCCAGTACGCACTTGTCGCCTCGGCTCCCGCTGTTACTCAAAAAGCTCGTTGACTGGCATCCGCCACCCAGGCACGGCTGGTTCTGCTTCTGCAATGTCCCCGCGTCGATAGATCGTCGGGTTGTCAGGATCACTGGCGCGATACACCTTCACCACATCCTCGCTCTGCAAGTCCACATCCCACACCACCAGCGTGCCACAGGCGAAGTAGTCAGCGCGTTTCGCTGCCATCTCTCGCTCTGCTGCCGGGCCGTAATCGTACTCACTCCGCACCTCGACGGCGAAAATAGGTGCACCTTCGAGAAACCGCATGCCGGTGCGCTGACCGATATGATATGCCGCGTCCGGGCTAAATGCCTCGCGATGGGGAAGATGCACATGAAATCCTGCGCCATCGGTGTATGCCCGTCCCTGCTTGGTACGTTGGGCATAGTCATATAAGCGTACAAAGATATGTCCTCCCGCAACGTTCGGATCATCCCCTGCTGGCGGCAGGTGTATAATCTCCCCGTTGACCAGCTCCGCCTTGCCCTCCACTTTGTAAAGATCCTCTATTGTGGCGCGTGTTTTGATGCTCACGGCGTGTCTCCTCTCTGTAGTTACGCCAGATTATATCTGAACTTTTGCAAAATCACCTGCTCCACGTAGAATAGAGAGGCAATACATTACGCTGCATGTCCCCGATTCGTTGTGTAGAGGAGAACTATCATGCCAGAATCCATCCACGCCTCAGCCATGTCACATGTGGCTCTCTGTGTGCGCAACCTCGAACGGTCGCTACAATTCTATCGGGATATCCTGGGCTTTCAGGTGACCAAAGACGAGGTGCAGGACACCAGCCGCGGTGGCTTGCCGCATCTCTATGCCACCGGCCACGCTCGGCGCCGCGTGGTCCACTTGCGCTATGGGGACGCCCAGTCGGTGCCCTTCCTGGTGCTGACGGAGCATCCGGGCGAGACAGTCAGTGGCACGCCGATCATGCTCGATCAGGTCGGCATTAGTCACGTGTCGTTTACGGTCCCCAAGGTGGAGGAAGTGACCAACCGCTTGCTCGCCCACGGAGCTCAGACCTGCGGGCCAGCCGACGCGTTTCGTGATGCCCAGGGGCACATCCGTACCGTCTTTTTCCGCGATCCGGACGGTATCCTGGTGCAGTTCGACGAAGGCGGGGAAGGCTAGCGGGGAGACGCGGAGACGCGGGGAGGGGGAGACAGAACAATGGAACGCATTATGGGCCCTCCCCTACTCGCTATAGAAGGGTTACACGTCTCCTACAGCACGCGTGAGGGGGACGTCCCGGCAGTCGTCGATTGCTCCCTGCGCGTGCAGCCGGGGGAGTGCGTTGGCCTGGTCGGCGAGTCCGGCTGTGGCAAGACCACCGTGGCCTTGGCCATCATGCGCTACCTGGGGGCCAATGGTCGTACTGTGGGCGGCCGTATGGTCTTCAAAGGTCGCGATCTGCTCCAATGCAGTCCCAAGATGTTGCGCCAAATACGCGGGGCCGACATTGCCATGGTCTACCAGGAGCCGACGGTGGCGCTCAACCCCAGTCTCACCATCGGCACACAGCTGTACGAGGTCCTGTATTATCACAGGCCAATGCGGAAGCGGCAGGCCACGGCATGTATCGCTGCAATGCTGCGTGAGGTACGGCTCGCCGACTCGGAGCGGGTCCTGGCGGCATATCCGCATCAGCTCTCCGGTGGGCAACAGCAACGCATTGTCATTGCCATGGCGCTGTTGGCGCAACCGAGTCTGCTCCTGTTAGATGAGCCGACGACAGCGCTCGATGTCACCATCGCTGCGGGTATTACGGAGCTGATCAAGGAGGTACGGCACAGGTTCGGTACCAGCATGCTGTACATTTCGCACGACCTGGGACGTATCATGGAAGTCTGCGACCGGGTGTACGTGATGTATGCTGGCCAGATTGTTGAGTCAGGCCTGACCTCTCAGGTGTTCAACGCGCCACGTCATCCCTATACGCGCGGGCTGCTCAGGGCGCTACCGCTGCCGGAGACGCGGAAACACACCAGACCGCTACGGGCTATGCGTGGCCAGCCGCCGGGGCTCAACCAACGGCCAGTCGGGTGCGTGTTTGGCCCCCGCTGTGAGGCGTTTCAGCCTGGCCTCTGTGACGCCGGGCAGCTGCCTTTATACGATGTCGGCGATGCGCCGGTGGTGCATCACGTCCGTTGTGCACGTTGGCAGGACATAGAGACAGTAGACACGACTTCGGAGGCTTCTCCGCCCGCGCCCATGGAACTGGGTGAGGACATCCTGCGTGTCGAGGCCCTACGGAAATACTACGCGCTGACCAGCCGTCCCTTCAGGAGGCTGCGTGGCGACAAGGGGACCTATGCCAGAGCCAATGAGTCGATTACGTTCACGGCACGCCAGCGCGAGATTGTGGCGCTGGTTGGGGAATCCGGTTGCGGTAAATCCACTGTGGCCAGGGTGCTGGTGGGGCTAGAGACCGCCACGGCTGGGCAGGTCGTCTGGCAGGGGGAAGATCTGGCCAGACAGCCAGTGACCAAACGCACCCCGGCGCAGCGTCGTGCCCTGCAGATGGTCTTCCAGCATCCCCACGAGACGCTCAACCCGCGCCTGACTATTGGGGCACAGATTGCCCGGGTGCTCAAGCAGTACGGCATTGCCCGTGACGCACAGACGCTCCACACCCTGGTGCTGCACTGGCTGGACCGTGTGCAATTACCACGTGCCCTGGCCAACCGACGCCCGCATCACCTCTCCGGTGGTCAGAAACAGCGTGTGGCCATCGCCCGTGCGTTCGCGGGCCAGCCCGCCCTCGTGGTGGCTGACGAGCCTGTCACCGCCCTCGACGTCTCAGTCCAGGCCACAGTCCTGGAACTGCTCCTGGACGTGCAACGGACGCATGGCACGACGCTCCTGTTTATCAGCCATGACCTCGGGGTCGTGCGCTATCTGGCCGATCAGGTGGTGGTGATGTACCTGGGACAGGTGATGGAGCGCGGCACGGCTGCACAGGTGTTTGGCCCACCCTATCATCCCTACACAGAAGCCCTCCTGTCTGCCATACCTCTGGCTGATCCGCTGCAGCAGCGACCGCGCATTGTCCTCGAAGGACCCATACCGAGCGTCGTCGATCCCCCCAGGGGCTGCCCGTTCGTTACCCGCTGTCCGCGTCAGCTCGGCGTGCTGTGCGAGACAGAACGGCCGCCTCTGCAAGCGGTGACCGTTACCCACAGCATTGCCTGCCATATCCCCCTCGAGAGGTTACGCCAGTACAGCGCAGGGACCTCGATCGCACATGGGTGACACGCGCTGCAACGAAAAAAGGACTTGACGCATCTGCTCCTTCTGCTAGAGTTACGCCCTTTGCCACGAGGCTGCGTCCTGGGCAGGCACACGTTGTGCCTCTGGTGCTCTCTCTTGTGAAGGAACAATCCTATGTACCCTGGCTGGATAGGGTATCTGGTGGTCATGATGCTTGGTATAGTGGGGAGTTTGGCTGGGGTTGCCTGGGGACAAAACACAGTGCTCGTCGATTTCAGTACCGCGCGGGAGCCAGTGCCTCAGGGCTGGGAACTCTCAGTCAAAGCCGGAGAGCCACACCTCCAGTTGGTCCAGGACAATGGCAAACAGGCCTTGCAGATGCGCAGCGAGCAGGCTTCCTTCGCTTTGCAAAAGAAAGTCCATATCGCGCTCCAGGGGTCGCCTTTTCTCGTCTGGCAATGGAAAGTGACCGAGCTGCCGAAAGGCGGGGATTTTCGTCGCCCTGATGCCGATGATCAGGCAGCGCAGCTGATCGTGGCCTTCTCGTCCCGCCATTTTCTGGCGTACATCTGGGACAGCACGGCGCCCAAAGGCCTGGTGGCAGCCGCCTCGGCACCGGCGTTCAAGAAGATTTTTGCCGTCGTGATGCAATCTGGGTCCCAGGGCTTGGGCACCTGGATTACCGAGCGCCGTAATCTGATTGACGACTACAAACAGGCCTTTGGCGCGGCACCAGAAGCCATTGAGGGTGTGCGGATGCAGATCAACAGCCAGCACACCCAATCGCGCGCCGAGGCATACTGGTACTCCATTGCCGTGACGGCGCAGCCGTGAGGGGCTCACGCGTGCGCGCCGCGCCTCACATCGTGCGCCGCCTCGGCAAACTGGAGCATGCGGGCATCGTAGTCCCGCAGGCGTTCATCACGGCTCTGGCCACGGATGTAGAGCAAATAGAGCTGGGCGACGACGATCGCCGTTTTCCACAGTCCATAGGCTTCGTAGAACGCGATGTGGCTGACGTCCCTGCCGCTCCGTGCGGCGTAGCGCTGGATGACTTCTGCCCGCGTTAAAAACCCTGCGACACTCGGCATAGGGGAGGCTTCCAGACGTCCTGGAGGATCACCAGGCTGTACCCAGTAGCACAAGAGTTGGCCCAGGTCGGCCAGGGGATCCCCCAGGGTACACATATCCCAGTCGAACACGGCGACCAGGCGTCCAGGGTCGGCAGCAGCCAGCATGGCGTTGTCCAATTTAAAATCGTTGTGCACCAGCGTGGGCGGCGGCGAGACCGGGAGGTGCGCATGGAGCCACGCAGCAATCTCTTCCATGAGGGGGACGGCGTAAGGCTTGGCGCGTTCCCAGCGCCTGTACCAGCCTGCCAGTTGGCGTGCCATAAAGCCCTCAGGGCGACCCAGGGTCTCCAGGCCGAGAGCGCGGAAGTCGACCTGATGCAGATCCACCAGCGCATCGACCAGGGAGGTACTGATACGCCGGCACAGCACCGGGTCGCTGGCATAGGGCTGCGGCATCACCTGACCGATGATGATGCCCTGACGCCGCTCCATGACAAAGAACGGCACACCCAGCACCGCCAGGTCATCACAGAACAGATACGCTCTGGGAGCGAGGGGGAACGCTGCATGGAGGACCGACAGGACACGGTACTCCCGCGCCATGTCGTGGGCGCCTGGCGGCACAGGCGGTGGTGGTGGACGGCGCAGGACGTATTCGTACGCGCCAAAGCGCAGGAGATAGGTGAGATTGGCGTACCCACCGGTGAATTGCCGGATCGTTAACACGCCCTCGGTGTGGGGGAGACGCGGCCGCAGGTAGGCTGCCACCACCGCCGCATCGAGCTCCTCACCAGGGCGTGCCGCAATGGTTTCAGGGGTATCGAGTTGCCAAGCTTTGAACGTGCCATCAGCCACGGTGTCCCCTCTCCCGCTGGTGCTCGCACCTCCCGGGCAATACTGCTATGCTGTACGCGCCATGGTACCATCAGCCGCGGCGCCATCTCAAGCGCGCATATCGTGCCGTCGGCACGCGTCACCGTGCCAGAGAGGTTTCGCTGACAGGAGGAGAGCATGAAGACGACCACCGCCTTGCGGCAGCTCTTGCGTCAACCCGGCATCATCGTGGCGCCAGGGGCGTACGATTGTCTCACCGCCAAGCTTATCGAGCGTGAGGGCTTCCCCGCCGTTTATATGACCGGTGCGGGGACAGCGGTGACGCGGGTGGGCAAACCTGACCTGGGTTTCGCCAGTCTGACGGAAATGCTGGCCAACGCCAGTGCTATGGCCTCCACCGTCAGCGTGCCTCTCATTGCTGACGCTGATACTGGCTATGGTGGTGCCCTCAACGTCTATCGCACGGTCCAGGAATACGCCAGGGCCGGCGTGGCGGCCCTGCACATCGAAGACCAGGCGTTTCCCAAACGCTGCGGCCATCTTGATGGCAAAGAAGTGGTGCCCGTTGCTGAGATGGTGGCGAAGCTCCGGGCCGCCTGTGACGCCCGTACGGACGATGATTTGGTGATCATTGCCCGCACCGATGCCCTGGCCGTGACTGGTCTCGACGATACCCTACGGCGCTGTGCCGCCTACGCTGAAGCCGGGGCGGATGTGCTGTTTGTCGAAGCCCTGCGCACGCAGGCAGAGATCGACCGCGTGCGGCGTGAGGTCGACCTCCCCCTGCTCTATAACTTTGTCGAGCACGGCAAGTCCCCCCTCATTCCCGTGCCCCAACTCGCCATGTTGGGGTTTAAGATGGTCATTTTTCCCGGCAGTCTGATGCTCTCAGTGTACACCCTGGCGCAGCGTATCCTGCGGGAAATTCGTCAGCACGGTACCACCGCCAATCTCCTGGGCGACATGGTCAGTGTCGTCGAGCTCTTCAATCTCATGGGCATGCAAGAGTCCCTGGCCCTGGATGCGAAGTGGATAGGCAATGCTGCAGCCCCCCCTGTCGAGCGCCAGACGAGTGCACGGGCTCGTGCTCATAGGGCCCATCCATGATACAAGAGCCCGGCGCGAGGCCGTCCTCGACGCTCTCCACTGTGCCTGTCGCCCAGGACCCGCTTCTGGGCTGGCTCCTCCATCTGGCCTGGGTCATGCCGGCGCTGGCAGTGGCGGTACGGCATATGCGGGCGATGGTGCTCGCCCCAGAGGGGACGGCGCCTACAGTCGCCCTGGCGACCCTGGTGGCAGTCGTCTGGGTCGGGCTCACGAGCCTGCCGCCCTGGCGCTGCCTCCTGCTCGACATCGGACAGTTACTCCTGGCCCGCCTGCATTTTGTGCCCCTGCTGCTGCTCACGGTTGTCGTCGTGGCGGTGGCACCTCCGGGGTTGGCGGAGGGCGCGGGCGCCTCCTTAGGCCTCCTCACCGTCGCCGCCGCCTATGTGAGTTTCCGGCGCCAGCGCACGTACTTCCTGTATACGCTGGTGCTCCTGGGCCTTAACGGGTTGGTGCTCCTGGCGCTCGATGCCGTGGTGGGCGTGTATGTCCTGCCCCTGCGCAGCCACAACAATGTCTTCATCGAGCACGATCCCTGGCTGGGCTGGAAGCTGCGCCGTGGCCTCACCGTCGTCCGCCAGGAGCGGCAGTACACCGCGCAGGAGACGATTAATCCCGTCGGCTTCCGCACGCGCTCCCTGCCCTTTACCAAGCCGCCGGGGGTGAAGCGCATCCTCTTCTTAGGCGATTCGCATACCGAGGGCTACACGGTGAATGACGCCGAGACCTACCCCGTCTTGGTGCAGCAGCAGCTGGCTGCAATGCTCCCGGTTGAGGAGGTGTCACTGGGCGTGGGTGGCTTCTCGACTGATCAGGAACTGCTCGCCTATGTGTACTATGGACGCCGCTATCATCCCGATGTGGTGGTGCTGCAGTTCTCGGCCAATGACGTGCCCTTTAACGGGCTTGACCATTACTGGCGCGGGTCCAAACCCCGCTTTGTGCGCGCTGGCGACGTCTTACTGCTCACCGGTGTGCCGGTGCCCAATCGGCGGGACACCGGGCTCTTTGGGCCCACCCTGCTGCGCCACTCGTCCCTTGCTGTGTGGCTGGAAACGCTCCTACGGCAATTCGCCGTCCAGCGCCGTGTGACGCACGAAGTGGATTGGCAGGAAGCCTGGCACGTCACGGCTCTGCTCCTGCGCGACCTGGCGCGCATGGTACAGAGCGATGGCGCCCAGCTGGTGGTATTCCAGGCCGATCGGGATGCAGAGGTGGAAACGCGCTTGCGTCAGATCCTGGCAGCTTGGGCGATCCCCTATGTGGAGACCAGCAGCGCCTACACCGAGGATTTTGCTTCCTACTGGGTCGCTGACCACTGGAACCAGCGCGGCCACCGCGCCATCGCGGCGGTCCTCAGCGCCGCGTTGCGTCCGTATGTGCTGGGCCAACGGTGACCCACTCGCCACACTGGGTACTGCGTACCGCAATGGCCCCGCCAAACTGGCGGGGCAACCAGCCGTGCGCAGCACTTATGCGCCCGCTCCCCAGCGCGCGTGGAGCTGGTCATGGTTGAGCTGCAGCCATTGCAGCGCTATGATGGGCGCGGCGGAATTGATCTTGCCGGCATGCAGCTGCTCTATGGCCTCAGCAAAGGGCACGACGATGACGCGGATGTCTTCTGCCTCGTCTGCCAGCCCGTGCAGGCCACCGCTACCTGTGGCGTCGACTCTACCGCAAAACAGGGAAATGCGCTCGGATGTGCCTCCCGGGCTGACGAAGCAGTCACAAATGTGGACCAGCTCCTGGATCTGGCAATTGGCCTCTTCCACCGCCTCACGTCGGACCACGTCTTCTGGCGTTTCTCCTGGATGGTCGATGACGCCGGCCACAATTTCCAGCAACCACGGACTGCCAGGCGCCTCTAAAGCCCCAATCCGAAACTGCTCGACCAACACCACCACGTCGAGGGCAGGATCATACGGCAGCACCGCCGCAGCCTGCCCGCGCTCAAAGAGTTCACGGGTCAGCACCCGACTCCAGGCGCCGCTGAACAAGCGATGGCGCAGGCGATAGCGTTCCAGACGGAAGAAGCCGTCGTAGCAGACAGTTTTG
>Ga0137380_10007033_pt1 | contig 10055 bp, 10 predicted proteins | sample SagtaG_17_FD_104809 | JGI IMG/M metagenome (GOLD analysis project Ga0137380, IMG submission 104809) | Vadose zone soil microbial communities from Sagehorn Ranch, Mendocino, California, USA - Sage2_L_100_16 metaG | ecosystem: Environmental > Terrestrial > Soil > Vadose zone | place: USA... | reverse complement strand
TCGGGATCCCGGGCGTGTCGCGAGGCACAGGAGGCACCTCGGTGGTAGTGCAGGCGGCTATCACACCTGATCGAGAGGGCTTATTAGCCTTGGTGTTTGAGCGTAACCCGCTCGCGTCGGGGCCGTCGCGGCGCGAAACGACCTCACGAAGCCGGCTCTCCGGAGACGGGAACGGGGTTGGGCTGCGCGCCACCGTACCTGCGGTCACGGCTGGCGTAGATCTCGCAGGCGTGCCACAGGTGCCGCCGGTCGAAATCCGGCCAGAGCGTGTCGAGAAAGACCAGTTCGGCATAGGCGGACTGCCAGAGCAGGAAGTTCGAAAGGCGCTGCTCACCGGACGACCTGACGAAAAGGTCGACTTCAGGAATCGCGGGCTCGTCCAGATAGCGGGCGAACACCTTCTCGTCGATCTTCTCCGGCCGGAGCTTTCCCGCGACGGCATCCGCGGCGATGGCGGCGGCCGCGTCCGCTATCTCGGCCCGGCCCCCGTAGTTCACGCAGAACTGCAGGGTCAGCACGGAATTCCCGGCTGACATCCGCTCGGCCGTCTCGAGTTCGCTGATCACGCTGCGCCATAGCCGTGGCCGGCGGCCCGCCCAGCGGATGCAGACGCCCATCTCGTTCAGCAGGTCACGGCGCCGGTGGATGACGTCGCGGTTGAATCCCATCAGGAAACGGACCTCGTCCGGCGAGCGCCGCCAGTTCTCGGTCGAGAAGGCATAAGCCGACAGGTAGGGAATGCCAAGCTCGATCGCTCCCATGATGACGTCGAGCAGCGAGGACTCGCCTTCCTTATGGCCCTCGGTCCTGGGCAGCCCGCGCTTTCCGGCCCAGCGCCCGTCACCGTCCATCACCAGGGCGACGTGCCTGGGGACGAACTCGGATGGTATGTCCGGCGGCTTCACGCCGCTCGGATGCGGATCGGGCGGACGTACGGGGGCCCGGCGAGATCCCCGCGCCTGCTGGGTCTTCGGGCTGCCCTCCCTCATCAGGATCGCGGCGTGGAGACCCCGGCCTCCTTGGCAGGGACGACACACCGCTTCACCTCCCAAGAAATGTCGGTGGCGTCCGATAGTGTGTTCGCATGTCCCGGTACAGGCTGCTCCCCGCGCCCGCCCAGCAGGCGGTGCTGCGGGGGCATTGCGCCCACGCCAGGTTCGTGTGGAACCTCGCGGTCGAGCAGCACGCGCACTGGCATCCGGGCAGGAAGAGCTCCCCTGCCTACCTGGAGCAGTGCCGACAGCTTACCGAAGCCCGCGCCGGGCACCCGTGGCTGGCCGCAGGCTCCCAGGTCGTGCAGCAGCAGGCCTTGCGGGACTTCGCCCAGGCGATGGCCGCCTTCTTCGACCCGGAGAATCCGGCCGGGCGGCCGTCGTGGCGCAAGGCCGGGCGGGACGACGTAAGGCAGAAAGCCGGGCTCAACCGAAGCATCCTCGCCTCGTGCTGGGGCCTGCTGGTGCGCCGGCTGGAGGACAAGGCGCCCGGCCGGGTGGAGAAGATCAAACCCGCGTTCACCAGCCAGCGCTGCTCGGCGTGCGGGCACGTGGATGCGAAGTCGCGCGAGAGCCAAGCGCGCTTCGCGTGCACGGCCTGCGGTTTCGCCGACCACGCTGACGTGAACGCGGCCCGGAACATCGCGGCGGGGCACGCCGTGACTGCGCGGGGAGGCGACGGGGTAGCCCGGCCGGTGAACCGCGAACCTCAACTGCTGCTCCAACCGGCGTAGTAGCTGAAATCCCCCGCCTTGGGGCGGGGAGGATGTCAAAAGACACGCTCCACGTGACTCAGCGAACGGATCGAATGCTCCAGGTGCCACTGAAGATACGCGGCCACCAGCCCGCTGCACTCTACCTGGTGCCTGCGCTCGCTGGGATCGGCGTCATCCCAGTCGCCGCGCAGCAGGGCGAGCATCAGCGCCACCGTCGGCGCCGCGGGCGCGGCCGCGCCCGGCGGACGGCAGGACGCGCACACCATGCCCCCGGCCGCCACGGCGAAGGCCGGCAGCCGCCGGTCGCTGCCCGGCGCACCGCACCGGGCGCATTCCTGCAGGGCCGGGGCGTACCCGGCCACCGCGAGCGAGCGCAGCAGGAAGGCGTCGAGCACCAGCCCGGGGCTGTGCTCTCCGTCGCCGAGGGCACGCACCCCGCCGATGAGGAGCAGGAACTGGCGCAGCGCCGGTTCCTTCTCCACCGGGGTGAACCGCTCGGCCGTCTCCAGCATCGCCACGCCCGCGGTGTAGCGGGGGTAGTCCGCGGCCAGCGGCTCGCCGTAGGGCCGGATCACCTCCGCCTGCGTGATGACGTCCAGCGAGCGGCCGGCGTGCAGCATCAGGTCGACATGGGTGAACGGCTCCAGCCGGGCCCCGAACCTGGACTTGGTCCGGCGGACGCCCTTGGCCACGGCGCGGATCCGCCCGCTGCCGCGGCCGAGGACGGTGATGATCCGGTCCGCTTCGCCCAGCTTCTGCGTCCGCAGCACGATGCCGTCATCCCGGTAGAGCTGCACGTACCCATTCTTCCTTATGCCAGTGACGCTGGCGGGGTGACGCGGGTGCGGCGAGGCCAGCTCGTTCGGTACGAAGGTGGCCCCGCCGCTTCACCACGGCTCAGCCGCGGCGGGACCGGTTCACCGCGGACAGGACCGCACGCATCGAGGCCGTGACCGTGTTCGCGTCGATGCCGACACCCCAGAAGACGCCGCCGCCGATCTCGCACTCCACGTACGCCGCGGCCTGGGCGTCGGTGCCCTCGGTCAGCGCGTGCTCGGTGTAGTCGAGCACCCGCGCGGTCACGCCGACGGAGGCCAGCGCGTCGCAGAACGCCGAGATGGGGCCGTTGCCCACGCCCTCGACCTGCTGCGCGCTCCCGTCGACGGAGATCTCCGCGGCCAGGGCGTGCTTGGTCTCGACCACCGAGGACGTCTGATGGTCCAGCAGCGCCACCGAACCCGCGGCCAGGTAGGTGTCGGAGAAGATTTCCCACATCCGCGCGGGCGACACCTCCCCGCCCTCGGCGTCGGTGTGGCCCTGGATGACCCGGGAGAATTCGATCTGCAGGCGGCGGGGCAGGTCGAGCTGGTGCTCGGCCTTCATGAGGTACGCCACGCCGCCCTTGCCGGACTGCGAGTTGACCCGGATGACCGCCTCGTAGGTGCGGCCCACGTCGTGCGGGTCGATGGGCAGGTACGGCACGGCCCACGGGTACTCGGCGAACGGGACGCCCGCGCCGGCCGCTTCGGCCTCAAGCGCCTCGAAGCCCTTCTTGATGCCGTCCTGGTGGGAGCCGGAGAAGGCGGTGTAGACCAGCTCGCCCGCGTAGGGGTGGCGCGGGTGAACCGGGAGCTGGTTGCAGTACTCGACGGTGCGACGGATCTCGTCGATGTCGGCGAAGTTGATCATCGGGTCGATGCCCTGGCTGAACAGGTTCAGGCCCAGGGTGACCAGGCACACGTTGCCGGTACGCTCGCCGTTGCCGAACAGGCAGCCCTCGATCCGGTCGGCGCCGGCCAGCACCGCCAGCTCGGCGTCGGCGACCGCCGTGCCCCGGTCGTTGTGAGTGTGCACCGACAGGCAGACGTGGTCCCGGTTCGGCAGGTTCCGGCTCATCCACTCGATCTGGTCGGCGTAGACGTTCGGGGTGGACCGCTCGACCGTGCACGGCAGGTTCAGGATGATCTCGCGGTCCGGGCCAGGCTGCCACACGTCCATGACACCGGCGCAGACATCGAGGGCGAAATCGAGCTCGGTGTCCATGAAGATCTCCGGCGAGTACTCGTAGCCGAAGTCGGTGCCGTCCAGGAGTTGCCCGGCGTACTTCATGACGTGGCGGATGCCCTCGACGGCGAGCGCCTTGCACTCCTCGCGGTCGATGCGGAACACCACCCGGCGGAAGATCGGGGCGGTCGCGTTGTACATGTGCACGGTGGCCAGGCGCGCGCCGACCAGCGACTGGACCGAGCGCTCGATCAGGTCCTCGCGCGCCTGGGTGAGCACCGAGATCCGGACGTCGTCGGGGACGCGGCCGCCTTCGATCAGCTCGCGCACGAAGTCGAAGTCGGTCTGGCTCGCGGACGGGAACCCGACTTCTATCTCCTTGTAGCCCATCCGGATCAGCAGATCGAACATCTTGTGCTTGCGGGCCGGGCTCATCGGGTCGATCAGCGCCTGGTTGCCGTCCCGGAGATCGGTCGACAGCCAGCGCGGGGCCTTCGTGATGGACCTGGCGGGCCAGGCGCGGTCGGGTAGCTCGACCGGCTGGAACGGCGTATAACGATGACAGGGCATGCCACTGGGCTGCTGATGTACCGGCGAGACGCGATTGAACGCGGAATCCTGCTGCATTTGCCTGCAACTTCCTTATAGCTGGTGGTGGCTTTGGCTGATTGATGGCCAGCGGACACGCCAACACCCCGCGACGAGGGAGCCGGCCTATCGGCCCCCGCCGCGGCCGCTAAGGAGGAGCAGCTCGCATGACATTGCGAACCACCATACCAGCCGGCCGCGTACCGGGTGACGCCGGGCGCACCTTCGCCGGGTGCACCTTCGCGGTGCCGCCGGCGGACTCCCGCGCCGGATATTCAGTGGCGCGGCCGGCGCCTGCGGGGTTGGCTGTGAGGATGCGTATAGAACAACTCGACATGGCGGACGCGGACAAGATACGCGCCTGTCACGAGGCGGCCCTGGCGGCCCAGCGCGTCGACGAACCCGAGTCGCCGTGGCTCACGGAGCGGCCGTTCCGCGGCTGGCTGACCGTCGGCTGGGGCGGCGACCCGAGGGAGGTATGGCTGGCCGCGGGCCGGGACTCGGTTGCGGGCTGGTACCGGCTGGAGCTGCCGGACAAGGAGAACCTGGACCAGGCCAACCTGAATCTCGTGGTGCACCCGGCGGAACGGCGACACGGCCTGGGCCTCGCGCTGCTGCGGCACGCGGCGGCCCGCGCGGCGGCGCACGGGCGTTCGGTGCTCAACGGCGCCGCACGTCGCGGTAGCGCGGGCGAGGCCTTCTCGCGTTCGATCGGGGCGAAACCGGGGCTCGTGGACGTGCAGCGCATGCTGGACGTCGGCAAGCTGGAAGAAGGCAAGCTCGCCGCGCTACGCGCGGCGGCCGAGCGGGCGGCTGCCGGTTACTCGCTGGTGTCATGGACCGGACTGGTACCCGACGAGTACATCGAGCAGGCGGTGGCGCTCTACATCGCGCTCAACGACGCTCCGCATGATCCTGAGATCGCACCCGAGCGCTGGGACGCGCAGCGGGTACGTGAGCGCGTCAACGACCTGCGCCCGCACTTCGGGCTGCGAACCTACGCGGTGGCGGCGCGGCATGACGCGACCGGCGAACTGGCGGCGGTGACCGAGGTAGCGGCGGATCCGGCCGATCCGGGGGTGGGGCACCAGATGTACACGGTCGTGACCAGGAAGCACCGCGGCCACCGGCTCGGCCTGCTGGTTAAGATCGCCATGATGGAGCTGCTCGCGACCACGGAGCCGCAGCTGGAACGGATCGATACCTGGAACGCCGAGAGCAACGAGCACATGATCGCGGTCAACGAGGCCATGGGCTACGCCGTCATCGGCCCCTCGAACACGTGGTACCGGCTCGACGTGGCCGCGGTGTCTGGCTCGCCTGGCTGAGGCGCCGGGAGCCGGCGCCGGGACTAGTCGCGGCCGGCTGACTGCTCGGTCATCGCGACCACGCCGACGACCTGCGCCTGCGTCATGCCGAGGTCGCCGCCGATGGCCAGCGCGGCTTGCCGCTCGGTGTCGGTGAGCGGGCCATCCGCCATGGCGATGCGGATCACCTCGGCCAGGTACCACTCCCTGGCCTGGATGGTGAGCTGCCCCCCGACCTGGTTCAGGGCGGGGCGGATCGTATCGAACGACTGCATGAGATCGGCGTTGAGCATGGCCTCGTCGTAGTTCGGCACGCCTGACGCGATGACCGCCTCGATCGCCCGCTGCCGCGACACCGGGCTTGACGGGTCACCGGACCGCAGCATGGCCGAGACGGCGGCCCGCATGCCGGCCGGCAGCGCCGCCTGCATCTGCGCCGTCGTCGGCTGGCTGAGCACGTCCGTCACGTAGCGGGTCCGGCAGGTGGTGCACTGGACGTGCTCGCCGACCGAGTTCAGCGGGATGACCGGGAGGAAGAACAGCGTGAACCACCGCCGCCCCGCCCGGTGCCGGTATTCCCGGTCCCCGCCGCAACGCCGGCAATGAAAGGTGCCTTGCGCGATCGTCCGGTAGAACACGCGCAAGCCAAAGATGATCAGCAACGTGATTCCCCTTCTGCCCGCCGGCCGGCACCTTCTCCGCAAGCACCCCGCCGCAGGCGTATACCCTGGCCGTTTCGGCCCAGGCAAACCATCATGTCGCCGTGCGCGCCTGCGACGCCGCTGCCGATGCCGATCCGATACCTCAATTTCGACTGACGTTCGGCCGATGCCGCAGCTCCCGTGACTGCTGAGGCTGACGGGTCTGGTTAACACTAAGGGCGCCCCAACCCGCCAGGCCTCCCCCCGCCCCGGGCGGGGCAAACCATGATCGTGAACAGTTCGGGGCACATGGAGCCCAAAACTGTTCACGATCATGAAAACCAGTGAGTCCGCGCCCCTCGGCTGGCTAGGCGGCGCGGGCTCGGCAGCGTCCTGTTGCGGCACGCCGCCGGGCGGGCGACAGCGGCCGGCCGCCAGTTGCTGAACGGGTACGCACTGGCCGGCTCTCCGGGCGAGGCGTTCGCCCGGCCGGCCGGGGCGACCGGAGGGCAGACCGAAATCCGGCGCGGCATGACGCCTCCGGCGAGCTGGGCGGCCTGCCCCAGGTCGAGGTCGACGCGGAACAGCCGGACTGGGGGTTCCAGGCGCTGACCGCGGTGACCCGGACGCATCGCGGCCGCCGGCTCGGTCTCCGGCTGAAGCTGGCCATGCTCGAGCTGCTGGCTTACCAGGAGCCGCAGGTGACGCGCATCCTGACCAGCAATACCGAGACTAACGAGCACATGATCGCGATCAACGAGACGCTCGGTTACCGGGTGCTGGGCAAGGCGGCGCGGTCCTGGCAGCTCAGTCGTAGAAGCCGAGACGGCGGAGCTGGCGGGGGTTACGCTGCCAGTCCTTGGCGATCTTGACGTGCAGGTCGAGGTAGACCTTAGTGCCGAGGAGCGCCTCGATCTGGCGGCGAGCCCGGCTGCCCACCTCCTTCAGCCGCGCTCCCCCGATGCCGATCACGATGGCCTTCTGGCTCGGCCGCTCCACGTAGAGCTCGGCATGCACGTCGGTGAGGTCGTCACGGCCCGGCCGCGGGCCCATCTCCTCGACCACCACCGCGATCGAGTGCGGCAACTCATCCCGCACCCCGTCCAGCGCCGCCTCCCTGATCAGCTCGGCGACCATGATCTGCTCGGGCTCGTCGGTCAGCTCGCCGTCCGGATACAGGGCCATCCCCTCGGGCAGGTGCGAGACAAGCACGTCGGCGAGCACGTCGAGCTGGAATCCGGTCACGGCGGAAACCGGCACCACGTCGGCCCAGTCGCCCAGGCCGCTCACCGCCAGCAGCTGTTCGGCGACCCGTTCGGGCGCCGCCTGGTCGCACTTGGTCACGATCGCCACGACCGGCGTCTTCTTCACGTGCTCCAGCTCGCGGGCGAAGAACCGGTCGCCGGGTCCGACCGGATCGGTGGCCGGGATGCAGAACCCGATCACGTCGACTTCGGCCAGCGTGGAGCGGACCAGGCTGTCCAGGCGCTCGCCGAGCAGTGTCCGCGGCTTGTGCAGGCCCGGCGTGTCCACCAGGATCAGCTGCGCGTCCGGGCGGTGCACGATGCCGCGGATCACCCGCCGGGTGGTCTGCGGCCGGTCGCTGGTGATCGCGACCTTGGCGCCGACCAGCGCGTTCGTCAGCGTCGACTTGCCCACGTTCGGGCGGCCCGCAAGGCAGGCAAACCCGGCGCGGAACGCGGGGACTGACGGAGGATGGCTCACCCGTCAATTCTCGCGCATGTCACGAGGGCAGAAACCATGGCCCCTAGGGGGTCACGGTCTGGCGGACGGTACCGTCGGGGGCGGCGTGGAAGACGGTCGCGCCGGGGCCGAGATCGCGGACCACGGCGAGGTCGCCCGGGTCCAGGTCGGCGTCGCTGACCAGCGCGGCCGCCTCGAGCTTCTGCGCACCGCTGGACACCGCCATGGCCACGGCCAGGCGCAGCGCGGACAGCCGCAGTGACGGCAGCGCCACCGCGGCGGCGGCGTAGGTCCGGCCGGTCTCGTCACGGACCGCTGCGCCTTCGGATGCCGCCACCCGCGCCCGGGACGACCGGGCCAAGGTGATGATCTTGAGGTCTTCCGCGCCGGGAGTTACGTCGCTCACCTTGACGAGTTTACGGGGGTCTTCGGATCGGCGTCGCCCTCGCGTTCCACCAGCACCGTGCCGATCTTGTTACGCCGGCCGGCCAGGTTCTCGGCGGTGAGCCGGAGGCCGTGGACGGTCGCGGTGGAGCCCGCGATCGGGACCCGGCCGAGGGCGTGCGCCAGCAGCCCGGCCACCGTCTCCACGTCCTCCTCTTCGAGGCTGACGCCGAACAGCTCGCCAAGTTCGGTCACCGAGAGCCGGGCGGTGACCCGGGCCGAGTCGCCGGACAGCCACTCGACCGGGGGCTGCTCGTTGTCGTACTCGTCGGTGATCTCGCCGACGATCTCCTCCAGGATGTCCTCGATGGTGACCAGCCCGGCGGTCCCGCCGTATTCGTCGATCACCACGGCCACGTGGTTGCGATGGGCCTGCATCTGGCGGAGCAGTTCGTCCACCGGCTTGCTGTCCGGCACGTAGCTGGCCTGGCGCATCACCGTGGCCACCTTCTCGGTGGCGTCGGCGCCTGGGTGGTCGTGGCTCCAGGCCACGATGTCCTTCAGGTAGGCGATGCCCACCACGTCGTCCTCGTTCTCGCCGACCACAGGAATCCGGGAGAAGCCGCTGCGCAGCGCCAGCGAGAGGGCCTGCTCCACGGTCTTGTCGGCCTCGATGAACACCATGTCGGTGCGCGGCACCATGACTTCCCTGACGATGGTGTTGCCGAGCTCGAAGACCGAACGGACCATCTCCCGCTCGCCCGGCTCGATGCCGTTCCTGCGCTCCAGGTAGTTGACCAGGCCGCGCAGCTCGGACCGGTCGCCAGGGCCTTCCTCGTCCGCCCGCGGCCGGGCCCGGCGGGTCGGCGGCATGATGTTGCCGCACGCGACGAGCAGCCTGGGCAGCGGGCCGAGCGCCCGGGTCAGCGGGAACAGGAAGCCGGCCGCGCGCTCAGCGGTGCGTTCGGTCCGCGGCCCGACGCGACCGGTCTGCGGGCGCACGCCGGCCAGCACGTAACGCATCCCGATCACCACGGCGAGCGCGGACAGGACGGCGCGCCAGTCATCGCCCAGCCAGCGAACGAAGGCCGCCGTGGCGAGCACCGCGGCCAGGACCTCGCAACAGGCCCTGAGCAGCAGCAGCACGCTCATATAGGGGGACAGGTCGGCGGCCACGACGGCGAGCCGGCCTGCTGTCCGTTCGGCCGCGCCGGTGGCGGAAACGAGCGCCAGCGCGGCCTCCGCGCTCGCGCACCAGCCAGCCAGGACGGCGAACACAGCCGCAGCGACCAGAAGCCACGCTGGGGGGGTCATAAGCCAGGCCGGCCCTTCGTTTCACGGGCATCGCGCCAGGCCTCAAGCAGCCGGTCCTGCGTGCCGAACATGGCAGCGTGCTCCTCGGGCTCGGCATGGTCGTAGCCCAGCAGGTGCAAGATGCCGTGCACGCACAGCAGCTCGAGCTCGTCCTGGGTGGAGTGGCCGGCCTTCTCCGCCTGTTCGGCCGCGACCTGCGGGCACAGCACCACGTCACCGAGCAGGCCCGGCTCGGGGCCCTGGTCCTCGCGGTTGCCGCCCAGGTGCGGCGGGCGCAGCTCGTCCATGGGGAAGGCGAGCACGTCCGTCGGCCCCGGCTCGCCCATCCACCGCTCGTGCAAGTCGGTCATCGCCCGCTCATCGACGAGCAGCACCGAGAGCTCGGCGAGCGGGTGGATCCGCATC
>Ga0137380_10007032_pt1 | contig 10057 bp, 9 predicted proteins | sample SagtaG_17_FD_104809 | JGI IMG/M metagenome (GOLD analysis project Ga0137380, IMG submission 104809) | Vadose zone soil microbial communities from Sagehorn Ranch, Mendocino, California, USA - Sage2_L_100_16 metaG | ecosystem: Environmental > Terrestrial > Soil > Vadose zone | place: USA... | reverse complement strand
GGCGGCCAGGCTGGCACCTTGAATGCTCGGCCATGGCCACCAAGTATCTCGGGCCGACCTTCGACATCCACGCCGGCGGGCTGGATCTCGTCTTCCCCCACCACGAGAACGAGCTTGCCCAGTCCCGGGCGGTCGGTGACGGGTTCGCACGCTACTGGCTTCACAACGGCATCCTGGGAGTCGCCGGGGAGAAGATGAGCAAGTCGCTCGGCAACTCGATGCTCGTCGAGAAGATGGTGACCAAGGTGCGGCCGGTTGAGCTTCGCTACTACCTGGGCCAGGCGCACTACCGCTCGGAGATTGAGTACTCGCCCGACGCGCTCAACGAGGCCGTGGCGGCCTACCGGCGGATCGAGGGTTTTGTGGTCCGGGCTGCTGAGGTGGTGGGCGGACAGGGAACTGAGGTGGACGGCGGAGGTGGCGCAGGCCGGGCCGGGGCGGCCGAGCGTGGCGGCGCGGTTGGGCCTGCGCGGGTTCGGACGGGTCAGGCGGGCACTGGCATTGCCGGGGCGGGTGCCGGTGAGGCGGGTGCCGGTGAGGCGGGTGCCGGTGAGGCGGGTGCCGGTGACGGTGGGCCTCCCCTTCCGGCGGCGTTCGGTGCGGCGCTGGACGATGACCTCGGCGTGCCGCAGGCGCTGGCGGTCGTCCACGACGCGGTCCGTGATGGCAACAACGCGCTGGCGGCCGGGGACGGCGAGGTGATCGGCGCTCGCCTGGGCGAGGTGCGCGCCATGCTCGGTGTGCTTGGGCTAGACCCCCTGTCCGAGCCGTGGCAGGGCCGTGGTGGCGGTGAGGATCTCAACGCGGTGGTCGACGCCCTGGTCGGTGTCGCGCTCGGGCAGCGCGAGGCCGCGCGCAGGCGCAAGGACTACGCCGCCGCGGACGCGATCAGGGATGCGCTCAAGACGGTGGGCGTGATTGTTGAGGACAGGCCGGAGGGTCCCCGGTATGACCTCAAACGATAGTGCTGGGCGCGGCGGCCGTGCCAAGAGCGGGAAGCCACGCACGGGCAGCGGCGGCAAGGGGCGCCGGAAGCTGGAAGGCAAGGGCCCAACGCCTCCCGCGCACAAGCGGCCCGGCCACCCGGCGCAGCGCCGGGCCGCCCAGTCGGCATCCGGGGGCGGAGCGCGAAGCCGGACGGCGGGGCGTTCCCCAGCGGGGGACCCGCCATCGAGCGCGGCAGCACAGGTGGGGCGGACGCGCCGATCGGATGGCGCGCCCGGCACCGGAACGCGCGGAGCACGGGATGCGCCGGCTCCGCGTTCCCGCGGAGTGTGGGATGCCCCGGCCACCCGGTCCCGCGGAGCACGTGACGTCCCGGCCACGCGGTCCCGCGGAGCCGGGGATGCGCCGGCCACCCGTTCCCGCGGAGCCGGGGATGCGCCCGAGGTGGTGGCTGGGCGGAACGCGGTGCTGGAGGCACTGCGTGCTGAGGTGCCCGCGACCGCGCTGCGTGCCGGGCCCCGCGGGGATGCCGATGACCGGGTGCGCGAAGCAATCGGCCTGGCGGCTGACCGCGGCATCCCGCTGATCGAGACGGGCCGGGCCGAACTCGACCGGCTGACCGGCGGATCGGTTCACCAGGGCCTCGCGCTGCGGATCCGGGCCTATGAGTACGCACACGCCGATGACCTGGTTGACCGGGCCCAGGCTGCGGGTGAGCCGCCGCTGATCATCGCTCTTGACGGGGTAACCGACCCGCGCAACCTGGGTGCGATCGCCAGGTCGGTAGCCGCGTTTGGCGGGCACGGTGTGCTGATTCCCGCGCGCAGGTCAGCGGGAGTCACGGCGGGGGCGTGGAAGGCGTCAGCAGGAGCCCTCGCGCGGGTACCGGTCGCGCAGGTCCCGAACCTGGCACGTGCCCTGGTGTCTTACCAGGAGGCGGGCCTGTTCGTGGTGGGCCTCGATGCCGCGGGTGGCGCGGAGATCGGCGATGTCGAAGTTGCGGACGCGCCACTGGTGCTGGTCGTTGGGTCAGAGGGCAGGGGCCTGTCCCGGCTGGTGGCGGACCGCTGTGACCTGCTGGCCCGGATACCCATGGTGTCTGGCGCCGAGTCGCTCAACGCTGGTGTGGCAGCAGGCATCGCGCTGCATGAGGTGGTGGCCCGCCGGGCGCCGTGATGTTGCGTCCGCCAGTTACGCGCTATCGTTCGCTATGTGAACATTCGTGGTGCGGAGGAGGCGGACCCGGGCGCGGACGAGGACAGGGGTGCCGACGAAGGCCGGGGTGCCGACGAAGAGCGGGGTGTGGCCGCCGGGCGCAGGACGGACTTCGTGCAGTCCCTCGACCGGGGGCTCGCCGTCATCCGCTGTTTTTCGTCGGAACATCCCTCGCTGACACTGTCCGAAGTCGCCGAGCGCACGGGCCTGACCCGGGCCGCGGCCCGCAGGTTCCTGCTGACCCTCCAAGAGCTTGGGTATGTGGGAAGCTCCGGCCGGCAGTTCTCGCTCCGGCCACGGGTGCTCGCGCTGGGGTATGCCTACCTCTCCTCGTTCAGCGTTGCCCAGATCGCGCAGCCGCATCTGGAGGATCTTGCCGAGCAACTGCACGAGTCATGCTCGGTGAGCGTGCTGGACGGTGACGATCTCGTCTACGTCGCACGTGCGTCCGCCAACCGCATCATGACCATCGCGCTCACGGTTGGCACCAGGCTCCCGCCCTACCCGACGTCGATGGGCCGCATCCTGCTGGCTCACCTTCCGGAAGCTGAGCTCGACGGGTACCTGCGCCGTGCCACGCTCCGCAGGCTCACCGAGCACACCATCACCGACCCGGCGGAACTGCGCGCGGTGCTGGCAACCGTACGCGCTCGCGGGTGGGCGGCGGTGGACCAGGAACTTGAGGCGGGCGTTCGCTCGATTGCGGTTCCGGTTCGCAACCATTCCGGCAAGGTGGTGGCGGCCATCAACGCCAGCGCTCATGCGGCCAGGGTGCCGATGCGGACGCTGGAAAGGCAGTTCCTTCCCCGCCTCCAGGAAGCCGCGCTGCAGATCGACTCGGAGTTGGCCGCCCGCATGTCCACCGGCACCCGCGCCGGCACCCGCACTGTCAGGTAGCGGCGTACGACGCATCGCAGACGTAGCTCCTCGAATGTATGTTTGAAGCCTGCCCTATACTGAGCGCATGATGGGCAGCTTTCAGGCTTCGTTGCTTGACCTGGCCGACGAGGTGGCTCTGGGCGTGCTGGGTGCTTCAGTGCGGAGGGTGAGCCTCACGCACGGGGCATGGGTCGACCTGGCGCCCGGCTGGGTCACCGGCGCCGACGCGCTCTTCGAGCGGATGGTGACCAGCGTGCCCTGGCGGGCGGAGCGGCGGCCTATGTATGACCGCGTGGTGGACGTCCCCAGGCTGCTGTGCTTCTACGGCGAGGGACAGGTCCTGCCCGACCCGGTGCTCGCCGAGGCCAGGGACAGGCTCAGCGAGCATTACCGGCAGGAACTCGGCGAGCCATTTCGGACGGTCGGCATGTGCTTGTACCGGGACGGGCGTGACAGCGTCGCATGGCACGGCGACACCATTGGGCGTGGCAGCACCGAGGACACCATTGTGGCGATACTGTCCCTCGGCACGCCCCGGACGTTGGCGCTTCGGCCGCGGCAGGGTGGCGGGCCCACGATCCGTCATGAACTCGGACACGGAGATCTGCTGGTGATGGGGGGCAGCTGCCAGCGGACGTGGGAGCACGCCGTCCCCAAGAGCACGCGGGTCACCGGGCCCCGGATCAGCGTGCAATACCGTCCCCGCGGCGTGCGCTAGCACGTGCTCCGCCGGCAGCCAACCGGCGTCCTTGGTAGCGCGAAATGAACGTCTAGGTTAAGGGCAGGCATCGCCCGGAATGCACCCCTTGCAGCCCTATGAACAGCGGTGATAATTTCACCGCGCCACGAAGTCATCACCTTAGCGTCAGCGAAAGCAGTTACCGTCAGTTGCTGCTGTTACCCCCGTAACGTTGTCACTCAGCGAACACAGTAAGTAGTCAGCCGAAGCTCACGCTGTGCCTACCGCCCGTGTTGCGGTTCGGCGAGCGCGAGATACCACCAGGGAGGGGAAGGATGACCGAGAGGCAATCCACACCGTCAGGCGACCGGCCGCCATTGTCGCGCCGCGATTTCGTGGGCCGCAGCGCCGCAGGCGCTGCGGGGATCGCGTCGTTCGGGTCCCTGCCGGTGTTCCTCGCCGCGTGCGGTAGCAGCGGTAACTCGTCGTCATCCAAGACGCTGCCCACCTCACTTGGCAGCGGCGGCATGTCCGCCCTCATGTCGGCTGCCAAGAAGGAAGGGCACCTCAAAACCATTGCCCTGCCGCCGGCGTGGGCGAACTACGGCAAGATCATGTCCACCTTCCAGTCGAAGTACAGCATCCCGATCACCAACGCTTCTCCGGACGACAGTTCCGCCCAGGAGAACCAGGCGGTGCAGACCCTCAAGGGACAGTCCCGGGGACCTGACGTGGTGGACGTTGGACCGTCGTTTGCCGCTGACGGGAAGACCCACGGGCTGTACCTCCCGTACAAGGTCGCGACCTGGGACACCATCCCGGACTCCATGAAGGACGCGGCCGGAGGGTGGTACGGCGACTACTACGGCGTGACCTCGTTCGGCACCAACTTGAGCGTCCAGAAGACCCCGCCGAAGGACTGGTCCGACCTGACCAACCCGCGTTACCACCAGCAGATCGCGATCGACGGTGACCCGCGCTCCGCCAACGACGCGTTCTCGGCTGTCTACGCGGCGTCGCTCGCCAACGGGGGCTCGCTCGACGACATCGAGCCCGGCATCAACTTCTTCGCCAAGCTGAAGAAGATGGGGAACTTCATCCCGGCTGACGCGCTCCCGGCGAACATCTCCAAGGGCTCGACGCCCATCGCCATCATCTGGGACTACCTGAACCTGGCGTACAAGAAGCAGTTCAACTCCAACCCGCAATATGAGGTCTCGATCCCTGCGTCCGGCGTCTACGGCGGCTTCTACGCCCAGGCGATCAGCAAGTACGCGCCGCACCCGATGGCCGCCCGGCTCTGGCAGGAGTTCATCTACTCCGACGAGGGGCAGCTTCTCTACCTGGCCGGGTTCACCCACCCCGCCCGCTACGCCGACCTGGCCCAGCGGAACAAGATCCCGCCCGCGCTGGCCGCGCAGCTGCCGTCGCCCGCGGCCTACCAGAACATCAAGTTCGCCACCCAGGCGCAGACCGCCGCCGCCGCAAAGGTGATCGCGGAGCAGTGGGGCCCGAAGGTGGCCAGCTAGCACATGGTGCGGGAGCTCGCCACCCAGATGGACCGCTACCCCCACCAGCTGTTGGGCGGTCAGCAGCAGCGGGTCGCGCTTGCCTGGGCGCTGGCGATCCAGCCGGCCGTGCTGCTGCTCGGCGAGCCACTGTCCGCGCTCGACGCCCAAGTACGCGCCCAGTTGCGGGAAGAGATCCGCCGGATCCAGAGCCAGCTCGGCATCACCACCGTCTACGTGACTCACGACCAGGAGGAAGCGCTGTCGATCTCTGACCGCGTGGTGGTGATGTCGCAGGGCCGGCTGGAGCAGGTGGGGACACCCGCCGACATCTACCGGGACCCGCGCACCCCGTTCGTGGCCGAGTTCGTGGGGACCATGAACCGGCTGGCGGGAACGGTTGAGAGTGCGGATGTGGTCACAGTCGGGGATGAGCACGTCCGGCTGCGCACCGGGCCGCCTGGGGGGCACGGCACGGGGGACGCCGTTATCGTTTTGATTCGTCCTGAATCTGTAACGCTGGAGGAAGTGGACGGGAAGCCGCTCCCTGACGGCACCATCGGCGGGCGTGTCATCATGCACACGTTCCTCGGGCCAGTGACGAGGATTGGGCTCGACAGCGACGTGGGCCCCTGATGGCGGACGTGGCCAGTGCGCGTGCTCTTTCGCTGGAGCCGGGCGCGAAGGTGGCGCTCAGGGTCGATCCGGGCGGATGCCCCGCGGACAGGAACGTCGCGCTGGCCCTGCGGGCGCCATTCCCGCTGGAATTATCGTTTGCCGGACCCGGGGGATATGGCTCCCGGGCATATGGTTCCCCGTGGTTCCCCGGGGGGCGGGGCGGCGGTCTCACAGGACGACGAGCGCGGCGCCGAGGACGCAGAGCACCCCGCCGAACCAGACTCTCCTGCCCGGGCGGTCGCGGGCCAGGAGCATGCCGAACAGGATGGACAGTTCTCGCAGCGTTGCGACTGGTGAGGCAGGAGCGCGCTGGTAGGCGAGCAGAACGAGCAGGTAGGCGGCGATGGTGCCGACCCCGATGCCCGTGCCGGGTGCGGCCGCAGCCCACAGGCGGTGCCAGTCAAGGCGCGCGGCGCCGAGCAGGACCGCCGCCTCCACGGCCGTGACAGCGCCCAGGTAGCCGACCGCGGACGCGGAGTGGACCGCCCTGGCGTCGATCACCGAGTAGGTGGCGATGCTGAGGCCCGTGAGCACGGCGAACCCCACCGCGGGGCCACGCCCCCCGCGCAGGCCCGCATGCGAGATGACCGTCAGGCCCACTCCAAGCGCCAGCGATCCGAGCACCCTGCCAGGGCTGAGCGGTTGCCGCAGCACCAGCGCGCTTCCCAGGGTGATCATGAATGGTGCGATGCCGCGGGCGACCGGGTACGTGAAGGAGAGTTCCCCGCGCCGGTAGGCCGCCGTGAGGAAACTGAAGTAGACAGCCTCTGCGGCACCTGAGGCGATGACGAGCGGCCACACGCCGACCGGCGGGAAGGCGAGCGTTGCGGGAAGCAGGAGCACCGCGCCCACGAGCGCTCCGACGGCGGCGGCGGCCATGCGGTCGGTGGCGCCATGAAGCATGCGGTTCCATGTCGCATGGAGGACAGCAGCCGCGAGCACAAGGGCAAGGGCGGTTCCGCTCATCAGCCAGCTCGCCGGGCCGGCTGACAGGGAACGGCGAACCCGGCGGGTGAGAGCGCGGCCACGTGGGCAAGCATGGCATGTGTGCCTGTGAGGAGGGCTTCCGCCGGAGGTGTGAGTCAGCCGCCGGGACTGTGAGTCGGCTGCCGCTGGAAGACGGCTGAGACGGATCGGAGCTGATGGTGGTGGGCAGGCGCATAGGTGCTGGCTTCCTGGTGGTCGGCGGGGCGGTTGCGGCTTACTTCGCTGTCCTTCGCGACTGGCACCTGCACTGGGGCGCCACCGCACAAGAGGCAGGCGGTGAGGCAGCAGGTGATGACCTCATGCCAAACGCAGGCATCGTGGCGACCCGGGTGGTGGAGATCGATGCCCCTCCGTCGGCGATCTGGCCCTGGCTGGTCCAGATGGGGCCTGGACGCGGCGGCGCGTACACCTATGACTGGATCGAGCGCCGCCTCGGCATCGACATCCGCAACTCCGACCGCATCATCCCGGAACTGCAGTACCTCAAGGTCGGAGATGAGATCCCGATGCCCGGCTACAGCATGCGCGTCGAGCGACTTGACACCGAACAGGCGATGGTCATCCGCTCCAGCAACCATGCGTGGGTGTGGTCGTTCGAGCTCCGGCCCGCCACCGGGCACACCAGGCTGATCAGCCGGAACCGTTTCGACACCTCCGCCATGCCGGTGAAGGACTTGCTCGCCCTCCCGGTCATCGAACCGGGCTCATGGCTGATGGAACGGAAGATGCTCCTCACCATCAAGCAGCGCGCTGAACGCCTTGCCCAGGCTCAGAACACCTTGCCCAGGCTCTGAACACCTTGCCCAGGCTCTGAACACCTTGCCCAGGCTCTGAACACCTTGCCCAGGCACTAGCCGCCGGATAAACGGCGGGCAGAACAACAGCGCGCTACTTGTCCCAGTGACGTACGTTCATGCCAAACGATAGGCTTCAGCACCCCTTAGATGTATCCGGAGGTCATCGTGCTTCGTTATCCCATTCGGGCCGTGACCGTGGGCGCAACCGCGATGCTCTTCATGACAGCCTTCGTTTCACTGGCGGCGGCTGAGCCAGCAACGACCGTCTCCTACCCCGCTGGCGCTACCGCGACCCGGTATTCCGGGCTCGCTTTCGACACCTGCACCGCGCCATCTCTTGCCGCGATCACCGCCTGGGGCGCGTCACCGTATCGCGCTATCGGTGTCTACATCGGCGGTGTCAACCGGACGTGCAGCCAGCCGCAGCTGACGGCGGGCTGGGTCGCGGCGGTGTCGAGCCTGCGCTGGCGGTTGCTCCCGGTGTACAAAGGCCTCCAGCCCTCGTGCGGCGGCAAGCTCACGGACCAAAAGATCGTGCCTTCGGAGGCCGCGAGCGAGGGCACGGCTGCCGCAGACGACGCAGCCGCGAATGCCACGGCGCTCGGCATGCGCCGCGGCAGCGCTTTCTACAACGACATCGAGAACTACACAAGAACTGATACAGCATGCGGCACCGCCGTTCTGAGGTATCTCTCCGCGTGGACGAAAGAACTGCACCGGCTTGGTTACGTCGCGGGCGTCTACGCCAACCTCAGCTCGGGGGCGCTAGACCTCTCGGATACCTACACGTCCACGTCGTACGCTCGCCCGGATGCGCTGTGGATAGCGCGGTACGACGGAAACCCCTCCCTGTCTGGCTGGCCGGGTGTTTCCGACAGCAAGTGGGCTGTCCACCAGCGGGCCAAGCAGTACCGCGGCGACCACAACGAAACATACGGTGGCGTCACCATCAACATTGACAACGACAACGTCAGCGCGCCCACCGCCACTGTCGCCTACAGCTACACGGTGACCGGCACAAGCGCGCTGAACGCCCGTACCGGCCCGTCCAGGTCATATCCGATCGTCAGCACCTACGCCGCCGGGTCCACGCTGTCCGTTGTCTGCCAGGCCCCTGGCTCCACGGTCGCCAGCACCAGCGTTTGGGACAAGCTCTCCGACGGCACCTATGTCGCCGACTACTACGTCAGCACGCCGTCAAACACGGGCTACAGCGCGCCGTTGCCCCGCTGCACCTACCCGTATCAGGTGACGGCCTCGGGCGGGCTCAAGGAGCGGAGTGGGCCCAGCAGGTCATACCCGGTTGTCGGCCAGTTGCCCAACGGTGCCCTGGCCTGGGTGGTTTGCCAGAAGAAGGGCTCCACGGTAGGCACCACGGCAGTGTGGGACAAGCTGCGCGACAACCACTGGGTATCCGACTACTACGTGGCTACGCCAAGCAACACCACGTTCAGCAAGCCCGCTCCGCGCTGCTGAAAGAACCAGCGCCGCGCGGTGCTGGCAGGGAACCGGCTCGCAGTGCGTGCTGGGAACCCAGCCACGGTATTCCGCATGAGGCCTCCAGGTCTCCGCCCGCCCGGTGCGGACGGGCGGAGAGGTAATGCCGACGCTGGGACGGCTGCTGACTCCCGATCAGGCCTGCCAAGGTCGGCGGGTCAGCCCACCTCTGGCGGAACCGACGGGCCGCAGGTCACCTGCGCCCCGGCCGGGACAAGCGCCCAATCAATCCATGGGCCCATGTATTGAGGGTTGTCTGCTTCGTTTGCCGGCAAAGGCCCAGCACTGATCACGAGTCTCGCCCCCTTGGGCATCGCCGAGGGAGTAATGGTGAACGCCCAGTTCGGGAGTGGCTGTCTGTCCACCCATTGCGGCCTGGCGTGAGGACCGCCCACATACCTCCACCCCGAAACGGCCCTCTTTGCCGGAGCCCCCACGATGCGGCGCTGCGCCCGGCAGTTCTCGCCCCACCGTACGATCGCAGGCACTCCGGCTTCCGCTAGCACGTGCTCCAGCCGGGTGGGATCGGAGATTCTCCTCAGTTTGAAAGTGACGGTGCCGTCCGGGTTGGTGTTCACCGACCAGGCTGCGAGGTTCACATGCACCGCATCGGGGGTCTCGCCGCTGACCGGCCAGCCCCCTGTCAACAGGAGCAGGCTGACAGCCAGCGCAACACCGGCGGCCGCCACGCCGGACAGCACGAGCCGCCTGCGGCAATGTCTGGCAGGCCGCTGTGGCCTGCTCATGGTGACGGCCAGCCGGGCACGCGCAGCCTGCCGGATCGCCTCGGTGTCGGCGGGCGGCGGGGGCTGGATAGTGGTGAACAAGGTGATCTCATCCATCGCCAGGTTCCTCCTGCGTAACGTGGGTGG
>Ga0137380_10007031_pt1 | contig 10057 bp, 16 predicted proteins | sample SagtaG_17_FD_104809 | JGI IMG/M metagenome (GOLD analysis project Ga0137380, IMG submission 104809) | Vadose zone soil microbial communities from Sagehorn Ranch, Mendocino, California, USA - Sage2_L_100_16 metaG | ecosystem: Environmental > Terrestrial > Soil > Vadose zone | place: USA... | reverse complement strand
TTTGGACGTAGCCGCGAAAACTGTGCTTTGAGATATTAGCGGGGGCATAAACCCGGAGGTTTGGAACAGCGCAACATTCGTGTTAGTATCATTCAGGTCTAGCCCGGAAATCTGTGCTGACACCGCTATTCCGATCCAGTCACCCGCGACAACAGGAAACTGTGAACCTCCCGCCATACTTGCTCGTCCCTTTGCAAAAACGCCTGTTCCTACTGCTTCAATCAGCGCGAAAGGGCAGGCGTTTGAGCCGGGTGTTACTCCAACAGGGCATTGTGCCCTATAGAAGCCGAGGAAGGGCGCGGCAAAGTTTGTCGAATATGTTTTGGCAAGATTCGTTGTTACATTCAACATGAATCCTGTGACTGAAAGCTGGACTTCGTAGAACAGCGTGATTGACTGGTTAAAATTCACGGTGTGGGTCGAGTTCGTGTTCACAAGTGTTATTGCGGGTGCGCCGCAGTTGCCGAAGCATGAGGTTACAGTCTGCGTAGGCCCTGGTGCGCCCGCGATCAGTTCGACGGCTGAGTGTGACGCGAAGCATCCGGGAGCCGCGCAACTATTAGAAGAATAAGATATGGAGAGAGCAGGGGCCGATGATGGTGCTGGAACATCGTAACTGTTGCAGTTGCCAAATCCGTTAGTGGCGCATACGCTCGTACTCATGCCGTCTCGAAGAATCTGGCCGTTATTCGCCGTTGAACTACCTGATGTTCCTGCTGTCTCATAGAAGAAGCTCTCGAAAATCCAGCTTGTTGTCGCAACATTGGATAATGTTACTTGCGAGACTCCTGAGGAGCCTGCGCTGTCTAGCTGTTGTGATCCTGTCTGTCCGAATGATCCGACTCCTGAATAGTCGAGAAATGCGCCTACAAAATTGTTGGATGACCGGGTTATAGTAACGGTGTCAGAACTGCTTGCGCTGGCGAGTGCGACAAATATGCCTGTGGTGGCCCCGCTACTCTGCCCGGTTATTGACTGGATTGCCAGAGTGAACACGTTGCCCTGGCTATCAGTTACGGTTCCACTTCCTCCGGTTCCGAAGGACATCACATTGACTATTAGCGCGTCACCAAGCGCGACCGTTAATGGGCCGACGGTCATCGGTGTAAATCCGTTTGGATTATCGGCTTTCGCCTTGAAAATGATTCCTGCCGCATGCACCGGCGAGGGAAGCAGGAATAGTCCGAGAGACACGACTAGCAGTACTAGTAAGAGTCGGAGTATGCGGAGTTTCGTAACCTATAGGCCTCCCGGAGTACGCTTCTGAACAAAATCATAGGCAAGTGAGACCAATACTAGTCCAGCGAATACGAACGGTATCAGTTGTGCAACTGGGACGAGGCCCGGAGTCGCAGTAACATTGTTGCTGGCTGGCTGTGTCTGGCAACAGACCAGTTCGACCGCTTCCACTATTTCCTTGGATGTTGTTGGAAACGGAGCCGCAAACCCGACGGTGAAGGACACACCATTAGTTGGCGTTGGCGATATTGCATCTTCAAAGTCTCCAGTAAAAAATGAGGGACTGAGATCAACCTGTCTCTGAGTCGGAGTCAGACATGGAGGAGGACAGCCAGCCGCACCGCAGGCAGTTGGCGGTTCCGGCGACATACAAGTTGCCGACGTGAAAAGAGCGTTGCCGCCAACAACCCAGTTGTTATTGTTTTGCGTGTTGAGGGTTACAAAATTGCTTCCGTGACTACAGCCGTTACACCCATTCAAGACAGAGCTGGCAGAATTTCCTAAAGACAGAACTCCAGCGTAGAGACTTACCATTATCTCAAAGCTGGCGATTGAGGAGAGAGTGACCGTTATCGTCATTGTTCCAGAGCTTTTTACTAGTGAAGAAGTCCACAGGTCATGGTGAAGCGTGACTGGTGAGCCGTCAACTGTGACTCGTTGAGTGTAAGTATTCGACTGGGAGTCAGTTACACTGCTGAACGCTATCGACGCGTTTGCATAAGCCTCGACCACAGCCACATCGTTCCGTGATGCAAGAATGTTGATCGTGTTAGAAGTTGCCTTGACAATCCCCGCTTTGCCAGTGGTGTCAAGCGTGATCGGCTTGGGGCCTAGAGTTTGACCTGTGGTCTGGTTTGCTATCGGTGTCAAGAGTCCTCCGACCAGTAATACGATGATTATGGCCATGAGCAGGTCAGATATTGTGGAAGAAATATTCTAGAGTCCTCCTGGTAATCGACGCTCAAAAATCGCGTAAGTCATCAGCAGAATCATGGCTCCGAAGAAGAACGGAATTAGTTGAATAACTGGCACAAGGCCGACTGTTGCGGTCACGTTAGGGTTAGGCGTGAATCCTGCGTGTGCTATGACGCGTCCAGTTGTCAGGTTGGCGATTGTGGCGAACAATGATGAGGCGAGTACGATGATTATGATCGCGCCGAACAGGTCACCGACCAATCCCGGGCTTGATGTTGCTCTGAGAATGTTGGTGAGGTTTGTCTGGAAGAATCCTGTGTAGGGACGGACCGGTATAACATCATTGTAGAGGACATCGACTATTCCTGCGCCGAAGATGCTGACGAATAGAGTGATGAGTAGGAGTCGGGAAAAAAGGGGTGGTGGCCTCGCCAACGGCGAAGCCCTCTATAGTCCACCTGGAAGGTGCTTCTCGAAGATAGCGTACACCATCAGCAGTATCATGGCCCCGAAAAGGAACGGGATCAGTTGGATGATAGGCACAAAGCCTATCGAAGCGGTTACGTTCACGTTTGGCGTGAATCCCGTGTGGGCGACGGTGATACCTGTGGTGAAGTTGGCCACTACACCGAACAGTGACGAGCCGAGTACGATGACGATTACTCCCCCGAACACGTCCCCGATAATAGAGGCGTGCTTGATAGCAAACGAGGGAAGATGCATTGGAAGCCCTGAGCTGTTATTGATCCACGCCTGGTAGCGTTCATAGGATGCTAGCCAGTACGCGGAGAACTGTTGGTAGGCCGACTTGAGCCGTCTATGGTTGAACGCGTTCCATACGAGGAACGTGAGAAGCCGTGTGTTTTCCGATGCCCTGAAGGCACTCATGGAGTGTAGTATGGAGAGTCGTGCCTATTTAACAGTTCCGGTGTTTTGAGCTTTATTTTTTATTCTGACACGATTTCCGAAGTATCTTGAGAATCGTGGTGTAAAAATAATGCGACAGTGAGGACAAAATGCTTTTCCAACTGTGGCAACAATCATTCCAGCCTCACCACTAGTTTTCGCACGCCTAGCAGGGATAAAACCGCATCGTGGACACCCAATTTCTCTGCCACGACCTCGTCTATGCCCTTTCTCACCATGCAGACCACTCTTAGGGATTTCGATACGTCTATTTCGCCCCGTTTCTGAAGGGCCCCGCTACTAACGCTTCTGTGTGGCGAGCTTCTGATATTTGGCTCTGAGAGTGACGAGAGCAACCTCTATCTCTTTGATAGCGGTCATAGGGTCTTCACGCCATACGCTACTGTTTTTGAGAATGTCTTGTCCATCCTCATCCACACCAGTCTTGACAGGTCGCGTAATGACCAAGCCGTTCTCGATCTCCCAAAGCTCAAACTTGAACTGAGACATTTTCTTCCTCCTTCTCTTTGGGTAAGAGTCCCTTCGTTATATAAACCCATCCGAACGCGAAAAGCCCGAAAAGCGCGATAAGAAGTAGCCCCTGATAAGATGTCTGATTGAAACGCACACAGCCGATTTGCTCGTACCATGAAAAATTTGGGGAAGTGCAGGCGGCATTAAACCCCATCTGGAACGCCGCGAAAACTGTGAAGAAGGCTACGGGCCAGAACACTATAACGTATCGGTCAAAATTGTCCATGTCACAGGATTCCTACTGCAACTAAGACCGCGACTACTGTTAGGATTGTGAATACTGCGGCGACTAGTGCAGGCATTGTTCCCCATATCCGGTTCATCGTACGGGCGTAGGTGTCCTTCCAGTCGAGCCGACTCTTGATGTGGCAGAAGGGGCAGAACTGGTAAACCCTCATCGGGTGTAATCCGTACTGGTAGGTTGTCGGGACATGGCCGAGACTCATACATTTCTGCCATGATTCCTCTGTTCCTTCTGAGAGAACGATTATCGCACCAGAATTCCTCGGTTTCTTGTCTTTACGGATGAAATAGATAGCTATTGCGCCTGAGCCTGCGAACGCGGCGATAATGAAGGCGACGGTCGCGGCTAGAGGGATGATTAGCATCCGTTCACTGACACGAATCCGATTCCTGAAGGTTTGTAGATCGCTGGAAAGTCGTAATTGTGGCTCAGATTGTGGTAGTCGTAGCCTTGAACGGCTCTCGGTTCTGACCAGACGTTACCGCCAGCGTAGATCGGTATGCGGAGATAAATTTCATCGCCTGCCTTGTAGAGATCACAGTATGCCCTGACCAAGTAATCCCACTGTCCAGTCGAAAGTTTGACCGGATACCCTGTTTTTTCCACTGGCCCAGTCTGAACCGACTGACCGTTCACATTGTAGGGATTATCATGCCACACGCCAAGATTTCCGTTAACCCCTTTGTCTAGTGTCACATTCACATTCCAGACTAGCCCGAATCGACCAAGTGATTCCTGAAACACGTTCTGAACCGTTCCATGCACAATCGCGTTTTCGTATTTTGGCAGGTTCACGACGAAAAACAAAACGGCTCCGACGACGATGGCTACTAATCCGATGGCGAAGATTTGCTTAATCATCGTCTGTCAGTGCCGCGACCCCGATTATGCCGAATATGACTCCACCGATGATCAGTGGAACCGCGTAGTAGTATGTCCAGTAGTAGCCGTTCTTGAGCATCCAAGCATCATGCGCCACCCAGTCGAGAGGCCCATTATGATCCATTTCGGCTCGGAAATTGGTCAGTGCCGTATTGTAAACGTCTGTGAACTGTCCTACTTTCTGTGTCTGAGTATAGTTTTCGTAGAAGATAGCCCTCTTGATCATCTGTGTAACATAAGTGTATTGGAAGCTCATGCCGTTCTGTGGAGTCTGCGCCCATGACCACGGCGTATTATACTGGTCAGGTGTTAGTCCTTCACTATTCATCGAGTTGTTGAATTTCTGTAGAAAAGTGACTGATTGCTCGAATGTGGGTGCGTCCTGAGCGTTCTTGGCCCAGTCACCTATGAGCAGATTGTAGCGTCCTTCGTTGATGAATCCTCTCTCGAAAGAGGCTATTCCTCCAGCAACCACCATCAGGATTCCGAGTATGAGAAATACGGCTCCGATTGGCTTACTGCTCATTTTTCTTCTCCTTGTCTAGGCGAGCATGGCATCGAGGACATTCTTTCGGACTCTTTTTCTTGGGAAGCCATGAATACTTGCATCTTGGACAGACCATGCTCTAAGAGGATTCGGATGATGAATATGAACGTTTCTTTTTCTTCCAGAATCGAATCTTGATACCACTGCCTCCCACCATCGATTCAAATATAGAATAGATCATCAGCAGAACGGTTGCCATCACGAGAAACGGTATGAGTTGCAAAAGTGGAGTAAGACCCACGCTTCCGAATCCTGAGAAGCCCCCCTTCAGGGAATACTTGTTCTAACACACGCTCACCCTCTGTTTCCGTATCATTCGGTTCAATTTGAACCTGCCTATCTGGACGAACAGTATCCAGAACCAAGGAACCGAGGTGATCAGGTAGTATTCGAGGTCGTTAGCGTCTGCGCCCCGATGGAGGGCGAAGTTCCACATCGGGGCCGAATCCGGTAGCTTAGCCAGAGGTGCTACAAGCAAGAGTAACGGGTTCAATGCTCCTAATAAAGACAGCCAGACTATCGGCAGATCATAGGGTGCGGCTGTGTAGAGGATGAAGGTTACAGGGAGGTATATCCAGAACAGGCGAAAGCTTCTGATTAGTAACAGGATTGGAAAATCGATGAACGCCAGCATTAACGGATAGTTGACGGTCAAAGGATAGTTAAGCAGATACCAGAGATAGCCGTAGGGTGTATAGTACGGGAAACACCAGCAACGGACAGAAAAAATTATCGAGGTGAGGTCGTGATGATAGTAGAAGGGTAGTTGTGCCATGCGCCATGCGAATAGTCCGACGGCGAGGAATGTTTTTTTCTGGTCTTGAAAGAAAAGCCAGTCTAAGAGTTGTCCGATCAGATATGGAACACAATCCAAGTGTAAAGTGTCGAGATGAACATGGCTGTTACGGCGAACACTAGGAATGTCCAGAGCTTGAAGGCGCGTGGATAGGCTCGGTACATGAAAACGATGTTGAACGCTACTGATTCCTGTTTCGGCTCAGCCATCCGAGGGGGAACCGCGTGACCATACAGCATTTGGGGAGCAGGAGGGTTTGAGACTGTCGCCGGAGCAGGAGGCGACTCTACGGCTATTCCTTCTTTGTGATTGGTCTCGTAGTGTTTCTGCATCGCCTCATTCCCAACGAAGCGGCCGCATCCTCCACAACGGAAATATCCTGAATATTGTTCACTGCTCATAGCTTTGACGTTTCCCTGCTAATTATTAAGCCTGTCTGCTGGATCATCGCATTATCCCTTTCTGTGCCAGCAAATAGATTAGTGCTAACGGTGGGAAAACCCACCATAGACAGACGATGACTATGATGGTTTTGGTTCTTCCCATGTTTTATGTCCAGCATCTCTCCATATTTTCGTAGTGGTCAGTAGTAGAAGCATGATGATGAGGGGAAAGGTGAGGGGAAAGGTGAGGGGGAGACTGATGATGATCAGGATTACCAGCCAGTGTTTTTCTGTGAGGGGTTTCCATTCGATTATCTGTTTTGTTCCACGCTCGGGAGCCAAACGCCGATCATCTGTGTCTGGTAGAACTCTTTTTTGCCTTCCGGTTGCATGAGCCGATACTGTTTCTCCCAGTAATAGCCGGGTAGTGCTTCAATGATCCGTTCCTCATTGTCTGGATGATGAATTTCAATGAAAAGCATCGGATGATAGGTTCTGAGCGTGCGTAATCCGCCTAGGATCGCCTCATGTTCGGCTCCCTCAATGTCAAGCTTGATTATTGTCGGTTTCACGTTGAGAGAATCAATTGAGACTGTTCTGACACGATATGCTTTTTCTGCCGAACCGTAATCGGGAGTGTAGGTGACTGGTTTAGAATAGAGGCTGTTGCCCATCGCGCCATCAGGCCATTCATGGAATGTCGCGTATCCTTCGTTCTCCGCCAGTGCGGCCTCGACCACTTCCACATTGTCAGCGCGGTTAGTGCGAAGATTCGTCCTCAATGATTTAGCGGTTTTCTTGGTCGGCTCAATAGCGATAACTTTCCGGTAATACTTGCTGGCCTGCAAGCTCCAGAACCCACAATGTGCGCCCGCGTCGATGAACAGGTCGCCTTTTGCCAGGATTAGATTCCTAGCAAAGTCTTCCGTGTGGTCGAAGATGGTGTCCCATGTTACACAGAATCCGTTCTCCCATTTACGGTTAATTATCCGTTTGGAGATGATCCAACGCCAGTCTATCATTTTCTCACCGTTGAGTCAGTCAATGTCCGGCCGCAGTCTAGACAGAAATATTTGGCGAGATTACTCTTTGTCACCACGGCCCGTCCACCGTTACGGAACTTTGCGACCCTCTCCCTGGATTTCAGAACGGTTTGGCATCGGTAACAGTGAATATGTCTGCCTGCTATAATGTGGTCGGGGCAGGCGTACTCGTCCATGATATGTAGAGAGACTTCATTGTAGGCCAAGACAACACTTCGCAAACATTCCACCCTGGGCACAGACTGTACACCTAAACCCGCAACTGGGACAGACGGGAATCTTGCTGATCATCGCTTCACGCTCACGGCTTTTCCGAGTCTCATTACCAAACTTGTCATACTTGTTACGATCATAACTCATTTCTGAGACTTCTTAGGCGGATTACATTTGTCGCAGAGACAATCGCCATGTCCATTATGATGAGTCATGTTCATCCTCTAGACAGTCATAGTCGAAAACCTGAACCGAAATCATTTCGGATACCATTCCCGCGCCTCAGCGATTGGGATAAGCCGGAGCTTCAACAGCACACCGCATCGTTCACACACATAACCGTCTGGTGTTCCCCGAATCCTGTCAGACCCACACTTGCCACAGATCATATTCTGAACGAGTCCTCCATCGAATAGTCACAATCCAGCTTCGGCTCGAAATGTTCAGTTAGATGTTTCTGGAAGTCGTCGGGTAGGCCGAAATTCTGCAAGTTGATTTCGCTATCCTCTATCGTAAAGCCGCATTTGAGACATTTCAGCTTCTTAATCGGCATTGAAAATCTCCCTCAAAATGTTGATCGTCTCATCGTTCCAGCGTAGAAACTCTGCAAGCCTAAACACTTGGTCAGGCACTTCGATCCGTCCCAAGTCGCCCATGAAGATTTCCTCTTTTCTCATTCTGTGAATCTGAACTCCTTTTGATGTTTTCCTTCCCAGAACAGAGCATCGACGATCAACCGGACATACTCTTTTTCTGTCGGAGCCGAAAACCCTGACTGTTTCAATATCCCTGTCACCTTATCAGCCAGTGCGGGGGTTCGATGATCATACTGTTTCTTGTGGCAGGTGTCGAGAACATTGTTCAGTAGAAATATTTTCTCGCGCCGCGTCGAAGTTGGCAACTTACTCTGTTAGATTTTTACGCATCGGATTTACATCAATGGGAATGACTGGTGGGAGGATTTTGGTTTCCTCGACAGTATCCTCGGTTATGGTGTAAAATTCCTTGAGATTCAGCTTCTTGATCAGAAGCAGTTTCTCAGTCAAATGTTCTAAAGTTAAATGATTGAAGTGGCAGGCTCGTATCGACAGATTGAATGTCGGCTCTTTCTCGACAACCATGTTTCTGACACACGCACACGGCTACATATTAGCTTTTACACAGAGTCTAGCTTTTATCTCAGACTGTAACTAACTATTGTTGCCATGCCGATAGGAGAGAGGCTCACCTGCCCTTTGATAGAGTCGGTAGCACCGATCCTGCCAATACAGTCCTCTCAAGAGCCGTCACAGGCCATGACCTATTCGAATTATTCGAGGAGCATAGAACTCCCCATAAGCACTCCTAAAGAGGCATGGAGGGGAGTAGGAAGCGACTTTTGTGCCGCTCCTATGTTCGTTACGCCGATGAAGCTGATGAGCCGGGGTTTCTACCCTGGTATAGCTGAGGCATTTTCACTTCCCTCGGACGGTTGCGCGTTCAAAGACTTTCCTTTCCACCACCATTCATGTAGTTTGACCAATTCATCAGCATTATATGTTATCAGCTTCTCTCGCTGACCAGTGAGGAAGAGATTTCTAACTTGGCCTCCCCTTCCGACAGACTTGGGTCCGAATATAATGTCCTTGTTTCCAAGCCACGATTGCAGATTTGTCTCTTTCAGCCTCGCGAATTTTGTTACATTCTCGACATCTAAATACGGCCTGTCGAGGAGTTTGAATAGTAGATTTGGACCTCCAATTTTATTCATTGAGCATCTTTCGGCTAGCATAGGGAAGTCGTAGTGGGCGATGCCATATCCGACTAGGACAGCATCCCATTTGTTATCGGGTAGAATCACTTTAACCGCCTCTTGAAGCATTTCTTTCTCACTGTCAAAATCCTCCACATAGAAGGATTTTACGGAAGGCTTTGAATTGTTGAGGTCGATTGTTCCAATCAGAATTGCTTGCTCCAGAGTCTCAAGAATATTCTGATCGCCATCACGTGGTGGATGGAGATTTTCCATGTCAAATCCTAAGAATCGATAGGTCAAAAAAAAGGACTCTCCTCCGCATAAATCGCGTGATATATTACCTTTTATAACAGTTCGATCTCGTTGGCCTCTTTACCCTCATTTGAGCATTTCAACAGTGGTAAGACGGAGCAGATGGTCTGATGAGAGAGACAGTAGTAGGATGGTCTGCAAGCAGACGGGGCTCCCTAACTCTGCGCGAGTGTCATTCCACCCCGTGTCGGTGCTGTGTCCTGAACCTCGAACCCTAGCCGATTAAGGCTGTCATCGGTTCCTGGCTGATCCCCGAAAGAGTCCCTCCGAAGATACGTCCCTCCGAAGAACCCTGTCTCAGATGAGCA
>Ga0137380_10007023_pt1 | contig 10063 bp, 5 predicted proteins | sample SagtaG_17_FD_104809 | JGI IMG/M metagenome (GOLD analysis project Ga0137380, IMG submission 104809) | Vadose zone soil microbial communities from Sagehorn Ranch, Mendocino, California, USA - Sage2_L_100_16 metaG | ecosystem: Environmental > Terrestrial > Soil > Vadose zone | place: USA... | reverse complement strand
GGCCACGACGATCGCGTTCTCGTTGTCCCACAGCTTCCGCAGGATGCCGCCCATCGAGATGACGTCGTCATCGGGATGGGGTGAGAACACCAGCATCCGCTGGCGCGACGGCAGCTTCGAGCGCCCGCGGATCTTCTGCTTCAGTCGGTTGAACACCGAGCCGTTGAGCGGCCCCGCGGCGCCGTGCTTCGCGAGCAACGGACTGAGGTGGTGCTCCGTGTAGTCGCGCGCGCTGAGCTTGAGGATCGCCTTGCCGCTTTGCTCGGCGAGCCAGACCACCGCGCGTTCGATCAGCGCGGGCGTCCACTCCACGCTCTCGAGCAGCCACGGGGTCTTGATGCGGGTGAGCTCCGCCGCCGCGGCGAGCTCCAGATAGATCGTGGCGTTGGGATGCGTCTGGAGGTAGGTGGCCGCCACGTCCTGCGAGACCTCTCCCTCCACCGCGCGCTGCACGATCTCGGCCTTGTGCTCGCCGGTGGCGATGAGCGCGATCTCCCGGGCCTCGCGGATCGTCGCCACGCCCATGGTGATCGCCTCGCGCGGCACGTTGTCCTCGCCGAAGAAGTCGCCCGCCGCGTCCCGGCGGGTGATCGTGTCGAGCGTGACGAGGCGCGTGCGCGAGTCGGGCGGCGACCCCGGCTCGTTGAAGCCGATGTGCCCGCTCTTGCCGACCCCCAGCAGCTGGAAGTCGATGCCGCCGGCCTCCGCGATCGCCCGCTCGTAGGCCGCGCACTGCTCCCCGAGCGCCTCGCGCGGGACGCGGCCGTCGGGGAGGTGGACGTTCTCGGGCCGGATGTTCACGTGGGCGAAGAGGTTCTCCCACATGTAGCGCCGGTAGCTGTGCGGGCTGTCCGGCGGCATCGGGTAGTACTCGTCGAGATTGAAGGTCACGACGCGCGCGAAGTCAACCTCCCCAGCCTGGTGGCGGCCGATCAGCTCGCGGTAAATCCCCAGGGGCGTGCTGCCCGTGGCCAGGCCGAGCACGCAGCGGCCCCGGGCGGCCGTCTCGCGCGCGATGACCGCGACGATCCGGTCGGCGAGCAGCGTGGCGATATCGTCGTGGTCGGGCACCACGACCGTGCGGACGCGCTCGCGCTCGCGCGGGCCGTCGATCGCAGCGTGCGGCCCGCGCCGCTGGCGCGACGCGATCTGGGTGTCGTCTCCCATCACCTGGCGGTCTCTCCCTCCGCGGGACAACATAACATCCCCGAGAATATAGAATACGTCCGCCTGAGCCAAGAAAGGGGGTTCCGCAACGCCGCATGTTCCGCCGCACGGTCGTTTGCAGTGTCGTGCTCGCGTTCCCCGGGTGGGGACTGCGGGCGCAGCAGCCGCTCGAGCGGCTGTTTTACTACGTGGACGCCGAGAACAGCTACGCGAGCCTCGTGAAACACGTCGACCAGATCACGGTCCTCGGCCCCCAGGTCTACACCGTGGACTCCCTCGGCATCGTATGGGGCGGCGTGGACCGCCGCGTGCTGGACCTGGCCAAGCGCCACGGCGTGAAGGTCATGCCGCTCGTGGTGAACGAAGGGTTCAATCAGCCGGCCCTGCGCCGTCTGCTCGCCGACAGCGCGGCCCGCGGCCGCGCCGTGCACGCCCTGGCGGGGTTGTGCCGCGACAGCGGGTTTTGGGGGATCCAGTTCGACATCGAGAACGTGAACCTCCAGGACCGCGACCGGCTCACCGCGTGGTACACGGACGCGGCGACCGCACTCCACGCGGCCGGGTGCAGGATCAGCATCGCGGTCGTGCACCGCACGGAGGACGCCCCCGGGCCGACCGCGTACCACCGCTTCCTCTATGAGAGCTGGCGCGAGGGCTACGACCTCGCGGCGCTCGGCCGCGTGGGCGACTTCGTCTCCCTCATGTCGTACGATCAGCAGACGCGGCGCACGCCGCCCGGTCCGGTGGCGGGCCTGCCGTGGATGCGGGACAACGTCGAGTACTTCCTGCGCTTCGTGCCTCCCGAGAAGCTGTCGCTCGGCATCCCGCTCTGGAGCGAGCACTGGTTCAGCCGCTACGACCCCTCGATCCCGGAGCGCGCCCGCTCGTGGTCCGAGACTGTGAGCTGGGCGTGGGGCGCTGGCCTCGCGGAGCGAAACGGGGCCGCGGTGCAGTGGGACTCGGTGCAAGCCGCCCCGTGGGCCATGTTCGCGAACGGCGGCGTGTTCGAGTGGGTCTTCCTGAACGACGTGCGCAGCTTCCGCGCCGAGCTGGCCCTGGCGCGAGAGAAGAAGCTGCGTGGCTTCTCGGCGTGGGTGCTCGGCCCGGAGGACGAGCGCATCTGGGACGTGCTGCGGGGGGAAGGGAAGCGCGACTGAGCGCCCGCGTCAGCAGCCCGCCGCCGGGTTGGTCTCGCACTCCTGCAGTGGAATCGGCAGCACCGGCAGCGTGGGCGTCGTGGTGATCGCGGTGCCGAGGCGCCGCGTGTCCTCCCACCGCAGCCCCTGCTCGAACAGCTCGTAGCGCCGCTCGTACGCGATCTGCGCGAGGAGCTTCGCCGGCGTGTCGAGCTGCGTCGTGGGGTCGAGCGCCGGGAGGTTCGCGATCGGCTCGTCCACGGGCGAGCTCGCCTGCGTCCGCACGGCGTTCACGTAGAAGGCCGCGGAATCGAGCTGGCTGAGCTGCGTGAATGCCTCCGCCTTGATCAGCTTCATCTCGTCCGGTAGGTATACCTGGTACGCGTCGTTCTGGCCCCCGTTCTTCTTGAGCGGCAGGAGCAGCGAGTCGGGGTTGCCCGTGACGGGGGCTGCGGTTGTGTCCACCCAGTAGCCCACTCGCCCGTCGCCGGGCTCGGCCTGGTCCTTGAAGCTCTTGAGCACCCGGACGTAGCCCGTAGTCACCGACAGGTTGTAGATGGGGTTCGACACCGGCGCCGTGTACGCGAACAGCGACAGCACACCCGTCGGCACCGTATCGGCCGCCCCGATCGCCTGCGCGTATCGGCCCGCGATCAGGTAGTACCGCGCGCGCATGGCGTCGATGGTCGCCAGGACGTTGAAGCCCACGCCCAGCACGCGAGAGTTGAAGCCCGCGAGGCCCGAGCCCGATGCGAGGACGAAGTCCGTCCGGGCCGATTCGAGCAGGGCCAGCACGGTGTCGAGGACGACCGGCCGTGCCTCCGGCACCGGAGCCGGACCAGTGACGTTGATCGGTACCTGCTGATACTGGAGGATGATCGTCCCGAGCGCCATGGCCTTGTAGAGCTTGGCGAGCGCCACGATGCCGCCGTCGAGCCCCGCCCCGAGCCCGACCTGGGGCGCGTGCACGAGCAGGTTGTTGGCCGACTTGATCGTGGCGTAGGCGTCAGCCCATGGGGCGAGCACGACCCCGTACGATGCGTCGAAATTCTGGCCCGTGAGGAGCGACTGATAGGAAATCAGCGATTTCGTCGTGGTGCCCCACTCATCGGTGACAAGCGATGGGGGCACGAGGAAGTCCGCGACTGCGTTCGCGTACTGGGCCTGCATCCCCACGGCGAGCGCGATGATCCCGTCGGGCGTGTTCAAGACGTCCTGCTCGGCGGGGCTGTTGGGGTTCTGGAGCGTGAGGTCGCAAGCCGCGGCCGCCGAGGCGACGGCCACCCACAACACCACGCGCATACCGCGAGAAGCGCAACGCGCCATGTGGGCCTCCCTCAGAATGCGAAGTTCAGACTGACGGTGTAACTGCGCGGGATCGGCGTGTCCGCGAAATCCACGCCGCGCGACACCGTGCTCGCTGAGAACAGGTTCACCTCGGGGTCGAGTCCGCGATAGCTGGTCCATGTGTGGAGATTCCGGGCCGCGATGCGCAGATCCATCGTCTCGGCCCCGAAGTGCCTCGCGAACCGCTGGTCGAAGTGGATGGACAGCGCAATCTCCCGCAGCTTCACGAAGCTGCCGTCCTCGATGTACTCCTCGTAGATCAGGCTCCGACCTGCGGGGTTCAGGCTGAAGGTCCGCGGCACGGTGTCGCCCGTGATCTCCCGCTCGACGTCCTTGTCCACCCCGAACAGCTCCGTGATGCGGCGCGTGAAGTTCGCGACCTTATTCCCGAAGCGCCCGTCGAGCAGCACCGAGAGTTGCACGCGGCGTCCCAGTTCGAAGCTGTTGCTCAGCGACGCTACCAACGACGGGTTCGGATCGCCCAGCACCTTGCGCGCGCCGACCACGGTGCCGTTGGGCAGCGTGTCGGTCGCGCGCACGGGAAGGAGCAGTGTGTAGGGCTTGCCTTGCATGGTCACGTTCACCGGCGCGTACAGGATGCTGCCGTCCGGGTTGCGGACGTAGTAACCGCCCAAGAACGCGCCGATGGGCTGGCCTGGGATCACGGCGTTCAGGTAGTCGGACAAGAGCGTGTCTGCGGCAGTGATGAGCTTGTCCACGCGGGTGCGGTCGTGAGTGAGCGACAATCGCGTGCGCCACACGAAACGCGACCGGTTCACGTTCACCGTCGAGAACGCCGCTTCCCACCCGTGGTCGGAGACTACGCCGACGTTCTGGAACTGCAACAGGGAGCCGCTGCTGGGGTTCAGAAGCACCGGCAGCACGAGGTCCGACGTGCGCCGGTGGTAATAGGTCAGCTCCGCTGATGCGCGCTCGTCGAAGAGCCCGAGGTCCAGTCCGCCCTCGGTTTCGCGCTGGCGCTCGGGTCGGAGGTTGGGGTTGCCCGCGAGGCTGCTCGCGGCCAGTCCGGGCTTCCCGCTGAACGACACGTTGAAGTAATTGTCGAACTGCGCGTACTGGTTCGGCGGCGTCCCGCCGGTCTCGCCGTAAGCCGCCCGCAAACGCAGCGTGCTGACTCGGCGCCCCAGTGCGGAGTTGCGGAAGAACGGCTCTTGGTCGAGAAGCCACGAGCCGCCCAGTCGGGCGTACGCCTGCCAGCGCTCGTCCGGGCCAAACGCCGAGGCCCCCTCCACATTGAGTGCCCCCGTGACGAACAGCCTGTCGGATAGGCCCACGCGCTCTTCGGCGAAGCCACCCACCGTGCGGAGATCCGCGAGCGCCTGCGACGCGGTCTGCGTGGCACCCCCGACGGTCGTCTGGTCGATCGGCAGGTTGCTCGCTCCCGCCGAGACGAGGTCGCTATGCGTGGACGTGTAGTGATACCCGAGGGTTGAAGTGAGCCCAAGCGCGGATGACGGGTGGGCCACGTGGGTCGCGGTGAAGTCCGTGTTCACGCTCCGCGAGATCCTCACCGGATTCACGATGCTGCCCAGGAAGCCCGAGCCGGTCGAGAACGGCGGCTGCAGGTACTTGTCCTCATCGCGGTAATCGTCGAGACCGACGACGGCGTGCAGCGTAATGCTGGGGATCGGGTGAAACGACGCCTCGGCGCTCCCGATCAAGCGGGTGACGTCTTGCGGGGCCTCAAAGGTGTGAAGCACGGTGAAGACGTTCGGGCCGAGGACCGGGTTGTACGGGTAGCGGCCCAGGTTGGGGTCATAGAACGGTTTGACGCTGGTCGGGGTGAAGATGAGGTTCGTCAGGACGCCCTGCGTCTGCTCGCCCTCCGGGATGAAGTCGCTGTGCGTCTGGAGGAAGCTGCCGCTCAAACGGATATCCAGGTTCGGTCGCAGCTGCTGCGAGAAGGTCGCGCTCACGGTGGAGTGATGGCGCCCCTCCGCCTGCACAATCGCCTGCTGCGCGTCGTAATCGCCCGACAGGTAATAGCTCGTGCCGCCGCTGCCGCCCGACACCGACACGCGGTTCACGGTCGACGCGGCGGTGCGCCAAATGGAGTCCTGGATGTCATAGCGCTGCACCGGCGCGCCGAGCGAGTCGGCGCCGCCGTACACGACATCGGTCCACCCGGCCTTCGGCGCCATGTTGAAGGCGAACTTTTTCGGCGTCTCGCTCAGGCCGACCTCACTGCCCACGGTCACGCGCGCCGGCCCTTGCCGCCCGCGCTTCGTGAAGATCTGGATCACGCCGCTGTTGGCGCGCGAACCGTACAGCGCGGCCGCCGCCGCGCCCTTCAGCACCTCGATATGGTCGATATCCCCGGGGGCGATGTCCGACAGACGGTTCGAGAGCGCGGCGTTGCCGCGACCTGCGTTGGCCCCGAGGCTCACGAGGGCCTGCGAGCTGTTGTCCACGATCACGCCGTCCACCACCCACAGCGGCTCGGCGTTTCCGAGGATCGTGCTCGTCCCCCGGAGCCGGATGCTGATCCCCCCGCCGGGCACGCCAGTGTTCTGCGAGATGAGCGCGCCCGTGATCTTGCCCTCGAGCGCCTGGTCCACGGTCGTTGCGCCGGCCGCCCCGTTCACCACTTCGCCCGGAACGCTTTCGACCGTGTTGCCGAGCACCTTGCGCTCGGCCGGCGCGCCGGTGCCCGTCACTACGATCGCGTCGAGCGCGACGGCGGCGGCACGCAGTGCCACGTTGACTTCCATCGTGTCCCCGGCCGTCACGTCGACTTCCTGGCGCGCCATCGCGTACCCGACCCGGCGCACCAGGAGCAGGTGATGCCCCGCCGGCACCCCACTGAGCGCGTACTGGCCCGTGGGAAGGGTCGTCGTGCCGAGGGCCGTCTGCGCGATCGTCACGCGTACGTCAACGACCGGTTGCCCAGTCGCGGCGTCGGTGACGCGGCCACGGATGGCGCCCGTCTCCTGGGCAGTGAGGGGGACTGGAGCGACGAGTGACAACAGACACCACAGCCCCATTGGGCGGCGGGATCGCATGCCTCTTCCTCCGGTGGGCCTACGCTTCCAGATGGTCTCGGAACTTGTGGGAGGGCAGACGCTATCCGCCGACTGGGGGCGTGTCAAGAAAGCGGCCGGCGTCCCTAAAACCGCGGGCGCCGGCCGCTAGACCGCCGTACGATGCTCTTACTGCACGACCACGAGCCCGGTCATCAGAGTACCATGCACCGCACACTGGTAGGCATAGGCGCCGGGTGTCGTGAACTTCACGGTGTATGTCTTGCCCGCGCCGGTCATGATCGCGCTACTCGGGAAACTCGGCGCGCCCGTCGATTGAACGCCGTGGGATAGCGACCCGAGCCAAGTCCAGATAATCGCCGCGCCCGCCGGGATCGTATCGACCGCCGGGTTCTGAGATCCGTTGTGAACGCTCCTAAAGAAGACGTTGTAGACATCGCCGCCGACCTGCACCGCTAACGCGCCGGTTGCCGTGAACACGACGGGGGAGCCGGCTAGTCCCGGCGTCTTCGCCGTGTCGGTCTGGGCACCGAGGGTTGGACCGAGCGTACGCGTCGTGCTCGCCACCCCGTCGTTCCCGGTCATCGTCGTGGTGGGATTCACCGACCCGCCGCCGTCCCCCACCACCCACACGACGGGTACCTGAGGCACCACGTTGCCGTGGCTATCGTGCACGATGACGCTATGCGGCGTGGGGAGCGCGCTGTTGATCACGCCCGTCTGCCCGTTACCTCCGTTCTGCGCGATCTGGGTCGGGATGCCCGGGAGTGCCGTCGAGGTGAACGTGACGGGCGAGCCGATCAGGCCGGTCACCGCGGCGCGCACCGACTGCGCGCCGGCGGTGGAGCCGAACGTGTGCGTGATGACCGCCATGCCGTTGACATCGGTTGTGCTCGTTGGCGCGGAGACTCCACCCCCGCCGGCGCTGACCGTCCAGTTCACGGCGACGTTCGGCACCGGCACGCCGTCCTGGTTCGTCGCAATCACGCGGTACGGGTTGGGGAGCGTAGCCAGCACCGTGTCCGTCTGGGCGTCGCCGTTGCCCGGTGGTGGCGCCTTGTCGAGCCGCGTCGCGCCCTGAATCTGCGCGACCGCGTGGAACGCCACGGGAGACCCCGAAAGGCCTGTCTTCGTCGCCGTCGCCGTCTGGTTGCCGGCGTTGGGGCCGAGCGTCCATTTCGTCAAGGCGACACCGTTCGCGCCAGTATTGGTCTGGGTCGGATTCACCGAGCCGCCGTTCGCCGCCGACCAGCTGATGGTGACGCCCTGGACGGGCGTCCCGCTCTGATCCTGCGCGATGATCGATAGCGACGTCGGGAGCGCTTGAGTCGCCGGGCCGACTTGCCCGTCCCCGCCGTTCAGCGCCACCTGCGTCGCGCCCTGGATCTGCGCGGTGGCGCTGAAGCTCACGGGCGAACCGGTGAGGCCGGTCCTGGACGCCGTCGCCGTCTGGGCGCCGGCGTTGGGACCGAGGGTCCAGATGCTAATCGCGACGCCGTTCGCGTCGCTGTTGCTCTGTGGGGTCACCGAGCCGCTCCCTGCACCCGCCGCCCAGGTGACCGAGACCCCTCGCACCGGGTTGTCGCTTGCGTCGCGCACGATCACGGCCAGGGGAGCGGCCAGCGCCTGGCCCGCCGGTCCGACCTGATTATCGCCGTCGTTTGAGGGCGCCTTGGCGATCTGCGTCGGGGTCGCGCCAGGTGGCGTGCTGCCGCCCCCACCGCACGCCAGGCCGAGCATCGTCGTGGCGACGAGCAACGCGCAAGACCGACGAGCCAGGGCCATGGTGCACCTCCGTGACGGAAGGGAAGCGGGTCAACGACATACACCACGAGGGCCACTCCGTTGCTTGACGGGGCGGGTGGTACGTCGCATATGTAGTACGCGCCCCCCACTTGCAACGGATGCACCGTCCAGACCGGCGGCCCCAAGAGGCAGCTCGCCGCGGCGGGTCGGTGTGTCTGCAGGAGCCGCGGTGAGACTGGAGACCTATCTCGAGGGCCGGCGGGAGGTGCTACGCCAGGCGAGCATGGCCCTCGGGGGCCGTCCGGTGACCGTATGGGAGGTCTCCACCAGCGCCGAGCCCGAGCCGCAGGCATCGAGCGAGCCCACCCCTTCCCACCACGCGACCAAGCTGGACGTGGACGCCACCTTGCGGCGTTGGAACATCCCCATCGTGCAAGGGAGCCGCTGGGTCGGCTGCCGCGCAACGGCCGCGGGCGCATGGGTGATCGCGCCGGTGCGGCTGCGGCCGCCGGCGCCGCCGCCCGACGGTCGGGAGCGCCGCAGCCCCGAGCGCCTCACCCTCGAGCTCGCCGGGCTGTGCCTTGGCTTGCTCGACCGGCGTGAGCCGGCGGCCGGCGGGGAAGCGAGCGTCCGCCGGGCCGATCCGCTCCAGGACATCACGACGCTGCCGGGCGTCATCGCCCACGAGCTTTCCAACCCGCTCACCGCCGCCCGCGCGGGTCTGCAGCTGGCGATGGAAGCGGTCGGACGCTGGACGGAGGTGGCGGCGGCGCGGCGGCTGGAGCTGTTGGACGAGCTGGGCCAGGTGATTGAGGACATCGATCGGTCGGTCAACTTCCTGCGAGCGATCAAGGACCGGGCGCGGGGGGCCCTGGCGCGCTCGGAGCGGTTCGATGCGGTGCGCGTCGTGCGCTCTTGCTGCACGCTCGAAAGCCGCGTCCTCAAGGAGAAGCGGATCCCCCTCGAGTTCGAGTCTACGCTGGAGAGCGTGTACCTGAAGGGCGACCCCAATGCGCTGTACGACCTGCTCGTGAACCTGATCCGCAACGCGGCGGACGCAACCGCGGCCCGGCCGGCCCCGATCCGGGTGGGCCTCATGCAGGACGCCGTCAAGCTCCGGCTCACGGTGCGCGATGAGGGATCGGGCATCCGCGCGCCCGACCTGGAGCGGATCTTCGAGCCGGGCTTCACCACCAAAGAGTTCGGCGAGGGGAGCGGCATGGGTCTCGTCGTGGTGCAAAGCGTGGTCCGAAACATGTTCGGCGGCAGCATCGTGGTCGACTCGAGAGTCGGTGCCGGCACGACCATGACCGTGAACCTGCCGATCCCCGTGCAACGCTCCGTTGATCCGCGTTCGGAGGCTGAGGCCGCCCCGTAAACGATTTCCCCCGCTGGCGCGTAGCGAAGGGGAGCACTCTTCCTTCTATACGTGAGGGACTCTCCGTGAATCGGACTCGTGCGCTCGCGGGCGCCGCCGTGCTGGCCGCGCTGCTCTCCCGTTCCGCCCCCGCCCAGGACCTCGCCGTGGACACTGCGGGCGCAGGCCTGCTCATCGACCAGGCGCTCAACCACTCCGAGGTGATGCCGAACCTGCGCCACCTCGTCGACGTCATCGGGCCCCGGCTCACCGCCTCGCCCGCCGCCCGGGGGGCGAATGACTGGACG
>Ga0137380_10007022_pt1 | contig 10063 bp, 9 predicted proteins | sample SagtaG_17_FD_104809 | JGI IMG/M metagenome (GOLD analysis project Ga0137380, IMG submission 104809) | Vadose zone soil microbial communities from Sagehorn Ranch, Mendocino, California, USA - Sage2_L_100_16 metaG | ecosystem: Environmental > Terrestrial > Soil > Vadose zone | place: USA... | reverse complement strand
GCGCATCGGGTTTGGCGCACCGCCCCGGCTGACCGAGCTACGCAGGCGGTGGGCGTCGACGAGAAACCACGTGCCAAGCACGGCGGCGCATGCCGCGTAGATCCATCCAGCGTAGGGCACCAGCGCAAGCGTGGCCGTCACCATGAGATATGAGTAGATCAAGATCTTGCGCACCACTGTGGCGGGTGGCGCGACGACAGGAAGCATTGGCACGCCCGCGGCCGCGTAATCGGCGCGAAACCTCATCGCGAGCGCCCAGAAGTGCGGTGGTGTCCAAAAGAAGATGATGGCGAACAAGACGATCGCAGGCACGCCAACCGAGCCGGTCACCGCGGCCCACCCGACCAGAACAGGAAAGCACCCGGCCGCGCCTCCGATGACGATGTTCGAAGCGGTTCGCCGTTTCAGCCCAATTGTGTACACACCGACGTAGAACACGATCGCACCATCGGCAAGCGATGCCGCCAGCCAGTTAACGCCGATGCCGAGGAGCACGGTCGCGAGCGCGCCCAGAACGATCCCGAACGCGAGGGCCTCGGCAGGGCGGATGACTCCTCCCTTGGCGAGGGGCCGACGTGAGGTGCGCCGCATGATCGCGTCAATGTCGCGGTCCAGGTAACAGTTGATCGTGTTGGCACTTCCTGCGGCAAGGGCGCCGCCGGCCAGGGTGATCGCGAGCCTGCGCACCGACGGAAGCCCGTGCGCGGCAAGCAGCATGGTTGGGACGGTGGTGACAAGCAGCAACTCGATGATCCGTGGTTTGGTGAGCGTAAACAAGGACCGCGCGACCAGGGGCAGCGGGCGGCGCAGGGCGACAGCCGCAGCCGTACCGGGACTGGCGCCGGCGGTCACTGCATGGGCGCCGCCGCCGGCTACGTCAGGCGTGGCCGTTTCGCCGGCGACCTGCTGCCGTGCCTTCACTGCGTGCCATCTGACGCACCAGCATCGGCTGGGGGTGCCTGTGCCGTGCCGGCGGGTTCCTCAGGCACGGCCGACTCCTCGGGCGCGGCGGACTCCTCGGGCGCGGCGGTCGCGGTGCTGGATTCAGCCGCCGGGGCATCGGCCTGCGCGGCGGCAGTGCCGGACTCCGCACGCACGGTCGCAACCTCAACGGGGGACTCAGCTGGCGTCTCGGTCGGTGCCCGCGCTGTTGCAATGGCGAGGTCAGCCTGGGCGATCGAGGCCTGGAAATGGTGGATCGAGGCAGGCCGGAACCTCCGGCTGAGCGGCCAGTCCCATCCGGCGAAAAGCCCCCACAGGATTGTGGCGATCACTGCGAACAGCAACATGGGAAACAGGAACGTAAGGATGGCGCCACCCTGCGAGTTAATCGGGGCTAGCGCGAGAAGCGACTCGGCCATGAATTCACCTCAACCGTTGTCTGTCGCAGGGTCACAGCCTAGACCAGGTAGAACAGGATCCAGGCGAGGATCGCGATCGCCGCCAGATAGTTCCAGACTGCGGTAAAAGCGCTCAGCGCCGCCTGGAAGTGTTGCAGGACGATGACATCGTCGGTCGCTCCCGGCGGTGCCGTGAACCATGCGGTAGGCAGCTTGGTCGCGCGCACGACCAGGGTTTCCAGCCATATCATCGCACCGAGTGCGATGACCGCGTACACCGGGTAGAAGCCCACGAAGACGCTCGCGAACCCCCCCTGGCCGGGAAAGAAGGGCAGGTTGAGCAGTTCCCAGATCTGCATCCCCACCGCAGCAAGGCCAAGCACGAGCGCGCCAATGGCGGCCCGCTGCCACGCTGCCTTGCCGCCCCTCTTGAGAGTCCGTAGCGCGACGGTCTGCACCGCGGCGCTCAGCACGACCAATGCCATGATCACCGTGCCGGCCCACACATGCGGAGAGATGAAGCCCGCTGGCCGCCACAAGCCGTGCGAATTCAGCGAGCGCAGGTAGAAGTAGGCGAAGACGAAGGCGCCGAACAAAAACGACAGTGAGCCGATGAGCAGCCTTGAGCCCGTCCAGGTGGCATTGAGTGCGGCCTCGTGGTAAAAGAGCGTCTCTTCTGTGGCGCTGTCGTCATGCGTGGCCTGGATCTCGCTCATGACGTAGCCTCCGCTCCCACACCGGTGGCTGCCGCGCCGTTCAGCGCGCTGGCGACCACACCCGGTGGCGGGCTCAGGTCAGCGACGGGCAGTGCGTCGGGGACGCCGTAATCATAGGGCCCGGAGAGTACGACGGGGACACGGGCGAAGTTGTCCGGCGGCGGCGGCGAGGCCACCTGCCATTCCAGGCCTCGCGACCGCCATGGGTTGGCAGCTGCCCGCTCACGGACGATCACCGTGGACCAGATGAAGTTGATGACAAAGATCAGAATGGATCCACCGAGCAAGAACGCCGAGATCGACACCCAGTCGTTGAGCGTCTCCAGGTTGCGCGCGTACTCGAACACCCGCCGCGGCTGGCCGAGCAGGCCGAGGGCGAACAGCGGGAGGAAGGTCGAGTTGAAGAACACGAACATCGTCCAGAAGTGGATCTTCCCGAGCCTCTCGTTCAGCTTGATCCCCATCATCTTGGGCAGCCAGTAGTACAGCCCAGCCATGAACGCGAAGATAAGGCCACCCATGATCGTGTAGTGGAAGTGCGCCATCACGAAGAAGCTGCCGTGCTCGGTGGTGTCAGCGGGAACATCGGAGACGAACACCCCGGTGACCCCGCCGATGAGGAAGTTGAAGTAGAAGGCAAGCGCGAACAGCATCGGTATGGTGAACCTGATCTTCGCCTTCCAGAACGTTCCCATCGCCACCAGGAAGATGAACCCGGTCGGGATCGAGATGAGCTCGGTGGTCAGCATGAACAGCGGCCGCATGTCAGGGTTGATGCCACTGTTGAAGAGATGGTGCTGCCAGACGAAGAAGCTGAGCAGTGTCACCCCGATCATCCCAGCCGCGGCGATCCGATAGCCGAACAGCGGTTTCCTGCAGAAGACAGGGAGGATTTCCGAGACGATACCGAACCCCGGCAGCGCGAGGATGTACACCTCCGGATGGCCAAAGAACCAGAACAGGTTCTGGTAGAGGTAGCTGCTGCCGCCGACATTGTCGGTAAAGAACCCGGTCTGCACGGTCCGCTCGGCCAGCAACATGTACATTCCGCCGACCAGCACAGGCGCGGCAAGCACCATGAGGAAAGAAGTCGCCACCATCGACCACACGAACATCGGCAGGCGGCTCCAGCGCATGCCGGGCGCACGGTAGCTGATGACCGTGACGATGATGTTGAACCCGGCCAGGATGATCGAGATCCCCATCAGCCCGAACGCCACGGCGTAGGCGTCCATCCCCTCGCCGGCCTGGAGGGACAGGGTCTCGTACCCGGTCCACCCGGTGGGAAAGCCGCCGAGCAGGATTCCAGACAGCAAGACGAGGTAGGCGGCGGGCGTGAGCCAGAACGACAGCGCCTCCAGCCGAGGGAACGCGACCCGCTTGGAGCCGATCATCAGCGGCACGAGGTAGTTGCCGAACGGGCCGAGGATGACCGAACTCATCATCATCATCATCATCGTGCCGTGCTCGCCAACGACCATGAGGTAGGCGTTGGGGTTGAGCACGTGGTACGACGGCGACAGCAGCTCGGTTCGTATCGCCATGGCGAAGAGGCCGCCGGTGAGGAAATAGATGATCATGCCGACCAGGTACTGCAGGCCGACCACCTTGTGATCGAGCGAGTACCTGAAGTACCGCGCCAGACCTGACGCCGCCTCCGCGTCGCCGTCACGCGGTGGACGCCCGGCCATCTGGCGCAGGAGGTCGTTGAACACGCCGAGCCCGGCCAGCCAGCCGACGACGCCGAGAACGTAGCCGAGAACGATCGGCATGTCGCTCGTATCGGACGACGGGATCTGCTGGTAGTCGCTGGCCAGGAAGTTACCGAGCCAGTGACCGATCAGGTAGCCGAGCACCGCACCAACGAGCGCGGTGTGGATCGCCGGGCGTGCCCACCACGGCCTCGCTGGCCGCGGTCCAGTCGGCTCATGCCCGCTCGGCTGCTGCGCCTTCTCCGGCTGGGTCTCGATGGCCATCCGGTCACCTCTTCATCGAATGAGTGTCACATGCAGACCTTGGGGACCGCCCGCGGATCTCGCGGGCGGCTCGCGCCACAGCCCGCGCAATACGCGGGTACCCGCGCGTACGGACCTGGTTCACGGTCCGTTCCCCGGATCCTGCGGTGGGTAGTAGCCGCCGCCTGCACCAGTGATGCCGAGCTTCACGAGGACCTGGCCGATCTTTGGGATCACGGCCGGGTCATAGATCGTGGCGTACGGCGGCAGGAGCTTGGTCACATCCGCCAGCCGCGCCTGCGTGCTGGTAGCCCACTCCTGGAACTGGGCAGCGGTCACCACCCGCCCGACATTGGTCATGCCGCCGTGGAAGAGCCCGCACAGCTCGGCACACCGCACGCGGACGTTGCCCAGATGCTCGGGCTTGGTGTAGGCGACGTCGTTTATGCCGGGGTTGGCATCTGCCTTCACGCCAAGCTGGTAGGCCCAAAAGCTGTGGATGACATCCAGCGATGTCACATTGAACTGGACGTCCTGCCCTTGCGGCAGGACCAGTTGGGTCGTCTCCATCCCGCCGAACTGCGGGTAGCGGTAGGTGAAGATCCACTGCTGCGCGATCACCTGCACCTGCAGGGGACGACCGTTTGGTTTCCAGATCGGTACCGGTCCCTCACCGGCGCCCGCCCCATTTGGAACGATCAGCTCGACCGTGCCGAACACGAACAGGGCGAGCACGATCACTGACGTGGCGGCGATCCAAGCGGCGGAGATGCGTGCGTGCCCATGGATGGGCGGGCCGTCCTCCTCGTCTCCCTCACGGTGCCGCCACACGATCAGCGCGTAGGCGAAGTAGATCCATACGAACAAGACGACTGGGGCACACATGACCGCCATCAAGGTGATGGCCGATTGCTGACCGGAGGCCGAGGACGACATCGCGCCCGGCGGCATGTGGGGCCCGAGGGTGAACCAGATGATCGGATCAGCGATGGCGGATGCGACCAGCCAAATGAGGAAGATCCGCAGGCCGTGGCGCGGCTCGGCGCCGTGGGTCGTGGTCGAAGTCGCGGCCGTCATCAGGCCACGACCTCGATCTGGCCGGTCATGTAACCGTATGTCGACATGGGACCACCGTTGCCGTAGATAAAGCCACCGCCGCAGGGAACCCGGCATTGCCAGATGAAGGTGCCGCCCTTTGCCGGCGTCCTGAAGCTGAACTGGACGACCGCGTGCGGGCCGGAGGTGCACGGCGCGGTGGCGCACAGGTTGTTGTTCTCCTTCTCGGTCATCGGCGAGGCGACTGGCAGGCTGAGACCGAGACCGGGGATCGCGAACGTGTGCTGAACGGAGCAGAATGACCACCCGTTCAGCGTGGAGACCGGCTTTCCGTTGACGTACTCAACGCCGCCGATGGTGCCTACGACCTTGCTCCACAACTGGTTGCGCGGCGGCGTGCAGCCGTCGTATGCGAGGATCGTCACGTTCACCTGGGTGTTCGCCGGGAGCTTGAGAAGGGTTGAATGGTCCCATTTACCGGTCTGCGGATTCTTGGTGAAGTAGGAGACCCAGTCGGGCCTGGTACTCACCGTGGTCTCCGGAGTCGTCTGCATCGTCACGTTGACCTGGCCGCCCTTGGCGAGGGAGGTGAAGTCGTCCACCGGCGGATTGGCGAGCAGGTAGTGCACGATGACGAAGACGGCCCCGGCGACGACCGCGGCAAATGCGACAAGGAGGGTAGCGACCCGCACCCGCAGCGACACAGTCACCACCTCGCTTTCTCACCTCGGGTGGCATGCCAAAGCGTGCAGTCGGCAGCCGCTCATCCAGCGGTGCCCGGCCTGCACACGATTGCAGTCGGCTCAATATGCTCTCGAGCGCAATGTTCCGAAACACCAGTACTGCGGGCAAGACCACCTGCCATGGATGACCAAATTGTCATGGTCGGGGTAACTTAGGGTTGACCTCGCCCGGGCAATGGAGTAGACGGGCACGAAGGCACCTCGCGATTCCGCGAGGGCGGGCATGCTGCCAGGCCGAGGGCCGCTGCCGGTGGCTGAGGTGATGTGGCAGGCTGAGATGAGCACACGGCAGGTGGAGGATGATCCGCCCGGTAGATCGCGGATCTTGCTTGTTGACGATGAGCCCAGGATCCGTGACTTCATCGGGCGTGCGCTGACCGCAGCCGGGATCACCGTGGAGTTCGCTGCGACCGGCCGACAGGCGCTGCAGCTCGCCAGCACGGGTGACTACGACCTGATGATCCTCGACCTGGTCATGCCGGATGTGGATGGCAGGCTCGTGCTCGAGCGCCTGATGCGGATCCGGCCCGAGCAGCCGGTGCTCGTGCTGTCCTGCCTGGCCGACGTTTCGTCCAAGGTCGATTGCCTCGACCTCGGAGCGCAGGACTACCTGACAAAGCCGTTCTCGCTGGCTGAGTTGCTTGCGCGGGTGCGTGCCAGGCTCCGGGGAGATGGGCACCAGCCGAGCGAGGTGCTGCGAGTGGGTGACCTGACCCTCGACACCGGGCGGCTTCAAGCCGACTGCGGTCACGGCGCGGTGGCGCTCACCCGGCTGGAGTTCCTGTTGCTCCGTGAGCTGATGGAGCACGCGGGCCACTCGGTGCCGAAGGGCCGGTTGCTGTCTTCGGTATGGGGATACGCGTTCGATCCCGGGTCGAACGTGGTGGATGTCTGTGTCCGGCGGCTGCGCAGGAAGCTCGGCTTCGAGCTGATAAAGACGGTTCGCGGTGAGGGTTATCAGCTCGCGGCCGGTTGAGCCGGCACTCGGCGGGCGGCCGCCACTGCGCGGCCGGCCTGCCTTTCCTGTCCTGAGCTGGCACAGTTCGCGTTCATGGCCGATCGGCCGCGTCAGGTTGGAGTGGGTCGACGTCGCCTGGGCGATGTTCTCGCTGGCCAACCTGGTCGCGATGCTTTTGTTCGCGCAGTGGGAGACGGTGCCCTTTCATTTCATCTGGATCAGCCTGACGCTCCTCTACGGCTTTCGTGTGTGGGCGACCCGGCCCACCGCGTGGGTGCTCGCGGCCGTCATGGTGACGACCTTCGCGGCCATCTTGCTCGATGTGATGCGCGGCACCGAGCCGGCCGACGAGCTGAACGAGGTGCCGCTGATGGCGGCCATGTTCGCGGTGATGGTGTGGCACGCTCAGCGGCGGCTGACCGCCGACCACGAGCGCCAGCGGATGAGCGAAGAAAATATGCGCATGCTCGGCGCGCAGCGCAGGTTCCTACAGGACGCGGCACATCAGTTGCGGACACCGATCACGATCGCGCTCGGCCACGCCGAGCTGCTGGCCAGGGAACTGGTCGGCAAGCCAGAAACAAGTGACATCCAGGTGGTCGTCGGCGAGCTATCGCGGTTGCGCAGAATCGGCGAGCGGCTGCTCGTCATCGCCGCGGCCGAAGATCCCGACTTCCTGCGCCCTGAGCCTGTCGCGCTCGACGCCTTCACGATGGAGGTGATCCGGCGCTGGCGCCCGGCGGCAAAGCGGCGCTGGCAGCTGGGGCACCTCGACGAGGTCGCAGTGGTGGCCGACAAGGAACGTCTTGGCCTTGCTGTGGATGCGCTGCTCGAGAACGCGGTACGGCATACGGGCAGCCATGACGTCATCAAGCTGTCGGCCATCTCTGATCAAGGTGGTGACACGGCATCACTTCTGGTTGCCGACGACGGTGGCGGGATCCCCGCGGCCGAACTCGCGCATATCTTCGACAGGTTCGCGACCGGAACGCCTTCCATGCAACCTCAGTCCCGCGGCACGGGTCTTGGCCTGGCGCTTGCGCGCGCCATTGCCCGCGCACACGGCGGTGACATCCGGGTCCGCAGCAGGCTAGGCGCCGGCAGCGAGTTCGAGCTCGTGCTGCCGGCCGCGCGCGCGCCGTCCAGCGACCGCCATGCTGGCCTCGACGGTCCTGGCGGTCTTGACCGTCCCGGCGGTCCTGGCGGCCGTGACGGCGAGCGACTGGCCGGACCAGGGCGTGCGGGCCCCGCAGCAGCAAGCGCTGCCGAGCGGCCCGACCCCATGCCGCAGTCGGCCGAGAACCCGTTCACTGTGCGCAGCAAACGGCAGCGGACTCGCCAGCGGACGCGTCAGTGACCACGCCAGTGACGCACCCAACGCCGGCCCGGGCAGCCGGGATGAGCAACAAGCGGTGGCCGGTACGCCGCGCGCCGGGCTGGCTGATTGCTGCCGTGGCGGCCTTCATCGCCACTGCGGTCCTCGTCGGCCTCGCTCATCGGCCGTCCAACCGTGAGCGAGCCGTTGACCTGCATGGGCTGATCAAGACACTGAATACAGGCATCGAGTCGTGCGCGGGCGGGCTTCGGGACTCGCTTACCGCGCTGAGCGCGATCGAGACCGGCACGAACCGGGACGCGGCCACCGCCATCAGCATTGCCCGCGGTGGCGCCGTTAACTGTTCACCAGCCAACAATCAGCAACTTGCCGACCTGGCTCAGTACCAGGTGCCGGAGTCACTCGCCCGGTTCGCCCTGCCTGCCACGGTCAACGACCTCATAACGTGGGCGTTTCCGTGGGCACAGCGGGTGCAGCGCGACATCGCCGGTGTGCTGTCCGCGCCCGACGCCGCGGGGCGTGCCAGGGCCGGCCTGGTGCTGCAGGGTGACCGGCGCCAGCTCGACTCGCTGCGAGCGCAGGTGTATCGCGATCTGTCCAGCGTCGCACGATCGCTGGGCTCGAACGAGAGCCCGCCAGACTTGCCCCGGTAGGCAACCGCCGCAATACTCTCGGCGCGGACTGGCCGCCGCGGGCCTTGCTACACATAGCATCGTGAGCGTGGCAGACATGAAGCCGGAAGAACGTCCGCAGCCCGCGACGGGGCGGTCGTCACCAGGCCAGAGCCCGAGCCCGGGTCCCAGCCAGGCTCCCGGCATTCTCATCTGCCGGCCGTTCGGGATCGGGGTATACATATCCCCGTACTGGTTCTTGATCGCCGGCGTTATCGTTTATGTCTACGCGCAGAACTTTGCCTCAAGCGTGGCGGAGCCCGTCCGTTATGTGATCTCAGCTGCGTTTGTGCTTCTCCTCTACATGTCCGTGCTCGTGCACGAGCTCAGCCACTCGCTGGTCGCCAGGCGCTTCCACTTGCCGGTGCGGCGGATCCTGCTCTACCCCCTTGGCGGCGTGTCCGAGATCGACAAGGAGCCCCCCACACCTGGCCAGGAATTCCTGGTGGCCGTCGCGGGCCCGGTGCTCTCCCTCGCCTTGGCCGCGGGCGGCTGGGGGCTCACCAAGATCGTCTCATCCGAAGCTACCTTGCCCGGCCTGCTGGTGGACCAGCTCATGCGGGCGAACCTCATCGTCGGCATCTTCAACCTGCTGCCCGGGCTGCCGCTGGATGGGGGGCGGTTGCTGCGCGCAGCCGTTTGGAAACTGACTGGGCGACCGGAGACGGCCACGATAGCTGCGGCGTGGGGCGGGCGAGTGCTGGCTGGCCTGCTGCTGCTTATCCCGGTGATCACGGTCGCGATGGGCGGTCAGGACACCAACCTGTTCGCCACCCTGTGGATCGCGGTTATCGCCGCCTTCATGTGGCTCGGCGCGGGCCAGGCAATCCAGACGGCCCGGCTGCGCGAACGGCTGCCCGGGCTGCGTGCGCGCACACTTGCCCGCCGGGCGGTCCCTGTCGCCGCGGACCTACCGCTCGCGGAGGCGGTCCGGCGCGCGGACGAGGCGAAGGCTGGAGCGCTTGTCGTGGTCGATCATGAGCAGAAGCCGATTGCGATCGTGAACGAATCCGCGGTGATTGCCACCCCACCGCAGCGTCGGCCGTGGATCGATGTGGGTTCGCTGGCGCGCACGCTCGGCCCTGGCATGGTCCTGTCTGCTGACCTGGCCGGCGCCGAACTGCTCGACGCGGTGCGGCGCGCGCCGGCCACCGAGTACCTGCTAGTGGAACCGTCCGGCCAGGTCTTCGGCGTGCTCGCGACGCGCGACCTGGACCGGGCCTTCGCCAGCGCCTAGGCGCCACACTGCCACTGAGGGGCATTTGCCTGGGCCAATGCTGCGGCACCG
>Ga0137380_10007020_pt1 | contig 10065 bp, 5 predicted proteins | sample SagtaG_17_FD_104809 | JGI IMG/M metagenome (GOLD analysis project Ga0137380, IMG submission 104809) | Vadose zone soil microbial communities from Sagehorn Ranch, Mendocino, California, USA - Sage2_L_100_16 metaG | ecosystem: Environmental > Terrestrial > Soil > Vadose zone | place: USA... | reverse complement strand
CTACGGAGAGAAATAATGCTAGCGTTGGCGCCACATCGAAAATTGAGCTAATACGGAAGAGCGATGCTGTGGTATCCAGTATTCCGTTTTGCTTGGTGATGTAACCATAGATACCATAGAGCGAAACAAACGCAGATACTAGCAAGATGGCGTCGATGAGTCTTATCAACCGCTGCCGCGTGGTGATCACATTTATCGTCAACACTCCAATTGCCACATAAGACAGGAAAATAGTCCATGACGTCAGGAACGCTCCAACGCTAAGAGGGGATATTCCGATGCTAGCCAGCACCCATAGGAGGTAGACAAGTAGGTAAGCGAGCGCAGGCATGCGCTTAAAAGTTGGCTTGATTGGCCTAGTGACTGCCAGGAGCAACGTTGGTACTATCAGGCCCGTATCGAGGTTGTTGCCATTGAAGAGCGGAAGCCTCGAGCCAATGAAGACGCCTATCGTCACCCAGGCGATCAGCAGCACATACGGATAGCGCAAAAAAGCCAGCACGATGATCGATCCAAAGGCGGCGCGCAGTGTATAAAGAGAATTCTGTAAGACGCCAACAACCCCAACTGCAAAGACCACTAACATAATGCCGACGCGTATGATATGCTGACGCAGACTACGGAGGAAACTGAACAAGGAGAGAAGTTCTTCCTTCCAGGTGACCGGTCTCAGGTAAGAACTCCTGCCCAACTCCCGTATCACTGCCAGTATCTCAGGCGGGGGTTTGAAAAGCTCGAGCTTACCGATGGTGCGACGTAGCATGAAGAGCAGGATGAACATAGTGCCAAAATATACTGCTGAGGTAGACAGAGCGATGCCAGTACTCTGCCAAAAGTGAGCAAAGATATAGTCAAAGATGGCGTTGGCGATCACGCTGAAGACAGTGGTATACAGAAGTAACTGCTTCTTGCGAAGAGCGATAAATGCCCTTGCTAAGTTAAAGCCTAATGCCATGGGCGTCAGGCCGATTAAGAAGCCAATGAGTGCGCTTGCGGTACGGTTCGTGTCATCAGCAGTAAAAGCTCCATGCTGAAAAATGATTCGTACCAGTGGATGAGCCAGGATAAGCATGAGTGCAGACAGCACCGTTATGCCAATGCCTAAGATCCACAAGTACAGACGCAGCGTTTCCTTGAAGGCTTTCATATCATTTATGGAAGCTTGATGTGAGAGATAGGGTAGGGCTGCACGGCCGGTGGCAACAAAAATAACGCCAGAAAAAACGCTGATAAGCTTGAGTGAATAGTTGAGCGCGGAGATACTGCCTCCCGAGAGGGATGAAGCAAATATCTGATCAACTAAGGGACTTGCCTGGCTGATTAAGATACTAAAAAGCGATGGCGACATTGCTACCAAAATCGCACCAATATCTGGGTTGCGCAAGTCCAGAATAGGCCGATAGACGAGCCGTGCACGCCATGCGCGTACGATAACCATGCAAAGTTGCAAACATAGGCCTACCAGCATACCTATACAGAGTACGAGGATGCCATACGAACTGCCTGCTGTGAGTATGAACACAGTAGTAGTAAGTGGCACCAATAATCCAGCATAGGCAGGCCAACCAAACTGACCTTCTGCGTTGAGAATACTTTCAAGGAAGGTTATCACTATCATTAACAGAACTACTGGAAAGATAAATGGGGTCAAGCTTACGGCGAATCCTGTACGGAATGGATCCAATGCCGGGGCCGAAAGGTGGATTATCTGATAACGAAAGACTAACATTACTCCTGTGAGCAGTGCTGCACTTATAAGTAAGAGATTCAGGGATGTACTGAAGAGTATGGAAGCTCGCTCTTTTCCTTGCGTGCGTACTCGTACATAGACCGGAATGACAGAAGACTCAACAGCGCTGCTTGCTAGCTGAGCCGTCAGGAGAGGCAGCGTGGAGGCGACAAAGTATGCATCCATTTTTGCCCCTGCCCCGAAGCGTCCAGAGGCGACTATCTGATTGAGCATGCCGAAAACGCGGACCACGAGAGCCGCGGACGAAAGGATCAGCAAGGCCCGAAAAATCTGTTTATGGACAGATTTAAGGGGCCTAGTTGCCACGTGTGAACCAGTAGTATTTAAAGGCTCAATAGAGCGAGACATTTTTATAAACCTTTTGATAATTTAAAGCCGAAAGATTTTTTCATCGTTGTGGCCTTGTGTCATGTTACGAGTATCCACGATACAGTGTGCTTTGCGTATAATCCAAAGAACATCGTAATAGCTATGGTCTGTGACGATGACCACACAGTCCGCAGCTTCCAGCAGGCCGGTACTGACAGGCTGTGAGTACAGTGTTACACTGTGAAGTGTCAGGGATGGTATATACTCGTCGTTGTAGAGTACTATCGCCTTGCGAGCTAACAACTGCGAAATAATATCGAGCGCAGGCGATTCACGTACATCACCCACATTGCGTTTGTAAGCGACCCCCAAAACAAGTACGGTCGAACCATTAAAGCTACGCTGCTGCTCATTGAGTGCCTCGCCGATCTTATTCACAACGTAGTGCGGCATACTACCGTTGATCTCTGCAGCCAGTTCGATAAAGCGAGCAGTGTAATCAAGCGTTTTGAGTTTCCAGGAAAGATAGTGCGGATCTACGGGAATGCAGTGCCCACCGAGCCCGGGACCAGGCAAGAAGCGCATGAAGCCAAAGGGTTTGGTCGCTGCTGCATCAATGACTTCCCATACATCGATGGAAAGTTTTTCACAAATTATGGCGATTTCGTTTACCAGGCCGATGTTGACGGCGCGGAATGTGTTCTCTAGCAGCTTAACCATTTCCGCGACACGTGTAGAGGAGACTGCCACGACCTTCTCGATGGCTGCTCCATAAAATGCCTGTGCCAGTTCTGTACAGGCAGGTGTGATGCCCCCAACGATTTTGGGTGTATTGTGTGTATCGAAGTCGCGATTGCCCGGATCGATGCGCTCAGGCGAAAAGGCCAGGAAGAAATCAACACCCACATTCAGACCTGTCGATTCCAATTCTGGCAGCAGGACTTCATCGGTTGTACCGGGGTATGTCGTACTTTCTAGTACAATGAGTTGTCCATGATGCAGGTGCGCTCGTACCTGCTGTGTGACTGAGATAATGTAGGAAATATCTGGATCGCGTGTCTTGCGCAAAGGAGTGGGGACACAGATACTGACCGCATCGATTTCCTTCAATACAGCGTAGTCACTGGTAAAATCAATGCGTTTTCTATCGAGAAGTGTCTGTAACGTACTGCTCGAAATATCAGGAATATAACTCTCACCGCGATTGGCCGCATCAACTTTTTGCTGGTCTACGTCAATGCCTGTGACGTGGAAGCCTGCCTCTGCGAACGTGATCGCGAGTGGTAACCCCACATAGCCGAGACCGATAACCCCGGCACGCAAGGATCTTGTGGCAATTTTCTCTTGTAATGGGCGCTCCATTAGTTGCTCCTTCTTCGCTGTTGCAATTTATAGTTCCATAAAGAAATTACAGGATCACAATTGATCATCTTTAATCCGTAGTTGGCGGGGCACGATAAGGGAAATATCTGGATCCTCCACCGATCCGTTTAGAGGGGGGGTATCAGGAGGCTTAACCATAGGTATCGCTCTATGAGGTATCGTCATAACTGTAGCAATATCTGCTCGCTTTTGCTGGCCACCGTTCACATACCCACGAAGTTCATCGCGATCTGTCCAGCGACTTTTGTTAATGACAGCCCCTGCTTTCATAGAGCCCGTTCTATTTAAAGCGCGCTTCATACGTACCAACACCTTGCGCGGCGTTTTACTTGCGTCAACAACGACCACTATCGCCTGGGCATACGAAGCCCAAACCTGTGTGTCAGCTACAGGAAGCAACGGAGGCGTATCCAAGATGACATAGTCAAATGGAGCATTTGTAAAATGCTCAAAGAGGTGGTTAACCCACGGGGGCTGTAGCAAGCCTGTGGAGCTAGAGGTAAGTACTCCTGCTGCCAGTACATGCAAATTCGGAATATCGGTCGGTTGGCCATACAGTTTTTCTTCAAGCTCTGACCAGGTTACCATAAATGTGTTTGCAAGTCCTGGCTGGTTGTCGAAATGAAAATATCGGGTCAGTGTTGGACTGCCCAGGTTGGCATCTACCAAAAGCACACGTTGTCCCCCCATAGCCAGAAAGGAAGCAAGATTCGTGGCAACGGTGCTTTTACCTTCACCAGCCAGGGCGCTTGTGACCATCAACAGCTTGAAAGGCCTGACCTTCTGTGTCATATTCAGACTGGTGGCTAGCATACGGCATCCCTCTGCAAAAGCAGGTATTGTCTCTGCTTTCTTGGCGAGCTGTTTACGTGACAGTTGAGGGATAAGCGCCAGTATCTCCGTACCCAGAAGCTCTTGCACTTCTTCGGGATTTGCCAGACGATCCTCGATCCATTCAAAAAGAAAGATAAGCGCCAAAGCAAGACCCAGGCCAACCAATGCACCGATACCTGTATTCTGTAGCACCTTGGGGCCGATAGGCACTCTAGGTTCCTGCGCAGGCAGGATTTGTATAGTAGCTGGGAGTTGTGCGTTTGAGAATTGCGCAAACCTCAGACTAACTTCGTTTGCGAGTTGCATCGCCAGCTGTGGATCGCTATTCTCGACATCGAGTTCAATGAGTAGTGAATTCGGTTGAGTCTTCACCATGATCATCGCATTGAGTTGCTGGATTGTCAGTCCCCGGTGCCTGGCTGCAACGGGGCCAAGCACAGTGGGGCTCGTAAGTAACTGAGCGTAGGTTGGTACGGCTTGCAGACTTGCGAGGGTATCACCACTGGTCGGCGGGGATGTCGACAGACTGACCACGAGAGTTGCAGAAGCTTGATAGACAGGATGTTCGAGCTTACTGACGATATAGGTTGCTCCGCTGCAAATGACAATTCCTAATATTACCACCCATGCCCAGCGCTTAGCGAGCAATGTATAGTAACTCAACGGATTTTTCATATGAGGACCATCCTTGAGAAAATACTACTGGGGAAACAATCAAACCCACAATCCCTGCATGGGTTTTTAATAGACGCATATACATTAACACATGTAACACAAAACTGCAAGAAAAAACATAAAATAGAAATACAATTAATTATACAATTACCCTGAATGACTTAACGCGCCTACCCCTTTGCATCATTTTATGGATATAGTCTCTTGACTGAGAATACGCTTTCTACGGTTATTGAGATTACTTGTTGATCGAGAGTTTACATCCGCTAGCCTTATGCCGCCTGGCGGTTCAGCTGGCACATCAGCGTTGTGCGCCCCTTTCGCCCAAAGGAGCAGGCGGTCGCCCTCGCACCTACCGCGAAGAGTCCTTTCCAGTGTTCTGTGTCTGTTGCCTCACATTCAAATCCTGTCGAAGTATAGCACAGACGCGTGAAAAACAAGTTGTGATCAGGTGAGAGCTTGGGTGTGATTTCGCGATGGTGGTAGTGGTTTCTCTACACTGAGAGGCCTTAACATATCATCCCTCTTCTGTCAAATCGGGAAAAGAGAACATGCTCAGCAAAAGCTAGCTTTTTTTATACTGATGTATTATTATATAGCATATCTTTTTTGATATGTCTATAGCTGAGTAATGGATCTCTATTCTTTAGTGTGTTTTGGGAAAAGGAAAAAGTAGGGATATTCCCAACACCTTCCTCAGGGGGCTAACCACCCCGAGAACCTCGCTTGTTCTTTTACCCTAAAGTACGAAGACTAGATATTTGGAGGAACCTTTATGAAACCAGGGCTTGTTGCAGGGGTTGCGGCCTTCTTCGTGTTAGTCGCAGCGGTATTGGTTGCTCTATTATTAGGCCCAGGTTTGCTGGCTTCTGGAACGAGCACTGTCAACTTGCAGACAAATGTGACCTCGGGTAATGTTATCGTTCTTGAGAATGCTCACCAAGGAACGAACAGTTGGCAAATTCCTAGGGGCAAAGAAGCTACCATTCAGATCCAGGCCTACGCGAGTGCCACCTCCGTCCTGCCGGGACAGAAGCTGACCTTCTACGTAAGCACACAAAAAGAGGGTATCCTTTATTCGGTCGATATCTACCGACTAGGCTGGTATGAAGGCTATGGAGGGCGACTGATGGCCTCAGAAGGGTATCAGACTGGTCATGCGCAGGGATACTACGCGGTCAACTCCCGCCTTGTGGGCTGCACCTCATGTCACGTCGATACGACGACTGGTCTCGTTGAGGCTAATTGGCAACCTTCTTACATACTCACCATACCCTCTGATTGGATCACGGGAGTCTACCTGGCTAAATTTACCGATACCACTGGCTGGCAGACCTATGTGCCGTTCGATGTCCGCGGCAACTCTTTTTCCCGCTATGTCGCCGTCACATCGGACACAACATATGAAGCATACAACTTGTGGGGAGGGTATAACCTTTATCAAGTGGATGGGAGCATCGAACCAGGAGCTTCGGAGGAAAGCAGCAATCGGGTGAGGGCTGTAAAGGTATCGTTTGATCGGCCCTACCTGGATGGAGTCGGTTCAGGTCAGGTTCTTACTTTTGAGGCGAATAGTATTCACTGGTTGGAGCGCCAGGGCTATGATCTCTCCTACATCAGTAATGTCGATTTGCACGAGGACCCCGGCCAGTTACTGCATCACCGGGCTTATCTTTCTCTTGGCCATGATGAATACTGGACGAAAGAGATGCGTGATGGAGTAGAGCGCGCACGCAACACAGGCGTAGGTCTTGCCTTTTTGGGGGCGGATGCGGCTTACTGGCAAATGCGCTTTGAGCCGGATGGAGCAGGGACGCCAGATCGGAGGATTGTCTGTTACAAAGTGGCGACAGTGAACAATGACCTGGCACGTGATCCATTTTACGGGAAGGATAATACCCGCGTGACTGCCCGGTGGCGTGATCCTGCACTCGCTCGTCCAGAAAATGCACTGATAGGTATTATGTACTCTGGCGTTATACATCGGCAGCAAGGCTTTCCTTGGAGAGTGAGCTCTCAGGCGCAAACGCCGCTTTTGGATGGGACCGGACTGCAACGGGGACAAGAATATGGCTGTGAACTCGTGGGCTATGAATGGGATAGCGTCTTTACAAATGGTGCCTCGCCTGCGAGCCTACAGATACTTGCTACGTCAAAGACTCGGCAAGAGAATTACACGCCTGATACTAGCAATACTACCTACTACATTGCTCCTTCCGGTGCGATGGTTTTCGCCACTGGTTCCATCAATTGGGCGCTTGCGCTCGACAATTATCGATACCGTATAGACACCTTGTGTGCCGGTCAAAGTACTGAGGTGCCTGGCATGCAGAAGTTAATGGCTAATGTGATGGATGCTTTGGCAACTCATCATCCCTTGCATTAGCAAACATTCGTACCAAATAGCAGCACATTTTCGGTCTCAGTCAAGGTTGCTCTATGTGCGCTAGTTGATTGTTCCTCTCTCAAGAGATGGTGAGCACGAGATTTCAGGTACGTACCGTTCAAAGTATTGATGTAGCTAAGAAGAAGTAGGATTCAATGAGTAACTCCCTGGGTAAATGGCAGGCTGTCAATCGACAGCTATCTTCAAAGGATGTAGCGGTCGAAGGCCTCAGCTCACGACCGGCAGCTCACAATGCGTCGTATGACGCACTGGTGCTTGATGGGGGATTGCGGCAATCGCTCATGACTGTACGTTCACTTGGAAGCCGGGGACTGCGAGTTGCGGCACTGGAGACCTTTGCGAGTGCGCCGGCCTTCTCGTCACGCTGGTGCCAGCAAGCGTTTGTCTGTCCGGCAGATATAGGGACGAAGGAGTATCTGACGTATCTGGAGCAGTTACTTGACCGTACGGGTGCACGGGTGCTGATCACCTCCTCGGATGCCACCATCGCCTTGATCCGTCGCCATCGCGAGCACCTTGAGCAGCGGGTGCGGATAGCGCTGGCCAGAGAGCCAGTCCTGGGCATAGCCATCAGTAAAGAACACACGCTGGAGATAGCCGAACACCTGGGGATAGGCGTGCCAAGGGGGGTGAAAGTGAAGGCAGTGGGCGAGGTAGAAGCAGCCTTACATGAGATTGGGCTGCCGGCGGTGGTCAAGCCAGTGGAGTCCTGGGATGAACAACACAACAAGAGCATGAAGAGTGAACTGGTCACGACGCCTGACGAGGCGCGGCGTGCGGTGGAAAAATTGACGCGCTTTGGAGGAGCCACGCTCTTCCAGCAATTTCTCTCAGGCAGACGTGAGTCGCTAGGCCTCCTCTATGCGCATGGTCAGATGTATGCCCGTTTTGCTCAGTGGACCAGGCGTGCCAATCCACCGTTGGGTGGTGTAAGTGTGCTACATCAGAGTATTGCCGTCCCGTCCGACATCGGTGAGCAAGCAGAACGTCTCGTGCGTGAAATTGACCTACAAGGCTACTGTCAATTAGAGTTTCGGCGCGACGATACAGGCAAGCCCTACCTGATGGAGATCAATCCCCGCCTCAATAAAACCATCGAGAATGCTGTATATGCAGGGGTTGACTTTCCCTATCTCCTCTATCAATGGGCGAGCGGAGATCAGATCAATGTAGTGAAAGATTATCGTGTAGGCAGGTGGATGCGTGATCTGAGGGGCGATATGGGGGCAATGGTAAGAGCGGTGCAACAACGGGGTAGACCAGGAGTGAGCCCGCCGGCCAGGACGATACTCGATTTCTGTGTTTCTTTCTTCATGCCTATGAGATATGTTTATGTTGATTGGGAGGATCCTCTTCCAGCCTGGACAGCAACGGTTGGTTTTGTTCGTTATTTGTTACAACTGATGGGAAGGAGCTTGCCAGCTAGAAGAGCAAAAGGTTACAATATGCAAAAAGGACGATAAGCAAGAAAATGGAGCAAAGCAGGTGCTATCTCAGGTGACCGTCCAAAGCCGCAAATCATTCCCTCCCCCTCACCTTACTAACTATAGAATTCTTCCATAGGGGAGAGAAAAACCTCCATATGCCTGACGTCTCTGCTGCCATCACCAGCCAATGCCGGCTCACTTCACTCGCAACGCGCCAGAGCAGGTAAGGATTGCTTTGTGGAGTATTGATGCCATAAATCGTTGTTACCGCCCAGTCATACCCCGCCTCTCGCACAGCTCGTAGCGTCATTTCACCAATATCCTCAGGCTTCCCAACCGGATAAGCAAAAGTGCGCACTAGGTGCCCCAATTGCCGCTCCAACACCGTACGACACTCTTCTACCTCGTATTGCACCTCTTTTGAATTTGTTAAGTATGCCAGAATGTGATGACGCATGCTGTGGGCACCAAATGAGACCCACCCACTCTCCTCCATCTTGCGTACCTCAGTCCACGTCAATGGGTGCACTTCCTCCTCCGCAGTAAGAGATGGAGGCACTGCCAACACTTCGCGAACAGTCGCAAGAAATGCTTCACGTTCTGCAATCGATGTGGCATGACGTGCACGGGCATCAATAGTTTGTGCGAGGATATTTCGCTCCTCTGGTTGTTCCAGGCAATAGGTCTGTCCTTCAATCGTCACCTTGTTCACCTGTGCATGCCGTATCAGGTGCTCAGGCTCCAGCCACCAGAAGTAGTTACCGCTTTCAATATAGCCCGGAATGAGAAAGATCGTAATAGGAACCTGGAGCTCTTGCGCAAGTGCAAATCCATGCGTATAGTTATCACGGTAGCCATCATCAAATGTCAACACCAACATCGTACGTCGATCACGTTTATATTTCCCATCCTTGGAGGACGTATAGAGCTCTTCAAGCGCCTCTTCGAGATGCAGCATACGGTAATGACGACGCAGGTAGAGGAGATGGCGACGCAACTCTTCTCCAGTTGCACGATGATATGTGAGGATAATCAAGCGTTTCCCCGAGCGTTGTGTCCACCAGCGTGCCAGTTTCACCAGTCCACTATAGTAGAAGCATGCAGCAACGAGTATTCCTATCTGCTTATACATAAAGCACCTCTTGCTTGTTTGTGTATGCCATTGACCCCCCTCTTACAAAGAGGGCAAAGATGGCTGATAGTTCGGATCCTGCGAAAAGTCAAAGACCTCATAAAAATCGCCAAGGTGCGGCAAGCGATCACGTGGTGGAGCAGGTGGG
>Ga0137380_10007017_pt1 | contig 10068 bp, 8 predicted proteins | sample SagtaG_17_FD_104809 | JGI IMG/M metagenome (GOLD analysis project Ga0137380, IMG submission 104809) | Vadose zone soil microbial communities from Sagehorn Ranch, Mendocino, California, USA - Sage2_L_100_16 metaG | ecosystem: Environmental > Terrestrial > Soil > Vadose zone | place: USA... | reverse complement strand
TGTTTCAGTCCCTGGTAGACCGCGAAGGAGATGCCAGCGCAGGCAACAACGAGCACCAGCGCGATGATGCCGAGGATCAGGCCGAGTCTGCTGCGGCGTTTGGGCGGTGGCGGCGTCCCATAACCGTATCCTTGTTGCGGGGGTGGTGCGACATAGCCACCCTGTTGCGGTGGTGGAGGCGTTCCGTAGAGATTCTGTTGCTGAGGAGGCATATTATACGGATATGGTGTTGCTGGTGGCGTATTATACAGATTGGGAGGAGGGGGAGGAGTGCCATAAGATGGTGTGCCGTACGCGGTTGATGGAGGAGGGGGAGTTCCGCCATATGGTGATGCGGCAATGGTTGGATCAATTTGGGGCGGATTTCCAGGGCCAGGCTGTGGTGTGACCACAGTTGGATCATATTGTGGTGAACTGGCTGGTTTGGCTACGTTATAGGGTGTTGGGTTACCACAGAGCGGGCATTGAGCAGCACCTTGCGGTAGATTGGCGCCACACGAAGTGCAATTCATGACGAGTCCTCCTGAAAGAGTACGCTACTCTCGCCCACCCTTCCAGAAGAAGGAGAGCGGATTATTTAATAAGGTATTGCTAGCATACCATGGTTCTGTTTTCCTGCCAAGATGTTCTCAAGACTTTTTGAAGAACCAGAGTGTGAGAGCTTCGTTGTGGGGCACGTTGCGTTTAGTGGGTGACGGTAAAATTGACGCGTTGTGCCAGTATTTTGTCGGAACATGTCGTTGTACTGGCCCAGTAAATTTCGACGTAGGCTGGACCTGTTCCGCCATAGATGGCATACGAATAGCCTGCTCTGGCACTTGCGGTTACGGGGAAGGGAAATTGGGTGACCTTTTTATTGTTCAGATACCAAATGAGGCAGACGGCTCCATTTTTACCGTTGGGGTGGATGTTGAAGGAGACATATATTTTTTGGTTGACCCTAAATGTGGTCGTCAATTGCAAGGGTTGAGCCGTAGCAGTATTAACCAGGCTGGCCATCTGGGGGTTATCAATATATTGTTGGCCAGGAAGTGCTCCAGCAGTGGGGGATAGTACGACCGTTGGGGAGAGTGCGAGGGTGGTAGGAGAGGCGGTTAACCTGTTCATTGTTGCCACCGGTGTAGCCGGGTAGGCCCCTGTTGTAGGCGTGGCAGGTAGACTCATGGCCAAGAAGTAGACAAAGACGAGAATCAAGCCCCCGGAAATGACACACAGAGCGGCTACAATGAAACCGAGATTACGCATTTGAGGCGCCTGTGGTCGTGCCGCGGGTGCGGTGGGTGCGGTGGGTGCGGGGGTGGAATACATTACTCCTGGTGTGCGGGCAGAGTGCCACGCGTGCTCTGCTTTTGACGTAGGTGACTGCGCTGCAGGCGGGAAGGAAATTTGATCCTGGTACGTGCCAGTTGACCACGTGGGGGAAGAGGGGGCCTGTGGAGATGACCATTGCTGGGGCTGTCCCCACGATGGACCTTGTGTGTTCCCTACCCATGCCTGGTTGCCAGCTTGCTCCTGGGGTCGTTGTACCATGGGGACTGGACCAGAAACCAAAGAGCTGTGGCAGCGAGGGCAACTCGTGCTTGTAGATGTTGGCGAAAGTGGTAATCCACAGTGTGTGCATTTCATTGCAAGGTCCTATAGTGATTATTCATAATTTAGCTTCATCAGGCCATTACTGTTCACAACGAATAACTATGAGCAAAGTAAATATGGTTTCCTAAATGGCTATCGCTATGTTGATATGGCGCCTGGTTGCCTTGACATTAAACTCAAGTGCATCTAAAATGAGATGAACTGTTGGAGAATAGTGATATAGGGCAGAAAAAACGTGAAACATGATAGCGAAGTAGGTCGAGTGCTGGCGCAACACGCGGCCAGGCTGCGAGTCTGCTTGCAGCACGCCACAGGTGATAGCGAAGGACCGGAAGAAGGTAGTGATGTCTGGTTGCTACTTGATGCGCTGATTAGCAACGATTACCCCGAACTTTGCACGCGTTTTGAACAATCCGGTCGCTGGCTGGCAGAACAGGGGGGGAAGTTAGATGTGCGGTTGCAGGCGTTGCAACGGTATTTTGATGCGCTTGCGCTTGAATTCAAAGATCTCTTCGAGTATGTGCCTGTAGCTGGCGGGCAGGATAGAGCGCAACTGCTGATAGAAGCAACTACTCGTTTGTATCGACTGCAATCTACGTGTATGCTGGCTCTGACTCGTGGCTACCAGTGTGTGATGGATGAGGTCTCCCTTGAGCGGAACACTTTGGCTGAGCAAATTGAGGAACGTTTCCAGGCATTACAGCGGATTAATGGCGTCAGTAATTCCAACACGGATCTGGATCAGACTCTCGAAGTAATCACGAAGATCGTAGCCGAGGAAATAAAAGCTGATCTCTGTTCAGTTTTTTTCTACGATGAACTGCAACGTATGCTCACATTACGTGCTACCAATGGTCCCCGTCCATTAGGAGGGATGCATTTTACGCTGCGTATTGGCGAGGGCTATAGTGGATGGGTAGCGGAAAAAGGCCGCCCTTTGCTCAAGCGTGATGCTCTATCTGATGCACAGTTTGCTACCGAGGTACACACGTACAATACAGATTATCATGGATTAATGGCAATACCTATTATCTTCTTTGGCAATACGGAGCACCTCATTGGTGTTATCAGTGTACAATCAGCCGAGATGCGAGAATTTACCAATGCAGAGAGAAACTTTGTAGAGGTTGTTGCCGGAATTATTGCCATCAATATAGAAAATGGGCGGCTCTACGAGCAGACTGACGAACAACTGCGGCGAAAAGTTCACGAGCTAGCTACCATGCACCGGGTTTCCTCTATTATTGCTTCAACGTTGAACCTGGACGAAGTTCTGCAGATTATCGCAACACAGGCTGTTCACCTTTCAGGGGCTGAACGATCGTGTATATTTGAGCTGGACCAGGAGAAACAACTGATGCATGTTGTGGCGCATTATGGATTGAATAGCGCACAGGTACGAGGACTAGAACTAAAGGTTGGGAATTGTTGTGCCGGGCGAACAGTCCAAACGGGGCGGCCCAGTATGGCTGTAGACTGTTTCCATAATGATGAAGACTGTTTTCTTTCTGGGGACCCAGGCGTCTCTGCTGAGATTCATTCTGTTTTATGTGTGCCCCTACAGGTAAAGCGAAAAGTCCTGGGTTGTATCTGTATCTATAGTAGCCACCGCCATTCGCTTTCGCATGAACAAATGCAACTCGTGATTACTTTTGCCAATGAGGCTGCCATTGCTATCGAAAATGCGCGTCTCTACGATGAAACACGGCGCGGGCTTGAGTTAAAGTCGGTATTGTTGCGTGAGTTGCATCACCGTGTTAAGAACAACCTGGCCACTGTGGCGGGTATTCTCTCCTTGCAGCGCCGGCGTACGAAATCTCCTGAAGTGCGCAATACGCTTGCAGAAAGTGTCAATCGAGTACAGGGACTGGCGGCGACCCACGATCTGCTTGCTCATGAAGATGTGAGCGAGGCGAAGGTTGAAGATATAGCGCGGAAAATCGTAGGGGTTGCCAATGCCAACCTGCGGCCTCCAGAGAAGCAAATCACTTTTGAGGTAGAACCATGTCCCATAGTTATTCCTTCGCGCGCCGTAACGATCCTGGCGCTTGTGCTCAATGAGATGGTATCAAATGCAATCAAACACGGGATGGCAGGTTTGTCAAAAGGAACTGTTACGATCCGGGGGCGTGAAGAGGATGGGATGGTAATTGTCCAGGTTATCGACACAGGGACGAAGTTAAAGAAGTGGGGGCCTGGAGAAGAAGAAAGTAGTGAAGGACTGGGACTTTCACTGATCAAAAATCTTATAGGCGATTTGGGGGGTCAATTTTCGCTGTGGAGCGGTAGTGATAAAGGTCATACAGTCGCAGAGGTGCGTTTCCAGCTAGCCCGAAAACGTGGCCAGCTACCTGGACGAGGGGAAAAAACCAGAGTCGGATGAGTTTATCTATGAATGTTTGGGTAGAGGCTGCCCGCATTTTGAGCAAAAGCGATTATGTGCAGGGTTTTGAGCGCCGCAGAACCGGCATTGATTGAGGGGGTAGCCGCAAGATGTGCAAAAGCGTGTGAGTGGTTTATTGAACTGGCGGCATTGCGGGCAGGTATAGAGGGGCATAGTCGTAAGGCGACTGGAATCGACTTGTTCTAGTCCCCCACTTACTTTCTGCTCGTTGCCGCCTGGTAACGAGTGTACAGCCCTTTCAAGAGCAATGGCTAAATCATCTGCTCGCTGGTAGCGATATGCTGGATTTTTCATAAGCGCTGTTATAATGACTTGCGAGATAGCGGGGTCTAAGGCGGGATTTATAGTAATGGGATGTGGTGGAGCCTCGTAGATGTGGCTGTGGGCGAGAGCGGGATAGTTGTCTCCCATAAAAGGTAAGCGTCCTGTCAAAGATTCAAAGAGCATGACACCCAGGGCATAGATATCTGACCGAGCATCAACGGGGCCTCCCTGGCACTGTTCAGGTGACATGTACTCTGGGGTACCCACGCCCGCGCCCTGGCGTGTCAATTCTTTTGTGCCAGCGAGGACCTTGGCAATGCCAAAGTCAGAAAGAATGGGGCGTCCTGTACGATCCATTAAGACGTTTACTGGCTTCACATCTCGGTGGATGATGCTGTTGTCATGGGCGTAAGAGAGAGCGCTCGCAAGTTGGGTGAAAATGCGTTTGGCCTCTATGACGTCCATCTTTTGATTGATAGTTAGCAGTTGATCTAAACGTTGTTTGAGTGTGCCACCGTCGACCAATTGCATCACGATATAGAGGTGACTCTGGGATTCAGCGGCATCGTGAACCGTCACGATATTGGGATGTGAGAGCCGTGCGACCAGTCGCGCTTCGAGGTTGAAACGTTCAACAAAATTGCGGTCTGCAGCAAACCAGGGTGGGAGAACCTTGACCGCGACTTCCCTGTCAAGGTTCTCCTGGCGTGCTCTATAGACGCGGGCCATGCCTCCCTGGCCGAGTTGAGCCAGGATTTTATAATTTCCAAGCGTCGCACCGATCAGCTCGTCTTGTTGCACGGCATTCTATGGGCGAAGAAGCAAGCAGTATACAAACTTTACGCCCTTCCTCCTCATCCTCGTCAGGTGTGGCCAAGCCCACCTTAACTGCTAACGCTTTGCGAACACTAAGACTGTCTGACCCAGTTGGATTCTGTCTCCCTCCTGGAGAGGATAGGTTTGATATTTATTGACTACCTGACCATTCACTTTGGTGCCATTGGCGCTGCCTTCATCTTTCAAGGCGTAGTTTCCATTGCCCAGGCTGAGTATCTTGGCATGAAGACGTGACACCGCCAGGTCTTCAAGGAAGATGTCACTTTCGCGGCTGCGCCCAATACTCAGTTCTTCTTTACGAACCTCGTAGACACGTCCAGGTTCTTTGCCCTCTTCGATGCGAACCGTACCGAGGGTACCCTGCGGGCCGGATGGGCGTAGCATGGTCTTATCGTTGTCGTTGTTGGCGAAGAGTGACGCAGCATCTGGTTGCATAGCGGGAGCGCCAAAGCCGGCGGGCGGTGGGCCACCAAAAGCCGGTCCCTGACCGGGGCCTTGTTGCCAGGGCGGCGAGGCGTTGGCATTGTAAGAAGTTGCTGGTGGAGAGGATACTTGTTGCCCGGAAGGCTGCTGCCCCCACGCTGGTTGCTGAGATGGAGCGGGCTGTCCCCATGGCTCATTGGTAGGAGCAGGAGAAGCAGGCTTTCCTGATTGTGCCCACGATTGACCTGAACCGCCAGCGCTATAGCTAGTAGGCGCCTGCTGCTGAGAGGGTGAACTACTTTGCATACCCCATACATCTCCTCCCTGTTGCGGTGGCGCCGACTGGGATTGCCCCCACGGATCCTGAGCCGCTGGGGTTGATTTTTGGGGCATAAATGTCGCATCTGCAGCGCCCCATGATGGTTGACTTCCACCTATGCCAGCGCCTGCAGATGGCGCATTGGAAGCAGCGGAACCCCATTCGGCCGGTTGCTGCTGAGCAGGAGGCTGAGCGGCCCAGGCACCAGGCTGCTGGGCGGGAGGTTGAGCGCCCCATGCGTTAGCGGCGGGTTGTTGAGGCCGAGCAGGAGGTTGAGCGCCCCATGGGTTAGCAGCTGGCTGTTGCTGAGCAGGAGGCTGAGCAGCCCATGCGCCGGGTTGTTGCTGTGCCCAGTTGTCAGCTTGTCCCCCTACACCAGGTTGATTCCAAGTTCCAGCTGTCCCTTGTTGTCCCTGACGCTGCCAATCTGGCACTGCAGCTTTATCAGCTTTTGCCCCCTTCTTTTTTCCGCTACTGCGGAAAAGGAAAACAGCTGTTACCAGGATGACTACTGCTAACACCAATACTGCAATAATGATTACAATAGGGTTTTGGAGAATGTGTGTCATGTCGTTCACCCCTCTGATCGTAGGAGCGGTTGTGATGTGGCCGCTCTCAGATATACTCTAGTGATATATCAAAACTGCGATTTAGTGCGACTTAACACCACATCTATCGCAATTCAAAACGTACCTCAACACTGCCAAAGCGTAGAATATCGCCATCTTTGAGCGTACGTTCTTCGTGTGGTGTTAAGGTAACTCCATTCAGGCGAGTCTTATTCAATGCATTGAGATCTTCGACGGTGTAGGTGCCCTGCTGATTTCTTAGATAGGCATGACGCCGTCCAACCGTTTTGTCTGCAAGGTTAATCTCTGGGAAGATACCCAAAATGGGATCCTGTCGACCAACAACCATTAACTCACCGTTTAATGGAATTTGTTGTCCACTGGAGATAACCACAAGACGTGCCTGTTTTGGGGGAACGGTTGGGGGCCTGGAAGGTCCAACTGTTCCTGGTTTTTGTTCGTAGCCAGGTTCTGGGACTCGCTTACCTGGTGGCATTGCCTGGATACGTTCCTGTAATTGATCGAGCGCTGCAATGAACTCCTGTGGTGTAGCAAAGCGATCTGCCGGTGCTTTTGCCATCGCCTTCTGCATGAAGATATCCATCTCTACAGGCAGATCAGGGCGTAGGCGGCAGATCGAAGGCACTTTTTCATTCATGTGTTTGATGACAATGTCCACCGCAGTCTCACCTTCAAAAGGAGGATTGCCAGTTAGCATTTCAAACAAAACAGTTGCAACCGAATAGAGATCAGAGCGGGAGTCCGCTGAACGCCCACTTTCGGCCTGTTCGGGCGAAATGTAGTAGGCCGTGCCCATGAATACGTTAGATTGAGTGAGAGTAACGGTTTCCCTGCTCCGCGCCAATCCAAAATCGACGATTTTGACCACATCTTTTCCATTGATGAGGATGTTCTGTGGCTTAATATCGCGATGTACCACACCCTGTTTATACGCCGTATCCAATCCCTCGGCAATCTGTCGTGTGTAATTTAATGCTCGTGATGGTTCCATGGGACCCTGTGTTATCATGTGATATTTCAGGTTTTGCCCATCAATGTATTCCATTACAATAAAGTACATCTGGTTGTCGTTGCCATAATCGACGATGCGCACTATGTGAGGATCACCGAGGTTCAGGTGGATATGTGCCTCTCGTTGGAAGCGCGCGAGTAGTTCACCATCATTTGAGAGTTCAAGGTGCATGACCTTCACTGCGTAGATGTGGTTATTTTCTGTATCGCGTGCTACGTAGACGGTCGCAAAGCTACCTCGACCTCTTTCGTCGATTAGTTTATACCGTCCTTTGATGACACGACCAATCATGTCACCGTTCATTTGCCAACTCCTAACTGAAAGGCTAAAGGCTACTCATCGCGGCTATTATAACATCATTTGCTAGCAGATGTCATGTTATCCCCTCGTGATATACAAACGGAGCAGCAAGCGAATTGGTCATATAATGGGTAGAGTCTCCTAGTGCCGCGCTATTTGAAACTCAGCGCAAGGTTGACTGGGCGACCCAAGGGTCGCCCCTACTGCTTCTGCTTCATGGTCGTGAAGCGGTGGGGGGAGTCGCTTCGTGACGTGGTAGGGGCGATCCGTTGTGGTCGCGCACTATGATGCACTTGCATTGTGTGCTCCTGGAACTATATATTTTCTGTAAGGAAGAACGATGAGGGTATCTATTCTTTGGAGGTGGATTTGCATATGCAGCCTGTTCGTGGTGTTTTACTCGATATTGACGGTGTATTGCATGTCAGTATGCAGCCCATTGCCGGGGCGGCCGAGACGTTGAACTGGTTAGAGCAGCATGGCTTTGCGACTTGCTTTGTGACGAATACTACAACTATGGCACGTGTTACGCTTGCAGAACGTTTAAGGACCATTGGTTTACCTATTACTGAGGAGCATTTGATCACTGCTCCTGTAGCGACGGCAAATTATATTCGACAGCACTATCCAGGTAAGCGGTGCTGGGTGCTCACGAAAGGCGATACCGAGGCGGATTTTGCCGGCATAAAGCTTGTACAGTCGGAAGCGGATGTTGTGGTTATAGGTGGCGCTGAGGAGCTATTAACCTATGAGTCGATGAACGCCGCTTTTCGAATGCTGATGGACGGAGCCGTGTTGTTAGCAATGCATACCAATCTATACTGGCGTACAAGAGATGGGTTGAGGTTAGATAGCGGGCCGTTTGTGCGTGCCCTGGAGATTGCCTCGGGCAAGAAGGCAACGGTGCTGGGCAAGCCTGATCGCGCCTTTTTTGAGCAGGCGTTACTTTCAATTGGTGTGTCCGCGCACGAGGCGATTATGGTAGGCGATGATATAGAGAACGATGTTGCAGGCGCTCAACAGGCAGGGCTGCGTGGTGTGCTGGTTTGTACGGGTAAACATCATGCTGACTCACCGCTTTTGGAGCGGGTGCATCCTGATGCTATACTGCCGTCGATTGTGGATTTACCAGGGTGGATGGAGGAGCATGAGGGAGCATGAGGGAGCATGAGTCAGCAAAATCGTATGGGAAAAAGGTCAGGCAAACAGGGCAAGCTCTGTTTCCAAGAGCAAAGTCGGAACACGCGAGCTCCCCTCTCCGCTCTGCAAAATCGGGACACGCATCGGGACAAAACCGGGACAGAGCCTCATGACAGCGGGACGCCTCCTCTCCTATACTTTAGACAGAGAACGAGAAGCAGGCATGCAGCGCATACTGATTGTTCTCTGGAGCGGCACACCGCTTGCATCTGCTTATGAGCAGTTCTGTTCATCATGAGCAGACCCGACGGTTAGAGAAAGCGTCTTCATGAGTCTACACAAGAAGGAGAGAGAAAACATATGTCCTTACGTCTCAATGGCCAATTGTTGTTGGTCGGTGCCATCGGCGCGATCCTCGCGTCTCTGCTTATCTTTCTCATTCCAGGTCCAGATGGCCTCGGTGGTCCTGGAGTCCGTCCCAGACATGCAGGTGATTGGCGAGGCAACGACAGGCAGCGAGGTCATGGCCCAGGCGGCATCACTGCAGCCGGATATTGTCGAAAATACCATAACTTCGCCACTTCTGACCCATAAAATCGCCATCACATTGAGCTTGAATAGATGAGTCTATAATGGTTTTCCTGACACATAACCTCCTCGCCCAAATTCAAAATTGGCTCATAACCTCGCCCAAAAAAGTTGAGCACAAAATCTGCTGTATTTCTTTCAGAAATCATGTCTGAAAGCCAAATTTAGGTGAGCATATGCGTCAAAGCGGCGGTGATATGATTCAATCTACCATTTTGCAACGAGTATGCCAGAGTAGCTCTGACACCAAGACAACACTTTTTCAACTAATCGCGTTAAAATTGGCCTGGAAACGGTCCATTTTTGGTAAGATTGACGCATATCTCCCCTTTTGGTGGATTTACGAGTCAAACGGCCATTATATTTATTCTTAATGCATAATTGTTGTAAAATATCAATGTAAGATGTAATGAAATATCTGAACCAATTTCACCCGCCTGATTAAATCTCTACTAATTTGCTTTCCTACTGGCGTAGCTTGGACTAGCCCCATCTGCAACCCGCCCACGCTAAAAGCTCCTCATCGTTTCCCATTTACACTTGCCAAGCGCATGTGCAGCAGGGGATAGGGTTTGCCGTTGCTGTCCAATTCAGAACG
>Ga0137380_10007015_pt1 | contig 10068 bp, 11 predicted proteins | sample SagtaG_17_FD_104809 | JGI IMG/M metagenome (GOLD analysis project Ga0137380, IMG submission 104809) | Vadose zone soil microbial communities from Sagehorn Ranch, Mendocino, California, USA - Sage2_L_100_16 metaG | ecosystem: Environmental > Terrestrial > Soil > Vadose zone | place: USA... | reverse complement strand
GCGAAACAGCGATTCGCGCAATAGAGTCCAACGACTTTTCGGAGAAGAACCTCTGGCAATACAACCTAGACTTCGTCAACCATTACGGAAACAAGACGGCCGGGCTGGAGGCGTTCAGAATGTACCTCCAGACACTGAACAATCAGGAGATCAACTATGGCATGCGCCACTTCTTATCTGGTAAGGAGGCCACTGAGATCTCACTCGGCGAGATGCCTCACCTATCACCCCTCGAAAAGCTCGTTAAACTGTTCCTAGGACTCGGATCGTACAAAGCCTTCCGGGGACTAGTGTACACGATGAAGCAGATGGGGACACTCAACAACCTCTACCAGAACTATCCCAAAGACCCGTCACAGTTCGAAGCATGGAAGCACCAAGTAGACTCGATACTCGCCAAAACCAGAACACGGTTCAGCTAGCCAGGCGGGCGTCACACAGTCAATAAATACTCCAAAATCGGCAGGATGCCCAGAAGCATTTGCCTTCTCCAGACATTACTCCATTCGAGTCCAGACAGGTCGACGATCAGACGCTCGTTATGGAGATGTTGTCTGCAGAGTCGCATGCAACATACACTTTCCAGGGTCTCAAGAGAAGGCTCGGACTACACCAAGAGAAATTGACTAGGATACTCAGGCGACTGGAAGATGACAATCTTGTTGCAAAGACGGATGAGGGATACCGCACCCTCAAACAGCCGCGCAAGGGAGAGCATCACCTGGTCGACGGGGACCCGGTGATTCGGGGCCAGCTTCCGCCTGGGATAGATTCGCGGGTATTGCTGGACAGGATCAAGGGTCGATGGTTCAAGAACTTCCGCTGGGTAGGATATGCTAATGGGATAGATGAGCTGTCGCTCTACTGGATTACAGAGGATAACAAGTTCCAGGTTAGAATTCAGCTCTCGCCGATCGAGATCCTAGTCTGGTCCCAACCAACAGACCCGAAAGAGACAATGTCCCCAGTGGGCTGCGGCCTACGAGCTGTTCGACCGCATCAGCCGGATGCTACCCGAACTCGGCGAAAACAGCTGAGTCGCAGTCCGAGACCGTCCTTGTAGATAGGACAGGTAAGAACTATTTCAGCGAGAGAAGATCTGCATTCTCGATTCCAACTTTGCGTTGGGTGGGCAAAGTGGTCTCGTATCTTTAGGGAAGTTTCGAATATTCTGCCATCAAATGAACTATCAAAGGCGAATATGACTGTTGCCGCTGGTAGTATCCACCGAAGAATAAGACTACTGCGATGGCTAGGAAGAAGATCCATTGTGGTCCGAGCCATCCTAGGCTGACAGCGCTGAGAATAGCTAGCCCGACAAAAGAGACTGCAGTCGTAACGCTGAAGTCGTAGAGGGCTTCTGCTTCGTCGAGTTCATTTCTTTCATCCGTCGTCATTTTGAGTCGGACGGTGGCGTAACGGGAAATGAATTCTCTGTCTTCTTCTTGTGCCTTTTTCGGTTTGAAATGATTTCTGATTCCAGTGTAAATTGCCGACAGGGATCTTTGGAACTCGCGGAGTGCGAGGCCGAGCGCAGGCCCTGCGACAATAAACACAAGCGCCGACAAGACATCAAACGAAATCGTATTCGAAGAAAGAAGGGTGGCCGGATTGAAGATGAGCAAGTAAGACACTATGGCGACATAACCGGGCAATAGAATTGAAATGAAGTCTATCCTGTTGAAGAACCTAGGTATAGCTACGGCTGACATCTTTCAGATGTGACTGGTCGCGGGTGTCCCTATAGTCTGCTATTTGACAGGTGAGCGTTTTCTCGCCTGTCGAGTGGGACGAATAGTTGATGGGCGGATTGGAGCTCCCTCAATTGTGTAGCGCTCTCGCGTGTCGAACCCACTCCCTCGAACGGGCGTCGTGATTGCTAGGCCTTTTACACGGATTGGAGGACCTGCAGTTGGATGAACTTCAAGACGAATGACCCTGTTATGCGCCTCAACGCTCCTAGGAGTTCCTGTAGCTAGTGGACGGATCGTAGGACCAGGGGTCTGAGGACCTGCGTGGAGGTGAATACCCCTGCCTTGAGGCTCCATCAAGCTATAGGTTCCTTTTGCCTTTGGACGAATTGGGCGGATCGGAGGCCCACCGGTTGGCCAAGGCACAGGGGCCACACGTGGAACCGAAACCCTTTGAAGTGGCTTGGCTCTCGTCTTCTTCTCTCTAACAACCGTTACCAAGAACGATGATGTTAGTCCGTTGGTTGATAATTAATGCTTGGGGTCCTTCGCATAGAAAGAAAATACGTCCATGAGACCAGGTCCAAGCTCGCTGGTTCGCTGAATTCAAAGGCTATGGACAGTTCTTTTGAGCCTGAACCAGAGATTTCAAAGACAGCCTACTAGACTCGTCTCAACCCTGACTGGGTTGCGATTTCCCCAGTCAATATGGGTCGCCCTTGACCTTTGTATGATGAGGAAGAAAGAGAATGATTGGAGAATCTATCCAGTTAGATTACAGTTTCAAAGCAGTGAGATTGGACTGGCAACCGATAGAAAGGCATCCGAGACCTTTCCGGAGGAAGAACCCGAACGATTTCGGACGAATGGCCTACCGGTTCTGTCCAACCTTTCACATATGCTCCTCTAGCTCGCACGTCAGGTCTTACCACCAAGACGTGCACATAACAGCATCATTGACAGTGCATGAATTGTCCAGGAGGGGTTCAATCTAGACTCCTTAGCCAAATCGTCCAATTTCGTCAAAGTTCTCCACTTGAGGACTATGATGCCGTAGGTCACACCTTGCATTGGAAAGAAAGAAGAGAGACATCCCTTAAATCGCGAAAAATGTGTGAACAGGACTAGCTTTGGCAGTAAAGACCAAGTCTATCTTTCAGCCTCCGGAAGATGAAGATGGAATAAGAATTCTCATCACGAGATTCTACCCTAGAGGCGTTGAACGGACCCACTTTCACGAATGGGCTCTTTCTCTCTCACCTAGCTCCGAACTTCTCTTTAGTTACAAGAGGGGTAATCGGAATTGGTCAAGTTTCAAGCGCAACTTCATGGCAGAACTGAGGGGCAATGTCGAGAGCATTGAGGCTATACACACTCTGAATGCGGTCGGCAAAAAGCAGGATGTTACGCTTCTATGCTACGAACAATCGGGGCTGCCGTGCCACAGGCACATAGTGCGAGATATTATTGAGACGCCAGCGCTACTTGAGCGGTAGAGGTCTGTGCTGGAAGCTTTTTCCTGAACATACTGATGATGACGAACGAAGTTCGAAACAACGCGAGGTTTCCAACTAGGAAGCTCCTGTAGTATCCTGACTCCTTCATATGGAGGTTCTCCCAGACCTTGTTTGTTTCAGTCGGATGCTGCCTAAGCCATTCATAGATCCCCCATTCCAGCACCTGTTGCGAGTGAGGACCCTTGGTCTTACAATCTTGGCAACGATAGCTAATCAATGGTCTTAGAGGATAGTTCTTGATAGTCAGAAACGGCTCACTGGAGTCAAGACTGAGCTGGGTCGACTTCTCAAGATCGTTTCTAGTTTCAAGTTGATAGGCAATTATTTTGGGCTTCACAAGTCCAAGGCTGACTCGCATTTCGTTCAATTGTTCAACACAGTCGACGCCGAACTTTGAGTAAAGGTCCTCCAATAGAGGTAATCTCTTCCTCTCTTCGATTGACCCCTTCAGTTGGATCTTTCGAGAGATTTGATCCCATTCGGACTTAGATCCTTGAATTTTCCAACTCTCGTTTCTCGCATCTCTGGAATTCCTCTCTAGGGGACTTGCACAATGTTCCATCTTTTCATATACGATGCGGGAGGTACCGGGTATATTCTGACAAGACCAAGTTCCTTGCAGTAAGCTGCTGTGCAGACCGTGATTCTTTCGTCACTGATTACGTCGGGTACAGCGTTTCCTAGGACGATGAGGTCGTCAGCCACGATCCTCTCATTTTGCATGATTCACTCGCCAAAGAACAACGCCATCTGTGCCCTTCACTCGCATAAGGCCGATGTCCTTCTCCATGCGCCGAACCCACTTATTGTTGGGAACCACCTGATCTAGCTGGAGATGATTCCTCAGCTTGGTCCAAGTCATTCCAAGATCGTTGTACTCAAGTGCTCGTCGGATCTTGTCTCGGAATTGCTCGTAGGCCATCTTTTTCGTGAGGACTTTCCTCTGCTCCTCGACTGGATCAGAAACATGCTTAATCAGCAACGATTTCGTCCTGACCGAAGAACTAAGCTCGCTACCCTCCTTCCACCCAAGCTCATCAATGACGTGCTCGGGGATTGTGACCACATATTTGTATTGGATACCGCCATTATCCAGTTTGTATGCGACGTGCTTCTGCAGCTTCATAGAGGATGATACCACCTAAGCTACCATTATTTAAGTGGTACCACACGCAGCTGGCAAGCATCAAGATTGTGGGAGTTGAGGGCAAATCGATGACTTCCAATCTGGAAAGCTGGCAACCGACAGGACCAACGCCGCTCGCGCCTTAGACAAAGATGGGAAGGATGCCGAGGGAAGCAACGCAGAACAAATTCAATCGTACTCCGACAGTAACCAAAGACAAACTAGGCCAAGTCTCGGGCGGTGTCCGCCGCTAGGCGAAATTGACTGACCCTTAAGACCTCGTCTCGGCAAACAAGATTCATGGGTTGAGTTTATTGAAGAATGATTGGGGAGACCTTAGGTTCTTGCGCCGCAGTTTGTAGGCATCCCCATATTCAGGATGCCCGAAGTCATCCTTCTCCAGATCTCGTACTTTCTTTCCCGAATACCAACCAAGAAGGGTCGTCCCTCTCGCTCCTTCTCGAAAGCCGAGAACGAGTTTGGCTGGTTGTTTATCCCACTGTTCGCAGTTAATGGTGACATAACGGTCCCCGCCTCTAATCACCTTAATTTCTGTCAATCCTAACGGGTCGATGTTCATTCTGAATCTCTTTCGGGCTCTGTCGTCTTTCATTGTGCGCCACTTCTACTCTTCGTCTTCGTGGTATCAACGGGTTTCGGTAAAGCCTTCTATTTGAAGAGCAAGTAGGTCGATAACTTTCCTAGCGATCTGTAGCCCCTCATCGGTCCGAGGAATCCTGATGTAGACGTCTCCGAGCTTAGCGTCGATCAGGCCCGAAGGGGAGACAGGCGTGATAGGCATTTCAGATGAAGAGAAAAATCTACTTTGTGATTGTGTTTCGGCAGCTGGACTTCCACTGTTCTCAGTAACCTTGAGATCCTTGACCGCTTCTCCGAAAAGGCCTCGCACTGAACTTGCCTTTTCTCGGACCTCCCCCGGCTCAGCCCCCGTGAGTTTGCTCAGGAAAGCGAGAAATTCCCCATCTTTCTCGGACGGCGGAAACTTATATCGTGTGTAGATCTCGCGGATCAAATCCACATGCAACCATGCCTGGGCCCGAGCCTTTTCCTTGTCTTCTTGCGTGAAGCCATGAAGTATCTGATCGACTAGAGGAGTCTTCTTGAACGTGCCATGACCTTCGATGAGTCCATAACGCCGAAGTGAGGACGAGACACGTGCGAAATTCCCTGTGCCAAGCCTCAGATTCAGCGCTTGGGCCAACCCATCTCGGCCGATTCCTTCTGAAAGGACGCGGAATGACTTGCCGATGTATTCGACCGCACTATCAAGTGTTATGTCGGGGTATTCTACCTTCCCTAATGTGGCCATTTTGACCTATTTTGGGCTTGGTCAATAGGTACTTAAGGCTTCCTAATATAGGCAATCAGATCTTGCATGTCGTCATGGCCTGCCCATTTTTCTCAGGGTTCTTCGGACGTAAGACGATATCAAACCATCGTAGATTGATCGCCGCTTTAAAGACGACTGTTGACCACAGAAGCGCGTTCCATAGCTAGTTAGCGTACTGCCAAGGTAAATCCACTCCAAATGTACTAGATGAGTCTACCTGGTTTTCGTCAGCGACCGTGAATCCTTCACCGACAACCTGGCAACCGGTCGACTTAGAAGCATGTCCTTTACCGCTTCCGGTGATAGAGTTGCCCCAACCAGCTTTTCAAGAATAACTCCGCGCAGATCGTCTTGGGAATCGGAGGTCATCATGCTACGGACATTTGCAAGCAATTGCTTGGCATTTTCGAAAACTCCTGTCACACCAGAGATAGGCCAAAGGTAGATGCCATCGGCGTGGGGGATTGCCTTTCGATCTATTGCAGACCTTCGACTAACTATTATCGCGAAGCAGTTCCCAGACTTGAGGCGATCATCTGCTCTTGCCCAATCGAGATGGCCGCTCGTTTGCCTGCAATCATCCACCGAAATGCCATCTTGTGGAGTCTGCCCTGCCTTTCCTTCGAGTAGAAAGGCAAGTGAGTTTCCAAGTTGCCAAACGCAATCAGGGCCTTCAGTTCCCTCAGGTTTCCAGGAGTTGAACCCGAGCATCTTGCCAAGTTCTACGAGTCCTCGATCAAAATCCTTTGAGTTAGAAGAACCGAGTAGCTTGGAGGCTTCATCAACGCTCCTTTGAAACTGCAGACCCACTGCACCAAGTTGTTTAAGCGTCGTTTCTATCCCTTCGACGGCTAGAGCTTGTAGCTCGGTAGGGTCGAGTGGTTGTCGTGGCTTTCCCACCGCCGATCGGAGAGCATACGAAAACCATGAAACGGTCTTGCATGCGTCTTTCGCCTTAGTCAAGTATTGCTCCGCGACCGACCTGAATCGTTTCTCAGACTTTCCAGCTTCATCCGCTAGACTTGCTACAAGGTAATACCAAAATCCCGCGTAAGGAGTGAGAATCTTGTCGCTGGAGAGAATGTCTAACACACTACGTCCATGCTCAACAGCCTTTGGGTAGTCCTTGGACCAGGCAGCATAAGCAAAATCAACCTCGTGTTTGACTGCGTTCGCCAAGATAGATGATGCCGCCGTGTCAATGGGTTCGTCCTCAGACTTCAGCTCCCTTATGTTTTGTTCTGCGCCTTCCCAACTCTTACTCCTTCCGAGAAATTCCCTGCTCATTGCGTCTAGCTCTGCTAGCTCACGAGCAGACTGCTCTAGAGCAAACCGAATTTCAGCGCGCAGTTCTGGGTGGAAAATTCTCTGGTTCTCAATTTTGGCACAGAAGTCCAGCAAAGCCCGACCGGCCATTATTATCACTGCGTAGTCTGTGTCGCTCCTAGTACATCGCCCGGCCGCTTGGGCTATTCTCGTTTTGATTCGTTCTCTGAGAAGAATCTCTAGCCCGAGTCTATCTTCTAGAAACGATTCTTGCAAATTTGTCTTGTTGGGCAACCCGTATATGAGCAGTTGCCGACAGTCTTCTTCTGGCAGATCTATCCCATCATACCTGTTGGCCAATATGAGTATTGTCTGACGCGACCTCACGAATGACTCCATTGAGGATTCGATATCTACAGCTCCCAAGACCTTGACAGGTCGAGGTGCTAGAGTCACGATCTTTTTCACAATGTCGACTTGAGGGTTTGTGGGACACAGCGCTAGTGTCCGGTCTGCCTCGGAGACTTTTCTCGCAATCCATCTTTCATATTCGCTTGGCTCCTTGACGAAGTCTGGGAAGAGGAAGAGCCTGCGTCCAACCCCGTATGAGGTATATGTCTTAGGCAGAGGGATTCGGTTGATTTTCCCAACGCCGGTAATTCTTTCCAGTTCTCCGCCAGATCCCAGTGTCGCCGACATGTAGATTCGCTGATTTGCGCTCTCGAACGGTGGATGGGTCAGAGTGGGGGGAATGTATGGGCGAATAAGAATACGATCCCAAGATATGTAGACATGACATGCGTGTAATCCGTTCCGTACTACTGTCCAGGAGAAGTATAGATCTGAGTCGGGGTTAGGTAGATGGTTATCTAGAATTCGTGTCAATGTTGTCAGAGCTTGGAAAAAAGAACCCGAGGGAACCTTCTCTACTCGCGCGTGTCCCGTTGGCCTGGCTTCTTGTACCATGTCTTTTGCGAAATCGGAAGGTAAATCATCAATGTAAATCGCAAGAACCTTGTGATACAGTTCACCCTTCGTATCTCGATCTATGTCGACAGACCACATTTGGGCGATGTAGGTCTCCGCGCCGTGGGCGTCGTCAAGGATGATAAGTTGAGGATCGTTAAGCCCTGGGTTCGTGTTGAAGAGTCCACTGTACGTGGCGATTGCTATCGTCTTTGCTGAACGATAAAGGGTGAGGGCTTGGGGATCATACTCCCTCTTTGATCCGACAAAGACTTTGGTGTCAATAGCATAATCCTTGGAGTGTTTACTAACTTGGTAGGCAAGCTGTCTTGTCGGGCAAAGATAGACAACTCGCTCAGAAAAAACCCTACGCCTGTACTCGGCAATGAGTAGAGCGACAAGAGTCTTTCCTGACCCAGTCGGTAACTCCAAGGCGACATGCCTAGACATGAGGTGATTCTGAAAATATCCCCGTATGATGTCTGCCTGATGAGCAAACAGGTCCTTTATGCGAGGATTCCGGTTCTTGAGATCCTTGAACAGGCTCTCAATATCGGCCGGGGGCTGTACTTGCCCCACCTTCACTCTTTTGAATGGACTTGTGCTCATTATTAATTCCCTAACTCATTTTCGATTGATATAAGCACAGAATGAAGCTTGGACCGCATCATGAAGAGAGAAGAGAGGCGTCAGAAAATCTCCAAAACGATCGACTCAATATTTGATCTGGAACCATTGGTGCGGGCCGTAGAATCGACTATTGCATTGGACGAAAAAGCTCCGTTTGTGTTTGGATTAGAGCTCACGCAGTGTGAGTGTGTGCCATTGCCCTTCGATGTCCGCGTGTGCTCCTCTTCTTGCATCATAAACTTACGTCAGAAACAGACTGGGCAAATCCGTCTTGACGGTTCTACTGAGTACTCACCTTAGGATCGTAGCAGGGTGACCGCAGGTCTGAGGTTGAGCCGCTGAGCAAGCACGATGGGCAGGTTTCCCGAGAATGCCCGAGGTTTGGAAGCCCAGATGTCTACTTTGCAATTAGTTTGTACGTTGGATCCAAACCAGATTTTTTTCCGGTGGGGATGAGTATGTCGGGAAAGAGTCCAATGAACTCAGCGAGTTTCTCCACTCCGTAGTTGGAAGGGGCAAAGCTCGGGTCCAATCGTTTCAGAACAATTCCTAGAAACGATCCAAATATGAATCCCTCTGTGTCAGTTGCTTGCTTGGCAGCTCTCATCAGCAAGTCCTTTCCTTGAACTCTGATGTCACCTACGGCCGCGGTTCGGTCCACATGCTCGACTACTTGTAAAGGAGTGAGCTGTTCCTTCTCGTTCGAGGGGAGGATAGTCTCGATCAATATGAACTGGTCGCAACCTTTTACAAAGGATGAAGGAGTCGTGCTGCGTCCAACTCCCACCACACCAATACCCTCTTCGCGTATCCTTGTCGCGAGCGCCGTGAAGTCACTATCGCTTGCAACGAGCATGAAGATGTCCACGCTTTTGTCATGCAGTATGTCAAGAGCATCTATGATCATAGCCGCGTCTGTGGAGTTCTTTCGAGTCGTATACTGAAATTGCTGCACTGGCTTGATTGCAAAGTCTCGGAAAATCGTGGCCCACGGGTGTAGTACCGGTGTTGTCCAATCGCCGTATGCCCTTCTGATGATAATTCGGCCCAATCTCGCAGAAGCGTCTAAGAAATATTTCACTGCGGGATGAGGAGTATTGTCAGCATCTATCAGAACAGCAACTGTCGGTTCGTCGGCCCCAATTTTGTCTCTCGCATTAAGCGTTTGCACTGTAGTACCCAATAGCCGGGCTCCACCTCAGTGACTACTAATTAGCTTTCCAATTAGTGTTGCCTTCGCTCGTAGACGAATGTGGGTAAGCCAGATTATGATTGTCCAAGAGACACAAGAACCCTCAGACCCATTCGATCATAAGGCGCCATTCCCGAGAAGGCCACTATCGTCCTGGGAAGAAGTATGGCATCGTTTCGGGAGCGGTCGGAGGACGGCCCTCGGATGGTTTCTGATCCTCCTTTTCATCAGGTGGTACAATCTCCAGAATATCTGGGCGGCTGTGAACCTTGTATCCGTCCAGCCCTCTGTGATAGAGGAATTTATGGAGGAGCAACTTCAGCTCATGG
>Ga0137380_10007009_pt1 | contig 10074 bp, 17 predicted proteins | sample SagtaG_17_FD_104809 | JGI IMG/M metagenome (GOLD analysis project Ga0137380, IMG submission 104809) | Vadose zone soil microbial communities from Sagehorn Ranch, Mendocino, California, USA - Sage2_L_100_16 metaG | ecosystem: Environmental > Terrestrial > Soil > Vadose zone | place: USA... | reverse complement strand
GCCGGATCGGGGACTTACGGAGCCATATAAATATGCGCACTCACAATACCGCACAGATACGGAGTCAACAAGCAGATTCGCCGCAGGCGCCAAGCCCCGCGCAAGGCGGGGCTCTTTGTTATGGGAGGGTGCGGTTACTTCGTCGCTTGACTCATGGCCGCAATGCGTTTGTCCACTTCTTCGCGGCTCACCACTTCAACCTGCGTGGCAATGTACCAGTTGTTTCCACAGCTATCACGCACGCTGGCGGTGCGATCGCCATAGAACTGGTTCGACGGTTCGACGAGCGAACTCGCGCCCGCCTTAAGTGCGCGATGATAGGCAGCATCGGCATCCGGGACATAAACCTGCAAGGCACAGGGCATGGCTGGCCACTCCGGGCCACTATCGGCAAGTTCCACTACCGAATAGCCGATTCGGAGCGCCGCATGACCGACCGTGCCATCAGAGCGCGGGTACACCGCGATCTCCTTCGCGTCAAAAACTTCTTTCATGAACGCAATCAGTTTCGCCGCGCCGTTTACATGGAGATAAGGAATGACGCTCTGATAGCCATCGGGCTTGTATGGGGTATTGCTCGGCATCTTGATCCTCTCATTTTTTGGCCTGAGCGGCCATGCGGCGTTCCATCTCTTCCGGCGAAACATCCTCCAGATGCACCGCGACGGTCCACTTGTGTCCGAACGGGTCTTCAATGGTGCCGGTGCGGTCGCCGTAAAACTGGTCGGCCACAGGCTTCTTGATCGTTGCTCCCAGCGCCACTGCGCGTTCTACGGTCTTGTCCACATCGTCAACATAGAGCAGTAGGCCGACAGGAGAATTCCCCAGCGTCTTGGGACCGACCACATCCATCTCAGGAAACTCATCGGCCATCATCACGTGTGAGTCGCCGAATTTGAGTTCGGCATGGCCGACGCGCCCATCCGGCTGCGGCATGCGCATGACTTCCACGGCGCCGAACGCCTTCTTGTAGAAATCAATGGCCGCCGCCGCGCCCTTAACCACCAGATAGGGGGTAACGTTGTGATAGCCCTCAGGAATTGGTTTTGCTTTTGCCATAAAAAATCTCCTCGCGCAGCGTTGAGCAACTGCGACAGAAAGCATTCTCCGCGAATATGACCCCCGCTGTATTGTAAAAATTTGACCTTTTCTGTGACCTTATTCGTGGATAGGAACGTGGTTCAGGTGCTCAGTTTTCTGGGCCAGGTAAGTTGTGGGATTGATTCCGGAAAAAGCCTTGAAATCGTGGATGAAATGGGCTTGGTCGAAATACCCGCAGCTGGCGGCCAGGTCCGCCCAGTCACAATCATCTCCGCGATGAATCACTTGCAGTACCTGCTGAAAGCGGCGTACCCGGCAGAAAAGCTTCGGCGTAAGACCTACTTCGTTGGAGAAAAGCTGAATGAAACGGCGAGAACTGATGCCGATCCGGTCGGACACATCGGCGATGGCGGGAGCGGTATGAATGTTGCGAAAAAGACCGAGCGCGAAGCCGACGGCGCGATGCCTCTCCAGCGGCTTGAAAGCCCGTGCCAGAAGGCACTCTTCGATGACCTGGAATTTCTCTTCCGGCGTGGACGACTCCAGCAGCCGCTCCCGCAATAGCGTCGCTTCAATGCCCCACAGGTCCTCAAGCGAAACGTGCAGGTTGTGCAGCTCGTCCGCCGGCAGTTTGAAGAATGGAAATGCCCCGCCTGGCTTGAAGTGGATGCCCATGACCGAATCCTGCTGCGCGGTATCGATCACGAAAAACCTGGAGTGTGGCCCGGCAAGGATAGCGCCAGGTAGCCGTTCACATCTGGCAAGGTCGTCCCGGTCGTAAATCCGTGCCTCGTTTTCTTTCAGGTTGATGACGAGCTCGACTGAGCCGTCCGGCATGAGGCGTTCCTTCTTGTGGGACCGTGCGGGATAGCCATCATAAAACCAGAAGAGCTCTACGAAACTATTTAAAGGCGGCCGCGGAATGTGGGTGAGAAAAAGCATGAGGGTAGGCCGTTTCCCCTAGAAACATTCTACCGCGTTGGGCCGTGAAAAATCCTGTAACGAATCCGGAGTGATTCGGGCAAAGCAAAGCCCCGTCTCGGAAGACGGGGCTGGATGGTTGAAGAAGTTAGGTGACTAGGCTTTGGCAGTCTCTGCCGGTTCAACCAGCACGTAGCGGCCGTTACCACCCTTGTCGACGAACTTAATTGTGCCGGTGACTTTGGCGAAGAGGGTGTCATCTTTGCCGCGCCCGACGTTTGCTCCCGGTTTGATCGGGGTCCCGCGTTGACGGACGATGATGGTGCCGCCGGGAACAAGCTGACCGCCGAAAGCTTTTACGCCGAGCCGCTGCGCGTTGGAGTCGCGCCCGTTTCTGGAACTGCCTAAACCTTTTTTGTGTGCCATAACAAATCCTTGTTCTCAGGTGACGGCACGATTGAAATCATGCCCTGTTACTTGATCTCGAAGCGAGAGACCTGGACACTCGAGGTGTCCGGGTCCAATCGTTATTTCTTCTTACCCTTGCCGGCGGCCTTCTTTGCTGCGCTTTTCTTGGCAGCCCTCGGCTTACTCTTGGACTTGCCCTTGGTGGACTTCGCCGGAGCGGCTTCGCCTTCAGCCGCAGCCTTTGCCTTCTTTGGCTTGGGCGCGGGCAGGTCGGGAGCGGTGAAGCGTTCGCCGTCGAAAGCGATTTCCGTGATCCTTACCGCAGTAAACGGCTGGCGATGTCCGTAAATCTTCTTGTACTGCTTCTTGCGCTTGAAGTGGAAGACGAGGATCTTGTCAGCCTTGCCGCCTTCCAGTACCTGTCCGCTGACCACAGCGCCGGTGCCGGGACCGATGGTGCCTTCCTGGCCGGAAACGGCCAGAACGTCGTTGAATTCAACAACGTCGCCGTCAGCGGCGGGCAGCTTCTCAATTTTCACTACGTCGCCGGGTGCGACGCGGTATTGTTTCCCCCCGGCGCGAATTACCGCGTACATAACTCTCTCCATCGCCCCTTCAAAGCGCTTGGCCGGAAAGGACTTATATTGACTTGTAAGATTGCTCAGCAGCCATGCTCAACAGGCAGGAACATCCACCAGTGGCAAACCTTGTAATTTTAACGTGATAGAGGGGATATGGTCAAACCGAGCCCCAATCGAGTTATCCTCGCAGGTACACCCGCCAGAAGAAATACGCGGTCATGCTGCACCCGATCGTGATTACAACGTAACGCACGCTTTTTGGGTCCATCTTCTGCGCATACCAGGCTCCCACATATCCGCCCAGAGCTCCGCCAAAGATCATGACCAGAGCCTGTGGCCAGAACACTGCCCGGGCCACAATGAATACGATCACGGCAACGGCATTTCCGCAGGTGGCCAGCAGGGTTTTGAGACCATTCATGCTGTGAATGTTCTCGATACCCATCATCGCCAGCAGAGCCAGCATCACAATGCCCACGCCGGCGCCAAAGTATCCGATGTAGACGGCGACGCAGGCCTGCAACAGCGTAACCCCGATCACCCGCATGGCCGAGGGGCCGCCTTCAGAATGGTGGCGGTTGATCCACGAGGTAACTTTGCCGCTGAAGGTGAAGAGCAGCGTGGCGCCCAGCAGCAGCCAGGGAATCATCTTGTCAAAGGTCGCTTGCCGGGTCTTGAGCAGCAGGACCGAGCCGACGATGCTGCCGAGAAACGTAATAATGATCAGGGGCAGGATGCGCCTGAACAGTTCGGCGCCCAGCGCCTTGCGATAGGCTCCGGTGGAAGCCAGTGTTCCGGGCCACAGGGCGACAGTGCCGGTGGCGTTGGCATTGATGGAGGGCACCCCGGAAAAAAGCAGGGCGGGAAAGGCAATAAATCCGCCGCCTCCGGCGACGGAATTCACCGTGCCCCCGGCCGCGGCGGCGAGAAAAAGAAGGATGAAATGCGAGCTCACTTAACAGTCTATCGAATTTTTTCATCCTGTGGCGGCCGGGGGGCGTATCACCGCGCGGTATAGCGCGCCTTCAAGGCCATGAGGGCCAGCAGCAGGGCCAGCGTGACGGCATTGGCCACGATGATGGGCATGGCCCACAGGCGAATGCCATAAACCAGCCAGAGCACTACTCCTCCGGAAAAGGTGAGCAACATGCCCCAGGAAAGATCGTCGCAGCGTTTACTACGCCACGCATGCAGCACCTGCGGGACGAAGGAGATCGTGGTCAAAATTCCTGCCATAAACCCAAGCAGCGCAGTCAGGCGCATGCTGTGCTCACTCTGTTGTTCGGTTCAAGCATCTTGTATCCTGTTTTGACTCCGGTCGGGCTGAGATTACTTTACTTGATATAGCAAAAAATTTTCCGTCCAGCGTTTATTCTCTGGCATCTCTTGACCAAGCGTTTGAGGAGACTTCATGCCGGAAAAAGCCGCCTTTCTGACTTTTATTCTTGCCGCGTTCATGCTCAACATAGCGCCGGGCCCGGACATGCTTTATGTCATCGGCCGCAGCGTGGGGCAAGGCCGCAGAGCAGGTATTGTTTCATCGCTTGGCGTGTTCGTTGGATGCTGGGTACACATTCTGGCGGCCGCGTTTGGAATCGCCGCGCTGCTGCGCTCTTCGCCCATGGCGTTTAACCTGGTGCGATACGCGGGTGCCGGCTACCTGGTTTATCTCGGCATCAGGATGCTGGCGCAGAAGACCGATCTCTCTTCGCAACAGCTCAGAGCCGCGAGCCTCAAGAGCATCTTTCGCCAGGGCGTGATCACCAACGTGCTCAATCCTAAAGTCGCGATGTTCTTTCTGGCATTTCTGCCCCAATTCATTGACGCGCGCCGAGGCAGCGTCGTACTGCAGATCGTACTGTTAGGATTGATCTTCAACGTCGGCGGAACGCTGGTGAATCTTGCAGTGGCATATGCCGGTGGAACGCTGGGCGAGCTGCTGCGACGCAATCAACGCATTGCCCGATTGCAGAGATGGTTTACCGGTCTGGTGTTTGTCGGCTTGGGATTGCGGCTGGCATGGCAGAGGCGCTAAGGTGCATTTGTTCTTCGAAGGCGACTAAAATCATAAAATGACGCCCGAAGCACCTAAGATGATCGCGGTCAAACGGGTATTGCTCGGTCCACAGCATCTGAGCCCCGGAAGAACTGTCCACAGTCTAAGTGATAGTAAGGGAGTACGCCCTTTTCCTCCGTTCAAGTCTCTTCAGATCGCCCACTACCCCGGCTCTAAGGGCTATTATCTTTTCCATCTTTGTGGCAATGGACTGGGAACAGACACATGGCATGAGTCACTAGAAGACGCTTTGCATCAGGCGGAGTTTGAATTTGCTGTCAAACCGGATGAATGGGAAGACATTCAGGAAGTGCTTGGTTGATCTCAACCAAAATGAAAAAGAGCACGCGCAAACCGCCCGCGCGCCCAGTTTCCTAACGTCGATTTTGAACTACATCAAAAATTCATTGGTCTGCCGGGTGATGGGGTGCTGCATCTCTTCCAGCTCGTTTTTCACCTGGTTTAGGCCATACACAAGGTGCTCGAACTCCTGCGACATGCGGCGGAAGAGCGGCGCCACCTTGGCATACTCAAAGTGTTCGAACTTTGAAACGATGTAGTAGCTTTCTTTGCCGGCCTTCACAAAGTCGATCAGGCTTTCCATACGGGTGCGGCGCAGGCGGTATTTATTCAAGCCCTGGGGGAACATGCCGGTGAAGAAGAGCGAGTAGTCGCCAATATGTTTGCGCACCTGGCGCTCACGGTCGAAAGACGGAGCGGGACCGTAAACGGGGTCGGACTCCAGCAACATCTCGCCCACGTCACATAGCGGACGGCCATCTGCGCTTTTGATTTTGTAGAGGGTTTCGGCCTCGCAGAATTCTGTGAGCAGATTGGCGACATAGTCATGCACTTCTGCACTGCGCACGCCAACCTCGCCATAATTTCGTTCAACTACTTCTTTGAAAAACCGCTGCAATGGATTCGATTCAGGTATCACCTTGTCACCCCTTTTCCCTGCACTACGCCGTCAAATGCCGTTACGTCGTCACCGCCCCGGCATTAAACGTCAAGCAAATTGGGGAACGCTGATTAATATGAGTGCAGTATGGGTAGTTTGGTTATCTGATGGCAAGTAATTTCTAAGGCAACCCTACACTTTGGCAGCAACACGATTGGAGTGCTAAGAGGCGGATGGACAATGACCGAACGTGTGAGAAGAATGACGCGAACAAAACTTCATCCACCCAGACTCTTCTTCACCAACTCGCTCACGGTCTTTCCCTCAACGCGTGCGCCGGTGGCCTGGAGTTTGGCCATCACGTTTTTCATGACCGTGCCCATCTCTTTCATGGTGGGTGAGCCCATTTCAGCGATGGTGGCTTTCACCGCTTCGGCAATCTGCTCTTCACCCATGGCTTTCGGCAGGTAGTGTTCGATCATCTTGATCTCTGCCGCTTCCTTGTCCGCCAGTTCCTGGCGGCCGCCCTTGGTGAACTGCTCAATGGAGTCACGTCGCTGCTTGATCAGCGTGCTCAGGATCTGCTGAGTCTCCTTGTCGTCGAGCGGAGCGCGCTTTTCAACTTCCTTATAACTGAGCGCCGACTTGACCATGCGCAAGGTGGAAAGGCGCAACTCGTCGCGGCTGCGCATGGCGTCAACCATATCTTTCTGTATCTGGTCGCTGATCGTCATGAAATGAAAACCTCGTTGAGGTGAAGGAGAATTATAAGCTGAGGTACGGTCTTTCCTCCCTCGATCTTGTGCGCCTGGTATATTAAGGCCGCCACAATCGATGGGAAAACAATTTTACGGGCGTGGCAGTGCCGGAAAGCGCACGCGCTCACTGCGAGCGACATAGAGGTTCTCCCCGATGCTGATGCTTAACACGTCGCCCGTAGGAGTCGTGACCTTGACCTGGGAGCTGTAACCATTTCGTTGTTGCAATGTACTCAATCTGAAATGAACCGATGCCACTGAGCGTCTGGGTGATCACCCGTCCCCGCGAATCGTATTTGGTGGTCAGCACACGTTCTGGTTCTGCTCCAGTCCAGCGAATGACAGACATCGAAGTCATGCGGTGGCTCGGATCATACTTATACAAGGTCTCCTGCCCGTCCGCCCGGCGCACCCGGGCAAGGCAGCCGGCAGCGTCGTATTCGTATGAGACTTGACTTATTCGAGGTCGCGTTAGTCTTGGTTCTTTCCCAAAGGCTCTACTTCGCTCGCCGAGGTAGCCAATGACGAACCAGTTCGTATTCGGGAATAGCCGTTGGGCGTGTCTTGAGGACCTTAATGAGTCTGCGCAGCTTCAATATCCGAATGGCACTCTGTACAGCAGATTTGGACAGCCCGGTCTGTTCGGACAATTTTCGCAGGCTCAATGCAACACGTTTTTCTTCCTCGCGATAGAGTGTTGTCCAAAGGACAATGTAAACCAGGAAAGCCGTGGGAGCGTGATCGTGACCGGTCAGATCGGGCAGAAGCACGTCAATGACGTATTCGTCAATCGGGATATGCAGCATTGCACTATAGCGTAGCACACCATAGCGCCTTGCTTCGTGCGTCCGATTGTTTCAATAATGATTGTGAGGACGACGCAAAATGATTCGAGGTGTGAAGTTCGCTAGCATTCCAGTTGCGGACCAGGACCGGGCACTGGCCTTCTATACCGAGAAGCTGGGATTCCGGCTTCTAACGGATCAGCCGTTTAACGAGAAACAGCGCTGGATTGAACTTGGGATTTCCGGAACAGAAACCCGCATTGTGCTTTTCCGCTTTGATGACGGGCTCCAGCCGGGCACAAAGATGAATATCACCTTCTGGACAGACGATGTCGAGAAGACGGTTTGCGAACTCGAGAACAACGGTGTGGAGTTCGTGAAGAAACCGCAGAAAGCTGACTGGGGCTCAGCCGCCATTTTCAAAGACATCGACGGCAATACTTTTGTCATTAGTTCGAAATAGATCCGAGAAGGAGGGTCGTAAGAATGCGAGCATTTCTAGGTGTTGTTGCAGGCTATTTGATCTTCGCAGGATCTGCAGTACTTTTCTTCCGGTTAGCGAAGGTCGACCCACACTCGCAAGCCGCTGCCGGCTTCGAGGTGGTCACCATAGGCTATGGTCTTGCCTTTGCCTTGCTCGGCGGATTCATCGCGGGCAAGATTGCCCGGCGGGCGGATCTGATGTGCGGAATTGCGCTGGCGCTCGTGGTCGCTTTAGGGGCCACTGTTTCGATCTTTGCCCGCCCTGGTGCGGGTGCACTGTGGACCCAGACTGCTGCTCTGCTGCTGTTCGCACCGGCATCGCTCGCTGGCGACTGGATTCGCAAAAGAACACGGCAAACAGCTTAAAGCAACGGATTACGCTGGCCACGGCCGACAATTGCATCTAGTTGCCCACATAACCAACGGCTATTCAAGGCTTCCACCCTGGGCTAATCTGTTCCGCGCCTATCCGGCGCTGAGAACACGAGCGCCTTGAAGCGCCCGCTTTTGGTGACTGAGGCGGCGTCGCCAGATCCAAAATGTGTCCTCATTGTTGCAGCATTCGCACAGGAAGACCCCTCGACTTCGATCGGGCAAGGCCAAAAACGCGCGCCTACATCATTCAATGGTGTAATCGAATTCGTAGGAGTGTTTGCCGCCTGGGGCGATGATGATGTTCATCTTCCCGGAAATTCCCTTCAGCTCGGCCGTGCCCGAATCAGGCACAACGATGATGTTCAAATGGGGGACCCCGCGATCCATGGTGGCGTTATGTTGCAGCACGAAGCTGCCCTTCTTCCCTTTCAGCGAACCCGTCACGCGTTCGATGGCAACGTAGCCAGCGGAACCTTCTACTTCAGTCTGTGCGGCGATCATTTCGCCCTTGCCGGTAGCGTCGAGGTCGCCGTGGTATTGCTTATCGAGACTCATGCGGCCGAGGTTGGCGGCTTTGGCGACATCGCTGTCGGGCTGCTGGGGCGTAACTTTGACGTCGAAGGGGCCGGCGGAGTGCTGGGACATTGTCTTCTCCTGTAATGAAATTGATGGAACTTGCCTCTGCGCGGCGCTCGAAGCAAATCACGCAGAGGAGACGGTTATGGTTAGCAACACGAAAAAGCTTTGCATGGGTAGTATCGTAATGGGCTGATGAAACAGAAGATTGGAAAAACGCGACAGACGCGAACTGGTTCGGTGGATGAGGCATTCGACTCCGGGTTGGGCGATTTGCGCGGGATCTTACGCTGGCCCCCACCTGCCGGGCAATTCAAACACATGCGCCGCCGCCCGCCTACGGACCTGCAACCCTGGATTGACCTCTACTGGATGGTCACTTGGGACCTTTCCGAGCCGCTATTGCAAGAGACGCTACCTCATCCCAACATTCATCTCGTGTTTGAGGGTGGAAGAGCACAGGTAGGAGGAGTTTCCACCAAGAAATTCTCCCGCTTGCTGCAGGGAAAATCTGGAGTGTTCGGAGTCAAGTTTCGGCCAGGAGCGTTTCGCGCATTCATGAAGGCGCCTACAGCGTCTCTTCTCGACCGGGTGGTTCCGGCAAACAAGATTTTTGGCGACGATGTCGAGAGATTCGAGACAGCCTGCCGCGAAGCGGCGTGGAACGAAAGCAAGCTGATGAAGGCTAGTACTGGGTTCTTTCGCGGCCGCATCCCGAAAACAGATCCCAAAGTTGCTCGAGCAGGTGAGTTAGTCGAAAGCATCCTCCAAAACCGGGAGATCAAGACGGTAGACGATTTGGCGCGGCACAGCAGGATCAATAAGCGCTCGCTACAGCGGATGTTCCTCGAGTACGTCGGGGTGAATCCAAAATGGGTAATCCGGCGCTTCCGGCTGCACGGGCTACTGGGGAGATTCAACGGCGATGAGACTCCGGATTGGGCAGAAGTCGCAGTGGAGCTTGGGTATTTCGATCAGGCTCACCTGATCAATGACTTTCGCGCGATTGTCGGCGAGACGCCGCGCGAGTACAGCTCGTCCTCGTGAAAGCGAGCGCAGAACTGACACCAGTAGGAGGCAGCCACTGTATCGGCAATACGCCCGCAAACTATCCTGTATGTCGGTTTCCATTGAAGCCTTGATTTGGTTCTTCGTCTGTTTGGGTTCCACGCTGCGGCCGCTTGATATG
>Ga0137380_10007000_pt1 | contig 10080 bp, 8 predicted proteins | sample SagtaG_17_FD_104809 | JGI IMG/M metagenome (GOLD analysis project Ga0137380, IMG submission 104809) | Vadose zone soil microbial communities from Sagehorn Ranch, Mendocino, California, USA - Sage2_L_100_16 metaG | ecosystem: Environmental > Terrestrial > Soil > Vadose zone | place: USA... | reverse complement strand
CGGTCGTTCGGAGATTGCGCTTGTGCTGACCAGAGTGAGCTTCAACGGGAAAGAGTACGAGATTGAGACAGACAAATACACCAAAGAGGGCGCCTCGCGCGGGAAGCGGACGGCTGAAACTATTGGAGGCGGAGCCGCAGTAGGAGCACTGATTGGTGGACTCACGGGCGGAGGAAAAGGTGCCGCAATTGGAGCGGGCATCGGCGCGGGCGCAGGCACAGGTGTGCAGGCCGTGACCAAGGGTCAGCAAATCCACTTACCCTCAGAAACCCTACTTGAGTTCCGGCTGAATGCTCCGCTGACGGTCGAACCTTCGGCAACGAGCCGCAATGCGGGTCGGGCGAGAGTTGAATAGGACTTGCCAAAATTTTCTCCAGGATAAGGCGTGTATCTTGCTGCGTATCCATTGGCAGGATAGAAGCGCGGTAACGTCCGGTGTCACCAGGGGCTTTGGCCCGTGAGGGCTCCGTTTCAGTGCGAGAGCGTTCATGAAACCATTTGGCCGAGATCGTCGGCTGAAAGTGCTCAAACAGGGACACGGATTCTTGATGAATGCCTACTCCGCAACTACGGGTGGGAAGAAGGTGGGGCTCGAAGTGTTTGGACCTTGCACGTTGGAGTGCTGCGTTTGCGAGTAAATTGAGAGTGTCCCTACCTCTTCTTCTCCGGCAAATACTTTTTCTCAATCGACGCGACCACCACGTAATTTGGATCTACCATTTCGTCTAAGTGGATTTTGGCGACTTTGGACAGCAACTCGTAGGTGTCCAACTCCGAGAGTCCGTAATCTTGATGGATCCACCCTACTAGCTCGGTGAACGCGATCCGCAGGGCATCATCGAGCGGTCGGTATGCGCCTACCGTCATGATGGCCTCTTCGTTCTCAAATCGCGGCCAGTTGATCTTCTGCCTCTTGATGAGGCTCACCTTCACTCGCGCCCGCAGTGGGACTTCGATCGCCGTCCCCGCCACCTCGCCGTCACCCATCGCCGCATGGCCGTCGCCCATGTAGAGTAACGCGCCGGGAACGTTCACTGGAAAATAGACGACGTTGCCCGCGCTTGCCTCGGGCGCATCCATGTTCCCGCCGAACTCTGCCGGAACAATTGAACTACGCGCTTCACCACCCGCCGGCGCCACGCCAATGCAGCCCAAGAACGGATGCAACGGGATCTTCACCGAAAAGTTTGAATCCAAGGCTTTGAAAGTCGCGGTGTTCGTCGCGTGATCAATGGGATAGAACCAAATCTTTTCCGGCAAAGGCTGATGCAGCATGGGGGTATAGTTGGTCTCATTCAAGGCGCCGAAGCCAGGAGCCAATGCACCGACACCCTGATTGCCGTCTACCTGTAGATCAAGGATTTTCACCGCCAACGTGTCCCCCGGTTCTGCACTCTCAATGTGAAACGGACCGGTCAGCGGATTATCGCCTTTCACCATGCTCAGTGTGTCACCAGGCTTTTGAATGGCATTGCCGAAGGCGTCCACAGTGTTGGTCTCTAGCGTATCTCCGGACTTTAGCCGCGCAACCGGCTGGGCCACGCCATAGACATACTTCACATCGTTGATAGTAGCGTGATACTTCACTGTGCCCGTCTGAGCAGCGAGCGTTGTGCCACCCAACATCCCCGAGAGTAGCGCAAGTGCAATCCAGTCCTTTTTCATGAAATGCCTCTTTCCACGATCTCAGCAAAGATGCTGCACGCCCTGCACTTCAACTTTTTTTCGGTTCAGGATGCCGTTCTCATGTTTGCCGAATACCCGCTGAGCTGGGACGAGTGGATTGGATCCCCGGCGTTCTAGCCCGCCTTCTGAGTCGCAGACTTCGTCAATTCTGTGCAGAGATAAATGATCTGTCCTATATGGTGGTTGGCATGCGAAGCGCACCGCAGGATGATGGTAAACCGGTCCTTTGACTCCGGCTCCCGCTCCGCGGAGTATGCCGATGACCAGTCCTCGGGTGATTGTTTCTTTACGGTCGCTACCACCATGGAAATGGCACGGTCAAAGTCGGCCAGGACCTGTTCTTTCGCTCTGTTCTCTGTATCCGTGAACTCACGATCGCGGTGACGGATGTATCCCGTATCGGCGATCTGCGCTCCGATGTAGTAATTCAGGTTGCCGGTCAGATGCAGGAGCAGGTGACCAATACTGTTGCCGTACGGATACGGACGACGCCAGATTTGTTCGGTCGACAGTGGTGCCACCAGCTCGTGTATTTTCCCCCGGATCATTTCATACTGATTTTCAAAAGCTGAAGCGACTTTAAAAGAAAGAGCAGTCATCGGCTTTCCTTCCTTTCCCTTGATCCGGAATCGGAACACAGCAAATCAAACACTAAACTGCACTTTGCCATCTGATTGGGATGTAATCATACTTAATCATGACATTCGCATCATATTGATGTGGAACCACTATGAAATGTACAGCACGGAGCGGAAAATTGTTCGGGGGTAATCGCGATTTTCGAAGAGTTAGCCCGCTCGCTTCAAAGGATGAGGGGATTGTGCTTCGGTCACCCCGCGGGCTGCACGTCGGCAAAGCTTTAATCCAGTGTAAACTCTCAGCACTGACGCCCCGACCCGGGGTACGGGGCGTTCTTCCACAACTGAGAAATGCCTGAGCAGCGTCGGAATCAGGTTTTTCCGCCTGTCACCGAAATCTTTATTTGCGCTCTGTCGGGTAAGCAATTTCAGACCAGCATCGAGGATCGGGGAATTATTAGGCGTGACCACAAGAAAGACGCCTTCATGGTTGAGCACGCGCTCGATTTCGTCGCATGCGGAATCGAGATCATCCACGAATTCAAAAACGCTTACTCCGACTATGCAGTCAAAATACCCGTCTGGAAATGGAAGGGAAGTAACATGTGCGGTATGGAGCTGTGCGTGAGTATGAATTTTCTCCAGGCGTTCGGATACAGCGGTCGTGTGTGTGTGAATGTCGACTCCATGCAATTCCTCGGCATGCTGTGCAAGCTCAGGCATGAGGACGCCGCTGCCGTAGCCGATTTCTAGTAAGCGATGAAATCTGCGGCCACGCATCATGTCGCGTACCAGACGAAAGCGCGTACGCGAAATCAAGCCCAGGAGCGGACGATAATTCCAGTCGGCATGGTCAACTGGTCCGGTCTTGATCAAGAGTTCCTGGGAGAGCAGTTTCATTTTGTTCAACATCCCTTTGCGTTCCATATGAGAGTAGCGCATTTGATGAGAGTTCCCCTAACTAATTGCGATTTTGGGGGAGATACCCGGTGCACCGGTGTCGAACGTTCGGCCCTTTCACGCGGGGAAGTCACTTAGAGAACACCGGCGTGACATGAGCCAAGTCCAGATCAGAGGCGTGCCTCGCATGCCGCTCCATTGACACCACCTCGAATTTCTCACCGAAGATATCCAGAACCCGGCTCACAAATGACACTTTGATTCCACTCTTGAGCTGCATGGCGGGGAAGAAACTCAGCTCTGAAACATCATCACAGCCAAGGAAATCAAGAGGATGGAGAAGCAAAGAGGGCTGGGTTCCGCTGCGGCGGCACATCTCAAGAGCAGTCCTGAAGTATGCAAGAGCCAGTGCAGCAGAGAAATTCGACAAGTAGAGCAAATAGCTGACGTGGATCGGCAACTTAAGGCCAGGCATGGTGGTCACGGGAATCTCGATCAACTCTCCGGCGGAAGATCGCCAACGATATGCCTTCGTAGATCGCAACCCGTCGGCGAAAGACCCGAACAAATTCTTTCGTTCTTTTAATTCAGTTTCCGAAAGACGGCTCTTCATGAAGTAATAGGCCCGCGCCAACGGGCCCAGATAGGTGGGGAATGTTGACGCATCGTAAAGATAGCCGCGACGAGTGAGCAGCTCTATTAAATCATTGGAGAGGCTGAAGCCCGGCCCCCGAAACCCGATCGGCTTTCGCCCAGTCGCTCGCTCAATCGATCCCTCCGCCTTTTCGATTTCTGTTGCCAGTTGTTCCTGCGAATACAAATGGAGCCAGGGCTCGTGATGGAAGGAATGATTGCCGATTTCGTGTCCCGCCGCCGCAATGGAGAGTAGGACATCATGATTACGATCCTGCTCCGCATCGAGACCGACCACAAAAAAGGTAATTGTCAGACCTCGATCCTTCAGTAGCTGAAGCACACGGGGGATCACGATATTCAAATACGACGGGAGCGATTCCCAACCCGGGTCCCCATGCGTCTTCATGTAGGACCATTGGTTATCGAGATCCAGTGAAAGGCTGGCTAGAGGTTTAGGCTCTTGCATGCTCCGCCTTTTCACTATCGGACACGCTGGAAAGCAATTCTGGCACTGTGCACTCGGCTAACTGAACCGTTTCATTCACATTCAGCGTCCCGTTAATGATATGTGCGGAGTTCACAATGTGAACGCCCGGAACCGAGGTCGACATGGCGGGCAATTCCTGGGAATAATTCAGGGTGGGAATCGCAAACACGTAGCGCACGCGGCTGATCTGAAAACTCAAGACATCGGCCGGATCGAAGTTGGGATACATTTTGGCCAACGCGGTCAGGAACATCTCCCTGATTTCTTGGTCTGTCTTGTTGAACAAAGGATCGTTCGGCGCCACATACTTGGGAAGGTAAACCAGCGCATTCCCTCCAAAGTGTTTGCGGTCTACCAAAGCTGACATCTCGATTACCGCGGTGAATGGCACCCAGGTGTCGGTAATGTTCGTCACGTAGTACCCGGCGAGCGGCTTCTTGAGAAGGACGGAAGCGCAGACGATGCCCTGATACTGAATCCCTCGAAGCTTTCTCTTTTCCTCGGCGGAGAGCTGTGGGCAAATATCGGCAGCAACGGGGCCTGGAGTAGTGAGCACTGTTCGATGGAATGTAAACTGCTCGCCGCCTTCAAAGATGAGGCTCACGCCGTTACTGGAGGATTCGACACGTTTCGCACGATAGTTCAGTCTGATCGTCACACCAGCCTGCTCCAACTCTCTAGCCAATGAATCGAGGATTCGCGCGTAACCACCTGGCACGTATCCGAACATCTCCTTCTTCATGCCTGAGCGCCGAGCCGCGTACATCCGCGCAATGATGGCCCAAATGAAGGCGGCGGAGGCTTTCTTGTAGTTTTCACTCAGCTTGGCGCGCAACAATGGCAGCCAAATTCTTTCGGTCGTGCGGTCGCCTGACCACTGCCTGAGCCAGTCTTCCACCTTGATCTGCTCGAGTGCCTCCCAGTCTCTGATTCGTGAAGCGTAGAAGATCGTGAAACCCAACCGTAACTTGTCCCACAATCCGAGAGGAGGGAAACGCAGGAACTCGAGCGTGTTCGACATCGAGTACAGCTTTCCGTCCGTATAGAAGCCAGTTTTTGTCTGCACCCAGTGGATCTCCCGTTCCAAGTCTAGTTCTGAGAGCAGGGCTCGAAGGTAGGTATCGGACAAAAGCGTGACGTGGTAGTGGCGGTCCCAGACAACGTCGCCCAGCTTCCAGGCGCTGGCCAGGCCACCGAGTTGCCCAGCGCCCTCGAACAACGTGACCAGATGCCCGCGCTGCGCCAGACGAAGCGCGAGCGTCATTCCCAGCATGCCACCGCCTACGATGCCCCAGGATTGTGAGTCTGGCTCCACGTTTGTCCTTGAGGCTCAGCTGGGTGGATTCAATTCGGTGATGGAGCCACGATTGCAGGCGTAAGGCAGGCCGCAGGCGGGGCAGGTGAGTTTGTGTTCGGCGTCTAATTCGAGATTCGAAATTAACGCCAGCACCTTGCCGCAACGGCAAACGTACCCTACCGAGCGCGCCGGTTGACCGATTGCCAGATGAAAATCTGGAATACTCTTCGTGACCAGGCTGCCCATCCCGACCATTGCGAACCGACCGATCACCAGGTCATTGCCGATCGTGCAATGTGCTCCAATAGTTGCTCCCGCACAAACGCGCGTCGGCAGGGTTTCCTCGTCGGGCTCTGAGGACCGGAGCTTCCTCAGGTCGGGTGTCGTTGCGCGCGGGAAGCGATCATTCGTGAATACTGTGCCAGCACTGACCATAACGCCGTCTTCGATCGTAACTGCCGTGCAGATGTATACAAAGGCATTGATCTTGACACGATTCCCAATCTTCACGTCATAGGCGACGTAAGACTTTTCCCCGATGATGCATTCCTCGCCAATCTGTGCTCCATGTCGGATGTGGACGTTGTCCCAAACGGAAGATCCGGGACCGATCTGAACCCCTGCCTCAACAATGGCGGTTGGGTGGAGGCGCACGTTAGGATACGTTGCCGGTGAGGTGGGCTCTTCTTTCTCACGGTTCGCAGTTATAGATTGCCGCTTCTCCATAGTTCTGTAACTCAATGGCATGTCGGGGGCTGGTCCAGCCCTAAGCGAGCTGAAGTCCCAGATGTCGGATGCGAACCTGAACACAAAGGGATCGGAATCCAGTGTGAATCGCGCAAAGAAGCATAGGCAGCCTCGATGACCTGTACGGACGCAAGCGCATCCTCCGGGGATAGGAGCAGCGTTTCCTCGCCGCAGAGCGCACATGCAAAGTTCTCGATCTGACTGCGAAAAGCCTGCACCTTATCGTACCCTTTGCCAAATACATGCCAGTCGCGGCTGCCAGACAGGAGAAATCTCGAGTCCTTCCAGCCCACGGAAATCGTGCCTTCCGATCCATAAATGCGCAGATAACTGTCTAGCTCTTTGTTGATGGACCAGGAGAGATCGACTGTTCCAAGTACTCCGCTCGTGCTGCGAACGAATACGTGGACGGTCTCTTCGACGGGCAAATCACGGCCGCGCTTTCCCTCAACCACGTGAATTTCCGCTAGCGGCCCGAGAAAGTAACGAATAAGGTCCACCGAGTGCGTCCCATTGTCGATGAGAACGCCACCACCGCTGATGCTAGGATCCGAGTTCCAGCGTTTGGACATATCCACGCGCGAGGTAAAGACATTCTCGATGAGAACGATATCGCCGAGAATTCCCGAGGTCACTAGAGCCTTCGCCAGGACGACGTCCTGCACGAAGCGGAACTTGGACGCCATCGTCATTTTGACGCCCGTGTTCCGTGAGGTCTCAATCATTCTTTGGGCGCTGGGCACATCAATGCTGAGCGGCTTTTCGCATAGTACCGCGACGCCGCGCTCCAGAGCTTCCACGCAGATTTCCGCATGGGTGTTCGGCGGAGTGCAAATCAGCACGGCATCAAGCTCCGCCTGCTCCGCCATTTCGTAGTAAGCGCTGAAAGGCTTACATTTCAGCCGTTGCGCCAACGCCGCAGCGGCTTGCGGGCGCGCATCGGCTACTGCAACCACTCGGGCAAGCGAGCAAGAATCGAAGGCGAGCGCATAAGATTGGGCTATCGCACCTGCTCCGACAAGTCCGAACCTCACGGGATCGTGGTTCATATTCTCAGTTGCTCCACTGACTCTTGAATAGATTCCGCGATGTACTCCAGGTGTTCCTCGGTGTAGCGCTCGTTCCAAGGCAATACCAAAACATCGTTAAGTGCTTTGAGGGTCAGGGGGAAACGTTGCGGGCTGTAATCCAGAGCTTCGGGTCTCGCCAAGGTGAAGGGGTACTGGCTGGTGCCGAAGGTGCGTCGTTTCTGGAAGATCTCACACATAAACGCGGGCTTCTGAATATATCTTGGGGCAGACATGATACCCCGATTCTTCAAGAGCTTCGACAATCCGACTGCGCCATCACGAATCACACTGCCATCCACATTCAGGCAGTATTTCCAGTAAGTGTGTACTGCCCCTGGCTCAACCTGCGGAGTCTTTAGTCCGGAGATGCCGGCCAGCATGCGCGTAAGCTGGGTGGCTGCAGCAATACGACGCTCTACTACGGATTCAAGCTTTTCTAACTGCGCCAAGGCCACGGCGCTCTGCAGTTCGCTGATGCGATAGTTCAAGGATAGAAAATAGTGATCCGGATTGGGATCTCCATAGCCCCAGGCTTTGTTGATGAACAGGAACATGCGGCGTGCGAGAGATTCGTCGCTGGTAACCACCATCCCGCCTTCGCCGGTGGTCATGTGCTTGCCCTGTTGCATGCTGAAACATCCAATGGCGCCAAAAGTTCCAACGTATTTTCCGCCGGAGCGAGCCAGATATGCCTGAGCACAATCCTCAATCACCGGGATATTTCGTGACCGCGCCAAATCCATGATTCCACCCATTTCACAGGCATGGCCGAACAGATGGGTCACAACGATAGCTTTCGTACGCTCGCTCAGGCAACTCTCGAGGGTCTTGCGCGTTACGTTCAGCGTTAGCGGATCCACTTCGGCAAAGACCGGAATGGCACCCTGATACAAGAGTGGCGTCAGAGCGCCCATATCGGTGATCGAAGTCGTAACAATTTCATCGCCAGGATTTGGATCCAAGGCCGCCACAGCCACATGAATGGCAGCGGTTCCGGAAGCGCAGGCGTGAGCCTTACGTACTCCGAGCATGGCCGCAAATCGTTCCTCCAATGACCTGGTGAAGAAGCCCTTGGTGCTGGTCAGCGTGCCGGAATGGATCACCTTTTCGAGAAGCTCCAACTCCTCTGCACCAAGATCTCGTCCAGTGCTGTCCTGATCCGAAGGCAGGATCACAGTCTTTAGTGGTGAGGTACTAGTCATTGGATTTCCCTTGAGTTAATTTGCTGCCAACGGTTGTTCGTTGGTCATCTATCGGCGGGGTAGGATCGTTTGATTGAAGTACCAACCGGCTGTTGCGGTCAATCAGCCTGCGCATGCGCCGCATCGTCAAAAGGTTGTGCAGATGACCCACGATGGTCTTGACGACCTTCATCTTGGAGCGGCCAAGAATCCGGACCTGCAACGTGGTGGGAAACTCGACGAGTCGAGCGCCCTGCAAGTCCAATAAGCATAGTGTCTCGGTGACCCCCAGGTATCCCAGCTCGCTTAATTGGAGATCGACCACCTTGCTTCTGCGGTATATGCGGAAACAACTGGTATAAGTGGCAAGCTTGTGGCGGAGAACCTTGCCATAGAGCCAGGAGGCTCCCTTCGAGAGACTTAGCCTCCAGGCAGGTACATTCATCACTCTACCCTTGGGATGATACGGTGACGCAGTTACCAAGTCCACATCCCCGGTCAACAGAGGAATCATCTGCATCAACTCATGGGGGTCATAGCTGCAATCACAATCAATAGAACAGACAATCTCGGTGTTGGCATGACGGATTCCAGTCAAAATCGCGGCCGCTACTCCCAAGTTCCGCGGGTGTTGCACAAGACGGCAGTTCTCTCGATTGCCAAACAGGCGATTGAGCACCTCCCAAGTGCCGTCGTCGCTGCCGTCGTCCACGAAGATTAGTGATAAAACATAGTCACGCCCAAGAAGCTTGCCAACGCTGTCAAGGGTGTTGGCCAGATACGGAAGTGCGGGGCGTTCATTGAAGCAGGGCACCACAATCGTGACTGGGATTCTAGGTGCGCGGTCCCCGGCGGATGCATTGGAGGTATGCACCACAATGCCGGAATCTTCTCGTAGCGGACGCGCTGGCAATGCAGTGGCGCGGAGATCGCAACCCAAATAGTCAGCGATGGTGCCGAACTTATACTTCTTCAAGTACTCCCCCAGCACCCAGTGCATCTTGTTAAGCTTCCGGTATTGCCGAGTTCGCGCCATGAGCGAGGCGGCACTGATCCTGGGCTGGTCAGGATCAAGCTCCCACACGTGGAAATACATCATGAAGGGAGCGTCGAAAGATCGCTTCCAATGCGCCACCGCGTGTTTCAAAAGAGTATGAGGAATCTGCCGGAAGTAATTGCCGCCAGAGATGGGTACCAGGTACCCGAGGCAACTCCAAGTGGCGTGCGGGAATTCCCATAGTTCGCGCCCATTTCTTTCATGCTGGTAAGCAAAGCGGAACCGCGCATCTGCCGCACTGGACCGAAAACCGGGCACGATGCTTGAGTCATAAACGTATCCTTCCTCCGCCAGCACATCGAGCATCCACAGGTCGGAAGAAGAGCGCAGGCCTTGCGGGATGCGATATCCGATAACTCGTTTGCTGCACGCTATCTCCAGCGTATCTCGTGAACGCCGCGCATCGTCGCGAAATTCTTCGCGGGTCATCTGCCGCACATT
>Ga0137380_10006999_pt1 | contig 10080 bp, 9 predicted proteins | sample SagtaG_17_FD_104809 | JGI IMG/M metagenome (GOLD analysis project Ga0137380, IMG submission 104809) | Vadose zone soil microbial communities from Sagehorn Ranch, Mendocino, California, USA - Sage2_L_100_16 metaG | ecosystem: Environmental > Terrestrial > Soil > Vadose zone | place: USA... | reverse complement strand
CCACCGCGCGAAACCGGCCACCGCGAGGGTGGTGACGCCGATGGTGGCGCTCACGGTGGTGCTCAGCACGGCGGCGAGCACGGCGAGCTTGAAGATGTCGCGGGCGCGCTGGCAGGCGTGCCGGCCGTTGGCGAACCGGTTCACGAGATATGCGCCGAGCAGCCCTTCCAGAGTGTTCCCGGCGGCGATGCCGATGGACGTCGCCACCGAGCCCGCGGTCGTCAGGTTGACGACGAACGCGCTCAACAGGATCACCGGCCAGACGTCGTAGCCGAGGATCAGGAACGCCGCCAGGGTGATCCCCGTCGGCGGCCACACCGCCGTGGCGCTCGGGTGGACGAACCCGAGCTGCAACGCCAGCTTGCCGGCGACGAAGTAGGCGGCGGCCAAGCCGGCGAGCACCAGCAGGCGTCTCGCCGGCCGCGCGGAGAGCAAGGAATCGCTCGTGCTGGCCATAGCGCGGTATTCCTCCGTCGGCAACACGATGGACTCAGCGACGTTCCTCGTCGGGTGACGCGCGTCACGAGGCCTCGGGTCGCGCGTTACCTTACACCCACGGCGATCGTGCGGGATGCCGTGGCGTACTGAGCGTCTCCGTCACAGGCGGCCGACGCGGAGCGACAGCGGCCAGCGGATCGGCCGGCGAGCGGCTGGCGAGCCCCACGCCCGGGCGAGGTCGCGGCGGAACGCCTCGAGCGGCGCGTCGCCCCGGACCTGCCGCATCGCGCCCACGGCCGACCACGTCTCCACATACGCGACGAGATCCGCCAGCGTCCAGCTGATGCGGATCTCGAGCGACGGCGCCTCCAGCTCGTCGAACGGAAACGGGAGCGAGCGGTAGCCGTCCTCCACGTGGCGGCGCTCCGGCGGCCAATGGGGTCCCGCGACGTTCGCGTAGAAGTGGCCCAGGACGGGATCGATGTCCTGATCCACGGTCAAGAGCCCGTAGGTGACGAGCGCCACGATGGCGCCGGGTCGCGTGACGCGCCGTACCTCGGCGTAGTACGCAGGCAGGTCGAACCAGTGCGCGGCCTGCGCCGCGATGGCGAGATCCACGACGCTGTCGGGCAGGCCGCTGGCCTCGGCGGGCGCGCAGCGGTATTCGACCTGGGAGCGTGGCGCGGCCTGCGCGAGCTGCGCGGCGCTCGCATCGGTCGCGATCACGCGGGCAAAGCGCTCGGCCAGCGGCACGGAGAGCTGCCCCGATCCGCACCCCGCGTCCCACGCGAGGTCGCGCCGCCGGGCCGCGTCGGCCAGGAAGTCGACCAACGCCGCGGGATAGGTCGGCCGATGCGCCGCGTACGCCGCGGCCCGTTCCGCATAGTGATTCTGGAAGCGGGTCACAGCTCCAGGTCCCACGTCTGCCCGATCAGAGCGTGACCGAAGCTGTGATGCGGCTCCTCGTGCACGAGGTGAAAGCCGGTCTTTTCGTAGATATGTCGCGCCGCGTGCAGCACGTCGTTCGTCCAGAGCGTGATCTTGCGGTAGCCGGTTTGGCGCGCGCAGCGCACGCACTCGCTCACCAGGCGCTCGCCGATGCCCAGCCCCCGCGCTTGCGGCTCGACCAGCAGCAAGCGCAGGCGCGCCACGGTCGGTGACTGCTTGACGAGGAACACGGAGCCGACGTTCTCACCGTCCCGCTCGGCGATCCAGCAGCGCTCCCGCTTGGGATCATATCGCTTCATGAACGTGGCGACGATCTCCGCGACCAGCGCCTCGAACCGCTCGTCCCAGCCGTATTCCTGGGCATACAGGACGCCGTGCCGGTGGACGACCCAACCCATGTCGCCGGGCCGCGGGGGGCGGAGCAGGTACGGGGAGGACGAGGGGGAGGGGGAGGGGGGAGCCCGCCGCGCGGACCGCGCGGCGAGCAGACCTTCGACGGTGCCCATCGCGGCGACCAGGCGCCGCTGCTGGGACTCCGGGCGGGCGCGCAGCAAGGCGCCGATTTCCCGGTGCGAGGCCGCGTTGAGCCGGGCGAAGGCCACCTTGCCCCGATCGGTTAGCCGCAGCAGGCTGCGGCGGCCGTCGGTCTTGGCCGGCTTCCGCTCGATCAGGCGGCGCGCGCGAAAGCCGCGCAGGATGCGACTCAGGTACCCGGCGTCCAATCCCAACTCCCGCCGCAGCTCGGTCGCCGTGGTCTCGGGGCGCTGGGCCAGCTCGTAGATCACACGCGCCGCGGTGAGCGAGAACGGGCTGTGCAGCAGCCGCTCCTGCAGCAGGCCGATCTGCTTCGTGTAGAAGCGATTGAAGCGCCGCACTGCCGCGACGCGGCGCGCGAAGCCGCCCTCCGCCATAGGGGGGAAGGTTTACCAGTTAGTTGACGCTGTCAAGTACTCGTAGCCCCGGGCGCCTGGGGCATACCGCCCGACGGACGCTACAGGCTCCCGAGGAACCGGAGGAGCGCGTCGCGCTCCCGGGGCGAGAGCGCCAAGAACCGGTCGCGCGCCCCCGCGGCTTCCCCCGCGTGCAGCCGGATGGCGTCGTCGATGCTGGGCGCGCGGCCGTCGTGCAGGAAGGTCGTCTTGAAGCGCAGGCCCATCAGCGGCTCGGTCCGGAACTCGGAGGGTGTCGCGAGGCCGAGGCAGATGTCGGCCAGGTCCGGGCCCATGTCGTGCAGCAGCAGATCGGTGAACGCATACACCACTGTGTGAGCCAACGCGCGCACGGGATTGGGACCGGTGCTCAGCGCCGGCACGTGGCAGCTGGCGCATCCGATGCGCGAGAAGATCCGGTTGCCGTTGGTTCGCGCGACGAAGCTCCCGAACGGTGTCGGCGGGGCGAGGAACCGCACGAACGCGTCCGCCGCGTCGAGATCGTCCTGGGCCAGCTCCGGCTCGGGGGTCGGATCGACGCCCGCCGGAAAGGGGGCGCCCCGGATGGTCTGCTCCGTCGGAGCCTCCGGGTTCGTGATCCCCATCTCCATCACGAACGCCGAGGCGTTGAATTCGCGCAGCGTCGGCACCTGCGCCTTGCGGCCGAAGCGGCCGATGCGCCCGTCGGCCGCCCGGTTGGGGCGTCCCGAGATACCGTCGCCATCGCGATCCTCCGGGTCGGCCAGGGCGAGGATCTCCGCGTCGGGCACGGCGTCCAGCAGCCCGAAGCCCAAGATGGACGGCGTCGTCCGCCGCGCGGTCGCGGTGGCCTCCGGGGGCACCGGCTCCCGGTCGATGCCGAGGGCGTCGTGCAGCGCGGGCGTCACGCTGTCCTGGATGACCGGCCCACCCAGGGCGGCGAGGTCGTTGCACGCGCCGCCCTGGAAGGCGGTCGCGTGTAGCTCCAGCTCTTCCCCCACGCCGCCGACGACGGGATCCTCGTGGCATTGAGCGCACGCCGTGTTGTTGAAGAGCGGCCCCAGCCCGGTCGCCGGCGTGAAGACGGTTTGGAACACCACGCCGCCCCGTGCGAACAGGGCCCGCTCATCGCGCGTCAGGAAGCGCAGCGGCCGCCCGACGCGGGGCGTCAGGGAGACGATGCCCCGGTCGCGCAGCAACGACGTTCCGGTCGGCAGCTCGCGGTCGCAGGCCGTCACGAGCACGATGAGCAGGGGCGCACACGGTTTGAGGAACATCGCCGCCTCCGTTGCAGTGGCAGGCGTGCGCCACGATATCGCGGTTCCGGTTCGGGCGGGAAACGGACCCTAGGGCGGCGAGCGTGACGCACGCAGCGTAAGTCGCCCACGTCGCCGACAACTTCAGGGGCGCGTTCTCGAGCAGTACCGCGCCGGAAGGATGCGGCGGCAACCGGGGGAGCGGCGGTGACGGGAGCCACCGGGGTGTCGGTCGCAAGTCGGCCAGGAACGCGACATTGCAAAAAGCCCCGCAGGGGACTCCGCTGCGGGGCCCGATAAAGGGACGACGCCGCCAACTGCCACTGACGACGATGAGAAAGCGCGAGCCCCGCAGCGGACTCCGCTGCGGGGCTCGGAACCGGACCCGCGGTGGTGCTTACGCGCTCTTGGGTACGTTCTCCTGCCGCAGCTGCGCCACCGCGGCGCGCACCTTGTCGGTGATCTCCCGCTCGTCACGCAGCGTGGCGATGAGCGCCTCCGCCTGCTTCGCGTGGAACTCGAGCGAGCCGGCCTGCTCGATGACCTGATCCATCAGGGCCTTCTGGCCGTGCAGCGCCTCGAAGCTCGACTGGACGTCGGCGAGCAGCCCCTCGACCCGGCCGAGCCGCTCCTCGGCCTGCGCGACCTGCCGCTTCCGGTGATCCAACCCGTTGGCGGCGTCGTGCACATGGCTGACCAGGCCCAGCACGTTCTCGAGCATGGCGCGCGTCTGGGTCACTTCCTCCTTGGCGGCGGCGATGGACCGGACGTCGTCCACCGTCCGCTCCGCCACTTCGAACAACCGGTGCATGTCGGCCTGCAGGGCGTCGAGGGTCGCCTGCCGCTGGGTCACCTGCTCGAGCGCCCGCGTCAGGTGCGACTCGACCGATTCCCACTTGGCGAGGCGCTCCTCGAACTGGGCCATGCGTTTCTGCGCGAAGCGCAGGCTCCCGGCGCGGTTGTCGAGCTCGTCGAGCGTCGCCGTCAGCTCGGCGAGACGACCGCCGGCGGTCGCCACGGCGCTGGTGAGCTGCCCGCCCCGCTCCTCCAGTTGCTGGGCGGTCGCGGCCGCCTGCTCCCGGAGCTGCGACACCTGCTCCAGGTGCTCCGTCGCCTTGTCGAGCGCCGTCTGCCGCAGCTCCAGCTCCTGGCCCAGGGCGCGGGTGCGCTCCGCCAGCGCCTCGAGGTTCTGAGCGCGGGCCTCGAGCGACGTCACGGCGGCGTCCACGTCGGCGACGCGGTGCTCCGCCCGCTCGGCCGTGGCCATGGCGGTCGGGACCAGCTTCTCGATGCGCGCGGCTTCGTCGGCGTGGGCGGCGAGCGCCTGGAAGCGTTCGTCGGCACCGTCGATCCGGCTGAGCAGGCCACGGCTCCGCTCTTCGAGCTGCCCGCCGAGCGAGGCGAGCTCCGAGACCCGCGTGTTGAGGTCTTCGACGAGCTGGCGCCGCGCCTCGATTTGCGCCATGGACTGGGACAGCCGGTCGGCTTCGGCGCGCACCAGCTCCACCGTCGGCTTCATCTCCTCCACCGCCGCCAGCTCGCCGCGTAGCGCGGTGACGGAATCGGTCGCGCTGGTCAGCCACGCCTTCGTGGCGGCCTGACCCTCGCGGACCCGCGCGATCTCGCTTTCGGCGACCTGCACCTGCTCGATCGCGCCCTTGACGGCCTCGTGCGTCCCCTTGAGGCTGGCGACGTCCTGCAACGCCGCGTCGACTGCGGGTTTCGCTTTCTCCAGCCGAGCCACCTGCTGGGTCACGCCTTCGACCGTCTCACCCAGCCGGCTGGTGTTCGCCTCCAGGGCGCGCACCCGCTCGGCCTGCGTCTCCAGCTGCGTCACGCTCTCCGTGATGCCGCCGAGCTGCGTCGCCAGGCCGTCGGCCTTCGACCCCACCTCGGTGATGGTGCGGCTCGCTTCCTCGAGCGACCGGAAGCGCGCTTCCATGTCCGTGAGCCCGCCGCGGAGATCGAGGATCCGCTGCCCGACGGCGTCGAGCCCCTGATTCTCCAGCTCGAACCGCTTGACCGTCCGCTGCACCTCGTCGCGCAACGCGGCCAGGCGGCCGCGCAGCTCCTCGTCGGCCTGCTTCGCTTCGTCGTGATGCGCGCTGATCTCCTCGGAGCGCTCGAGCACCTCGCCCTGGAGAACCTTCAGCTCGTTGACCCGGGCTTCGAGCTCGCCCAGGCCCTTCGCGCTCTCCTCGTGCTTGCGGATCTTGGCGTCGACCTCGCGCATGAGGTCGTGAAGGTGCGTCACCTGCGCGGTGACGCGTTCAACGACCTCGCGCTGCTGCTCCAGGGCCGACACCTTCTGGGTGACGGCATCCGCGAGCGCCTTGAGCGTGCCGAGCTGGCGCTTGGTCTGGGCCGCATCGGCGGCGGCCTCGGTGAGGTCCTTGAGCGTCTGCCCGACGGCCGCGACGCGGGACTCGGTCGCCGCGACGCCGCCCTGGACCTGCTGCTGGCGCTCCTCGAACGCGTTGAGCCGAGTCGCGACCGCCTCGCTGGCCCGGCGCAGCTCCTCCTGCCGCTCGCGCACCCGGTCGAACCCCTGGGTGATCTCGCGCACCTCGCCCGTCAGCTTGTCCGAGTCCATGCGGAGCGCCTTGAAGCCGCCGCCCAACTCCAGGAAGCCGGCGAGATCGTTCTTCAGGGCGAGCGCCTGCTCCAGCGTGCCGCGCACTTCCTCGATCTCGGCGCGCAGCCGCTTCGCGTCGTCCGCCGTGTGGGTGAGCTGCGTCTCGGTGCGCCGCTGGGATTTCGAGACGGCTTCGGTCTGCTCGTCCAGCGTCGCCAGCACGGGGACGAGCCGCTCCAGCGATTTGACGCGCGCCTGGAGCTCGCTCACGGTCTTTTGGGCTTCCGTGAGCGGTTGGGTGAGCTGCGCGAGGTTCTGGGCGGCCTCCCGCGCCCCGTTCGTCAGCGCTTCGAAGGCGACCCGCTCCCGCTGCATCTGGGCGAGAATGGAGCGGAGCTCGGCAGGGAGCTGCTCCGTCGTCACGTCGTGCCCGAAAAGCTTCCACGCGGCCATGGGGATCCTCACAAAAAAAAGTGGGGCTCCGGGCGCGGGCGCGGGCGGCCGGTGCGTTGCACTGGCGATGACTGGTCGGCGATAGGGCGGGTGGCACTACCCCGTCCGGCGAAACGGCGTCAGTGCCTGGTGAGGCAAGAGCAAACGCTGTGCCGTGCGGGGTGTTTCACGTTACGTGAGACGGGACCGCAGCTTACGGGCGAGCCTCGCTCCGGGGGCCGGATCCCGGTTCTTGTCTCCCGCTCGACGCGTTGCAGAATGCGGCGCTGGCAGCGCGCGGCTGAACAACGTCCCCGTCACCTGCCTCTAGAGCTTGTCGGAGCAGCTACAGGAGAAGTCGCTCACCGCTCCGGTGGAATGCACGGGGAGCTTGTCGGCGACCCACTCTGCCCATCCCGCGTTCGCCTCCCGGGCGAACAACCCGTGCTCTACCAACTGTAGAGCCAGCCGGGCCGAGAGGTGTCAGGTGTGGCTCCAGCAGTACGTCACGTACTGGTGTTCGGCCGGGAGGATCTGCAGCGCGGCACCCGCCTGGTCGAGCGGGACGCTCAGGGCGCCGGGGATGTGCCCGGCGAGAAAGGCGTCGCGCGGGCGGGCGTCGAGCACGACGAAGACTCCCTTGCCCTCCCGCACCTTCTTCTTGACGGCGTTGATCTCGACTTCGCAGAAAACTTTGGCCTCGTAGTACGCTTTGAGGCGTGCCGACTGGTCGGGCGACGGCTTCATGTGTGCTCCCCCCGCTTTTTGACCGACAACACCTTGCCCACGCGCGCGACCGCGGCGCCCGCGTCGTCCACCACGGTCACCTCGAAGCGCGGATGCGCCTTGCCGTCCTGCTGCACGGTTTCGCGGATGCGCGCGAGTTGCTCGTCGCTGACCTCGAACCGCGCACGCACGCGCCCCCGGCCCGGCTTGAGGAAATCGATCGTCGCCGACTTGTCCCAGACGACGTACCCGGGTCCGAGGCTTTGCATGACCATCAGCATGTAGAACGGATCGCACATCGCGTAGAGCGACCCGCCGAAATGGGTGCCCACGTAGTTCTGGTTCCAGGGCCGGAGCTTCATCTCGACTTCGATCTCGCGCAGCCGCGGGTCGACGCGCGTCACCCGGATGCCGGCGCCGAGGTACGGCGGATAGAACCGCACGGCGCGCAGGGCCCGATGCGCTCCCAGCGCGGCGGTGATGCGTTCCCAGAACGTCACGGTCCGGTCACTGACCGGGCTTCATCGCTATTTGACCGTGAACCGCACTGTGTCGACCACGAGCGGCTTGAGCGGGATGTGCTTCCAGTCTGCGACCACCGCGATCACCCGATGAGGGCCGGGCTTGAGGGAGTCCAGCACAAACTCCGTTTGCCCCCGACCCAGGTGCAGAATCCCGGTCACGCCTCGCGGAATCGTGTCGTCGACCGCCGTCACGTCGTGATCCACGAAGAGGTGGTGGTGTCCCGTGCCGGGCCGCTCCACGGTCGCAGGGACGATCTCCACCCCGGTCGCGTGGAGCGTGACCTTCACCGGCCCAGTGACCGTGGCCCCGTTAGCGGGCGCCGTGATCTTCACCTTCGCGCCCTTGCCGGCCTGCGCTTGCGCGACCCCGCACAGCGACGCCGCCGCGCCGAGTGCCAGCACGAGCGCGGCAATCCAGGTTCTCATTGTGCGCTACCTCCCGTCTCCGGGCGAAGTCTCAAGTGGTAATTAGACACCGCGTTGCGCCTCGCACAAGGCGGCCGGGAACCTTGCACCGCGGTCGCGCTTTCTTGGGTCGATGCGTGTCCATGTGCTCGCGCTGTGGTGGGCGGTTACTAGACGGCAACCCGGGGGAGGCGTTGGTCGGCGAAATGAAGACTGCCACTGGAACGGAGACCGAGAATGTGCTGTTTTCCCTGCTGCATGCGGCGCGCGCTCTGCAGGACGCGCTGGAATGCGCGCTGGAAGACGTGGGACTGTCGGGCGAGCAGTTCGACGTGTTGAGCGAGCTGGCAAGCGCGGACGAGCCACTGCCGCTGCGCGCGCTGGCGGCGGGCGTGGCCTGGGACCCGTCTGACGTCACCCGGCTCGTGGACCAGCTCGCGGCCGATGGCTCCGTGCGACGGGTGCCCGATCCCGCGGACGGGGGCGACGGGGAGCGGGCCGCGATCACGTCGCTCGGCCGCAAGCGACACAGCGCCGCTGTCGAGCGGGTCGGCGCGGTGCACCGGCGGCTCGCCGACGCGATGGCCGGCGTCGACCGCGCCAGCGTGGCACGGGCGTTGGCCGCGCTCAAGTAACTCGACGCGACGTCACACCCAGCCGCGTGGGAGCCGCGCTCACCAGGGAAGCGCGACGGCTCGCGTCAGAAACCGCACGAGCGGGGCCGCCGTTCGGCAGGCTGCGAGATAGCGGTCCAGGAAGTCGGCGGCGCACACGTCCTGGTCGGAGAACTCGGCCATGACGTAGAAATCCTTGCGCTTCAGATCGCTCACGAACGGATGCTCCGCCGCGTAGCCCGCGGGCGGCCGCTTGAGGGTGTCACCCCCGATCGTGATCCCGCTGGTCGCGACTTCCTTCCAGTCCTTGGGACGGTCCACGATCCGATCGCGGACCTGCTTGAGCGCGGGCCCGTCGGGGTGCCACAGCCCGCCTCCTCCCATCGAGCTCCCGGGCGCGAGATGGAGGTAGAAGCCGGGCGCATGGACATCTTTTCCGCCGGCCCGATGCGGAAAGTGCGCCGCGACCGCCGTCTTGTAAGGACTCTTGTCCTTGGCGAAGCGCGTGTCCCGGTAAATGCGGAACATCGATCCGCCGACGGGACGCGGATCGGCGTCGAAGTGCTTGCTCACGGTGCGCAACCGGGCCCCGAACTCCGCAATGAAGCGAAGCATCGGGCCCTTCACCTCCGCCTCGTATCGCTGCTTGTTCGCTTCGAACCACTCGCGCCGGTTGTTCGCCTTGAGCTCCCGGAGAAACCGGAAGAACCCCGGGCTGAAAGGGGTGAGCTCGGCCTGTTTCGTGCTCATCGTCGCTCGACGTCCACCCGAATGGCGCGCCACTTCCCCTGGCGGAACCGTAGCACGCTCAGGGCGCAGCGCGTCACGTGCCCGAGCAGGATCGCCACCCAGATGTCGGCGGGGTGCAGGCCGCGCGCCGCCTGCAGCAGCGCGCACAGCCCGAGCGGGACGACGATCTGCGACACGAGGGAGATGTAGAGCGGCGAGCGCGTGTCGCCGGTCCCCTGCAGCCCCCCGGTGTAGGTGAGCGCCACGGTGATGAACAGCCCCGACACGGAGAGGAACGCCAAGAGCTGCGTGCCGATGGCCAGCACCGCCGGTTCGACGATGCCGAACAGCCCGAAGAGCTGGCGGGGGATGAGGAGGAAGAGGGCGCCCACGACGACCGCGCCGCTCAGGCCGATCCCGGCGGCGACGTGCACGCCGCGCACCGAACGCTCGGGGTGACCCGCGCCCAGGTTCTGGCCCGCCACCGCGGCGGTGGCACCCATCAGCCCCACCGACGTCCACGTG
>Ga0137380_10006995_pt1 | contig 10082 bp, 7 predicted proteins | sample SagtaG_17_FD_104809 | JGI IMG/M metagenome (GOLD analysis project Ga0137380, IMG submission 104809) | Vadose zone soil microbial communities from Sagehorn Ranch, Mendocino, California, USA - Sage2_L_100_16 metaG | ecosystem: Environmental > Terrestrial > Soil > Vadose zone | place: USA... | reverse complement strand
GCACTCGCATCTCCGGCGACAAATAACTGAACATGTGGTTCTGCTGATGATCTGCTCCTCGCATACCTTCTCGTACCATAGTCGGCGGGGAATGAGGAGTAGTTTTTCAGCAGCCTGCTAGAGGCTGGCGTTATCAATGTCCACCACTCATGGCGTTCTAAAGCGTCAGCGACAACCGCAAACTACATCGATTTGAGCCAGATCGATTTTGATTCCCTCCGGGCGAAGTTTGACAAAGGTCGGAAGGCGACGGAAGCGCAAAAGCTGCGTGGGGCAATTGCGCTGAAGCTCACCTGAATGGTTCGCCTCAACCGCACTCGCATTGATTTCCTTCAAGAGTTCCAGAAGATGATTGACGAGTACAACTCAGGAGTTCGAGACGTGGTTTGCAAAGTTAACTGCATTCGCCCAGAGGCTTTCGGATGAAGAAAAAGGCGGTGAAGAACGAGAAGTCAAGGAAGTCGCCAAGCAACTGCTGGAAACGCTAAAGCGAGAAAAGCTAGTTCTCGATTGGAAGAAACGCCAAGCCACAAGAGCGGCGGTTCGCTACGCCATTGAAACCGGCACCCTGCGGTGCGGGGGGTCGTGTCCGGAATGTGGGGGCAGACCAGCTAAATTCGCCATCACTCCCCGGCAACCCCGATCCTCGTAAACGAAGAAGTCAACAGCTTAGAATCAAAGCGCAAAGCGCATTTTCGTTGAAAAAGCTGCACAGCGGAGATTGTACCATGTCGCGCCAGCCGTTCTCTTGTCATATTGTTAAATGTCGCCGAGCTGTGGTCGCAGACCTCTCGAGCTGTAAGAATGCAGTGACGCGATATTCTATCTACGAGAGAAACCGGGGCACTGTCTGTGATCCGCGACTTGATCGATTGGATTGCAGGGTGGCCGTACGAGTTTGCCCCGGCCAAACAAATCATGGATTTTTATAGGAGTCGAGGCTTGGAAATGCTGATGTGCATCAACCATCCGGCTGGGCGCACTGATAATAACGAGTTGTGTTTGCGCGACCCCGGAACGGGCCGGCGTTCCGGGAGCAGACAACAGCTGTTTTTCTGGCTTAACAGTTCGGTTAAATGCACTTGCGAGGTGAGAGGCTGAGGGCCGCATGGTATCGAAGGGCTTGACAACCGAGCAGCGAGAGGCTACGAGAAAAGAGGCTCCGGTATTCGTCCTCGGCTGTGTGCGCTCCGGAACCACTCTTCTCTATCACATGCTACTCTCCGCCGGTGGTTTTGCGGTGTATCGCGCGGAATCGAATGCCATTAACCTACTGGAGCCGCGATTTGGGGACCTTAGCACAAGACGTAACAAAGAGAAGCTGATGGAAGCCTGGCTGAATAGCAAGTTGTTCCGAGTTTCAGGGCTGGACGCGGAATCCATCAGGGCAAAGGTCATTGCCGAATGCAAAAACGGTGGAGATTTTCTGCGAATTGTGATGGGCGAAGTTGCTCGCAGCCAGAACGTGGGGCGTTGGGCCGATTGCACCCCGGAGCATCTGCTCTATCTCAATCGGATCAAAGAGACGATTCCGAATGCCCTGATTATGCATATTATTCGCGATGGCCGCGACGTTGCGTTGTCGACTGCCAAGCTCGGATACGTGCGGCGTAAGTGGTGGGATCGCACTCCCACCACGATGGTCTCGGCTCTCTACTGGGAATGGATGGTTCGCAAGGGAAGGGCGGACGGTCGGAAATTGGGGAACGATTACCTCGAAGTGTGCTTTGAAGAACTAGTCACGGCCCCGCGGATAACCCTGGTGAAGCTCTCCAGCTTCATTGATCACGATCTCAACTATGACCGCATCCTGAAAGTAGGTGTCGGCTCGGTGAGCGAACCGAACACTTCCTTCAAAGACGGTCCTCGAGACAGTTTCAATCCGGTTGGCCGGTGGAAACAAGGCTACACTCCCGACAATCTTGCGATGCTGGAAGCGTTGGTTGGGGACACACTCGCGGAACTTGGCTATCCTTTGGCAACAACCGATAGCGGCCTGTTGAAGCGCCCGCACCTTAAGCGGATGCGGGCGCTATACCAAATGTACTTCGATTCCAAATTGTGGCTCAAAGCCGAAACTCCGCTAGGCCGACTTTTTGTCACCAAGAGTTTGTCTTGGCTGTAGTTGCCCTAGGAGCGCAATCGCCTCAATCCAGAACGCTGTGAGCGAGGTAACGACCCGGTCGGCATCAACATCGGTCGCCCATCTTTCCAAGCTATCCTCCCGCTTTTGTAACGGCTGACGCTGACAAGCGTTTATCGCACACCGGCAATGGCGGACTCGATCATTTCGAGGTCTGCCCCCAAATCCTTTCCATCGCTTGCAGAATGTTTCAACGGGCTGCTGGGCCGGAGGTGGTAATCGGTGATTTTGCCGTTCTGAAAGCCTGCTAGACCCACTGCTTCAAGATTTTTCGGTGTGAGATTCTCCTTCGGCCAGCCGCTGCCGCCAATCACCGCGTTGTGCGTGATCTTCGACCCGGGAAAACAATTGGCAAAAACTCCGGAGGGGCTCAGCTTCCCAGCCACAAAGGCACAATTGGCCGGACCTCCGCCAATAGAACCGACTTGACGAGTGCCCGCGGCCACCAGATTGTTGCTGAACACAAAATTTGTGATTTTCGGCCCATCTGCACTGGCGCCCACGCTGAGCAGAACATTGGGAGCAAATGCCGTATTGTGGTCAATCGTGACGTCATGGAGCGCTGGGGTTTGTCCGATTATCTGCGCAAAGACGCCGTTGCCCTTCAGTTCTGCCGCCTCAATATCTTCGAGAACATTGTCGTGAATACTATACCGCCCCCCGTCGATCGAACTGCCCCCCGCATCCGATCGAACATTGGCAATCTGAAACCCGCCAGCCATGTGAATGATGCGGTTGTAGCGCATGGTCAAGTCAGTGGCACGGCAAGCCGGGCAGGCATTTTTTTTTTTTTTGGGACCCGGGACCACCGAGAAGCCAACCTGGCTAAATCCCCCCCAGGTATTCTCCAGAATGTTGCCCTCAAGCAGCACCCGCTGCGCATTCTTCAGTTCAAAATCGTTCTTGACAATGAATGCATGCCCATCACGAGCCCCAACAAAATCGGGGCTGTCCGGCTTCCAGTTCATTGGGCGAAACATGTGGTTCCGCCGGATCTCAATATCCGCCGGAGAAAGCGTCGCCGGGCCGCCGCCGAAGATCACATCTTCACCTGAGGCCTCGAGAAAGTTGTTAACGATCTTGTAGGGGCCCATGGGTATGTTGCCCACGCCCCCAGCAATGGCCTGCGAGTCTGTACAAGAGCCGCTGATGGCGATACAGTGGAAATCAGTGAAGAAAGAATCCACGATCGCTATATAGCTGCTGCCACCAAGCTGAATACCACGGCCCGTTTCGTCTTGGGCGAGCCCATGAATCCACATGCGATCGAATACCACGTGATCCACTTTGGCGCTCGGCTCGAGTGAAATAAGACTATAAATATCGGCACCGGGAGCACTGCGTGTTACCTCCAAACCGATAAGACGGTAGTGATTGGCCCCAGAAGTGAAAACGAGTGGCCCCGAGCCGCCTTTAGCGGAGAATTCCAACTTTGCCAAGACGTTTTCTGCGGATGCGCAATGCAAATCGGGGCGTCCGGGAAGGGAACTCACTCCGGCATAGCACGGCGTAAGGCGTTGGCCTTCCGGAGGAAGAGCGGAATCAGCAGCGCTTGTACGGAGTGTAATCCAATGAGAATCATCACAATTCTTTGCGGGAAAAATCAGCTTGCCCGTGAAAGTCGCTCCAGCTTCTAACAGGAGCGTGTCGCCACAAGCTGCCGTGTTAATGGCTTGCTGGAGATTGCTTCCACCGGTGACAGTGCGGACTTTGCGGGGAGATGGGGTACCAGAAAGCGAACTCCTTATATAGACGCGCGGCAGTTCAGCAGGTCCATCAAAATCACCAGAATTCTCTGCGTGCACTACGCCGGTAAACGCAACGGGAACGAACAACAAATAGCTTCGACCTATAACCAAAAGAAACCCGGCCAGCCTCCGCTTGAAAACTCTCATTTTTCACTAAAACCTCGCAAGTCGGATGATAACACGATGCTGAAGGTCCGGAAGGCGAGCGCCGTACGGCGCGTGTGGCAATATTGGCAGTAGAGCGCAGATCAACAATCAGAGCACGTAGTGCTACGGTACTCCTGAGATCGCTGTGTTGACTGCATCCACATCGGCTCCAAGGTCTTTGGTCTTTGCATCCGTTCCTTGATCTCCAGCTCTGTTCTCTCGCTTTCTATAAGAGTGAAAATCTTTGCACACGCCGTTCGCACACGATTTACGGTGTCGTATCCACTCCGGTCATAGATTCCAGTACGCGCACACTGTACGTGATAGCCAAAAGGGAGGAGAACGGAACCTTTGTTCATCGCCTGCGCGCGCTCGATGTGGCAACCGGGAAAGAGAAATTCAATGGCCCGGTGGTGTTGAAAGCCACATTCAGGACGAACACCGGCTCGGTGGCGGCCCTAGCGGACGATCTTAGAACTTTTGTCCTGACTTCCAACACGCCAAACACCCTAAACTGCCGCTTCTCAGGCGATTAGCGCTCGAAATCGACTTCGGGTCGAAAAGAAATACCAGAATTCATTAATGATTGACAGGAAAATGGAAACGTGCGCAAATATGGGCGCATCGGCGTGATCGCCTGTACCTATGTGCAGGAATTAACAGATGGGCGACATTCAGAAATCCGTGGGGGCCTAAGGAGTTCGTTGCCACTAACGTCGCCGTTGCGAAAGAGCTCCTTCAATTCAAGCGAATGTAATTTGGCAAACAATAAAAGGTGATTGAATCGCGGGTCGTGTATGCAAGATTGATCTAACGGGGGAAGCAAATTCACTCAAGAGATCACAGTGCAACTAGTAAATTCACAAACCAAATCTGAAGTGCGGGCATGTGGAAATGAAATTGGAATAAGTAACGGTAAACCCATTGCAGCTAGCACCGATGGCGAACTGCTAAGAGTTTATTGCCAGGCTCCTACGGGGACCACGGGCACGGTCGATTTTCTTATCCAGACTCCGAAGTCGACTCGTTCAAAGCGCATGTGGTGGAGCCGCACACTCTCCAGAACTTTTGAACAGCCGAGTGGAAGTCAAGTACGAAAACCGCACGGCAAATAATCTGCCTTCATGGCTGAGAAAAGAATAATTATCATTGGAGCGGGACCGACGGGATTGGGCGCTGCGTACCGCCTCTACGAACTCGGTTACGATAACTGGACCCTTTACGAAAAATCACGTGACGTGGGCGGGCATGCTACCTCGCACGTCGACAGCGATGGATTTGTGTGGGATGAAGGCGGACACGTAATCTTTTCACATTATCCGTATTTCGACCGACTAATAAATAAAATGCTCGGCAGCGAAGTACACGAGCGAGTTCGCGAGAGCTGGATCGTAACGCGAGGCGCATGGGTACCTTATCCATTTCAGAACAATCTGCGATATCTACCAAAGCCTGTTCAGGTGAACTGCCTCTTAGGCGCAGCGAGAGCTGCCAGTAATAAAAAAAGTTACGAGCCCACGAATTTCCGCGATTGGATTTTGGCAACTTTCGGCGACGGCATCGCGGAGAGGTTCATGTTTCCGTACAACTCAAAGGTATGGACCACACCCCTTGAGCAGATGTCGAAGTCATGGATAGCCGAGCGTGTAGCGGTAGTGGACTTCAAACGACTGCTCGAAAACGTCCTGTATGAGAAGGATGATGTTGGATGGGGTCCGAACAGTAAGTTCAAATTTCCCCTCCACGGAGGCACGGGAGAGATCTATCGCCGCGTTAACAACCTGTTCTCTACCAAGGTGCATACTGGGAAAGAGCTGGTCGAAGTGGATTCACCCGGTCACAAAGTCTCTTTCGCAGATGGCAGCGGCGACATCTATGACGTTCTGATCTCGACCGCACCGCTAGATCTTCTCGTCCGGATGATGAAGCCCCTAACAGGCAGATTGCTCGAAGCTGTGGGGAGCCTCATGCACAACAGCCTATTAGTGCTTGGTATCGGATTGAAGAAGAAGATTGAGACGGGTAAGTGCTGGGTCTATTTCACTGACGAGGACATGCCTTGTTATCGGGCCACTTACTTCTCCCACTACTCCCCCTTTAATGTTCCGAACGGAGACACGGAACGCTTCAGTTCGTTCATGTGCGAAATATCATTCCGAGTTGGAGAATTACCGGACGTCCAGCGAGGGCTGGAGCAGGTGATTGCCGGGCTGATTCGAGCCAAGATGCTGGAGGAGCCAGATCGGGATCTGGTCGTATCTCGGTATCACCGTCTCGTCGATTACTCGTATCCCATCCCGACGCTTGATCGGGACGAGGCCCTGGGCGTTGTGCAACCGGCATTGATGGAGCAGGGGATTTACTCGCGCGGCAGGTTTGGTGCATGGCGATACGAAATAGGGAACATGGATCATTCAGTGATGATGGGCGTCGAAGCCATTGACCACATTTTGACCGGGGCAAAGGAGCTCGTGTTTCACAGTTCCTGATTTAGCTAATCTTATGGAACCTACCCAACCACGGATCAGCGTCATTATTCCAGCCTACAACACTGCTGACCTTATTGCGGGTTGCCTCGATTCGGTGTTTTCGCAGATCTACCAAGACTTTGAGATTATCGTGGTAAACGACGGTTCACCAGATACAGACGAGTTGGAAAAGGTACTGGAGCCTTACCTAACCCGAATTGTCTATATCAAGCAGGAGAACAAACGCGCTGCAGGGGCCAGAAACACGGCCATCCGGAAAGCCTGCGGTGAGATCTTAGCGTTCTTAGATAGTGACGACACTTGGCTCCCTGACCATTTAGTTTCGCAGGTGACCCTCTTCGACCAGGACCCAACACTCGATATGGTATATTGCAATGCGCTTGTCATTGGGAAAGGCAAGCGGCATTCGCAGTTCATGGACCAGTGTCCATCCGATGGCGAGGTGAGCTTCGAAGCTCTTATCGTCGAGCGCTGCCAGGTTGCTGTCTCAACCGTTGTCGTCCGAAAGAACGCAATTGTGAAGGCCGGGTTGTTCGACGAAACTCTTGACCGCTGCGACGATTATGACATGTGGCTGCGTACGGCTTTCCAGGGAGCAAAAATTGGATACAGCCACAAAGTCCAAGCTCGGCTGTATGGAGGCCGACCAGGCTCACTGGGCCAATCGAGTTCTAAGATGACGCAGGCCTATTTGGCAATTTTGGAAAAGACGAGCCGAAATCTTCCCCTGAACGACTCCCAACGTGATCTGATTCGCAGACGAACGGTGGATATTAGGGCTAAGTATTTAGTTGAGGAGGGGAAGTGCCAGCTCTACAAGGAGCAATTTGACAAAGCTAGGGAGCTTCTTTCCGAGGCGAATAGACATTCAGGAAGGCCCAAATTGAGCCTGGTCCTGTTCGGCTTGCGGGTTGCCCCGAACGCAACGAACAAGCTCATCTCATTTTGGTGCCGAATTAGGAATATAGCACGCGGTTGATGGGACTCTCCGTTACAGACCGGAATCGGCTCCAGAGTTACCAAACTTCCTCACTACTGGAAGTTCTGTCTGATTTGAGCATTGCCGACCGACCGCGCATTTCGAGTTCGTCAGAGGGTACCATTTTCGAAAACACGGGCGTAGAATTCCATCGATCTTGATTAGACATTTGGGCCGTTCGGTGGCAGATTAAGTGGCGCCCTTCCTGAGGCGGAAGACAAAAAATGAGAATGATTGCGCTTTTCATCGCTGGAACCAAGCGCATATTTGGTTTGCACCATTTGGGTCGTAATCTCGTCGTCTTTCCTGACGATATTTTTATTGTGTCATATCCGAAATCAGGTAACACTTGGACGCGCTTCCTGGTGGCCAACTTGGTTCATCCAGAAGAGCCTGCCAGCTTTGCTAATATTGATCGACTGATTCCGGAGTCCGAGGGATTATCCAAAAGGCAACTCAGTCGTGTGCCGAGACCACGGATTATGAAGAGCCATCAGTACTTCGATCCACGTTATCGGCAGATCATCTATGTAGTTCGCGACCCCCGGGACGTGGCGCTGTCACAGTATCATTTCTACAGAAAGCGGAGACGAATTGAGGACGATTATCCAGTAGAGCAATTTGTCAGTCGCTTCGTAGCTGGTGCTACCAGTGATTACGGATCGTGGGGAGAGAATGTTGCGAGCTGGGTTGCGACGCGACATGGCCGGCCCGGGTTTCTGCTTCTACGCTACGAAGATATGATCGTGCAAACAGCCCGTGAATTGACGAGGGTGGCTTCCTTCTTAGGTATTGCTGTCACACCGGAGAGATTGGCCCAGGTTGTAGAGCGAAGTTCTAGCGATGAAATGCGGAAGATGGAAAAGTCACAAGCTCTCAAGTGCTCGTTGACAAAAGACACGCGCCTGGATCTTCCTTTCGTTCGGGCGGCCAAGCCAGGGGAATGGGAGTCGGGATTACAGCAAACAGCCGTGGCGGAGATCGAGGCTGCGTGGGCACCCTTGATGAAGTGGTTGGGGTACGAACTCGTCTCCGGAGATAAGCACAGCCAGAGCGGTTTCAACTTCCCAGCATCGATGCTGGACGGACAAACCCGATGATTTACGGCATCAAATTCATTATCAAGTATCTTCTCGGCACCGACATCGCCGGTCGGAATCTGGCCGTGTATCCTGACGATACTTTCATCGTCTCCTATCCGAGGTCAGGTAACACGTGGACTCGCTTTCTCGTGGCTAACTTGATCCACCCTGAGGAACCAGCCACGTTCGCCAATATTGAACAATGGGTTCCGGATAGCGAAGCACAGTCTAGTCGCTACCTGAAACGCATTCCTAGGCCGCGTGTTATCAAGAGTCACCAGTACTTCGATCACCGCTATAGGAAGGTAATGTATATCGTTCGCGATCCACGCGATGTTTCGCTCTCCTATTACGACTTTCAAAGAAAGTATCGCCAAATCGCTGATGACTATCCTCTAACACGTTATATAAGTGATTTCGTTTGCGGCAGGCTGATTTCAGCGGATTGGGGGACATGGGGCGAAAACGTGGGCAGCTGGTTATCTGCCCGGAATGGCCGACCGGGCTTCCTGCTGATTCGCTATGAAGACATGAAAAACAACACGACACGAGAATTGGCGAACATCGCATCTTTCCTGGGCGTCGAAGCGAGCGAGAGGCAACTGGCGCAAACGATCGTGCGGAGTTCTGCCGACACTATGCGGAAACTGGAAAAACTGCAGGAGAGGCGATGGATCTCCACCAAGAAGGCACGTACCGACATCCCTTTTGTGCGAAGCGCCGAATCGGGTTCGTGGAAGACGAAATTGCCCGAGAGCGCGATCGTGGAGATTGAATATGCATGGGGACCATTGATGAGCAGCTTGGGATACGAACTGATGACCGAACACTCCGCAGTAATTCCTAATGTCAGTACGGGACAAATTAATTCAGCCGGAAAGCGCAATCTCTTGGTAAAGCGAACCTGATGCAAAAAGGAATTCGGACGCAGCGGAGGCGCTCACGAACGATCAAGCCATACGCAGCTTTCAAGGTGCATCCGATAGAGATCGGCGACAGTCTCTTCACCCTTCCAGTGTCATCTTCGGTGCCGAACGATTTCCACAAAGCTGAAATGTTTTGCATACAGGTTTCGGGTCTGGCCCGGAACCCCATATTTATTGCTCCATCCAGGGCATCTGCTTGATGTAAACTGTCATCCTCTCCCTCCTGGCAGGCCAGGCTGTGCTCCCAAACTCGTGCGATTTCCGAAGCGGAGAACCTGTATGCGTGTGTACCCAGTTTGCGAATTGACTGCGCACCGGTCCGTTCGAAATTCCTTCCGCCAGTTAGCACGAGCAGCCGCTTTGATCGCCATGGTGGCTCTTACCTTGCCAGGCTCTGCTGAATCTCAGGTCAACGTGGTGACGTACCACAATGACAACGCGCGGACGGGAGTCAATGCGAACGAGACTGTGCTCACACCGAGCAATGTTAACAAGAATAATTTTGGGAAATTATTTACGCAGGGTGTCGATGGGATCGTGGTGGGGCAGCCCTTGTACTTGTCGAATG
>Ga0137380_10006994_pt1 | contig 10083 bp, 8 predicted proteins | sample SagtaG_17_FD_104809 | JGI IMG/M metagenome (GOLD analysis project Ga0137380, IMG submission 104809) | Vadose zone soil microbial communities from Sagehorn Ranch, Mendocino, California, USA - Sage2_L_100_16 metaG | ecosystem: Environmental > Terrestrial > Soil > Vadose zone | place: USA... | reverse complement strand
TGTTCTCAGGCATACGAGACCCTTCCTTTCCTGCAGGGCCCCCGCCCCACTGGCTACTCTGTTTCTGTTTCTAATTCTGTGAACCGCCCGGTGAACCTCGCGGAAGTTGGGCATAGAGCCAGGAAGCAGGGTGCATCATTATCTGGCTCTGATTTAGGGTGTTCCATACATCTTTGGGAGTCAGTAAAGCAGGCCTCTTGGCCTGGAAAAGCATGTTTACGCCGCATGAGAAGCACCACCCCGACGTAATAAGTCCATTTCCTGCAAGAACGAGAGAATGTGGTTCCATCTTGTGAGGGTTTGGGCTACCAGCTTCCTTTTAAAGCTGCTCTGCTCTTGTCTTGACAACCTTCCTTGGCTGTATCAGAATCAAATCTAGGCGAATAAAAAGCGAAATCAGAATAGTTGGTGCTTGCCAACTCTGATCTTTCGCGGTCGCTGCCGTTCTCTAACCGAGGTTCTGATGAAGTCCGCTGCTCTTCGCATCCAGATCGAATCTGCTTTGAATGAACGTTTTCCTGCCGCCATTGGTTTGCGGGAGAGGCCGGCGCCTCTCACTGTGCCCACTGGTGTCCTGGAAATCGATTCTCTGACTGGAGGCTTGGCGCGAGGAGCGCTTACGGAAATCTATGGTCCTCCCTCCTCCGGCCGTAGCAGCCTGCTGCTCTCAATCTTGGCCCAAGCCACCGGACGCGAGGAAGCCTGCGCATTGGTGGACACCAGCGATGCCTTTGATCCGCATTCCGCTGCCGCTGCAGGAGTGAATTTGGCACGCTTGCTGTGGGTGCAATGTGGAGCTGCCAATTCCGAGATCAAAAAAAGTTATCGCGCTCTCGAGCAGGCGCTGAAAGCTACCGACCTGTTGCTTCAGGCCGGTGGCTTCGGAGTTGTGGCTATTGATCTGGGAGACGTTCCGCCGCAAATCGCGCGCCGGGTGCCGCTGACCTCCTGGTTTCGTTTTCGCCGTGCGGTGGAGAACACGCCCACGGTGCTGCTCATCATCGAGCGGGAGGCCTCTGCGCGAAACTGCGCGTCGTTAGTTTTAAAACTGATTTCCCGTGACCAGGATAAAAATGGATTTACGACTGGCAATCGTTTGCCAGTTTTCAGTGCGGGCACGAGCTCTCCTGAAGTCATCCATGGACGACTGCTATGTGGACTGCGGCTGCGCGCCGAAGTTGTCCGCCGAGTACAGCAACGCAAGCCGTCGGCTTCTGTTGCCGTTGATTTTCGCAGTCGAGCTGTATGGAGCGCGTAGAAAATAACTGAGCGATTGATTTCACCAAATCAATGGACACTCGCTTTGCCTGCATCTTCGTTCCCGATTTTCCCGTGGAAGCGGTGGTGCGCCCAGAGCCTGATCTGCGCGAGCAGCCGGTGGCCGTGCTCGAAGGCGCCGCTCCTCTGCTGCGAGTGGTGGCAGCAAATGGAAAGGCTCGCGCGCTGGGAATTGAGATGGGCATGACCAGGCTGCAGGCTGAAGCTCTGCCTGATGTGCTTTTGCGCCGCCGTTCGTTCCTGCAGGAAGATGCTGCCCATGCGGCGCTATTGGATTGTGCCGCCGCGTTTTCTCCGCGGGTGGAAGCCACCGCCGCCGACACTGCTTTGCTCGACCTTGCGGGTTTGGAGCGCCTTTTCGGGCCCGCCCAGAAGATTACGCGCGATCTGGCACGGCGCGCTTCTGAATTAGGACTGGAAACCAACGTAGCCGTCGCTTCCAATCCCGATGCCGCCCTGCATGCTGCCCGCAGATTTCCCGGCGTCACTTTGATTCCTCACAATAAAGAAGCGGAGCGGCTGGGCGACTTGCCTCTCGATGTGCTGGCGCCTGCGCCGGAGATGCTGGAAATACTGGACCGCTGGGGGGTGCGCACATTTCGTGCTCTGGCGGCATTGCCCGAGGTGGCAATTTCCGAGCGCCTGGGACAGGAGGGATTGCGACTGCAGAAGTTGGCCCGCGGCGCCGGCTCGCGTCCGCTGGTCGCGGCACAACCACCGCTGAATTTTGAAGAAGCCATCGAGCTGGAGCATCCGCTGGAACTCCTGGAGCCGCTGGCTTTTCTTCTTGGCCGCATGCTCGAACAGCTCTGTTCGCGCCTTTCTTCACGCGCGCTCGCGACCAACGAACTTCGACTGCGTTTGCAATTGGAACACCAGGAAGAAACTTTCGAGCGCAACCTGCGCTTGCCCGTTCCTATGCAGGATGCCAGGCTTTTTCTCAAACTGCTGGAACTCGATCTGAAATCGCATCCGCCGGGCGCGCCGGTTGTGAAGCTGTGGCTCGCAGCCGAGCCGGCGCCGCCTCGCTTTGCTCAGAATGGTCTTTTCCTGCCGCTCTCGCCTGAACCCCAAAAACTGGAACTCACGCTGGCACGCATCTCCGGCATTGTAGGAAATGGCCGCGCGGGTTCGCCGGAGTTACTGGATTCGCATCGTCCGGGCGCCTTTCGCATGGTCCGCTTTCATCCACCCCTTCCCGGCCGCACAAAAATCTCCACCACAAATGGCGACTTGACCATGGCGCTGCGCATATTTCGGCCTCCGCTGCTCGCCTCTATCGATGTCCAAAATGGCTGCCCGGCGAAGATCTCCTGTAAAAGTGGGCAGGGATTGCAAGGCCAGATCGTTTGGGCGGCCGGGCCATGGCGTGCCAGCGGCGATTGGTGGGGCGAGGGCAATTGGATGCGCGATGAGTGGGACATCGCCGTGCGCCAGGAGAATGAGCTTGCCCTTTATCGCCTGGTTCGCGAACTCATTACCGGAAAATGGTTCCTGGAGGGCAATTACGATTGACCTACGTCGAGCTCCATGCCCGCTCCGCCTTTAGTTTTCTGGAAGGCGCATCGTTGCCTGAGGAGATGGCCGCAATCTGCTCAGAGCTGGGCATGCCCGCGATGGCCATGCTCGATCGCGACGGTGTTTATGGTGCGCCACGCTTCCATCTGGCGGCGAAAAAATGCGGTGTGCAAGCGCACATTGGAGCGGAAATCACGGGCGCTGATGGTGCCGTGTATCCCTTACTCGTCGAAAGCCGCGTTGGTTATCAGAACCTCTGCCGCCTGATTACGCGCATGAAAATGCGCGCCCCAAAACATGCGAAGCCCGGCCAGATTGCCGCCACCGAAGAAGAACTGGCCGAGCATGCCAAGGGACTTATTTGCCTCACTGGCGGCGACGATGGCCCCTTGGCCCTGGCTTTATCAAAAAAAGGAGCAGGCCGCGGCGCCGTTGCACGTCTGCTGAAAATCTTCGGTCCGGGAAACGTGTATGTCGAGCTGCACCGCCACTTCTGCCGCGAACAAGAGGCCCGCAACCTGGCGGCAGTGGAAATTGCGCGCCGCCTGGGACTTCCGCTCCTGGCGACCAACGGCGTGCGTTATGGCACTGAGCCGGAGCGCGAAATTCTCGATGTCTTCACCTGCCTTCGCCACCACAAAATTTTGGAAACTGCCGGCCGGCTGCTAGCGCGCAATGCCGAATGCCAGCTGAAATCTGCGGAGGAAATGATCAGAATCTTCGCCGACCTCCCCCAGGCGATTGCCGCCACCCGCGAGCTCTCTTCGCGGCTGCAGTTCACCTTGAACGATCTTGGATACGAATTCCCAAAATATCCGGTGCCCGAGGGCGAGACCATGATGTCGTTCCTGCGCAAGCGCAGCGACGAGGGTGCGAGGAAGCGCTATGGGTCTGCCGAGCCTGATCTGCGCACACGCGCCCGCCGCCAGATTGAACGTGAGCTGGCGCTCATCGAAAAACTCGATCTTGCCGGATATTTCCTCATTGTCTGGGACATCGTCCGCTTCTGCCGCGAGCAGAACATTCTTGTGCAGGGGCGCGGTTCGGCCGCCAACAGCGCCGTCTGCTATTCACTCGGGATCACCGCCGTGGATCCGGTCCGCATGGACCTCCTTTTCGAGCGCTTCCTTTCTGAAGAACGCGGCGAATGGCCGGATATTGACCTCGACCTACCCAGTGGCGACCAGCGCGAGCATGCCATTCAATACATTTATGAGCGCTACGGAAAATTGGGCGCAGCTATGACTGCCAATGTCATCACCTATCGCGGCAAGCTGGCGGCGCGCGAAATGGGCAAGGTCTTGGGTTTCGACCCCGAGACTCTCGATCGGCTCTCCTCACTGGTGGGCTCCTGGGAATACAAAGATCCCAAAGACACGCTGGAGCGCCAGTTCCGCGATGCCGGCTTCGATCTGCGTCATCCCCGCATGCGCAAGTTTTTTGAGTTGTGCTTGAGCGTACAAGACCTGCCACGCCATCTGGGACAACATTCCGGCGGGATGGTGATTTCCCAGGGACAGCTCGATTCGGTAGTGCCACTCGAACCCGCCAGCATGCCAGGCCGAGTAGTAGTGCAATGGGACAAGGACGATTGCACTGACATGGGCATCATTAAGGTGGATCTGTTGGGCTTGGGCATGATGGCCGTGCTCGAAGATTCGCTCAAGCTTATCCGCCAGGATTACGGCGAAGAGGTTGACCTGGCCCAATTACCCGCCGACGATGCCGCTGTCTATGCCGCCCTGCAGAAAGCCGACACCGTGGGCATGTTCCAGATCGAGAGCCGGGCACAAATGTCTTGCCTGCCGCGACTACATCCGCAAAAGTTTTACGACATTGTGGTGCAGGTGGCCATCATTCGCCCCGGCCCCATCGTCGGCAAAATGGTCCATCCTTATCTAAAGCGCCGGCAAGGGCGCGAACCGGTTGTCTATCCTCATCCCTCGCTGGAAACTGTGCTGGCGCGCACTTTGGGAGTGCCCCTTTTTCAGGAGCAGTTGCTGCGCATGGCTATGATTGCCGCTGGATTTTCCGGAGGCGAGGCCGAAGAGCTGCGCCGCGCCTTCGGCTTCAAGCGCTCAGAAGCACGCATGAAGGATATCGAGGTAAAACTCAGAGCCGGCATGGCCCACAACGGCATTTCTCCCCAGGCGCAGGATGAAATTGTGCAATCCATCACCTCGTTTGCGCTTTACGGCTTTCCGGAGTCGCACGCCGCCAGTTTTGCTCTGCTCGCTTATGCCAGCGCCTATCTCAAATGCCACTACTTGCCCGCCTTCACTGCTGCCCTGCTTAATAATCAACCTATGGGGTTTTATCACGCCTCCACCATCGTGAAGGATGCGCAGCGCCACGGTTTGAAAATCCTTCCGGTAGATGTGACGCATTCTGATTGGCTCTGTACTTTGGAACATGACCAAGACAGCCGTGATTTCCGCCTGCGCATGGGTATGCGCTACGTCAAAGGAATGCGCGAGGAAGCTGCGCATGCACTTGTGCGCGAGCGAGACCGCGGTCCGTTCGATTCCATTGACAATCTGGCTCGCCGTGTCCTCGAGATGCGCAAAAACGAGCTCACGACCCTGGCTGAAATTGGAGCGCAGAATTCAATCCCGGACGCCGATCAAAAACTTTTGCCGAAAAAATCAAAATTCCACCGCCGCGATGCCCTCTGGGAGGTAGAGCGCGTCGCGCGTAAATCAGGGCCACTGCTCGAAGACCTCACTGAAGTAGATTCAAGTTCCCCTCTTGAGCGTATGAACAATGACGAGCGCCTGCTGGCCGATTTTCGCGGCACCGGCCTCACCGTTGGACCGCATCCAATGTCTTATCGACGCGCAGAAATGGAAGCCCGGGGTGTACGCCGCGCCATAGAACTGGAGTCGCTGCCGCATGGACAACACCTGCGCGTTGCCGGCTGCGTCATTGCCCGCCAACGACCCGGCACTGCCAAAGGTTTTGTATTTCTAAGCCTGGAAGATGAGACCGGCATCGCCAACGCCATTGTCACTCCCGATCTCTTTGAGCAGAACCGGCTACTACTAGTCTCAGAAAAATTTCTGCTGATCGAAGGCGTCCTGCAACACCAGGACAATGTAATTTCGGTAAAAGCTGAGTGCGTGCTGCCTCTGCAAATCACTGCTGCGCAAACTATCTCCCACGACTTCCATTAGGCGCCCTGAGAGCATTCTGCCGCAGAATTTTTTTTCCGCACTCGTTTTCCACAGCTATAACGGTTTATATTCTTTTAAAGGAACAGGCCAGCCACATATTCAGTCACTCGCTGCGAAATTTTGCCTGCCTGTACCTTTTATTTGAATAGGAGTAGTTCTCATGGCTAAAGCAAAACGTGCCCCTGTGGCTTCTATAGACTCGGGAACCAAGGCGGCCCCAGCCTCTTCTGAGCCAAAGCGCAAAGCAAGCGTTCTTTCTGCCGATGTTCAGGAGGAAATCCGTCGCCGCGCTTATGAGCTGTTTCTGCAGCGTGGAGGTAAGCACGGCCACGATGCCGAAGATTGGGCGCAGGCCGAAGCGGAAGTGCTTGCCCGGTTTCGTGAACGTTCCGCCTGAGTTGCTCTCCCAATCCGATCTCTGCTTCGAGAGGATAACTTCGAGCTTGCGCCAAGTCTTGCTGATAGACGATGAGCCGATTCAACTAAAGACTCGGGAACTCATCCTGCGGGCGCCGGCTTCGAAATCCGCATCGCCACTATGGCGGAAAGTGCGCTCGCCCTGCTGCGCAGCCCCATGCGCGCAAACATTGGAGTCATAGTTACCGACCATATTCTGCCTGGTGCGAGCGGGGCAGTTTTCGTGCGCGAGTTGCGCCGGGCCAATGCCGAGGTGCCCGTCATTGTGATCACCGGCCTGCCGGAGGCGGAAACCGAATATGCAGAACTGAACGTTATCTTTCGCCAAAAGCCGCTCTCCTGTAGCTTGTGTAGCAGCCCGAGGATCTTTTCGCGGCGACGCATAAACCAAGTCGCATAACGCTGCATTTTGTCCAGCCCGTCGCTCAGCGTAGCCTCAACCGCGTAGTGCTGATTTTCTTTTGTGGTAATCTTGTCGCCCGGCTCCTGCTGAGCATCATGGATACGAAGGGTTAGATGATCGCACTGCCACGCCATGATGGAGGGAGCGCTGGTACTGCCTCCTGCGCCCGGAATGGCTAGGTCGGACAATTCATTGGACTTCCTGATGAAGGACGTGATCATGCGGGCGGTCGAGGGATCCTGGCGATTTTGTAGTTCGCGCCACTCCCAGTCGAGAACGTGACGGTGGGTGAGCCTAACTGGCGCGGATTAGCGCTGGGCGGCGGCCGACTAGGCTCTAAACTCAGCTTCCCCTGGGAAACCGCCTGGACTGAGCACCAATGCCAGCGGGTTGTCACCATTTGCTTTGCGATCAACCCCCAGCTGCTCCCAGATTACGTAGCGCCCTGCTAACGGTAATTTTGACACGAGTTTGGTCTTCGCGTATGTGGCTTCCTCCAGCCCAGACAGCATGCGCCCAACTTTGATTGCCCAGCACTGCATTCGTAACCCAAATATCTCTCTGTGTTCTGAAGCGGGACTTGAGAAATGTCCTCCTCGAAATGGCAGAAATTTGCCTGATCAAGCCTTTTCTGAAAAAATGCCTTAACCCTACTGCAATGCCACAGTTTGGAAGTTTTTCCCTGCTCCTCGCCCTGGTGTTGAGCGTCTACTGCCTGCTGGCCGGAGGCTTCGCGCTCTCCCGCAGAAGTGCCGATCTTGGGCGTCTGGGCGAAACCGCGCGCCGCGCTGGCATTGCCGTCTTCTTCGCGATTGCCGCAGCCGCGCTCGCCCTGATTACTTCTGCCTTCAGAAACGATTTCTCAGTTGCCTATATTTTTCATCACAGCAACCGTGATCTGCCCGTTGCCTACAAGTTCGCCGTGCTCTGGTCGGGACAGGAGGGCTCCCTTCTTTTTTGGGCGCTGTTACTGAGCACCTACGGGCTGGTTTTGCGGGTTCGACACCGGGTGGACACTCGCCTGGTCGCTTACGCTTCGGTGGTGATTGCCGGCGTGCAGGTATTCTTCCTGCTGCTGCTGAATTTCGCCGCTCATCCCTTTTCCATGGTGCAGGGCCGGCTCCCGGCGGATGGAAATGGATTGAACCCACTGCTGCAATACCCGCAGATGGTCATCCACCCGCCCATGCTCTACCTGGGATTTGTGGGATTCACAGTTCCCTTTGCCTTTGCGCTAGGGGCGCTGATCATGCGCTATCCTGGCGAGAAATGGATCCACATCACCCGCCGCTGGACCATGGTTGCATGGGCATTCCTCACCTGCGGAATTTTTCTGGGCGCACATTGGGCCTACTCTGTCCTGGGATGGGGAGGCTATTGGGGTTGGGATCCGGTAGAAAATGCTTCCCTGCTGCCCTGGCTTACCGGTACCGCATTCCTGCATTCGGTGATGATGCAGGAAAAACGCGGCATGCTGAAGGTCTGGAACATGTGGCTGATCTTCAGTACCTTCATGCTTTCGATTTTCGGGACCTTCCTCACCCGCAGTGGCGTAGTCAGTTCTGTGCACGCCTTCGCCCAGTCCTCAATTGGAGATTGGTTTCTCACTTTTCTCGCCATTGTCTTCGCCGTCTGTCTGTTTTTCTTCATTCGCAACCGCTCTCATCTGAAAAGCGAGCACCGGCTGGAATCGCTGCTCTCGCGGGAGTCGAGTTTTCTTTTCAATAATCTCGTCCTGCTCGTCTCCTGCTTTACCGTGCTCTGGGGAACGCTCTTTCCGGTGCTCTCGGAGTGGATCCAGGGAACTAAAGTTACCGTGGGACCGCCATTCTTTAACCGCGTCAACGTGCCGATTGCACTCTTTTTGCTATTGCTTACCGCCATAGGCCCGCTGCTGGCCTGGCGCAAGACGTCCACCGAAAGCCTCAAGCGAAATTTTTCTCTTCCCGCGCTGGGAGCCGTGATGACAGCCATCCTGCTGATCGCTTTCGGCATGCGGCCGTGGCGTGACGCCTCCTTGTTCTACTCGCTGGTCGCTATTTCACTGGCGGTTATGGTGGCGCTGACGGTTGCTTCGGAATTCATTCGCGGAGGCCGCGTCATCAGCGGCCACACCGGCCAGGGAGTGTTCGCCTCCATGGTGCAGCTCACCCGCCGCAACACCCGCCGCTACGGGGGATACATCGTCCACGTCGGCGTGGTGGTGATCGTGGTGGGCCTGGCGGGTGCGGCCTTCAACCGTGAGCAGGAAAAAGAGCTGGGCTATGGCGAGAAAATGTCCATTGGCCCCTACACCCTTACCTGCCGCTCCTACACGCAGGACGACAATGCCAACTACCGCAGCGAGTGGGCGATCATTGATGTCGCAAAAAACGGTACTCCGATCGCGACGATGTTCCCCGAGCGCCGCTTTTACAAAGCCAGCCAGCAGATGGCCACTATGGTCGCCAACCGTTCTACTCTGCGCGAGGACCTGTATCTCGTATATGAAGGCATGAATCAGGAGAGCGGCCGTCCCATCCTCAAGGCGCACCTGAATCCGCTGGTGATGTGGATTTGGGTCGGCGTCTTGATTGTTCTCTTTGGCACCGTGGTCGCCCTGTTCCCGAACACCGCAGCGGTCAAGCTGGCAGCACCTGCTGCCGTTCGCGCCGCCAAGCCAATGCCGGCTAAGTCCGGAGCACCAGTGGGAGTCAGCGACTGATGAGCTTGGCGCACGCCATTTCGACTTTCAAGAACAAGCGATGGCGACAACTCGCCCTGCTTTTCCCCGCAATACTACTCCTGATGGGCGCCGGCGACAGCGCCGCACGGTTCGATTCTCTCGGACATAAGATGATCTGTGCCTGCGGATGCAAACAGATATTGCTGGAATGCAACCACGTCGGTTGTTCATACTCTTCTGGGATGCGCGATGAACTCTCTACTGCGCTTACGCGTGGCGACAGCGACGACCTGGTGCTCCAGGCCTTTGTCCAGAAGTACGGCAATACAGTTCTGGCCGCCCCTACGGCCACCGGATTTAACCGCATCGCCTGGATCATGCCCTTTCTTGTATTGCTGTTGGGAACTGTGGGCGCCGTTTATGTAATCAAGAAATGGAAGCTGCGCGAATCAGTGGCGGTGGGGCAGAGACCTCCAGAATTGCAGGCCTTCCGCCACCGAGCACGCAAGGAGACGGAACTATGATCGTTTTTGCCTGCGTGGTTCTGGCTTTTGGCTTGCTGGCATATATTTTTGTGCTTCCTTCCGAAACGACCAGTGCTCCGGAGAAGAGCAGAGTTTCATATCTGC
>Ga0137380_10006992_pt1 | contig 10084 bp, 10 predicted proteins | sample SagtaG_17_FD_104809 | JGI IMG/M metagenome (GOLD analysis project Ga0137380, IMG submission 104809) | Vadose zone soil microbial communities from Sagehorn Ranch, Mendocino, California, USA - Sage2_L_100_16 metaG | ecosystem: Environmental > Terrestrial > Soil > Vadose zone | place: USA... | reverse complement strand
CGGGGTCCACGACCTCGACGACGAGGCGATAGTTATCCCAACTCACAGGACGGCAGGCCTGGGCTACTCTTTCGCCCAAAAGTTTTGGCCAGGCCCCCTCCAGGCAGGCCACAACCCAGCGGCCGTGAATCGGCTTTCCCCGATACAACGTGTACAGCACCTTGGAAACGGGTTCCATCGCTTCTACCTCACGATTGACTGACCACCTAAACCGATCGCTCGGAGTTCAAGCTTTAGCTCTTGGTTTGCTGTTCAAGCTTTAGCCTGCCAAGGGGGAGTAGCAGCCTGAAGGCTGAACTCCAAACGAGGATCAGTGGAGAGACTTCCCTTTTCGAAGGTTGTCCATCTCGGCCTGCGCTTTGCGAACCAATTCCCCCATTTCGGGATCGTCCGGCACGGTTCGATCCAGTGGAACGAACCGTGTCACAAGCTGAGCCCTCCCCGCCGCAGGACCGAAGTTCATGCGAACTTCGCTGAACATCCGCCCTTCGTTGACGGGGATCACCACCAGGGTGTCTCCCACTTGCTGCGGTTCAGAAGCGACTTCGTAGTTATGCGCGACCAGAAGGAGGTCGATGCCTGGAACAACAATGGCCAGGCTCATCGCCTTGCCAATGTCCATGTCGGTGAGCACGACCCGGTAATCGGTCTTGTCGCGGATTTCTTCCATCACCTGGCGCACGGCCGCCTGCGGATCTCGGATCTCGAACTCGCTGCGCGAAATCCGCTCTTGTGGGTCATAAAGCAGCCCGGTGACGCCGATCCTTACACGGTTGCCGGAGGCGATGGAGTGCTCTTTGATGACGTAGCGCTGCAGTCTGGGGAAGTTAGGAAGCTTGGCCGTGACATTGGCCGAGACCAGAGGAACATCCAGGAATTCCTTTGGTATCTGGCCGGCGGCGGTCAGATCGGCCATTTCCTGCCACACCGGGAGATCCCAGGCGCTCAGGTTCAGAGCATCCAGGCCGCACCGGTATGTTCCTTCGAGGGTCCAGCGGTTAAGCACCGGAGCTTCCGCAACTCCATTGACGAAAATAGACCCTCCATCGACTCGGAGAAAGGGGACAGAGGGGTACTTCTTGGCAAACGCCTTCCAGTAACTCATCCTACGGGCGAACCCGCCCATCGGATTGCGGGGTCAGCCGCAGGGGCCGAAGTTGCCCCGAATATCCCCCTGAAGCAAGATCGCCATGTTGAAATTCTTCATCCCCTCGAGAAGCTTGTCGGGGAAAATCGTGGCAGGAGCAGCCGCGGCCTGGCCGGACGACTGGGCTATGGCAGGCGCTTGAAAAAGGAGAAGAAGCGCGAAGCAGCGGAGCCAAAAATCGGGTTTATTCACGATCCACATCCCTAAGAAATGGATTACGTGAGTGAACCCACAAAAGGTAACAAAGAGGCACGGGAATGACAACAAGCAAGACGAAGGAATCAAAGGAATCCAAGGAATCCAAGGAATCCAGAATAGAGCCCGCCCAGGTTTCGGATTTTGGCTTTCGGATCAGGCGACATTTTTGGATTCCTTTGATTCCTTTGATTCCTTTACCTTCGTCACTCGTCATTCGTCATTCCTCCAACTCCCTGATCAAAGAGACACGCAGCTTGCGGCAGAGGCGCTCGAAGGAGGAAACAGGGAAGCCGACTACGTTGAAATAGCAGCCTTCGATTCGGTCGATAAAGAGGGAGGCGTAACCCTGGATGGCGTAGCCTCCGGCCTTGTCCCGATATTCCTTCGTATTCAGGTACCATTCCATTTCAGGCGCGGACAGGCGGCGAAAGTGAACACGCGAAACCGTGCGGGAGGAACGTCTTTGCCGGGAGCGGCAGTCGATCAGACACAACGCCGTAATTACTTCGTGCCAGCGGCCGCTCAAAGCGCGCAGCATGGTGCGCGCCTCTTCCGCGCTTAAAGGTTTGCCCAGAATGCGGCGGCCGAGCACGACGACCGTGTCGGCGCCGATGACGAGCCCGGAATGATGCTTGCCACTAACCTCCTCAGCCTTTGCGCGCGCGACCCGAAGCGTATAGCGCTCCGGCCTCTCGCCCATACTCGGTGCGGGTTCCAGTATCCTGCTGGGCTGCACCCGAAATCTCAGGCCGAGCGCTCTGAGGATTTCGCGACGCCGTGGAGATGCGGAACCCAGGATAAATTGGGTCTCGTCATTGCTCACGCGTCACTCTTCATTCCTCACTCGTCAATCGACATTCCCTTCAGCCCCACTTGAGCTTTTCCCTCAGAATCTTGAAAAAGGTATTGCCCCCAGGGAGAACCAGGCGGACGGCGGAGCTTGCCTTTTGCAGCCGGAGAGAATCCCGTGCCCTCAGAGGCATCCCGACCTGACCGTCCACGGTGAGCATCATGTCGGTGCCGTGGAGGAGCGACACATTTATTTTAGCCGCGTCATGGACTACCACAGGCCGGTTGGTCAATTTGTGAGGACATATCGGCGTGATGATGAAGGCTTCCAGCGTCGGGTAGACGATTGGCCCTCCGGCAGAGAGCGAATAAGCCGTCGAGCCCGTGGGCGTAGAGATGATGAGACCGTCTCCCTTGAAGGTACTGACAAGCTGCGCGTCGACCCGGACTTCCACTTCGATGATCCGCGCCAGGGCGCCCTTGTTAATCACCGCGTCATTCAAGGCCATGTAGTGCTCGACGAACTGGCTGTCCCGGAAGACCTCGACTCTGAGGAGCATCCGGTCTTCCAGGTAGTAATTTCCCGACAGCAGCGCTTCAAAAGCCGGCAACATCTCGCCTAGCTTCACTTCCGTGAGAAAACCAAGGGAGCCCAGATTAATCCCAAGAATCGGCGTGGCACTCCCGGCGGCGAGTCGAGCGGCGTACAGGAGCGTTCCGTCTCCGCCGAATACGGCCACAGCATCGGACCTGGCGGGCAACTCGGCGGCGAGGACAGGAACGCCGCCCCGGAAACCCTGGCCTGCCAGCGCCTCATCCAGGAACACTTCGGCCCCGCGGGCTTCGAGCCAGGGGATCAACTCCGTGAGTATTGACGGTACACGCGGATCGTGCTTCTTGAAGAGGAGGCCGACCCTTGCCACCGGTGGATTCATGGGCCGGATGATAGATCAGGAGTGAGCCGCAGGTATAACAAAAATTCCTGGTTTCCCTTGGCTCCCGGAACCGGAGAAGGGATGCTGCCGACAACCTGATAACCCTCGTTGTTCGCACATTCAACGACCGAATCCACAGCCTTGCCGCGGACTTCAGGGTCGCGCACCACGCCCCCCTTCCCTACTTCACCCTTACCCGCCTCAAACTGAGGCTTGACCAGGAGCACGATGTCGGCAGGGGTTTCGATCCTCTCGATCAGTGCGCGCTTCAGGGGGCGAAGGACTTTCGTCAGCGAGATAAACGAGAGATCCACCGTGACCAGCGAGACGCCCGCAGGCAGGTCTTCGGACAACATGTGGCGCACGTTAAATTCGTCGCGCACGATCACGCGGGGGTCGGAGCGAAGCTTCCAGGCAATCTGTCCCTTTCCAACATCGAAAGCGTGCACTTGACGGGCATGGTATTGCAGCAGGCAGTCGGTAAACCCGCCCGTGCTCGCCCCGAGATCGGCGCAGATCCGGTCCGCAACCGAAATTTGAAAGTGTTCCAGCGCCCCTTGAAGCTTGGCGCCGGCCCGGCTCACGAAGGGGAGTTCCCCCAGGACTCGGATCGCCGCCCGCGGATCGACCAGGGCACCGGGTTTCTCGATCTTTTGTTCGTTGACAAGAACCTGCCCGGCCAGAACCAGCGCCTGCGCCTTCTGGCGGCTTTCAACCAGGCCTCGCTCCACCAACACCAGATCCACCCTCTTCGATTTCGGATTTCGGATTGCCGATTGCGGATTGCCGATTGCCGATTGCCGATTGTGGATTTTGGATTTCGTATTCATAAGAGATGAAAGCTCGTCTCAATCCGCAATCCGCAATCCGAAATCCGAAATCCGCAATCAGGCCGTGCGGCGGAGAATGAACTGGGCGATGCCGAGCAGGGGTTCCGCGCGGGGTCCGATCTCCCGGGCCGTCTCGATAGCGGCGTTTGTAAGCTCTCTGGCCTTTCGCCGCGAAGCCTCGACCCCGTAGAGCGCCGGATACGTGGCCTTTTTCATCTTTTGGTCCTTGCCGGCGGTTTTTCCCAGGTCCTTGGTAGAGCTGGTGACGTCGAGGATATCGTCCACGATCTGAAAGGCCAGGCCGATGCTGCGGCCGTACGCGCTCAGAGCTTCCATCTGCCGCGTGTCCGCTGCCCCGGCCAGACCGCCGCAGCGAGCGCAGGCGGCCAAGAGCGCTCCCGTCTTGGCGCGATGAATATATTCCAGAGTTTCCGGGCCGATGTCCTTCCCTTCGGACTCCAGATCCACCACCTGGCCTCCGATCATCCCGTCGATTGTGCCTGTGGCGTAGGAGATCTCCCGGACAATCGCCAGGCGCGTAGCGCCGGAAACATCGGGCAGTTCCGTCAGAATCTGATAACAACGAGTCATGAGAGAATCGCCCGCGAGGATCGCCATGGCCTCGCCAAAAACTTTGTGGCACGTGGGCACCCCTCTGCGCAAATCGTCATTGTCCAACGCCGGAAGATCGTCGTGGATGAGAGAGTATGTGTGAATCATTTCGATGGCGCACGCAAGAGGCAGCAGCACTCTTCGAGCGCCTCCCACACTCTCCCCGGCAGCCAGAACAAGAATGGGCCGAACCCTCTTGCCTCCCGCAAACACGGAATAACGCATAGCACGGTGAATCGTAGGGGGTTCCTGCGCTTCCTTGGCTAAGAGCTCGTCCAGACAGCAATCCACCTGCTGCTTTGCCTCGGCCATGTATTTTTCAATTTCCATTTGGGATCCGTTCGAAATCGAGGCTCCAGCGCACAGCCTTTACCACGAAGCCGCGAAGACGCAAAGAGTCGCGAAGTTTTTGGTTGCGGCTTGGCCTTGTACGCCTATATCTTCGTGTCATGGCCGTCTCGGCCATGACCCAGGTTAAATCCTCACTTCCCACGGGCGGGACACCCGTGCCACATTCTTCGCGTTTGCGTGGTGGATTCTTTCCCCAATCAGGCTTCGCCGGCGTCCTCCGCGGTGAAGGGTGTTTCCGTAAGTCTGCCGTCTCCGCCGCGGGTCAACATTTCCACTTTGCGCTCGGCCTCTTCCAGCTTTGCGTTACAAAAGCGGCTGATCTTTACGCCTTCCTCAAAAAGCTCGAGCGCCCTGTCCAGCGCCAAATCGCCTCCCTCCAACTGCGACACAATCTCCTCGAGCGACTTCAGCGCCGACTCGAAATCCTTCAATTTCATCTCCGTGTTCGTCTCCATACGCTGCCTCCCCGCACAGGTGTTACGATAAGCCGCATCAATCGCGCGCGAGCCTGTCGGCGCCTTGCAACGAAACCTCGTTTTCAGAGGGCGCGCTGACGGAAGCCACGGACGGTCCGGATGTGTCCTCAACCGATTCCACGAGGCAACCGATCGTCCCGCGCGTCAGGCGCACATCAACCTTCTCTCCCCGGGAAACTGCAGTTGCGTCCTTCAGGATGGTCCCTTGCGGATCACGGCAGATCGCGTATCCGCGCTCGAGGATCGCCAGCGGGCTCAGAGCATCCATGCGTCCCACGGCGAGCTCCAACCGCGACCGCTCAGCCTTGAGCCGCGCCCGCATGTCCGAGGCCAGCGATTGCTCCAGACGCGCCAACACATTGCTCTTCCGAGCAATCACCTGGTTCAGATCCACGCGAGCCAGGCGGGTCTGCAGGACCCGTTCGCCGTGGCGGACCCTGGTTACAAAGCGCATCGCGGCCTGCGTCATACGGAGCGTTGCCTCGTCAAAGCGTTGCTGCAACTCGCGGACCTTGTTGGGAGCAACTTCAAACGCCCGATTTCGTGAGAGCCGCTCTAGTGACGACCGCCGCTTCTCAATCTGAAGGCGCATCGCCTGAGCGAGTCGGCCGCGCAGGGACTGCACCGTGGCGCGGAGATCCTCGCGCGCGCCCGAGACCATTTCTGCCGCGGCCGAAGGGGTTGGAGCGCGCAGGTCGGCGACAAAATCCGCGATGGTGAAGTCCACTTCGTGTCCGACCGCAGATATGACCGGGATCCTCGACTTGAATATGACCCGGGCCACGATTTCTTCGTTGAAGGCCCAGAGGTCCTCCATAGATCCGCCGCCGCGGCCCAGGATAACTACATCGACGTCGTTCCGGGTGTTGAAGTAGCGGACTCCGGCAGCGATCTCCTCCGCGGCGCCGGGACCCTGGACCTTCGCAGGGTATATCAGGACGTGCAGCGACGCATTGCGGCGCTTCAGGATCCGCAGCATGTCGCAGATCGCGGCGCCGGTCGGGGACGTAACAATACCGATCTTTCGCGGGAGCAGGGGGAGGGAACGCTTGCGGACGGCATCGAACAGCCCTTCGCGGCGCAGTTTCTCCTTGAGCTGCTCAAAAGCCAGCTGGAGGGAGCCGAGCCCCACCGGCATCATATAATCCGCCAGGATCTGATAATCGCCGCGCGGCTCATAAAGACTGATGCGCCCCCGGATCAGCACCTCGAGGCCGTCTTCGGGTTGGAACTTCAGATAGCGGTTGCTGTTCCGGAAGCACGCCGCCTTGACCTGGGCCTGGTCGTCTTTGAGGGTGAAATACATGTGGCCTGAAGAGTGGTGCTTGAAGTTAGAGATTTCCCCCTGCACCCAGATCTCTCTATAGCGGTCTTCGAGAGTCCGTTTGATCTCGGCCGTCAGTTCCGAGACGGTGTAAATTTTCCTTTCGGCAAACAGATCCATCGCACTTGTTTATCACAAAGGGACTGTGACACCAAGCGAGCAGTGGCCAGCCGCCAGCGGGCACCAGGGGGCCTGATTGCCCGGTCACTTCCCAATTGTCATTGGTTTTCCTTTACGCCACAACAAACAGCGCGCGATCGAAAACGATCCATGAAAAATAACGAAAAAACAGTGGCCAGTGGGCAGTGAGCAGTGGGCAGTGGCCAGCCTGCCTGATTGCTCAGTACTTCCCAATTACCATTGCTCTTCCACTGCCCCCTGCCTGCTGCCTGCTGCCCACTGGCCACTGCCCACTGGCCACTGGTTTATGCTAAGGTTCCGGAATGAGGCGATATACCGAACAGCACGCGAAATCCGGGACAGCCGTCGCGCTGCCGGAGATCGAATGCTGGGAAAACCAGTTCCCGGGCTATGAAATTGAAATCATCATACCTGAATACACGGCAATCTGTCCCAAAACGGGGCTGCCAGATTTCGGAACCATCCGGGTGCACTATGTTCCGGATCAATGGTGTATCGAGCTGAAATCCCTGAAGGAGTATGTCACGGCCTACCGCAATGTCGGCATCTTCTATGAAAACGCGGTGAACCGCATACTCCGGGATCTGGTGAAGGCGTGCAAGCCTCTTTCCATGCGGGTCCGCGGAGAGTTTACGCCTCGGGGCGGGATCCAGAGTCATGTGGAGGCCCGGTACACCCGTTCCCGGCGCAAAAAGAGCAACTCCTGAGCATGTATCTGAATGAAATCCGGTATATTGACGATCTGTGGCGCATACCGGCTCTCGAAGTGACGAGTGACGAATGACGAGTCGTATTCTCTGTCTCATTCCATTTGTCACTCGTCATTTCAGCAAATGGAGGGAAGATGGATAAGCACACCAATGAACTGATCCACGAAACAAGCCCCTATCTCCGCCAGCACGCGCACAATCCGGTCCAGTGGTATCCCTGGGGCCAGGAGGCGCTCCAGCGCGCTCGGGAACAAGACAAGCCCATACTGTTGAGCATCGGCTATTCCGCCTGCCACTGGTGTCATGTGATGGAGCGCGAGTCTTTCGAAAACGAAGACATTGCGCGCATCATGAACGACAACTTTATCAGCATCAAGGTGGACCGCGAGGAGAGGCCGGACCTCGACGCCATCTACATGAACGCGGTCCAGCTGATCACCGGCCAAGGCGGATGGCCGCTGACTGTTTTTCTGACTCCGGCTCAAGTCCCGTTTTACGGAGGCACTTATTTCCCACCGGAGGACCGGCACGGGATGCCGGGCTTTGCCCGCGTCCTGCTGAGTGTGGCCCGCGCCTATAAGGACAGGAAGGCAGAAATTCTAAGGGATACCACGGCAATCATCCAGGAGATCCAGAGAGTCAACCAGCCCGTCGCATCGGAAGAGGAACTGAAGACGGAGCTTCTTGGCGTTGCGGCGCATAGCATTATGGCCAACTATGATTCTCAAAACGGCGGCTTCGGCCGCGCACCCAAATTCCCTCCGTCGATGTCCCTGACCTTCTTGCTGCGCTCGTACCTGCGCACGGAGCAGCGCGAGCTCCTCGAAGCCGTCGAAACCACGCTCGAAAAGATGGCTTGTGGAGGAATGTACGACCAGTTAGGCGGAGGATTCCATCGGTATTCGGTTGACCAGTACTGGTTCGTACCGCACTTCGAGAAGATGCTGTATGACAACGCGCTCCTGAGCCGGATTTACGTGGACGCCTACCTGGTCACCCGCAACAGCTTTTACCGCAGGATCGCGGAGGAGACACTCGATTATGTGACCAGGGAGATGACCTCCCCCGAGGGGGGCTTTTATTCCACGCAGGATGCCGACAGCGAGGGCGAGGAGGGGAAGTTCTATGTCTGGACGCCTCAAGAGGTGGAAGCCCTCCTTGAGGAAAAGGACGCGGCTCTCTTTTGCCAGTATTACGACATAACCCCCGAAGGAAATTTCGAGGGGAAGAACATTTTGCACGTTCCTCGGCCGGCGAGCCTGGTGGCGCGGCTCAACAGAACGCCGGAGGACCAGTTTCTGGAGATCATCGAACGCGGCCGGAAGACTCTTTTCGCGGAGCGGGAAAAGCGCGTCAAGCCCGGCCGCGACGAGAAGATACTGACCTGTTGGAACGGGTTGATGCTGCGGAGCTTTGCCGAGGCGGCAAACGCTCTCGACCGGGATGATTACAAGACGGCAGCGGTGCGCAATGCCAGGTTTGTGCTCTCAAAGCTTCAGCGCGACGGCCGTCTCCTGCGGAGTTACAAGGATGGAGAAGCCAGGTTCAATGCCTACCTGGAAGATTACGCGAGCATGATTGAAGCGCTGCTTTCCCTCTACGAGGCGACCTTCGATCCTGGCTGGATAGGCGAGGCCCGGAACATGGCGGAGGTTCTGGTGCGCGAGTTCTGGGACTCCGATGGTGTCGGATTCTACTTTACAGGAGCCGGCCATGAATCGCTGATCACCCGGCCTAAAGACCTTTATGACAACGCGACACCGTCGGGCAATTCCATGGCGACGTCTGCGCTCCTCAGGCTGGCGAAGTTTACCGGCGAGGACAGTTGGGCCGAATACTCGCGTCGAGTTCTCAAAAGCATGGCGACCGCAATGGCGCGACACTCCTCCGCGTTTGCCCATCTTCTCTCGGCTTTGGATTTCCACCTGGGCCGCGCCAAAGAGATCGCCGTAGTCGGAGACCCGGAATCTCAACAGACGAGAGAGTTCCTGAGAAACATCTTCCAGCGCTATCTGCCGAACAAAGTCGTCGCCTGCGGGCTGAACGGAGATCTGTTTTTGTTAAAGGGCCGGGCGCAGGTGCACCGCGTGCCGACCGTCTACGTCTGCGAGAATTTCGTCTGCCAGGCCCCTGTAACCACCACAGAAGAGCTAGCGGGAGCGCTGGAGAACCCCCTGGTTCAGACCTCAGACCTCAGACCTCAGACTTCAGACCTGGACGATGTTTGAAGTCGACCAAAGAATTGACGACAGAAAGACTTGCCACGAATTTCACGAATTACGCGAATTTTTTGATCAGAGACGGTGTGTATACCTAGCCCATGTTTGCGGGGGGCTAGTGAGCGTAATGCAAAAGCTCCTCAGGACCGCCAGCCTCCTTTCGTGTAATTCGTGAGAATTCGTGGCCGGTTTTCCTCCGTGGCTCTGTGCCTCTGTGGCTGATGACGCCTTTTTGCCGAGCGAAATGAATCCAACCCGGTTGGTTCCAGGGGAGCGTTCTCCGTGGATGCTTCTGGGCTTGTCTTTCCTGTTCTCCTTCATGCTTCGCGTTCCCTACTACCAGCACGCTTTG
>Ga0137380_10006991_pt1 | contig 10084 bp, 11 predicted proteins | sample SagtaG_17_FD_104809 | JGI IMG/M metagenome (GOLD analysis project Ga0137380, IMG submission 104809) | Vadose zone soil microbial communities from Sagehorn Ranch, Mendocino, California, USA - Sage2_L_100_16 metaG | ecosystem: Environmental > Terrestrial > Soil > Vadose zone | place: USA... | reverse complement strand
TCGGAAAGCCCGCCATCGCTTGACGCTTCCAGCGTTGCTCGTCAGGCTCGTCCTTCACGTGATCTCGAATGAATGACTGAGTCAGCACCGGCACCGTCTCGGTGGAGGCGGATCCGCCGTACGCAAGGCAGCCGAGCTTCTGCTCCACCTGTCGTATCAAATCCACCGGCGAAGCCGCGCCTCCGATTGCGACGTAGTCCAAACTCGACAGATCGTACTCGCCAAGCGACGGATGATTGATCAAAGCGTTAGCCATCGTCGGTACCATCGCGAAGTTTGTCACGCGCTCGCGCTGAATCAACTCGAGCACCTCAGTTGGATCGAACTTCTTCACCAGCACGTGCCGCGCGCCCTGAGCAGTGAGCGTGTGAGGCGTGCCCCAGCCGTTTACGTGAAAAAGCGGGATGGTGTGAAGCTGCACTACGGTGTCGTCAACTCCGAGTCCGGCGATGACTTGCAGCGCGTGCAGGTAAAGATTGCGGTGGGTCATCATCACACCCTTCGGATTTGCGGTAGTGCCGGAGGTGTAAAACAGCTCGGCTAAGTCGTCGTCTTGGATGTCTGGAGGCGTGAAACTGGCTCCAGCAGCCGATATCAGGGCTTCATAGTCTTTACCGCTGCCGTCCGCTTCGAGCTGAACGTAGTGATTTATGGTCGAAACCTGATTGCGAAGGCCTTCCACAATCGGTTTCATATCGCGGTTGTAGAACAACGCTATCGACTCCGAGTCGTTCAAGATGAAGGCGATCTCGGCGGGCATGAGCCGGACGTTCAGCGGCAGGAGCACCGCGCCCATCTGCACAACACCGTAGTAAGCCTCAAGCAATTCGTGGCTGTTGTAGCCGAGCCAGGCAACTCGATCGCCGCGTTGTATTCCCATCTGGACGAGCGCATTAGATAGGCGGTCGCATCGCTCGGCGTATTCAGCGTATGTCATGCGACGGTCGCCGTCTACGATGCCGACTGTTTTGGGGAACCACGTCGCAGCTCGTTCCTTGAATCTGATGGGCGTCAGCGTAAGGTTCATTCAAACTCTCCCGAGCCAAAGCTAGACAGTCAGAACGCGGCCCGGATCATAACAAGGCTGATAAGCGAGTGCAACGCCTCGCAAGTTTACCGATTGATAGAACTCGTGTCGGGATTTGGCTTTGAGCTTCCAAATTGGGAATATGCGGCGAAACTCTTTGCCTTCAATGGTGCTAGACGCATTAACGGTGCTTCAGTAGTAGCTAATGCTCCGGTATTGAATCGTTCTTGAATAGACACGCGGCGGAGGCACGTCGGTCACGATCCGCCTCGTCCAATTCCCGCGGTCGTCGAACGCTTCATATTTGTAAATCCATCTTTCCTGGAGTATGTAAGGGTTGTAGTATTCCGTCTCTTTCCGTCTTCCATCTGAATCGTAAATATGCAGAAGTCTGTAGCTTGAGTGTTCAATAGTATCGTTCGGCATATACTCAACCAGTTTCCCGTCTCGATCGTAGACGCGCTTGCTACAGTCCGGGGCGCGGAAACCGCAGAGAGGATAATTTATGTCAACGACTTCATTTATTTTCGTTCCTTCGAGATCAAAAGTTGTCGTTATAGTCATTGGTGTTGTATTCAAATGTTCTATGTACACCCCATCCACATAGTCAAACGATTTATCTTCACACCGAACAGTCTTGACCGGTCCAACCAGTTCGTAGTCCTGTCGATCTGATTTTTTCTGGGCGACAACTGTCGACACTCCCAAGACAATCGGTAACAATCGGAAAAGAAGGGTCCACGTGAGCGAAGTTCCCAACCGCATTGCGTCATCTTGCTCTTCGTTGCCGAAACATTCAAGCTTAACGCAAAATGAACCCCTGTTTCAGCGGGTCTTGTGGATCGATGAGAAACTCGTGATGACCGGTGATGTAAGCACTCCCTTCGACTTCAGGAACAACGGCGGAGTATTGGCCAACCATCGTCTCACGAACCACTCTGCCGGTGAAGCGCGTTCCGATCAGACTCTCGATCACTAACGGCTCTCCGACCGCGAGCCTTCCCTTAGCGTGTTCGAGCGCGACGCGGCCACTCACGCCCGTGCCGGTAGGCGAGCGATCGACTTCGCCGGCCGCGAAGATGCACACGTTGCGGATGTCAGCGCCCTCGTGGAGAGGTGGTCCGTCGATTATTGTTCCGTACAAAAAGCTCAGATCTTCTTCGAATGGATGCTTGATCTCGAGCGATGACATCACCGCTCGCTTGACTGCCATTCCAACGTCGATCAGCTTGCGAAACTCTTCGGGAATGATTCGGACGCCCAGGTCTTCAGCTTTGCAGTAAGCGTAGAACGCTCCGCCGAACGCAACGTCATAACGGATCTCACCAATGCCGGGAACGTCGACCGATTGATCGAGCTTGTAAACGAATGACGGCACGTTTTCAAAGGCGACGCTGCGAACTCGCTTACCATCGAAATCAGCGCGCGCGGTCACTCGACCAGCCGGCGTGTCGAGCTTCACAACTTCGCGCGGCGAAAGCATTCCGGTCTCAAGCAGCACAGTCACAAGCGCGATCACCCCGTGGCCGCACATCGTGCTGTAGCCTTCGTTGTGGATGAAGAGCACACCCAGATCGCCCTCCGGCGTGACTGGCTCAGTGAGAATGGCGCCGTACATATCGGCGTGGCCCCGAGGCTCGAACATCAACGCGCGCCGGAAATGATCGAGGTGCTCGCGCGCGTAGCGACGTTTGGCCAGAACGTTGTCACCGGGGATCGAAGGGATGCCGCCGGTCACGACGCGCAACGGCTCGCCCGCCGCGTGCGCGTCGATGGTGGTGATTCGAGTCCAGTCGGATGGTGGGGTCCAAGTCATACGACACGTCCCTCAATCCTGGTCCGTTGCGTCTTGTTTTGTTTGTTCGTGCGCCTCGATCAGATCGTCGATAACCTCAGCGAGTGGAAAGCGAAAGTTAGTTTGCGCGAGTTTACGGAGGGCACCGGTTAAGTCGAGCAGCCCGCGCTCCGAGGCCTTCGCCAGTATCGCCAGCGTACCGATTGTTGTAAGACCGTGTTTACGCGCTTCTTTCGTTGCTTTTCGGTCATCCATAAGTATGGCATCGGCATTAAGTTCTTTCGCTAAAGCGACGGCTTCGCGTTCACCTGCGCCTAGTTGTCCCACTGACGCGATGAAAGTTTCAGACGCCTGTCTTACTTCCAACCAAGAGGGAGATGAGTCGACCCAGAGACGGACGATTTCTGGCGTTCCTTGATTGTGAAATTCCTCCCAGACTGCCTGGGGGATCATTATGCGCCCGAAAAGCTCTCTGAGAATATCGATATGATCGATCAGGATTAGGTAGTTAACAGACGTGGTATCCGAGACAATGATCATCGGCTCAGCAAGACATCGAGAGCGTCGGTCTGCCTTCGAAGCTCATCGAGTGTTATGTCTGCTGGCACACCATGAGACTTCAGAAAGCCATCTGCTTCGTACACCGAGGTTCCCAGCAACTCGGCCACCTCGCCGAGACTCAGGACTTCGTGGCGGTAACCCTCAATCGCGAGTCCTTCCAGGGCTAAACGTGAAAGATCGCCGGCTGTATTAAGCTGACTGGCAATGTCGTCGGGTATGTTAAGAGATACTTCCATGATTTGACCCTTGAACGATAGGTGCAGTCTCCCAAAGCTTCTTGCAAAGCAGCGGATGAGCGGCGCGTGCTTTGAGCCGCAGAGTTTCAAACTTGTCGCGGTTGGCCTGCAGGTGCGCATTGACTTCGGCTTCGTGGGCCAGATAGTAAGCGATGGCGCCGTAAACCTGCTCGAGAGTCAGGGTGTCATAATTATCAACGATGCTCTCCGGCGAGAGGCCCCTCAGGAAATCGTAGACGACTGAATCCAGCGAGACACGACTGCCGGTTATCCGATATGCGCCATCGGATTTTGTTACATAGGTCTTCTCCATTGATCGCCTCTTCAGTTCTGTCATTCTAGCCCCGCCAACACCGACACTCAATAGGAGTCGCTCAGTTCGCCGGATTCGGTCCATAGAATTTCCAACTCGAAAGAAACTCGCGCGTCAACTTTTGCTTAGTCAAGTCAGCGCGAATCATCTCGATCGGAATTCGATTCTCTTTCAACACCGCGTCGTGAAACTGTCGGTTAGTCATCTTGCCCGCATCGACCAACTCGCGATGCAACGCTCGAAGCTGCAAGCCGCCGAGCAAGTACGCGCATTGATACAACGGCCCGTAAGCTCCGCCAAACGAGCGGCGCACTTCCGCAGTCGCGTTGTCCAGTTCGTGTCCGACTTTCTTCACAAGCAGGTCAATGCATTCCTGCGGCGTCATCTTTTCGAGATGAAAACTAAGCGAGAAGATAATTCGAGCCGAGCGGTGCATTCGCCAAAAGAGCATTCCGATTCGGTTCTCGGGCGACTTGGCGAAGTTCATGTCCCACAGCAGCATCTCCCAATACAGCGCGCCGCCTTCGCCCCAAAACGGCGTGCTGAAGAGCTGGCGGTGAGTCCGATAGCGCGCAGCGATGAAGCCTTGCAGATGATGGCCTGGGATCAATTCGTGAAACACGGTCGCCCGCGAGAAGTGAATGTTGTTTCCGCGCATGCTCATCATCTTTGCTTCGTGGCCCATCGTATTCGTCGGATAGGAGACTTGAATCGTCTCGCCGCCCAGAAAGAACGGGCTGACGAGTTGGCGTTCGGGAGTCATCATCTCCATTCGCCACGTATCGCGCGCGAGTTGCGGAATCGTAACAAGATCGTGATCGTCCATGAACTTGATCGCTTCAAGCGCAAGCTCTCGGATCAGCTCAGGCTGTTTGCCCGGCTCGACGTACAAGGTCTTAACGTATTCGAGCGCCTTCATCCAATCGTCGCCGTAACCAAGCTCACGCGACGCTTTCTTCATTTCGTTCTCGCACCAGTTGTACTCTTTATTTGCGATGGCGATCAGCTCCTCCGGCGTGTAAGGAATCATCTCGAAGGCAAGCTCGCTCATCAGGGCTTCGCGGCCTATTGGATCGCCGATGATCTCGGTTGTGTCGCCGGCTTTCAGAACGAGAACCTTCTCGCGCAGGAACACAGCGTATTTTTCGAGGCCTTGATCGACTAACTTGTATGGCTCGCCGACCCACCAGGTGAACACCGGATCGTAACCGTTGTAGAAACCGAACCAGGTCTTGAGCGTGTTACGAAGTGAGTTGATCGCCACGACCGCTCGATTGACGACGGTCTTCTTTGCTCTGATCGATTCCGGCTTAGGCTCCGGCTTGAGGCCCGCTTCGACTGCTTTGCTTGTGGCATCGATTTGCTTGCCTAGCTTAGTGAGCAGTGCGGCTGTCTTTGGCGAATCAATCGATTCCATCCGTCGGCGCGCATCTTCAAGATCCGTGATCGTCTGAGCGAACGGCACGAGCGGCGCGACTTCAACGAAAGCCTTTTCTTGGATATCGAGTTGTCGCAGCTCGTGATCGAGATGGTTCTTGAACAAGATGTAGTCGATGCGTCCGTCTTGCGACATCGAATCGAAGTTGAGCTTCGAAATCGTCGCGAGCCAGTCGTTGTAGAACTGCTTCATTCGCGCGCGACGCGATGTCGAGGCTTCGACGCCGAAGAATCGAGCAAGGCTGCCGCGATCGACAATATATCGTTCGATTACGCCGTGCATTTCGCTCGCGGGAGCATTGCCGTCACCGAGATCCGCTTCAGTCGCGACAGCCATTGCTCTCCCACTCAAAGCGAACGTCATCGAATCCGGCTTGCCGTGCTTGTATCCACCAGCGAAACAATCCACCATCGACCCCAGCGCGACAGCGCAAAACACGATGGTAACCACTGCACGTTTCGTCTCTTTCATTTACAAACCTTTCTCCGGAAAAATGACTCTCGCTGACGGACAGCGTAGCTATACAAAGGCTCGCCAGTGCCCGTCGAGCTATGTCAGCGATCTCTCAATGGTTGAGCTTCGAAAGATTCACCACTCTCTCGCGCCGGTCGGTTGTCAAACCGGTATGAAGATATGAAGCTGTAGATGCCCTCTCGAATGTAGCGTTCTGCGCCAGACTCCGGGGCGGGTTCCCCATCTATGTATGCCGTGCCCGTTCTAGGTCCATACTTCCACGTCACTGCCTCAATTCTGATTTCTGGATCTCGCACCAACACCACCTCTTCAATAAGATGCATCTCAACCGAATAAGACCCTTTGCTCTCGGCGAATGCGCCGTATTGGATGCTAATTTCAAACAGAGGAGCTTGTACTGGTTTCCGCCACTCGGGACCGATGATCGCGATGCCCGCTTTTCGGAACATACGCCTGACGACTTTGTGAATTCTGCGTGCCGTAGCATTTGTCCTCTCTACTCTCTCGGCGAATGCATTTGAAGAAAGGACATCGGGCGGCTCGAAGACAGAGCACCCTGGGCCACGAATACCCGGCAGCCCTCGCAGTGCACCGAGCTGACTCGGTTGGAAGAATGGTCTTGGAGCACTCGGCTTCATTCGTCCGGCCTCAGTCTGAGGACATCCGACAGGTCTTCTACTAGGCGGAGCGCTCCTTAAGAACACTCATAGTCTCTGGATTCCACCCGTACACCTGATTCTCGAACAAGCTTCGATTCGTCAACAGCGCCGCTCCGGCTGCGCGGAAGCCGAATACCGCATCTTCGACCACAGGCTTGCGCGAGCGCATCCCATCAAAGAACGCCCTGAAGTGATCAACCGAGTCACTATAGCCTTGCGTCGGCGCATACGTATCTAGACTTGTTTCGCCGACCTCTTTCGTCTCAGGATACTTAGCTCGGTAGTCCTTCAAGAAGGCTTCCTGTGTTGCCTTTGGAAAAGTGTCGATAGTAAAGCCCGGCTCTTTAGCCTTAGCTTTCTTCGACACCGTAACCGTCCCCCCGATCGTCATAACGCCTTCACTGCCGACGAATCGGAAGCCGGAGTTTTCTGGTCCCCCCGCCGCGAAATTGACTCTGAGAGCCAGATTGAAGGCAGAGTGATTTGCCGCTTTGGGGTAATCACACATCGCAAGCATCACGTCGGGGACGTCCCGGCCGTCATTCCAGTAACGCAAACCACCCGTCGACATCACTCGCGTAGGGCCGGTTGTGCCGACGATGAAGTGCAAGCCTGAAAAGAGATGAACGAACAGATCGCCCGCGACGCCGGTTCCATAATCGCGGTAGTTGCGCCATCGGAAGAAGCGAACCGGATCAAATGGGCGCTTCGGCGCATTGCCGAGGAAACGGTCCCAATCGACGGTTGCCGGTGAAGCATCCGGCGGAATTGAATACTGCCACGCGCCGATCGCGTTGCTTCGATCAACCCACGCCTCAACCATGTTCAACTCGCCGATCGCGCCGGAGGAGAGAAGCTCTTTTGCCTTCTTATACACGATCGAGCTTACGCGTTGGCTGCCGACTTGAAATATGCGATTTGTCTTTTTCTCGGTCTCGATTACCTGTTTGCCCTGGTCGAGATGTTGCACCATCGGCTTTTCGCAATAAACGTCTTTGCCGGCATTCATCGCATCGGTTGAAATTCGCATGTGCCAGTGATCCGGCGTTGCGATTATCACTGCGTCGACGTCGGGCCTCGCGAGGACCTCGCGGTAATCGCGCGTGGTGAAGAGTTGGTTTCCCCAAAGCTCTTTCGAGCGAGTCAATCGCCCATCGTACAGGTCGGCGACAGCTACGAGCTCGACGCCCGACACTTTCAGTGCTTCTCGCGTGTCAGACATTCCTTGCCCGCCGGCGCCGATGAGCGCGATTCTAATCTTGTCGCCGGGCGAAACTCGTTCAGCCCGAGTAAACTCATCCGCGGCCAATATAGTCGTCGACGTAGCGGCCGCTACGGTTGTAGCGGCAGTGAGCTTGATGAAGTCTCGTCTCGAAGTTTTTCCAGTGTTCATTGGTCAATCTCCTGTTGCCTTAGAGAGGCTGGTCGATTCGCTTTTGCGATTTTGCGAGGCTCGGCGACTTTGCGTGAAACTGTGTTCTTTCTTTCAAGACGTTTCGCGCAAAGATGTCCAAGATCCGCGAAGACACATCAAAGGTAATCGAAAATAAGATACTTCTCGGTTGCTCGATGCCTGAAAGCTTACTATTATCCTCTTGCTCGTCAGCTTTGCAATCCAAAATCGAAGGGGACAAATAATGGCAGTGCAGGATAGAGTGTTGCAATGGTCCATTGGCCAAAACGTCCGGTTCACCATGAATCTGAGCGAAAAGGATAAGTGGAGTGAGATTGGCGAGTTCTCTCAAGATGGAAAGAACTGGATGAAGTTTTTCGAGATGAGTTTACAACGGGTGAAGTGAGTGTGACGGGAAAAACTTGAGTGTTTAGGATCTTCGAAAGGAGCTTAACTTATGCTTAATCGAACTCTTCTGGTTGTTGCTGCGGTTGTGGCGCTTAGCGCGCCGCTAGCCAGTGCGCGGCGTCTGCCCTCAAACGCGCGAGCTGACGGCAACGTCCTCGGTCGCTGGGACATGACGGTTCAGGAAGCGAGCGGCGTGTGGTATCCCTCGTGGTTTGAAGTCACCCGCGAAGGCGAAAAGCTCGCGGGCCGCTTCGTCGGACGAAGCGGGAGTCAGAGACCCATCAAGACGATTGAATTTGCCAACGGCCATCTCACATTCAGCCTGCCCATTCAGTTCGAGGCGAACAAGAATGATCTGAAGTTTGAAGCGAATCTGGATGGCGAGAGGCTGGAGGGTACAACCTTCGACCGCCAAGGCCGCACGTTGAAGTGGACCGCCGTTCGAGCGCCGAAACTTGACCGCAAGTCCCAGCCACGATGGGGCAAGGCAATCACGCTTTTCAACGGACGCGACCTGACCGGCTGGAAAGTGCGCGACGCGAACAAGGCCGGCACGTGGCGGGTGGTGGACGGCGTAATGGAGAACACTCCTCATGGAACGGACATCATCACCGAGCAGAAGTTCACCGACTTCAAGTTGCACGTCGAGTTCAAGATGGCTGACAAGAGCAACAGCGGCGTTTATCTGCGAGGCCGCTACGAGGTCCAGATTCAAGACGATTTCGGGAAGGAACCTGAGAGCCATCGAATCGGCGGCATCTACGGTTTCATAACACCTTCGAGCAATCCCGCAAAAAAGGCCGGCGAATGGCAGACCTTCGATATTACTTTGATCGGCCGCAAAGTGACGCTCGTTTTCAACGGCGTGACCGTTATCGACGGCGTAGAGATTCCCGGCATCACTGGAGGCGCGCTCGATAGCAATGAGGGTGAGCCTGGGCCGATAATGCTGCAAGGCGATCACGAGAAGATTTACTACCGAAACATTGTGATCACGCCTGGCAAGTGAAAGCATTATGCAACGCGTTCGGCTTCTTTCTTTAGTGATTGCGGCGGCATTACTTCTCTGCGCTCTCGTCGCGTCTCCGACCGCGCCGTCTCTCGAGTGTCCCGTCCGCTCGCAATCGCCCCCGTCCGCTCGGCGGATCACGCGGCACGTCAGCAAGCCCTACGCCGGTGATCTGTCCATCTTTGAAGACCCTGAGCGAGACCAAAAACTTCAGATCAATCGAGTAATGGACCTGCTCAAGATCAAAGAAGGCTCAAGCGTGGCGGACATCGGCGCGGGATCAGGTTGGTTCACGGTCAGGGCGGCCAGACGGGTCACGGCGAGCGGCATAGTTTACGCTGTCGAGATCAATCGCGACTACCTCAAGCACATCCAAGAGCGCGCGGCGAAGGAAAAGCTTTCGAACATCTATACAGTGCTCGGAAGAGAAGACGATCCGGTGTTGCCGCCCGAAAGCATTGACGCAGTGCTGATACTCAAGACGTATCACGAGATCGCGCAGCCGATCCGATTGCTGGCCCATCTTCGACAGGCTTTGCGACCCGGCGCGCTGGTGGGCGTAATCGACCGCGACGGCAACGGAAAGAACCACGGAATAGACTCGCGCGTGGTGATCGAGGAAGCAAATGAAGCGGGCTTCGCGTTGGTTGAGCAGCATGACTTTGTCAAACCTGACGGCATGGATTACTTTTTGGTATTTCGAGTCACAACCGATAGTCCAAAGGACTAGATAACCATCCGCCAGTGGATGAGCCGACCGAAGAGGAGAGC
>Ga0137380_10006987_pt1 | contig 10088 bp, 9 predicted proteins | sample SagtaG_17_FD_104809 | JGI IMG/M metagenome (GOLD analysis project Ga0137380, IMG submission 104809) | Vadose zone soil microbial communities from Sagehorn Ranch, Mendocino, California, USA - Sage2_L_100_16 metaG | ecosystem: Environmental > Terrestrial > Soil > Vadose zone | place: USA... | reverse complement strand
GATGAGGCATTCGTCGCCGATTCTGCAAGCATGAACAATGGCGCTGTGAGCGACTGTAACCCCATTACCAATAATTCCAGCATTTTCGGACGAGCAGTGAACGACAACATTATCCTGCAAGCTGCAGTTTGCCCCTACGCGAATCTTGCCGTAGTCACCGCGGAGAACGGCCCCTGGCCAGATGCTGGTGCGAGCACCAATCACAACGTCGCCTATGATGCTCGCATTGGGCGCAATCATGGCCCTCGGATGGACTCTCGGTTTCTTCGAGCCTAGTTGGTAGAGAGGCATTCCACTCACCGAGCAAACCGTTAGCTCCTCTTTCTTACCGTTTTGCTCTGGAGTTCTAGGAACTCTGGGTTTGCGTCGAGGCTGATTGCGCGTCGGAATCGGAGGTTGCTGCGTCTAGTTTGGGTTTCTTCGATGGCTCGATCACTTCGAAGGCAAACAAGGCTATGATCAATATTACTATCACCAGGATACCCTCCGGCCTTGGTTGTCCTGTTGTATCATCGTACATGAAACTCCTGATATCGAGAATCGCCGAGCCAAGGTAGGGGACGGGAACCATTCCTTGGTAGACCCCAACAACCTGCGAACTTGAGATCATTGACAGTGCAGTGCCGCATCGGGCGTCCCAAGAGTCGGGACCTCCATTCGCGTCACCCTTTGTCTGGAAAGAGTAACCATTGCTGTTCTTGACCTCATTGATTACCCGGTGAACAACGAGGTAGTCGGGCTCGCAGACATAGGGTCGGAAAACAATAATCGACCCAGAGGGCGGTGGAGCCGCAACGATCGTGGAGGGGTCCTGGCCACGAATAACGATCAGAGAGCCAATTGGGAGCACGCAGTTCGTCGGGGGGCACATGCTTCCTGAGGATACGACGAGAACTGGATACTCTGTGTTAAGAGCCAAACGGACTCCACCCCACACGGCCAGAGCACCGAGTATCACAATGCCTACTAGAAGAAGTCCCCTTGCGGTTTCATTTCTCTTGATAAACTTCCAGAATCTGCGAATATACGTGCTCAATGTCTCAAGTCTAGTCTAGGCGTGCTTTTGCTGGAAGGGTCCTATCTCGGCCTCGTACTGAATCCGCCTCAAAAACTCTTCTGCAGCCCGAGCACCAGCCGTCAAGAACTCTTCCCCTCTGGGAGTAATCCGGTAGACTTTTCGGCCTCGACCGCCTTCGGCCTCCCACACAGCTTGCAAGTATCCTTTTTCTTCCATCGAATGAAGAAGTGGGTAGAGTGTTCCAGCGCTCAAGTATACTTTGAATCGGTCACGGATTTCGAGGTTAACCTCGTAACCCCAGCGCGGCTTGCTCTTGAGGAGCCGGAGAATGATAAGGTCAAGATGGTTCTTCACCAATCTCTCTCTCCACGCCTTATCCAGATCCTTATTCAAGCAACACCAGAGCTCTTTGAAACCTACAACCCCGAACAATTGCCCCTTAACGCTTTCTAGGTTTTTATCGAACAACCAAGCACCTGCGTGTCCAGTTGTCTTCGACGGTCTTTGACCTTCTCCCGAAACCCCTAGCGGAAGCTGTCAAGGAAAGAGGATTCGAGAAACCAACTGAAGCCCAAGAAAGCGCCATTCCCCCGATCCTCGAAGGAAAAAACGTCCTTCTAATATCGCCAACGGCAAGCGGAAAGACCGAATCCGCAATCCTCCCAGTATTCACCCGATTCTTGATGAGTACGGATAGAGGCCCAGGCGTCAAGATTCTCTACATGACCCCGCTTCGCGCGCTGAACCGAGACCTTCTCGATCGACTGGACTGGTGGGGAAAGAAGATCGACCTCAGGGTGGCCGTAAGACATGGAGACACGGAAACCCGTGAGAGGGTCGCTCATGCGCGCAATCCGCCTGACATGCTGATCACGACCCCGGAGACCCTCCAGGCACTTTTACCTGGCCGTATCATGAGGAGACACCTCCGAGAAGTCAGGTTCCTAGTCATCGATGAGGTGCATGAGCTGGCGGAGGACAAGAGGGGCAGCCAGTTAGCTATCGCAATCGAACGCCTAAGGTGGATTACGCAGAGAGACTTCCAAGTCATCGGACTCTCAGCAACGATCGGATCCCCTGACAAGGTTGGAGCATTTCTCGTCGGGAGCAATCGTCCAGTAGAGATCGTACGGATTCCTGTTGCGAGAAAGATGCGGCTGGAGATGCTCTTTCCCGAACCAACCGGGCCGGATCATCAACTGGCTTCGAAAATATTCACTCACCCCGAGGTCGCAGCCAGGCTCCGGATAATGAAAGAGATGATCAAGAACCACAAGTCAGTCATCCTGTTCACGAACACAAGATCGATCGCCGAAGTGTTAGCGAGCAGGTTCAAGGTCTGGGACATTGACTTTCCAATCTCGATCCATCATGGGAGCCTGGCCAAGCCATCTAGGATAACCGCTGAGCGAGGCTTGAAGGGCGGTGAACTCAGAGGCCTTGTCGCCACATCAAGCCTAGAGCTGGGAATTGACGTTGGAAGGATAGACTACGTTATCCAGTACATGAGCCCTCACCAGGTGACGCGGCTCATCCAGCGGGTCGGACGGTCGGGCCATAGTGTTGGTAAGATGGCCGATGGAGTGATCATCGCCAGCGACTCGGACGACGCTCTCGAAGCGCTCGTGATATCCAGAGGGGCCCTCAGTGAGGACCTGGAGGAAGTGTCGGTTCCCGAGAAACCGCTCGATGCGCTCTGCCACCAACTTGCGGGATTGTTGATACAGAACCGAAAATGGTACTATCACGAACTTGTTGAACTCATATCAAAAGCGTATCCATACCGGAACCTGACTGAAGAAGACGTGGCATCTGTCGCGAACTATATGCACTCGCGTTTCCCACGCCTCGCCTGGGTCTCGCAACAAGACAAGATGGTGATGAGGCCGTCGAGAGTCAAAGACCTCTACACATACTACTTCAACAAACTATCAATGATACCTGACGAGAAACAATACCTAGTCATAGAGCAGGAGACTGACACGGCCGTCGGCGTGCTTGACGAAGCTTTCGTGGCCGAGTATGGCCAACCGGGTACGAAGTTCATTGTCCGGGGAACGCCGTGGATGATGCAGAGTATCAGAGGTGACAAGATATTCGTCAAGCCGATCTCCGACCCGACAGGAGCCATACCCAGCTGGGTGGGCGAGGAGATACCTGTCCCCCACAAGGTCGCGAGCGAAGTCGGGGCGATAAGAAGGAGAATAGGAGACCTTTACGGAGAAGGCAAAAAGATCAATGGGATAGCCCAGACCCTCAGCCAAGAATATCCGACGGACCCGAAGACGTTAGAACGAGCAATATCCGAGACATACGAGCAGTACGAACAGGGACTTCCGGTCCCAAACGATCAACTTCTTACTGTTGAGGAGTGGGATGACTTCATCATCGTCAACTCCCACCTAGGAACGCTGGTCAACAGGACACTAGCCCGGCTCATCGGACACCTGTTATCCGACGAGGCAGGAGTCAGCGTCGGGATCCAGCAAGATCCCTACAGAATTGTTTTCCAAGCTGTCGGCGGAGTAGATGCCAATGATGTTGTGAAAATGGTTCGCCGCCTTTCCGAGATTGAGGCGGACGAGGTGGCGATAACTGCCTCGAAGAGAACAGGATTATTCAAGCGAAGGCTCGTCCACGTCGCGAGGAGATTTGGAGCAATTTCGAAGTGGACGGATTTCAGTAGCATAACCCTTCGCCAGCTCGCGAAAAGCTTCGAAGGAACAGTCATCATGGACGAGGCTGTTCGTGAAACCTTGGAAAGGGACATGGACATTCCACACACGAAAGAAGTTCTGCAAGCTATCGCGAAGCACGAGATCCAGCTCAAGGTAGTCAAGACGGTCGCGGGAGAAGCAACGCCGATTGCAAGAATCGGCCTTGAGAGGATCAGTCGAAAGACTGACTTGATTCCGACCGAAAAACTCGGCCAGATCCTGGTCGGGTCGGCGAAGGCGAGAATCCTCAACGAGGTCAAGACCATCGTTTGTACAAACTGCTGGAAATACGTAGAGATGAAAAGAGTCAAGGACATTCCCGCTACTCTCGAATGTCCAGAATGCGGGTCGAAGACTCTTGCAGCGTTGGCAGTCTCCGACGAAGACATGAGAAAGATTCTTTCCAAGAATGGGACGCATCTGTCCGAGAAAGAAAAGAACGTCTTGTCGAGGGCAGAGGAGACAGCGAAACTTGTCAACAAGTACGGCAGACTCGCAGTCTACACCCTTGCCGGCAGAAGAGTGACCCCCGAAGCGGCTGCGGATATTCTCCGAAAGCACCGAAAGCCCACGAACGGCTTCTATGAAGCGATAATGGAGGCCGAAAGAGAAGCCTTGAAAGAACGTTTCTGGTAGGTCGTTCAAACAATCCTTATCTCAACGGGTCCCGTAATCTTGCCCTGAAACGGACCCGAGCGGCACGGCGATCGATGAGAATTTGAACGTACTCGACGAACGGTTAAATCACGCACCGAAAATCCGGGAAGACCAACCAGGGTTACGGAACGTTATGAATCGCGTCGATGCAGAAATCACCGTCCAAGTAGAGGGACTTAGACGCGAGTTCGACAGCAAAGAGGGCAAGGTCACAGCCCTCGATGGCGTGAATCTGCAAGTTCGAAAGGGCGAGATATTCGGCGTTCTCGGCCCAAACGGGGCGGGAAAAACAACTATGATCAGAATACTTTCCACACTTCTGTTGCCGAGTTCGGGTAAAGCTGGAGTGATGGGTTTTGATGTTGAAAAGGAGCCGGAGAAGATTCGGGCGGTGATCAACATGGCCAGTGGCGCGGAGAGGGCGGGCTACGATTTTATCAGCGCTCGTGGAAACCTCTGGTTCTTCTCCCAGCTCTACGGAATACCATCCGAAGAGGCACATAGGCGAATAAACGAGTTGTCAGACATGCTGGGGCTTCAGAGCTATCTGGACAGGAAATTCTACGCGCTCTCCACGGGGTACAAGCAAAGAGTAACGCTGGTGAGAGCGTTCATCAACGATCCGAAGGTCGTGTTTCTTGATGAGCCAACAATAGGTCTCGACGTCATGACCGCGTTGAGCATACGTGAGTACATTCTGAAACAGGCAAAAGAGTATGGAAGAACAATTCTAATTGCAACTCACAACATGGCCGAAGTCGACGCAATCTGCAACCGGGTAGCAATTATCGACAAAGGCAAGATACTTGCCTGCGACACTCCCGCTGCCCTGAAAAGATCCCTAGGGGCCCCCTCGCTCGTCCTAGAGGTCTCACCTCCTCCTCCCCCTGGAAGCCTTGAACCTCTGATCAAGCTTGAAGGAGTCAAAGGCTATACTGCATCGGTCGATGAAGAAAGAGGGTTGTCACGAATTCAAGTGGTCGTTGACGACGATGGATCAGCCCAATCCGTGATCGACTCAGTTCGGAAGGCAGGAATGACAGTCGTGTCAAACTGGAGACAACAGGCCACCTTGGAGGAAGTCTTCGTCGCTCTGGTCGGCAGAGGGTTCAGGGAGAGAGAACATGAAGCTTCCCAGTAACCCTTGGCTCAGAACCGCGTATGCCCGATTATGGGTCCGAGCGAAGAGCATCTACGGGGAACCCCTCTGGGTAGCAGTCAATATCGGATTTCCGTTCTTCACCTCATTCTCTCTGACAATGGTCTACCGGGCTTACGGGCTAAACTCATTCACGGGATTCGCAATCCTTGGTGGAGTAATGATCTCATTTTGGGGGAACGTCTTATGGTCGATGGCTAGCCAATTCAACTGGGACAAACAAGTTGGACTCTTCGAAATCTACATCACCTCCCCCGCGCCAATCTCAGCGATATTGGTCGGCATGTCACTCGGCGGGATTCTCGGGACCGCGCCCTCAGCAGCTATGGTCGCGCTTCTCGGCTGGGCGATCTTCCATCCCCCGATCAACGCCGTCTGGCCCGCAGTAGTCTCAGTCTTCGCTCTGACTCTCGCGTCACTCTATGCCATGGGAATGGCACTGTCCTCACTCTACCTCGCATACGGTAGAGAGGCAGACTCCGTAAACGAAGCCCTCCACGAGCCAGTATCCCTGATTTCCGGAGTCTACTTCCCCTCCACAGGAGGGTTCTCTCCGTTTCCCCTTGCAGTTCAGGCGGGAGCCTCACTCATTCCTCTCACACTGGGCATGGATGCGCTTAGGAGAACACTGTTTTTCGGCCAGGGATTCGGAGAGTTCTACCTTGACCTCGAGCTGTTGGCTCTCGCCGTGATGGGAGTGGCTCTCCTCTTCGCGTCATCTAAGGCACTAAAGTTCCTTGAAAACAAGGGCAGAAGAACAGGTACAATTGCGGTGAGACAAAGATGAGCAGCCTCAGAGCCATGGTCGCTTCGGTACGAGTTGGATGGTACAGAGAATTCAATTGGACGAACCCTCTCGTAGGATTTATCCTCCGGACCGTTGGACCTCTCGCAAGCGTTATCGCAGCATCAACAGTCTACTACGTAGGCTCCATCAACAATATCCCGCCAAGTTTTAGCCCGAGTCTGCTCGCCTTCATCCTAATCGGTGCCGCTCTCTACGCACACGTCGCAGCCTACTCTTGGGTCCCTACGTTAGCAATAGCAGAGGGAAAGTGGACCTACGTGTTCCCGCAAGTCTACATCTCTCCACACTCTTCACTACCCTACTTGACAGGGAGGACCCTCGCGTCTTTCGTCACATCGACACTGACGGTCATCGTATCTCTGATCCTATCCTTCTACATTCTTTCGTCGGTATTCCACACGAACATACCCTTCATCGTGACTCCCGTTTCTATCAGTCTACTTTTTCTTGCAATGGTGATGAACATATTCGCCGCCCTTGGACTTGGACTCCTGCTCAGTGCCTACGCATTGTTCGCAACGAAGTTTGAATGGGCACTTCCGACTTACGTGGCAGGACTCTTGATGGTTTTCTCAGAAGCTCTCTTCCCTGTGTCCGCCCTTCCACATCCTGTATCAGACGTGGCAAACGTGCTGCCATTTACTGAATTCATGAGAGCGTCTCGACAGGCGATGATCTACGGAGACATGTACTCCTACTTCTCCTACCTCGGATTGGCAATCCTCGGAGGCATCATCGTCCTGGCATTGGGGCTCCTTGCGTTCAGCTACGCCGAGAACCGAGCGAGACGGCTCGGTGTCATCGACAAAAAGACAGCCTAATTCCGAATGTTAGTTCAAACGTAGTATTTTGGTTACTTCCTCGAAGGCGCCTTTCCATCCACCGGCCTTGTAGTCTCTCAGACACTTCAGCAGCTCGTCTCTATCCACGGGTCCCAACACCTTGGCCATTTTCTTGGCGATGCTACCCCCGAGAAACAAGTACTGGGTTAGAGACGTGAAATTGCTAGGTCGCCTCACTAGGCTGGCACTTTCAAAATCCAGAATCCGAGCACGGTCATCCGACACGATCACATTCTTGTGAGCCCGACTGAGTTCTCCATGATCGAGCCCGTAAGCATCCATTCTGAAGCACTCTTCCAGCAGGGGTTTCACGACGCTCCGGACCCGGACTCTTCGCCCCCTGCCCGTGAGGCTCTCTAGCCATAGTGGAAAGGACAAGCCTTCGATGAACTCCATCGCTAATACATCGGCCGTGCCGCCCAAGCATTCGGGTCCCACCTTGAGCGAATTTGCGGCCATCAGAAGTTCGGCCTCGTGAATCAGGCTCGGGCGTCGCGCATCAACCCTTCGAATCTTGACAGCGACTCGTCGATTGCCTCTTACGCCTATGACCACAATTCCAACGACTCCTTTGCCAAGGACTGATAGACGATCGGTTTTCAGCGGGCCCTGGAAATCTAGCGCGGTTATCTCCAGTTGGTGCAACTGATGAATTCTGGACTCGACCTCATCGGGGTCACCACTAGGATATGCTACGAGACGATTGAAGGGCGGATTTGCTAGAGATGATAGCGGTGCTAGTGATGGGTTTTCAGCCAAGCCGGCTTCGCCGCCAAGAACTCTGACAACGCCTGGTCAAAACCTTCTCGTCCCAGCAACACGAGAATTTTCCTGTTTTCCAGAACATTCACATTCTGATGGAAGGAGTTGTTCAGTTGATTGGGGACGGTCAGACCGAGCCTTGAATCCTTGAGGGCTACGGTAATAAGTTGGTTGACCGAGAGGATTCTTCGTTTCTTGTCCACCGCCCATCGGTCGGCCTCTATCCAGGGACCGCGAAGAGTATCACTCGCATTCAGATGTCGATCTAGGAATCCCTGGCTGTCGTCCATCTTCGAAACGGGTGGACCCTCGCGCAATTGAACCTCGGGTAGGATCGAAGTGTCTAGCTCGACAAGGATTGCGCTTGATCGGGCTTCGTCGCTCCAAACTGTTGACCGGACGGGATGGAAATCCTGTCGAGTCATCAGCTCCATTATCGAATTCTCAATTTTCAATAATTGCCCCCAGAGAACGTCAGGCACCATCCGGGGATGCTCGAAAGACATGGCTACAATATCCCTGTTTTGACCGTCCAAGAGTTTGGAAAACTGGGCTTTTGTTTTTGGTTTGGACTTCGGGGGGAAGAAGTACCATATGCCGGGATTCTTCAGGAGTTCTCTTGAAGCGCCCACGAATCCCCACAGCTTATCATCTCTGATGGCCGCCGCCAAGTTTCGATTCGGATCGACGGGGTCGATTACGATCAATGGAGAGCCGAACTCTCGAGCTCTAAGATCTTGACCGGCAGCGGGTTTCTCTATATCCAGAGAGATGCCGAGCTTCCATGTCGAAGCTTGTTTGAGTGTCTCCAGAAATGATCGGTAGTGTAGAATCAGGGTTTCAACGAGCATTCCACTGAATCCTCCAACTCTGATCTCGGCGCCGTATGATCGGATTCCTTTCATGAACCGCTTTAGGAGTCGCGCCTCAAGTCGCATTTCTTGTGTTAGGTGCCTTGTCATGTACTCGGTGTGGTATGGTGTCCTGTCGGTTGCGCTTTTCCACTGGCCTTTCTCCACGGAATAGCAAGGGACTACATTTACTCTGACACCTTCGATATGGAATTCCAGATAGGGATGCTCAGCATATCGATCGATAGTCTTGGCGCGGATCCTCTTCCGAATTTCGGGGAGGACCCTCTCTGTCCACTCTCGCCTTTCCATTGTTGGAGGAAAGCTGGCGAATATGTCCAGGTCTGCTTCCCCACTTAGCCAAGTGTCCCGGGCGAAGGACCCTTGAACCGAGACGTCGCCTCCAAATCCTGCTTTGTCCAGTATGTTCTGAACTTGGCCTTTCAGTCTCTCAGCTAACCGCAACATTCGTTCCGTTTCAGCCATGCTGGGAACGATCTTCTTTGCGACTTGGTCCAAGACATTTTGGATTGAATTCGGCATCAACTAGCTCCCCGTAGCCCGTCAGTATTTGAAACTGGACCGAATTCGACTGCTTATAGTGGCTGCGAGGAAATTTCCAGCAAGGTCGAGTATCTTGGGCCGGAACTCGAGAGGATGCTCTGTTTGAGGCGAACTTGGTCCAAAGTGATCGTGCCGAAACTCTCGTCGCTCAGGTGCTGAAGAAAATTGGCTATCTCATCTCTCTTTCTGCCTGACCGGACCCGGGCTATCGTGATATGAGGGCTGAAGGGACGGTTTTCCCTTCTGAAACCGACGCCGGATAAGAGCTTCTCGACTTGTTCGTAGATCTGCTCAACTTGAGTCCAGCCCTCGTTCACGCCGACCCAGATTACGTTCATGTGTTTGAGATTCGGGAAGGCGCCTGCTCCCTTGATCTCCGCCGTGAAAGACGGAAACGTGAGCTGTTTGAGGGAGGACTTGACCTCGGCCAGTCGAGGCGTGGATACGTTTCCTAGAAATTTCAACGTGAGATGGATATTCTCCCTCTCGACAGGTTTCAAATCTCCACCTAGGGCCTGCAGAGAAGACAGGATCGAGGCTATGCGTGATAGAACTTGCTGATCTTCGAGGTCTATTGAAATGAAGCTTCGGACTTGATCCTCTGACAAATCCTTGTTACGGATACTCTGGTCGGTTTTTAAGAGCTATAACACTCCCTTCGCCAACGTGCGCGGACCTCGATGGACAAAGGGAAGTCGAAGACTGTCATT
>Ga0137380_10006986_pt1 | contig 10089 bp, 8 predicted proteins | sample SagtaG_17_FD_104809 | JGI IMG/M metagenome (GOLD analysis project Ga0137380, IMG submission 104809) | Vadose zone soil microbial communities from Sagehorn Ranch, Mendocino, California, USA - Sage2_L_100_16 metaG | ecosystem: Environmental > Terrestrial > Soil > Vadose zone | place: USA... | reverse complement strand
GGTCGTGGACGCCGATTCCCCTTTTGCGGCAAGGGCTTTCGTGCCGGCCAGCCAGGCAAGGGCGAGCATGGACAGGGTGATGTGGCCATACCAGGCTCGCCAGGTCCGGACCTGGTAGTGGTCCAGCCCTGCCTCGTTCTTGGCCTGCTGGAAGCACTCCTCGACCCGCCAGCGCGACCCGGCGATCCAGGCCAGATCGACGACCACACGAACATGATCGACTACCTGTCAAGCAAGTGCCGTTGCAGTAAAGCTCCGCCTCGTCGCGCTCGAATACGTCGTCATCGCCGACGCGTGGAACGCGACGCACGCGGTGCCGCCGACGCTGTTCGGACAGACGTTCAACTTCACGCCCAGCCCGAACCGGTTCGGGCTGCCGCCGTTCTACTCGCTGCACGCCTGGGTGTGGAAGCACAACCCGGCCGGCATGTTCGAGATGTGGAACCCCAGCGTGGTTTGCCCCGCCGCGTAAGCCCGACGGCCGGTGCCCGCGGGCGCCGGCCTTCACATCTACGGAGACTCAGTGGCTACCTACGTCATTCCTGCAACGCGCATTCGGGCCGTAGCGATACCGATGATCGGCCTCGAACTGGTCATTCATGTCGCGCTGGCGCCGGCACATCTCGAGGAGATTCCCTATATAGGAGCTCTGTTCCTGCTCGCCTCCCTGCTCCTTGCCGCGGTCCTCGCGATGCTGCTGCTGCCACATTCGCGGACGCCGTGGCTGCTCGGTGCGGCGATCTGCGCCGGCATGCTGATCGCGTTCCTGATCAGTCGAACGCTCGGATTGCCCGGCTATCACGAAGCCTGGTTCAGCGACGACGCACTCGGCCTCGCCTCGATCCCGCCGGAGGTCGTGTTCATCGCATGCGCGTGGCGCGTACTGCGGGATCAGCTGGCGCAGAGCGGGCTCGAATAGCGGCAGGCGACCGGTTGCGGCGTCTCGACCGGGGCGCCCGAGTCGATGGACCACGCGAGCCGGATGTACTGCGCGTGCGTCCAGGCGAGCGGGGTCGCGGAGAACGTCGGCTCACCGGGTCGGAAGTCCGGCCCGGTACCCGCCGGTGGCTGGTGGTCCCACACCTGCTCCGGCAGCAGCCAACTCGACTTGTCCCGTGAGCGGGCGATCGTGTCGAGCTCGTTCTGCGCGCTTGCGCCGGCGGCCAGCTGGTACTCGCCGCGCTCGCCGGTGAGCAGCGGCCAGCCGCGTCCATGCGTGATCCCGGACCCGGTGTCGGTCGGCTCCCACTCCGCCCCGTTGGCCTTCTCGCCGTACCCGTCGAAGCTCGCGCGGTGCCAGAACGGCCCGTTGGCGGTGGAGTAGCCGAGCTGCTGGTCCACGACAGTGAGCGAGTTGACGATGCGCGGGTCGTCCGGACGCAGCACGCCGAGGCGGACGAGCTCCAGGAAGCTCGGGTCGACGACTGCGCGCTGGTCGATCAGCGGTCCGCCGTCGGAGAGCTGGATCTGCGTGCCGGCGTCGGCGTTGCCGTCAGACGTGATGCGCAGGAAGTACGGCTGGCTGCTGTACGGGCCGTTGGTGGTCACGGTCCACGGGCCGAGGTTGTCGCGCCACGAGTCGGCGACCTGCAGGTACTGCGTTGCCCGAGCCGTGTCGCCGTTCGTCCGCGCGATGTCGGCGCCGACCACCAGGCCTGCGATCTCCGCGGCGATCGTGGCCGGCGAATAGCCGGAGGCGTTCTCCCAGCGCTCTCCCGGCGTGCTCGGCCCGTTCGCGACGACGAAGTCTTCGGCAGCGCGGACGTGCGCCCAATCGGCCGCCCCGGTCCGGCCGAGCTGTCCGGCCAGCACCGTCGGGAAGGACACCTCGTCCATCTGCAGGCCACCGAACACCGGCTCACCCGACAACCGGCTGTTCTGCGGGTACGAGCCGTCCGGACGCTCCTGGACGTTGAACAGGTAGTCGAGCGCCCGGTTCGCCGCTGCCTCGTCGCCCATCGCGATCAGGGCGGTGGCGATCTCGTACAGGTCTCGTGACCAGACCGCGTGGTAGACGGCCAATGACTGCAGCACATTCGCCCACGCCCAAGGCCGTCCGGGAGATGCAACGAAGCCGCCGCGGTACGTCTTGTCCTCGCTGGCGGCGAGCACCATCTGGGAGACGTGGTACTCGGTCGTCGAGGCGGACTGCGGGACCGGCTTCAGGGTCGCCAGATACCCGTGCCAGCCTGCCGCGTACGCCTGCCGTACGGCGCCGAAGCCGGACGCCAGCGACGCGCGCGCCGTCGACAGCGCCGCGGACGTCGTCGCCCCGAAACCGATCGCCAGGGTGAGGTGCTGCTGGCCGGTGCGCCCGGTCAGCCTCGTCTGCCCGATCTGCACGACGTTTCCGGGCTGGTCGGCGGTATAGGCCCAGTCCAGTTGGTGGTCGCTTGCCAGATCCGTCCATCCGTCGCTGGCGCCCTGGTAGCCACTCGACGTCTTGAGGAAGTCGCTCGAGGGCACCACGGCGTCGCTGTTCGTCCCGTCCGTGGCGACGAGTGCTCCGCGCTGAGTCGACCCGGTGTCGTTATCGCCGGTCATCGTCAGGGCGGGATCGTGCAGCACGTAGACCTGGTAGGCCTGACCGGTGAGCGAGCGGAAGTCGATGTCGACGAGAACCGTCGAACGCGCCGGGTCGGCGGCGTACGTCTTGGTGATGAGGTACTTGCCCGACTTCGCGCGGTCGACCTGCTGGTAGCTCAAGCTCCGCGGATCGAGCAGCCGGACCGAATGAATCGTGTCGGTGTTCTCCCGATCGGTGAACGTGCTGCCGTCGGTGACGACGAGCTGGGTGTCTCTCGTGCTGGGCGTGTCGATGCGCGGGTAGTAGATCTCGCTCAATTCCCCGTTGTTGAGCGTGTACCAGACCTTGCTGGTCGTGCCGCGGGCCGTCCCGAAACCGTCCTTGTCACCGGTCACCCATTCGCTGGGCGCGCCAGGAGCACCCGGCGCGCTTGCTCCTGCTGCGACCGCGGGCGGGCCGAGGCCCAAAGCCATGGCGAGCACCGCCGCCGAAGCCAGTCCGACACCTTTACGGATTGCTGAGCGCTTCGTCTGCATCACCGTCATATACCCCGAACGACGACAGATATCACATTCCGCCGAACCACCCTGCCACAGGAACGCTCAGGCGGGAACGGGCACCGCTCGCGGGAGCCACCGCAAGTGGACGCCCTCGCGGTGCAGCAGCCGCCGGAACAGCAGGTACGTGATCGCGATCGTGACGCCGGTCAGCAGCGGCGAGAGCAGCGTCTTCAGGAGCAGGAACGCCCCCAAGGACGAGCTCGTCAGCAGCCAGACGGTGCCTACCGCATTGACGATGTAGGTCAGCGTCCACAACAGGGACGCGTAGCCGAAGAACCGGGTGGCCCGTAGCCGCTCGGACAGCGCGGGCGGTACCGGGACGAAGTCGTGCGTGAGCCGTTCGAGCAACGGCCGCCCGGCGAGTGCCGTGACAGCGAACGAGGTCGCGGTCGCGACGGTGCCGGCGACCGACTGCAGGAAGAACAGATATGCGCTACCTGTCCAGAACGCCAAGGCGGCTCGGACGGTCATCAGCCCGGCACCGAGCATCGCCGCACCGATCACCGGACGGCGCCGGATCAGCCGGATGAGCAGGCCCGCGTAATACCACCCGACCGTCACCAGGATCGCGGTCGACAGGCCGAAAACCGACAGCGCCGCGTAGAACACACCCATCGGGATCACGGACGCGAGCATCACGGTTCGCGCGGCGTGCACCGCGATCGCCCACGGGCGCGCCATGTCGATGACGTGGGGCGTCGGCGGGGTCACCCCCTCCTCATCGACACCGAGCGCCTGATATGAAGCCGCCTGCTTCTCGAGTTCGACGGCCGAAACCTGCCGACCTCACAGAATCCGGCCTGCCATCGTTGACCTGTTGTGACACTTCCACCGTTCGAGCACGCCGTCCGTGATCACGGCGCCGTCGTGCACCGCGTGTGCGCGGCGATCGTCGGCGCGGACGACGCCGACGACGCCTGGTCGGAGACGTTCCTCGCGGCGCTGAAGGCGTACCCGACCATCCGGCCCGACAGCGACGTGCGGGCGTGGCTGGTGACGATCGCGCACCGCAAGGCCATCGACATCTACCGAGCCCGCAAGCGGGCGCCCGTACCGACTGAATCCGTCCCCGATCGCGTGGCGGCCGAGGACGTGGTGCCGCAGCGGGACGACACCCTGGCTGCGGCATTGCGCGCACTTCCCGACAAGCAACGGGTCGCCGTCGCATGCCGGTATCTCGCCGACATGGCCTACCGCGACATCGCCGAATTGCTCGGCAGTAACGAGGCGGCCGCACGACGCAGTGCCGCCGACGCGATCGCGGCACTGCGCCGCGTCTACCTGACCGACTCAATAGAGGAGACATCATGACCGACCGTGACTTGATCGCCGCCCTGCCCACGCCCGCTCCGGCGACGCTCGCCCGGTTGCGCGACGGTTTGGCCGAACGTGCCGCCGCGGAAGGGCTCTTGGACGTCGCGTACCGCACCGTCGACAGCCCGGTCGGCACGCTGCTGCTCGCGGCCACGCCGCTGGGCCTGACCCGAGTGGCCTACGAGCGCGAGGGCCACGACGCCGTGCTGAGCCGCCTCGCCGAGCAGGTGAGCCCACGCGTGCTGCACGCGCCCGCTCGGCTCGACGGAGCCGCCCGCGAGCTGGACGAGTACTTCGCCGGCCGGCGCCGGGTGTTCGACCTGCCGCTCGACATGCGGCTCGCGCACGGGTTCCGGCGCACCGTACTGACGCACCTTCGCGACATCGCGTACGGGTCGACCGAGAGCTACGCCGTGGTGGCAGCCGCGGCGGGCAGCCCGGCGGCGGTACGCGCGGTCGGGACGGCCTGCGCCAACAACCCGCTGCCGGTCGTCGTGCCGTGCCACCGAGTTGTCCGCAGCGACGGGTCGAGCGGGCAGTACCTCGGCGGTCCGGAGGTTAAGCGCCAGCTGCTGTCCCTGGAGCGCGCGGGAATCCTGGCATGACGGCGGGCCTCACCGATCGGGTCGACGCCCTGGACTGGCCGGCGGTTTGCGCGGAGCTCGAGGCCATGGGCAGCGCGCAAACCCGCGAGCCGCTGCTGGGCCCGGACGAATGCCGTGCCATCAGCGTCCGATACGACGAGCCGGATCTGTTCCGGTCGACGATCGACATGGAGCGCTACCGGTTCGGCGCGGGCGAGTACCGCTACTTCGCCAACCCGCTCCCGGAGGACGTAGCCGAGCTGCGCGCGGCTTTCTGGCCGCACCTGCTGCCCGTGGCCCGCGACTGGGCGGCCCGGCTGAGAAGGCCGGCACCGTGGCCCGACGACTTCGACGCATGGCTTTCCATGTGCCACGCCGCCGGGCAGACCAAGCCGACCCCGATCCTGCTGCGGTACGGCCCGGGCGACTGGAACGCGCTGCACCGCGACCTGTACGGCGATCTGGTGTTCCCGCTGCAGGTCGTGATCGGCCTGGACGCTCCGGGCGCTGATCACACTGGTGGTGAGTTCCTGATGGTCGAGCAGCGCCCACGCGCCCAGTCCCGGGCGACCGCCACCGTGCTCGGGCAGGGCCAGGCGTTGATCTTCACCACGCGCGATCGCCCGGTGGCGTCCGCGCGCGGCTGGTCGGCGGCGTCGATGCGGCACGGCGTGAGCGTGATCCGCTCCGGCCGTCGGCACACGCTCGGCCTTGTCCTGCACGACGCGCAGTGAGCTGGGTGCTCGTCGGCGCCGACGGCCGCCCGTACGAGAGCGCCGCGCCGGGAACCCTGGGCGGGCACCGGCGCACCCGCATCTACGGGCGACTGGACTGCCCGTCCGCCGCGCGGGCTCTCGCCCGCGGCGGGTACGTCGCGCACCGGGTGTTCTTCGCGGACGAGCCAGCGGCGGTCGCGGCCGGGTATCGGCCGTGCTCGGTGTGCCTGCCCGAGCGGTACCGGGCCTGGCGGGCCCTCGCTCTGGTCGCTGCCATGGACGCCGCCCGGGTTGGCGTCGGCCACGCGCGTGACCCTGAGTCGAGCGCGCTCGCCGCTGCGTTCGTCGACGCCTGGACCGACCACGGTGGCGAGATCACCGCCGTGGTCAGCTGGCCGGACCAGGCGGCGTCGTGGCTGCGCCAGGCTCGGGCGTTGACCGCCGGAACGCCGGACGCGTGGCTGATCGCCGGTCCGATCGCGTCCTTGCGCCGGGTGTGCGATCGACTCTCGACGAGCACGGACTGGGACCCGGCGCGCACGGTGGCATGCGCGACGGTCGGGGCCGGCGCGATCATCGCGCCGGCCGACTCGTTACCGCTCGGCGTTCCTACGGGGCTCGCAGGCCGAACGCGTCCGTGATCGTCTGCACGACTCGGTTGCCGCCGGCGTCCCATGCCTCGGCGCGAAGGGCGACCGTGCCCGCGGTGTTGCTCAGCTGCGGGAAGGTCATCGTCGCCGCGAACCGGCCGCCCCCGATCGAGGCGGTCGGCACTGCTTTCCAGTGGACGCCGCCATCGACGCTGATCTTCAGGTCGAGGCCGCGAATCGCGGGCGTCGGCTGGGCGCTGGGCTGGTGGTACGCGGTGATCGTGACCCGGCTCGATCCGGGTGCGACCAGCCGGTTGTCCATGCCCAGACCGAGCTGGTACCGGAGCAGCACCTGCGGCTCGGCGCGGCACGGCCGGTTGAAGTCGTTCGTCGCGGCCTGCAGCAGGCAGTAGTAGCCGGGCGGCGTCTGCCCGGGCTGGGACGTGCCGGGCGAGGTGTACGTCCAGGTCGTCTGCACGTCCTGCGGCTGCGCCAGTCCGGTGTCCACTTGGTATCGGTGGGTGAGCTCGTACGTCGCCGGCTCGGCCGGCAGGTTGAAGGACGGCAAGATGCCGAAGACGGGGTCGCCTACGTTGGTGAGCTCCTGGCCGTCGCGGTACAGGTGCACGTCGGCCTGCAGCTGGATGGGCAACGCGTCAGTCGCTTCGCCCGTCGTCGTCTCGAACAGCGGCGTGAAGCCGTCGCCCTCGCGGCAGCCCGAGCACAGCTGGATGAACCGCGGCTGAGCCGCCCAGACGTCAGGAATCAGCGCTGCACCAGGCACGAACGGCCCGTCGTCGATGCCTTGGCTGATGGTGCTGGCGGTGCGGAACCGGGTGTAGATGGTGTCATTGAGCGTCGGCACGGCGCCATTCGACGAAACCCGTTCCCACACGGTGTCCGGCGAGACCGGCCCGAAGTACTCGCGGATCTGGCGCGGTGCGTTCAGCAGGAACACGACGCGGGCGCTGAAGTCCTCGTCCGGCGGATAGGTGAACGGCGCCTCAGCGAACAAGGCCGGCTGGGCGGCGTGCACCCGCAGGTCGATCGCGGCAAGATCACGGGCGCCCACTTGGTGGGTCAGGTTCGCCGGGATGCGTCCACTCTCGGGGAAGTCGACGTTGTAGACGTAGCTCGGGTCGCCTTCGGTGCCGTCGACCGCGATCTTCAGCGGCCCGGACCCGAGCAGGCCGACGAGGGCCTGCCCCTCTGCCTGGGTGATCCCGACCGCCGGAATCGGCGAGTTGGTGCACTGGCCACCCATGTAGCCGAAGTGAGTGTTGGAGGCGACGACCCCTGTCGCGCCGCGCTGCGCGAGATCCTGCAGGGCGTCCTCGGTGATGCACAGCGCGTCGCTACCTCGCCTGATCAGCGCGAGCTTGCCGTGCAGGTCCAGGCCGGTCAGCTCGGCGGGGCTGCCCTCACCCACGTAGGCCAGTTGGAGGTTCTGCTTGCCCTGGAACCGCGGCTCGGTGGCGTAACCGTACGAGTACTTCGGATGCAACGTCAGATGAGCGGGTGCGCTGGTCTGCATGCTGACCGGATCGGGTCCGTACGCCTGGAAGAAGTTGTAGCGGAACGTGCCCTTGGTGACCGGCGCGGTGGGCGTCACCCAGAACTGCTGCGGGGTGGTCGAGTTGCCCGTGGCGGTGCCGAACTGCGCCTCTGCGCCGCCGGGCATCACACGGCTGAAGGTGTCGACGGTGTTGTGCAGGTAGCTGGGCTGTGGCAGGTCGACACGCTGCTCGACGGCCCTGCGGGCATCGAGGACGAGCTCGCTGTCCTGGGTCAGCTCGTACTGCGGCTCGAGTAGCAGCGTGTCCGTCCAAACCTGGCCCGGCGTGGTGACGCTTTCAGTGGCAATGGAGTACGAGCCGGCAGGCAGCCGAACCTGCGCCGTCGACGGGGCTAGGAAGAACCGATGGATGTCCGGGTTGTCGACACCGTCGATGACCACCGTCCCGAGCCCGGTGGGCTGCCCGTCTCGGCCGACGCCGTGCAGGATCAGCGTGAACAGCTGATCGCCCTTGCCGGCCACGACTGGAATCGTGACTCGTACGCCAGCGGCGGACGCGTGCACCGCGCCGCTGTAGGAACCAGCGCCGCCGATGGTCGGATCGAGGACGACGGTCGTCGTCGCGTCGCCGCCGGCCGGCACGGTGAGCGTCGTGCTCGGCAGGGTCAGCATCCCGCTCGGGGCGGGCGCGCCGTCCGGGCCGCGCAGGGTGGCGTCGAGCGTGAGGGTGACCGGCGCGGCCGACACGTTGCGATACGTGACGGCCTTGCTGATCGGCGGGCCGTCCTGCGGGAACGGCAGCGAGCCGTAGTCGACACTGGTCGTGGTGGCGAACACCTGCTGGCTGACAGCCTGGCCGATGTCGACCCGCCCGGCGCCCTGGTCGTACGGATTGTCGCCGAGATCCTTCGAGCTGGTCATCAGCGCGGCCTTGAGCTGCGTCGCCGTCCAGTCCGGGTGCTCCTCGGCCATGATCGCCGCCGACGCCGCGACGTGCGGCGTGGCCATCGACGTGCCCGACAGACGGGTGTACGCGTCGCCCACGGCTGGGCCGATGTTCGTTCCGGCGGCGCGCGCCGCCACGATGTTCACGCCCGGCGCGGCGATGTCGGGCTTGAGCGCCTGATCGCCGAATCGCGGCCCGCGGCTGGAGAAACTCGCGATCTGGTCGTTGCCGTCGACCGCCGCGACGGTGAGCGCGGCGTCGGCAGCACCCGGTGAACTGACGGTCTCCGCCTCGGGGCCGGCGTTGCCGGCGGCGATCACGAACAGTGTCCCGGTCGAGGCGGTCAGCTCGTCGACGGCCTCGCTGACCGGATCGGTGCCGTCGCTCGGCCCGCTGCCGAGGCTCATGTTGACCACTTTCGCGCCGTCGCCCGCTGCCCACTGCATGCCGGCGATGACCTGTGAGTCGCTGCCGTTGCCAGTGTTGTCGAGCACCTTGCCCACCAACAACTGCGCCCCGGGCGCGACGCCCTTGTACTTGCCGTCCGAGGCGGCACCGCTGCCGGCGATGATCGACGCGACGTGCGTGCCGTGCCCGAACCCGTCCTGGACGCTCGGTTCGCCGGTGAAGACCTTCGAGTCGGCGACCTTGCCTTGCAGGTCGGGATGCGTGAGGTCGATCCCGGTGTCGAGGATGGCCACCTTGACGCCGGTTCCGTCGTAGCCGGCCGCCCACGCTATCGGCGCGCCGATCTGTGGGGCACTGATGTCGTCGGCCGCCTTGACCTTGCGGTCGAGCCAGATCTTGCGCAGGCCGCCCGCCAATTCGCTCTGCGGCGCGGTCGATGTGACGCTGCGCCAGAACGCCTTGGCCTGTCCCTTCTTCACCTTGACGCCCGCGCCGTGCAGGCTCGGCAGCGCCGACGTCATGTCGCTGGCGGGCAACGCCTGTGCCCGCTGGCCGACTTGCGCCGTAGCGACGCTGCTCCGGTACTGCAGGATGACCGGCAGTACGGCGCTCGTCGCGTCGCCGTAGCCGTTGTCGGCCAGGTACTTCACGTCGAAGAGTTCTCGATCGAGCGTCCCGGCCCAGAACCCCGCGGACACGCTGGACGGGATCGCGTACAGATGCGTGCCGTCGCCCCTGATCTGGATCGACGACGACCCGCTGGCAGTGCCGCCGCTCAGGCCGACGCTGTGCCGGCCGTCCGCCATGGTCTGGTAGGACACGACGTCGCCGGTGATCAGCGTGACCTTGACCTGCGTCGACACGGACGCCGGCGAATTCTCCGGAGCCCCGGGAGAGGCGCCGGCCCGCGACGGTGCCACCACTAGCG
>Ga0137380_10006984_pt1 | contig 10089 bp, 10 predicted proteins | sample SagtaG_17_FD_104809 | JGI IMG/M metagenome (GOLD analysis project Ga0137380, IMG submission 104809) | Vadose zone soil microbial communities from Sagehorn Ranch, Mendocino, California, USA - Sage2_L_100_16 metaG | ecosystem: Environmental > Terrestrial > Soil > Vadose zone | place: USA... | reverse complement strand
TCGGAGGCCGAGGTCCAGGGCGCGCTTCAGAACCTGATGACGGGCCGCACCGTGTTCGTCATCGCCCACCGCCTGTCGACCGTGCGCCGCGCCGACGTCATCCTGGTCCTCGACGCGGGGCGCCTCGTCGAGCGCGGCACGCACCCGGAGCTGCTCGCCCGCAAGGGCCTGTACGCGCGGCTGCACGCGCTGCAGTTCCGCGACGACCGGCCCGCGCCGGAGGCCTCGGTCCTGTAGTCGGTGCGGTCCTCGGGAGCCACGAGAGCATGTCCCTGGCGGTCCGGTTGTTCCGAAGCGACAGAGGCTGCCTGCTCCTGCTCGTCCTTCTCGGCCTCACGCTCTTCGCCACGGGGCTGGGCGCGCACGATCTGTGGGCCCCCGACGAGCCCGACATCGGCGAGGTCGTGCGCGAGATTCACCTGACCGGGTCCTGGGCGGTGCTGCGCGACAACGGACAGCTCTACTTCGAGAAGCCGCCGCTCTATCCCTGGCTGGGTGCGATTTTCTCGCTTCCGGCGGGCAAGCCGACGGAGTTCGCCCTGCGCCTGCCGTCGAGCCTGGCAGCGCTCCTCGGACTGCTCGTCGTCTTCTATCTGGGCCGGGATCTGTTCGGCCGCCGGGCGGGATCCCTGGCGGCGGTGGTCCTGGCGACGACCTACGGCTACTTCATGGAGGCTCGCTGGGCCCATCCCGACATGCTGTGGACGCTCTGGCTGCTCCTCGCGTGCCTGTCGTTCCATCTCGCGCACCGGGCCGGGGGGGAGGCGCGCTGGATGCTCGTCTTCTATCTTTCGATCGGCCTGGCGAACCTCACCAAGGGACCGCACGGTCTGCTGATCCCGCTGCTCGCCGTGCTGGTGTTCCTGGCGTCGTCGCGCGACCTCGGGTTCGTGAGGCGGATGGGGCTGGCCTGGGGCCTGCCGCTGGCCCTCCTGCCGGTCGCCTTGTGGGCGGCTGCCTACCGCAGCACGGGCGAGTCGTTCCCCTTGGAGGCGCTCGTGCTGCGCCTGGCGCACCGTTTCACCCGCGGGGAGCACCACGCGCAGCCCTTCTACCACGTCCTGATCAGCCTGCCCGTCGAGTTCTTCCCGTGGGTGCTCCTGCTGCCCCACGCGCTCTGGCAGACGTTCCCGCGACCCGGGGCGCGCCCCGACCGGGACAACGCCTACGTGTACTCGTGGGTTCTCGTCATCTTCACCGTGTTCGCGGGCTCGGTCGAGAAACGCGGTGTCTACCTCCTGCCCCTGCTGCCGCTCCTCGCTCTCCTGGTCGCGCGGACGTGGGACCTGGCGTTGATGGGCTGGGATCCCTCGCCGGCGGACCGGCCGATCCGCTGGGCGCTCGGGATCGCCCTGACGCTCTTGGCGGGGGGCGCGGCGGTGGTGCTCCCGAAGGTCGGGCGCGCGGCGCCCGACCTGCTGCGTCCGGCGGTCCTGCTGACGGCGATGGCGGCGACCGGCCTCGTCGCGGCGCTGGCGGTCTACCGGCGCTTCGGAGGGGGCGCCGCCCTCGGCGCGTTCAGCGCCGGTCTGGCGGCCGCCTACCTGGTCATCGCCGTGAGCGTGCTGCCGGCGCTCGACCACTACAAGTCGGCGCGCGCCTTCTGTCATCGGACCCTGTCGACGGCCGGCGGCTCGCCGCTGGCGATGTACCCGGACTACCATCCCGTCTATGTCTATTACACCGGGCGCTTCATCCCGGTGCTGCGGGATCGCGAGGCTCTCCGGCGCTTCCTGTCCGCGGGGCCGGCCTACTGCCTGATCGAGGACGATGTGTACGCGGTGGAGCGGCGCACCCTCGAGCCGGGCGTCTCGGTCCTCGACCGCCAGCAGATCGGGCACCGGGAGATGCTGCTGATCGGGACGGGCAGCTGGACCGGCCGGGCGCCCGCGAAGGAGGGAGGGGGAACATGAGATCGACTCGACGGAAAGCCCGCGGCGGCCTGGCGCTCATCGTGTCGCTCCTGTGGCCGGCACTCGACGGAGTCTCAGCGGCGCAGCCGGCCCCCGCGGCGCAAGCGGAGGAACGGCATCTCCGGTCGGACTCGCCACTGGAATGGAGCCAGGTCGGGCGCGACGCGCGCTACGTCTTCGGCCGCCCGGCGCACCTCGACCGACCGGGCTGGATCAAGCTGGGCGCCGTGATCGGGACGGGCGCCGCGCTCTACCTGGTGCGCAAGGACATCCGGGACGCGGTCCAGCGGAACCGTACGGACTCGACCGACCGCTTCCTGGACGACGCCCGCAACATGGGGAAGCTGGGGACGCCGCTCGCCGCGTCCCTGGGCTTCTACCTCGCCGGCCTGGCACGCGGCTCGGACTACGACACCGAGACCGCGACGCTTATCCTGGAAGACCTGGCGTTCGCCGGCGCGATCACCGGGACCGCGCAGAAGGTGATCGCGACCGATCGCCCCGAGACCGGCGACCGGATCCGCTACTTCGGCTCGAACGGCCACAGTGTGTCCGGGGACGTGACGATCGCCGCCTCGGTGCTCGCGCCGATCATCGACCGGCACCTGCTGGTCGAAGGCGGTGACGGCCGCGGCGTCCGTTTCTGGAAGCACTTCGGGACCTGGGCGCTTTACGGCACGGCCGGGCTGACGGCGCTGCAGAGGATGGACCGCGACCGCCACTGGGCCCCGGACGTCTTCCTGGGATACGCCAACGGGCTGGGGATCGGGCGCCTCCTGGTCGACTCGCACCGCGGCGGCCGCGGCTGGCGCGTGGCGCGTGGGAGGGGGGCGGCGGCCCCCGGCGCGGACGCGCGCGTCGCCTTCGACTTCGGACCGGGCGCGGTCCGGATCACCTGGAGGTAGGGTGCGGCTGCTGTGCGTCCTCAACGGCGGGGTCGACCACCCGAGCAGCCGCCTGCGGATCCTGCAGCACCTCGATCACCTGAAGGAACGCGGCATGGCCGCCGACGTGTTCGTGGCCAAGGGGACGCGGGCGGTCGATCTGGCCGATCTGGCGCGCCGCACCCGGCGCTCCGACGCGATCCTGATCCAGAAGAAATTGTTCTCCCGCTGGAAGCTTCCGCTGCTTCTCGGTTCGGCGCCGCTTCTGTTCGATCTGGATGACGCGGTGTTCGCCGTGAGCCCCGACGAGCGCGAGCGCTTCGGCGAGGAGCGCGCCGAGGCGCGCGCCCGGTCGCGACGCAAGCGGCTGGCCGCCGTCCTGAGGCGCAGCCGCCGGGTGATCGCCGGAAACTCCTTCCTGGCGGACTACGCCTCGCGCTATGCGCGCGACGTCGCGGTCCTGCCGACGGGCGTCGATCTGCGTCCCTTCCCCGAGGAAGCGGTCGGACGGGCCCGCCAGGCGCGCCACGGTTCCGCGGCGCCGCGCATCGGGTGGGTCGGAAGCCGGCCCAGCCTCAGGTACCTCGGATCGCTGGCCGAGCCGCTGCGTCGCCTGTGCGAGCGGAGACCTCAGTTGAGATTCGTGCAGGTGTGCAACGCGTTCGTGGATTGGCCCGGCATCCCGACGGAGACCATCGTCTGGAGTCGCGAAAGCGAGGCGGCGGCCCTCCTCGGTCTCGACATCGGCGTCATGCCGCTCGACGACAGCCCGTTCTCGCAGGGGAAGTGCGGGCTCAAGATCCTCATGTACCAGGCCGCCGGGCTCCCGGTCGTCTGCTCGCCGGTCGGGGCGAACCGTGGCCTGGTCGAGGACGGGCGGACCGGCCTGTTCGCGGTGACCGCCGACGACTGGGTGGACCGCCTGGGCCGTCTGCTGGACGACCCCTCTCTCGCCCGGGCGCTGGGGGAGCGCGGGCGGGCCAGGGTCCTGGAGCGTTACGAGTCAGGCGCCATCGGCTCGCGCCTCGCGGACCTGGTGGCGGGCGCGCTCGAATCCTAACGCATGCCCTTCCAGATCAGGAGGGCGAGCACCAGCGCGACTCCGGTGGCGACGAGAGGCTCCTGATTGCGCACCATGAGGCGGAACGACCAGGCCTCGTTGCCGCCAGGGTGGCGACGTCCGGAGGGGAACAGGATCGGGACGCTGGCGCGGTACTCCTCGAAGGCCGGCCCGTGGAGACGGGCGAGGCGCCCTCCTTCGACGCGCAGCTTGCGCGGGATGTAATAAAGAAAGAAGACGCCGTAGCCGAGGGCGAGCGCCACGAGATTGAGATAGCCCGGTGTGCGGGCCGCGATGGCCAGACCGGTGAGAATCATCAGGCGGCCGAGGTAGAGGGGGTTCTGGGTGTACGCGTACGGCCCCGAGGTGATCAGGCGGACCGACTTCGTCAGGTGCCCTGCCGCCCACAGGCGCACGGCCTCTCCGCCGAGGGCGAAGAGGACCCCCGCCGCCGTGAGCGCCGGTGTCGGGCGGGACACATAGACCAGGGCCGCGATGAAGGCGTAGACCGCCGCCAGCCGGATCCACCCGAGGATCCCGCTGCGGTGCGTGGCCCGGTCTTCCCCGGGAGAGGCCGCGGGCGTCATGTGGGAGGGGGCATCCTAATGGACGAGCAGGACCGTGTCAACGCGGCGGCACCGCGCTGGCCGGGGCTTCTCCTCCTGACGGCGGCGGGGCTGCTGGTCTTCTTCTGGCGCCTCGGCTCGCACGATCTCTGGCCGCCCGACGAGCCGCGTTTCGCGCTGGTGGCGCGGGAGATGTGGACCCGCGGCGACTACACCGTGCTGTCGCTCAACAATCATCTTTATACGGACAAGCCGCCGCTCTTCTTCTGGGCGATCAACGCGTTCGGCCGGCTGCTCGGCGGGATCGACGAGTGGGCCGCCCGGCTGCCCTCGGCGGTCTCGGCCCTTCTGGCGCTGCTGCTCATCGGGCGGCTCGGCGGCTGGCTGTACGACAGGAAGACGGGGATCGTGGCCGCGCTCGTCTTCGCGACGTCGCTGCAGATCGTCGAGCGGGGCCGGTGGGCCTCGATCGACATGACGCTGAACCTGTTCGTCCTGTCGGCCATCCTGCTGTTCTGGAGAGGACGGACCCGGCCGGAAGGCCAGGCGGCGTGTTTTGCGTGGGCCTGGGCGATGATGGGCCTGGCCACCCTCGCCAAGGGCCCGGTCGGCCTCGTCCTGCCGATCCTCGCCGTGCTTCCATCGACGCTCATCGAGCGCGATTTCAAGACGGCCCGGCGGCTCGTCTCGCCGGCGGGGGTGGCGCTCTACCTCCTGGTGACGCTGTCCTGGTTCGGCCTGTTCGCCTGGCGCCTGGGCCCGGGCTACGCCCTCTGGGTCCTGATGCACCAGAACGTCGAGCGCTACGTCGGCGCGTGGAACTCCACTCATCCCGTCTGGTATTACCTGTGGCGGTTCCCGGTCGGGTTCTTCCCCTGGATCCTGTTCCTGCCCTGGGGCATCGCGCAGGCCCTGTCCGGGGAGGAGCGCGAGCGCAGGAGCGCCGCCCTCTTCCTGGCCAGCTGGATCGGTGGGATCTTTCTGTTCTTTTCGTTCTCCACCGGCAAGCGCGGCGTGTACATCATTCCGCTCTACCCGGCGGCGGCGCTTCTGGTGGCCCGGCTCCTGACGCGCGCGATGGACGCGGTGGCGGCGGGGGCCGGGCAGGGCGGCGCCGGCGCGCCGGCGCGGCTGCGCCAGGCGCTCCGCGTCTGGGCCTGTGCCGCCTTGGTCCTGGCCGCGGGGCTTCCCCTGGCCGCCCGGCGCCACTACGCCGACCTCGTTCCCCTGGCGGCGAGCCTGGGCGCCGCCTTCGCCGCCGGAGCGATCGCCGCGGCGGTCCTGCACGCCCGGCACCGCACCGGCGCCGCGGTGGCGTCCCTGATCGGCTCGCTGGTCCTGGTCGTCCTGATTTCGACCGAGGTCCTGCTGCCCTGGGCGAACCGGCGCGGGAACATCCGGGCCTTCGCCGAGCAGGTGCGGGTGCGCCTGCTGTCCGCCGCCCCGTTCGCCACCACCGAGCAGAAGCGTGACGACTGGGTCTTCTATACCGGCCGATTCGCCGAGCCAGCCGACACGCCGCAGGCGGTGGTCGAGTACCTGTCGCGCGACGGACCGCGCGATCTCCTGATCGAGGACGAGGTCCTCGAACAGACGGACCTCAAGGCGGTCCCGGGCGTCGTGGAGATCCTGCGGGGGAGCGTGGCCGGGCAGGGCTATCATCTCCTGCGCAAGGGATCAACGCCGTGAGGTGGCTCGCGCTCCTGGCCGGGGCCCTCCTCGCGATCCTCGCCGTGGTCATCCTCTGGCACACCGGCGTCGTCGAGCCCCCCGAGAGCGTCCCCCGCACAATCGCCGCCCTCTCGGCGCTCTACCCGCGGTCGATCCGAAACGCGGACATCGATCGGATCCCGTGCCCCCCGCTGCGCCGCCTGCGTCTGTACGTCGTCTGCACCGCAGCCTGCGAGGACACCTGGGTGATCGTCGGGGTGCGCGGGCTGTGGCCGGACAATCTGGCCAACCTCGGCCGCCTGCCGCCGCAACCGGTGGAGGAGTCCCGGAGGCGGATTGCCGGGGCGGTGGCCGCGGAGGCCATGAGCCTCGACCGGCACGGAGCACGCGACATGATCGCCTGCTATCTCCGGCTCGAGGGGCTCCTGCCCGAGCTCGTCCTGGCGCCGGCGGATCTCGTCGCCCTCGAGGCGGCGCGTGGAAACGAGGAGGAGATGAAGCGACTGGCCGAAGGCCTGGACACGCCGGACGCCCTGTCCCGCATCGATCCCGAGGAGACCGGCGACGGCTTCCGGGCCCGCCTGTTCTACTGGGACACCTCACGCCCCGGCCGGCCGGTCCTCGAGCTGGACTTCACGCTGGAGAGAAACGGCGTGGTGCGCTCGTTCGACGCGCGGCAGTCGCTCAGAGGCGGTAGTGTTTCCGGTAGTACTCCAGGTACTCCCCGGTCTTGATCGGCTGCCACCAGGAGCGGTTGTCGGCGTACCAGGAGATCGTCCGGTCGAGGCCCTCCTCGAAGGGCATCCGGGGCATCCAGCCCAGCGCGCGGATCTTCGAGCAGTCGAGCGCGTACCGCCGGTCGTGCCCGGGGCGATCCTGCACGTGGCGCAGCAACGCGCGCGGCTTGCGCAGGCGATCGAGGATCAGCTCGGTGATCTCGATGTTCCGGCGCTCGTTGCCGCCGCCGATGTTGTACACCTCGCCCGGCGTCCCCTTGTCCAGGACGACATCGAGCGCCTCGCAGTGGTCGGTCACGTACAGCCAGTCGCGCACGTTCTGCCCGTCGCCGTAAAGGGGCAGCGGCTGGTCCTCGAGTGCGTTGGTGACGAACAGGGGAATGACCTTTTCCGGGTACTGGCGCGGGCCGTAGTTGTTGGAGGCGCGGCTGATGAACACCGGCAGCCCGTAGGTGGCGAAGTACGAGTACGCGAGCCGATCGGCGGCCGCCTTGCTGGCGGAGTACGGGTTGCGCGGCATGAGAGCGTCGGTCTCGCGGCTCCGCCCCTGCGCCACGCTGCCGTACACCTCGTCGGTGGAGATCTGCACGAAGGCCTTCACCCCGCGCGCGCGGGCCGCCTCGAGCAGGGTGTAGGTCCCGTAGACATCGGTGCGGATGAACCCCTCCGCGTCACCGATCGAGCGGTCGACGTGCGTCTCCGCGGCGAAATTGAACAGGTAGTCGACCCCGCCCCCCATGGCGGCATCGACGTCTTTCCGCGAGGCGATGTCGCCGCGCACGAAGCGGTAGCGTGGATGGTCCTTCAGGTCCTCGAGGTTGGCGGGGTTGCCGGCGTACGTCAGCTTGTCGAGGACCGTGACCTGCCAGTCGGCGTGGGCCGTGAGGGCGTGGCGCACGTAATGCGAGCCGATGAATCCGGCGCCGCCCGTGATCAGAACGCGCGCCATCGGGTCAGCCGATCCGCGCGGTGAGCTTCTCGATCATCTTCTCGCGCACGAGCTGGTTGGCGCGGAACAGCGACTCGAAGGTGCCGGCGTCGGTCCACCATCCCTCGAGCACGTCGTGCTCCAGCTCGCCGCGCTCCAGGTAGGCGTTGTTCACGTCGGTGATCTCCAGCTCGCCCCGCCCCGACGGCTTGAGGGTGGCGATGATGTCGAACACCGTCGCGTCGTACATGTAGACCCCGATCACCGCGTAGCCGGACTGCGGTTTCTTGGGCTTCTCCTCGACCCGGACGATCCGCCCGTCGCGCAGCACCGGCACTCCGAAGCGGCCGGGATCGGGGACCGTCTTGAGGAGCAGGCGCGCCCCCTTCGGCTGCGACCGGAAGGCGTCCACCGACCTGCCGATGCTCCCTTCGACGATGTTGTCGCCGAGGATCACGACGATCTTGTCGCCATCGGCGAAGTGCCGGGCCAGCGCCAGCGCATCGGCGATACCGCCCTCGCCCTCCTGGTAGGTGTAGGCGATGTCCTCCAGCCCGAACTCGCGGCCGTTTCCCAGCAGGCGCAGGAACTCCCCGGCGTGGTTGCCCCCCGTGACGATCAAGATGTCGCGGATGCCCGCGTCCACCAGGGTCGTCAGCGGGTAGTAGATCATCGGCCGATCGTAGATTGGCAGCAGATGCTTGTTGGTGATCTTCGTCAGCGGGTGAAGCCGCGTCCCCAGGCCGCCGGCGAGTATGACGCCCTTCATGCCTACTTCTCCTTCAGCGCCCAGTCGTAGGGGACGTCGGTGCCGTGGGGGTCGACGCGGTACTCGTCGGGCGCGTCGTACCGGTACGGTTCCGTGGGCAGGTTCAGCATGATCGCCTCTTCCGTGCCGATCGCCTTGAAGCCGTGAAGCACAAGAGGCGGGATCTGCAGGAGCGTCGGGTTGTGGACGCCGAGGAAGAACTCGTTCATCTGGCCGCGCGTCGGCGAGCCTTCCCGGCCGTCGTAGAGGACGACCTTGAACATCCCCTTCACGCCGATGAAGTTGTCGACCTGGACCTTGTGATAGTGCCAGCCCTTCACCACCCCCGGATACGCGGTCGTGATGTAGGCCTGGCCGAACTTGATGAACAGATCGTCGTCGCAGCGCAGGGTCTCCATGAGCCGGCCCCGCTCGTCGGGGATCACCTTGAGCGTCTTGGTGCGCACATCCTTGATCATGAACAGGTTCTTCCCCCGCGCCGGGATTATATCAGGGGTCCGGACGGCCCGCGCGACGCCAGCGGGGGTGGCGGAACAGGCGGAGCGCCCGTCTCACCCAGCCGCCGAGCCGGTACAGGCCCCGGCGTTCCGGCACCGGAACGCGCGAGCCGGGGAGGAGCCGGCGGCGCAGCTTGGCGGCGGCGCGCAGATCGGCGCGACGCATCTGGCGGAACAGGAAACGGGTCAGCGCCGGCGCCCCCGTCCGGGCGACCACCGCGGTGGAGAAATCGACCAGGCAGGGTTCGCCCCCCGTGCCGAGCAGGACGTCGTGCCGGTGCAGATCCCCGTGGGCCACGCCGCACGCGTGGATCTCGCCGAGGATCGCGTCGAGACGATCGAAGAACGCCTCCGGCAGATCGCCGGGCCGGAGCGAGGCGAGGGTGGGACCGGGAACGTACTCGAGGGCGATCGCCTGCCGGTCGATCCGGCCCAGGAAGGAAGGCGTGCCGCGCACGCCCGCCAGCGCGCCGTAGGCGTGCGCCTCCCGATCGAGCTGCCAGGGCCCCAGGAGCCGGCGCACGGGCCAGGGTCGGGACGCCACGTCCTTCACGACCACGGTGCGTCCGTCCACTTCGACGACCTCCACCACCGCCTTGGTGATGTTGCGGCCGCCGTGCAGCCGGCGGCGCGCCAGGGACGCGAGACGTTCGCGGGTCAGCACGCGATCGGCGCGGCGCCGGGGAGGACCCGGACGATCACGATCGTGCGGCGGGGCGTGGCGGCCATGTCCGGTGCCCTGTGGAGGGCTATGGTAAGATGACGGTCCTGCTGCGCCGCCGGAGGATAGCACAGGAGCGCCGATGGCCGAGACGCTCGAAGCGACCGCCGACAACCCGCTCTCCATCCAGATCATCCGCCATGGCGGGTGGGCGAAACCCGACATCAAGAGCGTGGTGTACGGCGACGACCGCGCCATCCTGAAGGATTTCAGCGACAAGTCGTGGCCGGTGCGCCTGCTCGGCCGGCACCAGGTGCTCCGCGAGATGCGCGCGCTGCGGAGGCTGCAGGGCCTCGCCGGCATCCCGAAGTGCTACGGGGAGGCCGGCCGCGTCGGCATCCTG